>Ga0315539_1000027_pt1 | contig 93069 bp, 81 predicted proteins | sample SalMarSW160150MG_FD_203097 | JGI IMG/M metagenome (GOLD analysis project Ga0315539, IMG submission 203097) | Salt marsh sediment microbial communities from the Plum Island Ecosystem LTER, Massachusetts, United States - Salt Marsh Sediment SW1601-150 ...
CGAGCCACCAGTTGTGCTCACGAGCTAGAGGCCCCCACCGAGTGGGCTTCAAGACTGGGTTACGGTAGAAGAGGTCCTGTCCCGTGGGCTTGAAGAAACACTCGTACAGCCGGCCCCCTAGCTCCGGCAGGATGGTCAATCGTAGATACTCGTTCTCCATGACAACCGCACGGAACGGCGTGAGGACCGTGGAGTCCAGCGATGGCTCTCCGTAGGCGTTTCGATCCAGCCAGACGTAGGGCACCCCATGCTCGATATCGAAATCATCGCGGAGAAACGGCTCATATACGTACGTAGCGATGGAGAGGGCCGTCTCCCGGACCACAACCCCGTCAACCGGCGTGGTGGGCGGCACCGCTGGGCTAGGCGTAGGAGATGGGATCGGCGTTGAGGAGGGCTGTGGCACTGGCGTGGGTGATGACGACTCCACCGGGGTGCTCGCCGGGCTGGTCGCTTCCGGGCTGGGCTGCGGTGTAACGCTGGGCAAGGAGACCGCTTTGGTGGCTGTCGGTGTCGGGCTGGTCGCCTCGAAACAACCTACCAGCGTGACCAGCAGCGCGGCCATCAGCCCGATCTTGGTGCCCACGCTCTTCCAGTTCACACTTCCACCTCCTAACAAGCCACATCACCTGAAGTATGCTACCATAGCGGGCACGCCACAGGCAAGCCCAGCAAAGCCGTGAACCCGCGAATCTTAAAATGTGCCCCCAAGAGCCGAACTCACTCCTCTCGGCCAGGGCTTCTGTGCTATAATAAGAGCGGGTAGGTCCCCGGACGTATGAGCTTCAGAAAGGTCGAAGCAAATGGCCGAGTTTGCCCACCTCCATGTCCACACCGAGTACTCCTTATTAGACGGCTTGAGCCGTATAGACGATCTCGTTCAGAGGGCCAGGGAGCTGGGCATGGACTCTCTAGCCATTACCGACCACGGTGTGATGTATGCTGTCCTCAGCTTCTATCAGCAGGCCAGGCAACGAGGCATCAAGCCCATCATCGGGTGCGAGATGTATGTCGCCGCCAAGAGCATGCAGAGCCGCCGCCCTCGAGTGGATGCCAGGCCCTATCACCTGGTTCTCCTCGCTGAGAACGAGACGGGTTACCAAAACCTCATCCAGTTGACGACCAGAAGTCACCTGGACGGCTTCTACTACAAACCCAGGATCGACAAGGAGCTCCTCTCTCAGCACAGCGCAGGCCTCATAGCCCTCTCCGCGTGTCTTAGGGGCGAGGTTCCCCAACTACTCGCCCAGGGTGATGGGGATGGTGCCCGACGTGCTGCGGCGTGGTACCGAGACCTCTTCGCCCCTGATAGGTTCTATCTCGAGCTTCAGGAACATGACATACCGGAACTGACGGAGGTCAACAAACAACTGATTCCGCTCGCTCGCGAACTCGAGATCCCCTTGGTGGCCACCAACGACGTACACTACGTGCGCGAGGAAGACTGCCAGGCCCAGGAACTCCTGCTTTGTATCCAAACCAACACTACAGTCAACGATCCCAATCGAATGAAGATGCAGGGTACGGGCTACCACTTGAGAAGCGCGGAGGAGATGAAAGCCCTGTTCGGGGAGGTGCCAGAGGCCCTCACCAACACGTTGGAGATCGACGAGCGCTGCAACCTCAGCCTGGAATTCGACGTCCTGCGTCTGCCGCCGTTCGACGTCCCGGAGGGCCATACCACCGAGAGCTACCTCGCTTGTCTATGCAGGAAGGGGTTGCACGAACGATACGAGAACATCACGCCGGAGGTCGAGGCTCGACTTGAACACGAACTCAACCTAGTTCGTGAGATGGGCTTTGCCGGCTATTTCCTCATCGTGTGGGACCTGATCCGCTTCTCCAAGACCAGAGAGATCCTTGTGGGTCCAGGTAGAGGATCGGCAGCAGGCAGCATCGTCTCCTATTGTCTGGGCATCACTGATCTGGATCCTCTCGAGCACGGGCTCTTTTTCGAGCGCTTCTTGAACCCCGGAAGGCGCACCATGCCCGACATAGACATGGACTTCCCCGAGGATCGGCGGGCGGAGGTTATGGCCTACGCGGTGGAGAAGTACGGCAATGACCACGTGGCACAGATCATCACCTTCGGTACCATGGCTGCCCGAGCGGCCATCCGGGACGCAGGACGTGCGCTCGATCTTCCCCCAGGCGAGGTAGACAAGACGGCCAAGCTTATTCCCTTCGGATCCTCTATCGACAGGGCGCTGGAGGCAGTGCCGGAGCTACAACAGCTATATGAAGAGCACGGCTACATACACGATCTCGTTGAGGCAGCCAAAAGCTTGGAGGGTGCAGTGCGACACGCTTCCACGCATGCGGCCGGCGTGGTCATCACCGACGAACCTCTCACCCGGTACGTTCCTCTACAGAGAGCGATCAAGGGCGACGGCCTCATCACTCAATACGCCATGGGGGACTTGGAGAGTATCGGCCTGCTCAAGATGGATTTCCTGGGCCTGTCCACACTGACGGTGATCCAGAAGGCTATGGACCTCATCCAACAGCACGGAGCCGAGCTGAAACTGGAAGACCTCGACCTAGAGGACCCGGAGATCTTTCGCCTGCTCTCCGACGGAGAAGTCGCTGGTGTCTTTCAAGTGGAGAGTGCTGGCATGCGGCGCGTCCTGCGTGAGCTGAGGCCGAGCTGCTTCGCCGACGTCATGGCCTCCATCGCCCTCTACCGCCCCGGCCCCATGGAGTACATCCCAGAGTTCATCAAGAGAAAGCACGGCGAAATGGCAATCGAGTACCTGGTACCCGAGTTGGAGCCCATCCTCGAGGAGACCTATGGTGTCATCGTCTATCAGGAGCAGATCATACGCATGGCTCGCGAAATGGCCGGTTTCACGACCAGCGAAGCGGACATGTTCCGGCACGCTATCGGCAAGAAGAAGGTCGCAGAACTGGAGGCCCAACGCGACAAGTTCATCCACGGACTCGTCACCAACGGCATCGCTCAGAAGACCGCGGAAGAGATCTTCAAGATGATCGAGTACTTCGCCCGCTACGGGTTCAACAAAGCCCATGCGGCTGCCTACGCGGTCATCACCTGCCAGACCGCTTACCTGAAAGCCCACTTTCCTGTGGAGTACATGGCCGCTCTGCTCACTGTGGATAGAGACAATGGTGACCGGGTCGCGCTGGAGGTGGCCGACTGCCGCCGGATGAGCATATCCGTCTGGCCACCCAACGTCAACTATGGTGACCTGGATTTCACCATCGAGGAAAGGCTCGCAGACGCCGGAGACGATGATCGCCGAGGAGGACGGGTCCAAGGGATACACTTCGGTCTGGGAGCGGTCAAGAACGTAGGCCAGGGTCCCATCCAGGCCATCCTTCAAGGCCGCGGCGACGAACCTTTCTCGGACATCGGTGATTTCTGCCGCCGGGTGGATCTGCGGCAGGTGAACCGACGCGCATTGGATAGCCTCATACGCAGCGGTGCACTGGACGACTTCGGACCCCGGGGGGGCCTGTTGCACAGCGTAGACACCATGATGGCCATCAGCCAGCGCGCGCACCACGCACAGGAGATCGGACAGTTGAGCTTGTTCGATGAGGGAGAGGAACCTGCCCTCTCGCTGGAGCTATCTGGAGGGCCGGACATCCCTCGCCGGAGGCAGCTAGCCTGGGAGAAGGAGCTGCTCGGCCTGTATATCTCGGAGCATCCCCTGGAGCGCCTGGCGCCCGACCTGGACAAGCACACAAGTGCCTTCTGTGGACAGATAGACAGAAGCCTACACAGGCAGACAGTGGTCATCGCCGGCATGGTATCCACAGTGCGCCGCATCACCACCAGAAACGATAGACTGATGGCCTTTGCAGAACTAGAGGACCTACAAGGCAGCGTGGAGGTGGTCATCTTCCCCGAGGTCTTCGAGAAGACACGCGATCTGTGGAAGCCAGACACCATCATCCTGGCCAGGGGGAAGGTCCAGTTCAGAGACGATGAGGCGAAGGTGATCTGTGAGTCAGCGGTGGACTACCACTCCTGGACGCAGAACGGCGGCGGGGAAGAGGAACCACCGCTCGAGGAGCCGACCGTGCCCAGCACTCGCCGCCGCCTGCATGTGAGCATCCCGCGCAGCGGAGACCCTGAGCAGGATGTGCGACTCCTGGGCGAGGTCCATTCTCTGCTGACCAGTAATCGTGGTGAAGACCTGTTCAACCTCTACGTCCAGCGCCATGAGCGAGTGGTGCAGCTCATCTTCCCCAACGAGACCACCAACTACTCTCCCGAGCTCGACAGTGCCGTTGCCGGACTGCTGGGAGAAGGCTGCCTGAGGGTGGAGAACGTCTAGATCGTGTAGAGCCCGGGCTAGTAACCCAGCCTGGTCACAGGCCAAGAGTCGAACCAAGGAGGTTGAGGATGAAGAGACTTGGGGTTTTGACCAGTGGCGGCGACGCACCCGGCACGAATGCGTGTATCAGGGCCGTGGTGAGGACCGGCCTGGGTCACAACCTGGAGGTCGTGGGCATACGTCGTGGCTACGTGGGGCTCATGGAGGGCGATTTCGAGGAGTTGGATGGACGTTTCGTGGGGGGGATCGCTCATAAGGGCGGAACCATCCTGAAGACGGCTCGCACCGAGAGGTTCAAGACGGAAGAGGGTCAACGGCAGGCACTGGAGAACTTGAGAAAGCACGGAGTGGACGTGCTGGTCATCGTCGGTGGAGATGGATCCCTGAACGGCGCTCTCCGCCTCCATGAGGCCGGCTTCCCCGTGGCGGGCGTTCCGGCGACCATCGACAACGACGTCGCTTTCACAGACATGGCCCTCGGGGTGGACACGGCGATGAACACAGCCCTCAGAGCCATAGACCGGATCAAGGACACCGCCACCTCACACCGCCGCGCCTTCCTGGTGCAGACCATGGGCCGCGATTCCGGCTACCTGGCCCTCATGGTAGGCATGGCCAGTGCCGCCGAGGCCATCATCATTCCGGAAGTGCCCACCAGTTGCGAGAAGATACTGGAGAAGATCAAGCAAGACTACAGCAAGGGCAAAGCTCACTTCATCGCCGTCGTCGCCGAGGGAGCGAAACCCGATTGTTTGACCATAGATCAGTATCTGAGAGACCGGGAGAAGGAGCTGGGATTCGGAGTGCGCGTTAGCATCCTGGGATACATCCAGCGCGGTGGCTCACCCACAGCATTCGACCGCCTGCTGGGCACACGCCTGGGGGCCCAGGCAGTCCGGCACCTGGTCCAGGGAGAAGCAGGCAAGATGGTAGGACTCATCGGGAATCAGGTAGTCGCCACCGACCTGGACAAGGTCACCAGCAGCAAGAGAGAAGTTGACCTTTCCCTTTACGAGTTGGCTCAGATGCTGGAGGTCTATCCCTCGCCTTAGCCTTCGTCCCTGATGCGCCTCACCTCGAAAACCAAAGGGTTGTAGGCATCGGGACAGGCATGGGTAGCGACGTCCTTGTCCTCCAGCCACGGGAACTCTGCTCCGTACCGCAAAGCCATGACTTTGGGTAGCACACTGTAGAGGGCATGGAAACAGATCTCTCCCTCAACGCCGCGTTCGCCGAAGACGATCACGTCTCCCACTTTGTGTCCGAAGCCACAGGTCCCCTTCTGTTCGATGACCTTCAACTCGACCTTGTACTCACCCTGCTCCGCCACCTGTTCCTCCCTCGGTGTATGTATGCCGGCCGTGGCCCACGCCCGACAGTGTGTTGTTGGCGCTCCAGCCGCCCACGGAGCCTCATTTTTCGCTACTGCGGCAGCAAAACGCCAAAGCGCGCGAAGTCATACCTGCGCAGCGGCCCCCACACCGACTGTATGGGCTGCCATCGTGCTGCACCCATCGCGATCTGCTCGAACCCCTCGGACATTTCCACTAGAATGTGGGGGTCCAGAGGCGTCTGATTGTGACTCGGCAGCACGAGTTGCAGGTCCTGCGCCAGATCACGGAGCCGGTCCATGGTTTGCCGATAGACCTCGAAGTCCGAATGGTCAAACTGTACATAGAGAGGGCCCGCGTACACAGTATCGCCGGTGAACAGCAGGCCCTCCTCCTCATTCAAGAGACAGATGCTTCCCGGAGAGTGGCCCGGCGTATGCAACACCCTGAGGCACCGTCCTCCAAGCTCCAGCGCGTCCCCTTCGTGCAGAAGGCGATCAGCTCTCGAGGGCACAATCTTGTATCGTGCCGGGTCGAAACCGTCGGGCAGAGCACCCAAGACGTTCTCTGGCCGCATAGCATCCAGCAACAGCTCCTCAGGCGCCTCCTGCTCCAGAAAGCCAGCCTCGGCCTCGTGGATCGCTACGTGCTCGAAGCGGTGGTTGTCACCTACGTGGTCGTAATGGTGGTGGGAGTTGACCACCATGATCGGCTGGTCAGTGAGTTGGCTGGCCACGGCCTGGATGTTGCCGATACCCATCCCGGTATCCAGCAGGACGGCAGCCTCCTGTCCACCGATCAGGTACGAGATGACGAACTCCGCATGGTACGGCTCCGAGATGGCATGCAAGCCCTGAGCCAAATGTGTCACCTCAAACCAGTTGCTCACCGTTCCCCAAACCTGTTGCGGATTCGCACTTCATGGTGGGCTGTAGACATCTTCCTGGCGATCCTCGAACACCGCCATGGATCGCCTGACCTCATCCCTGTAGTCCAGATCGAGTTCGGCTGTGATCAAGGCCTCCTCATCGGCCGCACCGGCTATCAGTTCACCAGATGGATCATACATCGCCGAGTGCCCAAAGAAGGACCATTCTCCCGACTCTCCCACCCGGTTGCAGGCCACGACAAAAGACTGATTCTCTATCGCCCTCGCTCTGAGCAGTGTCTCCCAATGCAAGAGGCGTGGGTAGGGCCATTCAGCCACGAGGAACACTATGCTGGCCCCGCTCAGCGCGTACTTCCTGAACAACTCTGGGAATCGTAAGTCGTAGCAGATAGCCAGGGCGCTCCTTCCCCAGGGAAGGTCGAATACCGGGGCTTCGTCACCTGGAATGAGGTATTTGTCCTCCTCCATGGGCCTGAAGAGGTGCACCTTGGAGTACTGACCCAGCAGTTGGCCGTCAGGAGAGAAGATCACCGCTGTGTTGCGAAACCCGTCCTCAAAGGCCTCCAGGAGCGAGCCGAGGATGTGGATGGTGTGCTCCCTCGCTATCCGAGCTGTCTCGGCAAAGACCCCTGCATCAACCGGCGTGGCGTACTCTTCAGCCCGTTCGAGGACGTAGCCGGTGGACCACAACTCAGGGAAGACCACCAACTCAGAGCCCCTGCGCCGGGCCTCGGCCGTCATGGCCCTGACTTTGTCCAGGTTCTTCTCCGGCTGACCCAGGGCGATGTCCATCTGCCCCAGGGAAACGCAGAGCCCCATCGCTACTCCCCGAACCCAATCCACGGGAGGCGGCGCAAAGCCCCCACTATGCGCATGGGCTATTCATCTCCACGTCCCGCCTCATGCTCGCCAAGCCATTCCTGCAAGCGGTTCTTGTTGAAGCGCCAACGGTTGCCAACCTTGTAGGCCGGGATCTCGCCTTGCCTGGCCATGCGGTAGATGGTCATCTCGTGCATCCTGAGATAGCCAGCTACCTCTCGAACAGTCATCATAGTCGGCTGTTCACTATCGGTGGACACCGGACCTCCTCGCGCCACACGTCGTGAGCTACCAGGCCGTCAGCGACCCCACCTACCCAGATCGACTCGAGCGCCGCCCGCTTTCACGGCCTGCAACTCGACTGTTCACCCCAGGGGACCTGCGTGGCTTGCACTGAGTCCGAGTAGCGTGGCCCCAAAACAGGTGTTCCCTGTGCTACGACAAAGCCAAATGGATTATAGGAGACTTAAGGAGATTGTGTCAATGGCCAAATGGTACTGTTTGGCTTCACCCCATGCGGATGGTATAATGCCGTGCGTACAAACACTCGATGATGCGGAAGGGTCTGGCATGAAGATCACCACGACCGAGCAGATGAGAGAGATAGAGAGAGCAGCCGACGCTCAGGGTCTGACCTACGCCACCATGATGGAGAACGCTGGCCGAGCTGTCGCGCAGGAGATTCAGGACCGTCTGGCCACTGAGGGCAAGACGGTCCTCGTGTTGGTGGGGCCGGGCAATAACGGTGGAGACGGTCTGGTGGCCGCGCGCCATCTCTACGACGGCGGCGCGGAGGTGCGCCTGTACTTATGGAAGCGAAAGCGAGGGAACGACGAGAACTTTCGACTGACGCAGGAAAGGGCTATCCCTTATCTCACCGCTGAGGATGACAAACAACTCGAAGGCCTGAGAGGAATGCTCTCCAGCGCGGACATCGTGGTCGATGCCCTCCTGGGCACCGGCGTTTCTCGCCCCATTGAAGGCACACTAAAGGAGGTGCTAGACGCGTTCAGAGCCGTCAGAAGCCGGTCCAACCATGTCCGCCCCTCCGTAGTGGCCGTCGACGTGCCCACCGGGGTGGACTGTGACTCAGGGGCTGTGGATCCGGCCACCGTTGCAGCGGATCTCACGGTGACCCTGGCGCTTCCCAAGAGAGGATTCTATTCCTTCCCCGCTTCGGACTATCTGGGAGAGTTGGTGGTGTCGGACATTGGCATCCCCGATGCCCTGACCTCCGGATTGGGTTTGGAGCTGGCGGAGCCCCGTCGGATGAGAGGTATTCTTCCCCAGCGACCGAGGGACGCACACAAGGGCACCTTCGGCAAGGCCCTCATAGTGGCCGGATCACCCAACTACACAGGGGCCGCGTATCTGGCCAGTGCCGCAGCGACCAGGGTCGGCGCGGGATTGGTGACGCTCTGCCTGGCTGAGAACCTGCATCCTATCCTGGCCTCGAAGCTGACGGAGGTGACCTTCGTGCTGCTGCCCCACGATCTGGGAGTGCTGGTTCCCCAGGCCGCGAGGCTCCTGGAGAACAGGCTCTCGGACTACGACGCTCTCCTGGTGGGTCCCGGGCTCGGCACCGAGGATCCCACCGTAGAGTTCGTCCACCGTCTCCTGGGGACGCAGACGCCCGATACGCGACGGCACATCGGCTTTGTGACGTCCGAGGACGAGAGGACCGCTGAGACGGAAGATGGGAGGTCGTTCCCCCCGGTGGTCATAGATGCTGACGGGTTGAACGCTCTCGCTGGCCTGGCGCGCTGGTGGAAATCGCTCCCAGCCCAGAGCGTATTGACCCCTCACCCGGGCGAGATGTCTCGCTTGCTGGATTGCTCAATTGCAGACGTCGAGGCCGATCGTTTGGCTACCGCGCAGATGGCGGCTCGGGACTGGCAACAGGTGGTGGTACTCAAAGGCGCACACTCCGTCATCGCTGCCCCCGACGAGCGCGTCGCTATCAGCCCCTTCGCCAATCCGGGCCTGGCTACGGCGGGCACGGGTGACGTGCTCGCAGGTTCAATCGTGGGTTTCCTGGCCCAGGGGTTGGCGCCTTACGAGGCCGCCATCGCTGGCGTCTACCTGCACGGGGCAGCCGGAGATCTAGCGACAGCTACCCTTGGCAACGCCGGGACTGTGGCTAGCGATCTCTTACCGCTGCTGCCCCGGGTCCTCAAGGAGCTGCGCGCGGGCCACTGAGCCAGAAGCAAAGAACGGCAAGAGATACGTTCTTGCCGTTCAGATCGCCTCGTGTGCGAAGTGCCCGTGCTAGGCCTTCGCCTTGCCCTTCTGAGACTTCTTCGCTTCCTGCTCGGCCTCCAGAGCCTGGGTGAGCTCCTCCTTCTTCTTGACGGCGGCCGACTTGCCCTCTTCGATAGCTTCTTGGAGACGGGCTCTTCCCTCTTCCGAGAGATCATCGGCCCTGCTCTTCAGCTCGATACCCTTCTCCCTCAGTAGCTCTCTGGTCTCCTCGCCGGACTGTGGCGCGAGGAGGATGCCCAACACCAGTCCGGTGATGCAACCCACGACTAGCCCAGTCAAGAAACCTAACATTGCCTTGACGTCATCCATCGCTTCCCACTCTCCTTTCCCGCTTCTTCTGGAGCTAGGAACTCTATCCGGAGCCAGTAGCGGTTCTCCCCCGCCCGATCACCGACCGCTCCGCCGCTTTCCACGCGCCAGCACGCTCATCACCCTGTTGGCAGCCGAGGCGTAGCCCACCGCGTTGATGAGCGGCTTGATCAGAGTATCGCTCAGAAACACCGTAGTCCCCCGCACGGTGCTCGCCGTCTCGCTGGTGGATTCCAGGATTGGCCAGATTTCCTCTTGGAGCATCCTGGTCAGACCCCGGATCTGAAGGAGCAACACGATGAGCAATCCCCCGATCACCAGGGACTCGATGGCCAGGACGATGATGGCTATGTCACGTATCACGACCACGGCATCCACCGAAAACCTCCTGCGGGGACTCGACAACAGGGTGCAATCCTCATTATATCAGACATTGAGCCATCTGGCAACAAACAGACAAACCCAGCATACGACGGTGCTCTCCACCACCCGCACCTCGCCGATTACGTATATCGAGAAACCCAACAGATCGAAGACGATCTGGCCTATGGCGAAACCCAGCAGGGCCACAATCCAGTACACAGCCAGGTCTCGCCAGCGTTTTCCCCAGATGAAGTGGAACACTGCCCCGTACAGAGTGGCCAGCAAGAACGAAAAGACGAAAGAAGGTGATAGCAAGAAGTCCACCCTTACGCGACCTCCTCTATGATCCCCCCACCGAGGACCCGCTCTCCAGCATAGAAAACGACGCCCTGTCCCGGTGTCATGGCCGGCTGCGGCCTAGCGAACCGCAGTCTCACGTCGCCTCGACTCGCAGGGGTGAGAGTCGCCCTGACCGCCGGCGCACGGTATCGAATCTTGGCGGTGACCTCCATGGGCTCCGCCGGGGACTGCCCGGATACGAAAACCACTCCAGTCGCCCTCAGTTCTCTTCGCTCCAGTTGGCTGCGCGGCCCCACCACCAAAGCGTTGCGATCCATCTCTATCTGGAGCACGTAGAGAGGCTCCGGTGCGGCAATGCCCAGGCCTTCACGCTGCCCGATCGTGTAGGCCGGGAGACCCTTGTGCTGCCCAAGGACTCTGCCCTCCACGTCCACTATCGGACCAGGCTCGAAGACCACGTTCGGTTGCGCGCCCAGGAAGCTCCGATAGTCCCCCATGGTGAAGCAGATCTCCTGGCTCTCCTCCCGGTCGGCGACGGAAAGGCCCCTCTCCCGGGCCAGGGCCCTCACCTGCTCCTTGGTGTACTCACCCAACGGGAGCAGCAGGCGTGCCAGCTCCTCCTGACCCAGCATAAACAGCACGTAGGACTGGTCTTTGGCGGAATCGATCGCCTTGAGCAGCTGGTATTCCCCATCCACACGCCTGATACGGGCGTAGTGGCCCGTAGCCAGGTACTCTGCACCGAGCTGCGCCGCTTTCTCCAGCAGCAGGTCGAACTTGATGTGCCGGTTGCAGGCCAGGCAGGGATTGGGTGTCCTTCCTCGTGCATATTCCGCGACGAAGTAGTCCACGACAAGACGCTTGAAATCGGCCTCGAAATCGAAGACGTGGAAGGGTACACCTAGCGTACGGCACACCCCCCGCGCGCCCTCCACGGCTTGGGCAGAGCAACACCGGTTGGCGGGGCCACCTTCCTCGGCCCACAGGCGCATCATGCCGCCGATCACGTCGTAGCCCCGCTCGTGTAGCAGAACAGCGGCCACGGAGCTGTCCACCCCACCGCTCATGGCGACCAGAACCGTGTCCTTCCGCGATGCTCGACCTCCCACGTCGTGACTCCAACTGGTGACATTCAATCGAAGCCATTATAGCATCTCCATAGCAGGCGGGCGAGGGGGACCGTCCAGCAGCGACCTACCCTGATGCGTCACTCTCCCCTCGGCAGAGGCGAGCCTTTCCTGCCCCAGAGGAGCACGTACCGGGAGACCCAGGGAACCGGCCCGGCTCGCAGGTCGCTCTCCATCCGCTCCAGTCCCTGCTCGAACGCGTCTTCTGAGATCAGGTGCAGGGCCGAGAACGCCTTCTCAGCGTAGGGCGAGGAATCGGCCGCCTCGTAGGGGAACTCCACCAGGTTCTCCTCGATGTCACCGAGACCTGCCCGTTGCATGAAAGCTCGCAGATCGGTCAAACGCGGATAGCGGCGAAGATCGACCTCTACGGTCTCGGGGAAGTAGACGGCGAGGGGCTCTCGATGCCTGATGATCCACTCGGAGTCGGTGACGGTGCACACCAGGCCGCCTGGCTCCAGCACGCGAAAAACCTCCCCAAGGTAGGCCGCGTAGTTCTCCAGATGGTGGATCACGTCCACCGAGAATACCAGGTCGAAGGAGCCAGTCTCGAACTTGAGTTGTTCCGCTCTGCCAGCCCGGAAGGTTACGTGGGCCGATCTGATGCGAGCAGCGGCCAGCATCTCCTCCGAGGGGTCAATGGCCCAGCACGAACAACCCACGGCGGCCCCAATGGCAGCGATGTAGTTGCCCGTCCCGCACCCCACCTCCAGAACCCTGGAATCACCGTCGATGCCGCTGTGGGAGACCAGGCTGCGCAGGACCTCGGGATGCACTTTACGATGGCGGGCATACTCCAGGGCGATCCGGTCGTACTGGATCACGTCCCCTCCTGGACGCCACCCGGAACCTGAAGATCGGTCCAGGCCTCGAAGGCACGCCTGAGATGGGGAATGGTGATCGAGCCTCCCACGACGAGGCCAACACCCAGGGCCTCCTCCAGCTCCTCGCTAGTCACCCCCTCTTCCTGGCAGCGCACCAGATGGTACTTGATGCAGTCGTCGCACCTCAGCACGAAGGAGGCCACCAGGCCCAATAGCTCCTTGGTCCGGGCCGGGAGGGCGCCCTCGCGGTAGACCTGCGCGTCGAGACTGTAGAAGCGCTTGGTGCTCAGCCCGGCGTAGCGCATCACGATCTCGTTGAGTCTTTCTCTCTCTTCCTGGAACGCACCGATGATCTCCCCGGCCATCCCTTTGCCCTCCTCGCTGACTACCAGCTACTCGTCCTCCACAGGGACCTCGAGCGTCCCCGCATGACCCTCAGCCCAGGAACCTTCTGAGACTCGCCGCTCTCAACACAGACTCACTGAGTCCCTCGATGGTATTCTCCTTCACCAAGGCCGCTATGCGGCTCGTGATCTCCTTGTGCTCCTCGTCCAGCGGGACGATGCCCGGACACTCCTTGACTTTGCGCGCCAGCTCCTCCGGCACCAGTCCCGTGTCCAGGTTGAGGTACCTGACCGCATCCCGCAAGTCCTCCTCGAAGTTCACGTATGCTTCATTGACGAACTGGATGTCCTCCCTCGTCAGGGCGCTCAGCCCGAGCAACTCCGGCGGCAGGCCTATGGAATAGAGCGCAGCAGTGAACTTGATGGCCCGCGGCAGGGTGGTCTTTCCCATGTTTCGCGAGTACCCGAAGAGTCCGATGTGCAGCTTCCTCTTCCGCCTGTTGGGGACGTACCGCGCCAGGTGATTGATCAGTAGCGCCAGGGTCTCCACCTGCCGTGCATACTCTGCTGAGTACCTCTCGATGACCTGGAGGCACCTCTCCTCGTCTACTTGCGGCGGTATGCCCGTCTCCCTATCACGCAGCCTGCGTATGGCCTCCTGTACCTGCTGGGGCGGGTTGTCATACTTGAATGCCGACTGGATGGTGAAGGTGTGAGTGCTGGGGTATTCGTGGATCATGTCATCCACGTTGTCAGGGCGCATGTTGCCCCGGAAGGGGGCGGAGCCGACGCCAACGATGGGATACAGCTTGACACCGATCTCCTGGGACAACCGGTACAGTCTCTGAAGGGCGATCTTGTTCAGCAGAACCGCGCTGACCTGACCATAGTTCATCGCAGGATCCGACCTGGCCAGAAAGACCCTCTGGTGTTCAAGGTCCTTGTCCTTCAGGTACTCCCTCACCACGTCGTGTGCCCCCAGCATGTGCTCCATGGTTTCGAAGAGAGGTATGACGTTGATCTTCGAAGGATGGAACTCCCCAATCCACTCCGCGATGGTGGCCCCGCCGTTGGCGAAGGTCTTGTTCTGTTTGCCGGCCACGAAATCGCGATAGTACCGGTAGATGCGGTCCATGGACAGGGCCGAGTCCGTCATGGGCAGGATGACCTCGAACACCGGGGGGGGTGTCGTCCCCATAGAACAGCCTGGCGGCGTCGAACGAGCGCGGTATGCTCTCCAAGGTCTCCAGCACCACCTTGGCCTCGGTTCTCTCGATGGTTGGATTTGGGACCCTCAAAGTGATGAAAGCATCTCTGCCCAACCTGGTCTGCGAGAAGAATGAGTCGTACTTGGTCAGCAGTTTCTTGACCACGAACGCATCGACTTCCTTACCCTCGCAGTCCCACATCTGCTCGTCGCAACCCAGGTGCGAGAAGGCGTAGTAGGCCTCCTCGATCTCGTCCTCGCCCCCGAGTTCCGCGTTCTCGGCGAAAAAGGGCGAATTGACGTTGTCCGGGTGCTGGGTGCTCATACACTTCGGGACTCTCACCATGCCATCTGCCACACTGCCATCCTCTCCAAGCGGAGCATGCCGGCCCGGTTTACGAAGGACCGCATTTCGCGCCATGGGCGGAGATGCGGTCCGGACCGTCAACTGCCAATCCCTGTCTCCTGAGGGGCTGGTCCCAGGACCATGGCCCTCAGCCGGGTACTAGTCGAATCGGATTATAGCCTCTCCAGGCCCCCAGGTCAATTCTCCGTGGCCCCGCTGGCCGTCACAGCGCTCCGCGCGGATGCTTCAACGCGCAGCCCGTGCTTTCGTATGACAACACTCGCCTAGGGAGGGAGTTGCGCGCCACCTGCCGAGGAGTGCGCACCGAAGCGGCGCTTGGTGGGCCAGCGCGGGGGACGAAGCCGGCTCTACCCCAGGTTGAGGACCAGCCACGCGATACAACCGATGGACACAGCGATCAGCACACCGTAGGGCAGGGTCTTCTTCATCACCTCGCCCTCTCGGCCCGCCAGACCCGCTGTGCTGCACCCTACGATGACCTTGGCCGGGGCCAACATGCTGCCGAGGGCGCCGCCGGTGGTTTGGGCGCCGAGCACCACCAGTGCGCTGACCCCGATCAACTGCGCCGTGGTCTGCTGAAGGGGAGCGAAGATCACGTTGGAGTTGGTGTTACTGCCCGTCATGAACGCTCCCAACGTGCCGATGAGCGGCGAGAAGAGAGGAAACGCACCACCCACGCTCTCGCTGATGCCCCTGGCTAGCAGATGGACCAGGCCACAGTGATCCATGATCATGGCCATGCCCACCATGCAGGCGATGCCGACGGTGGAGGGCACGGCGCTGGACAGGGTCCCACGCCCGATGCGGCCCAGCACGCCGGGGCGGTAGTGGCCCGTAGCTCTGTAGATCAAGAAGGAGATCAGGCACGTGTAGCCCAACAGCGCACCAGCGTGCCCGAACAGACTGATCGTCCTGCCGGGACCGGCCTCTGTGACCCAACCGTAGGTCGTGCTCACCTCAGGCAGACTAACCATGATCACCACCTGGTTCAGCAGATCGTGAAGAGGCCCTACCAGTTCCGCGGCACTCACAATGACTACCAAGATCAGGTAGGCCGAGACCGCAAGGAGCGGGTGGGGTCCCCCCTCCCCATCGGCGCTCTGATCCATGTCGCCTGCGCTCTTGTCTGGGTGTCGATACAAAGGCAATCTGGCAACCAGGCCCCCGGCCACCAGGCCCGCGAGTCCAGCCACGAAGCCAGCTACGTTCCATAGACCATTGACTGCCAGTGCGTACTGGGTGAGACTCATCGCTGCGCCCATGATCAGGATGGCCACCAGTGCTCGCCGCAGCCCCCGGAGACCGTCGTAGGCGTGGACCGCCGCCGCGCCGCAGCCGAAGCAAGCCAGTCCCAAGAAGAGACTGGACCAGGGGGCCAGGGCGTACCCTTCCAGGCCGGTGGCCGCGATCAGCGCCTGGAACGAGGAGGCGATGCCGCCGAAGGTCACCGACCAGGAGTGGCCGATAGCCACTGCCGCCACGGAGACCACGGGACTGAAGCCTATACCGATCAACAGCGGAGCAACCACTGCGATGGGCACCCCGAATCCGGCCACACCCTGGAGGAAGGAGCTGAAAGCCCAGCTCAGGATCAGCAACTGGAGTGTCCTGTCCCCCGTCAGGCGAGCGATGCTCCTGCCAATGACGCTGATGGCCCCCGCCTCGTTCACCACGTGATACAGCACCAGAGCCATCCAGATAATGTACAGGACATAGAGACTGAGCAGCACTCCTCTCACCTGGGAGTAGAAGAGCACCTCCGGCGTGGCCCCGAAGAACAGAAGCCCCACCACCAGGGCCACCAGCCACCCGATGGGACCTGCCTTGGAACCACCCCAGCGTAGCCCGACCATCAAGATCAGTACCGCCACGATGGGTGACAGGGCGAGGAGCCAGTTCAGGATGTTGACGCTTGGCATGTAGCTACTCCAGAACGTTGTACAACCAGACGATACAAGAACGACCCGATGAGGTCACCATCGTAGAGCAGCGTCATTTCACCGCCTCCTCACATCACGTGTGGGCATGACGGTTCTCCCCAAAGCTGAGAGGAATCTGGCGCCGTTACATCGCCTAGCTTGTGCCTCCTCAGGCAAGGGGCGCCTTCGCCATGTAGGCTCCGTAGGGCAGCGGATCCTCGGCACGGTAAACCAATTCCTCACCCAGCGCGATCTGGCAAAGCTCCGACACGTGATAGACCGGTAGACCACGATCCGGCGCTAGCTTGGCATAGTTCCTCAAGCAACTGGGGCAGAGATAGAGCAAGGCCTCCGCTCCATGCTCCAGCGAATCCTCTACGTTGGTCAAAACCGCCTTGTGCGCTCTGTCCAGCAGCCCTCTGTAGCCGTACAAATCACCGCAACACAGAGCATTGTCCCGGTCATACTGCCTGGGCACTCGCTCACAACCGAGGAGGTCCAGCAACTCGTCCAGGAAATGCTCCTTGTCCTGCGCATTGCGCGATGAGCAAGGCCGGTGGTAGGCTACCTTCAGATTCAGAGGCCGAATCCGCTCCTCATGTTGGCGCAGGATCCGCACCAGGTGCTCAAACAGATGCACCGGGCGGAAGGGAACCTCGATGCCATACTCAGGCATGCGGTACGTAAGCATGAAGTAGCACTCGTCGTGGTAGCACACCACCTCATGGGGCTGATGGCGGGCAATGACATCCACGAAGCCTTGAGCCCTCGCCTTCTGCCCATCTTCGTCGCCGAAGTACTCGAGCGCGTTGCAGCAGTAGTAAGCCGGACCGAACAGCTTGGTCAGGTCGGCATATAGCAGGCTGTCGAAGACTTCGGGCGCCCCGGTCCCTACGGTGCAGGTCACCAGAACGGTAGCGCTGACCTCCGGCTGAGGTGCGGCCAGCACTCTGGGGCGCTCCTCGTCTACCCTGCGGGCTCGTTCTCCCCAAACGTTTCCAGTATCGACCTCGCCGTGGACGCCTTGGAGTTTGCCGACAAGGTCCCAAGGGTTGGCCCCTTGAGGACATACCTCATTACACGCATGGCAGGACGCACAGTTGTGTAGGATGGGCGCCCACTTGCCCTCCATGAGCGCCTGACGCTCCGCGATGGCCTCCTCGCGAGTATACTCATTGAACATGCAGTTCACGAGGCAATCGCCGCAGAGCGTGCAAAGTTCGGGATGGAACACGTCAAGACCTCCTTCTCACTGAGTTACATCTGCTTGGCGACTAGGCCAAGCTCTACCACTTACCGCCCCACTGCTCTCAAGGGCGCGCGCTTCACGTCCAAGCGCGTCTGCTCTGGACACCACCACCGGATGGCCGAACGCGAGTATACCACAGGTCAGGTCGCCTCGCAGTGGCGCGACTGGGGCACGCACCACCGATTGCACCGTTGACCTATCAGGCCCAAGACAGTATAATAGCCTTAAAGGACACAAAGGGTAGGAGCGCCGTAGGATGACCACAACCAGCATCAGCGAACTGAAGAGCTCCCTGTCAGAGTTTCTGAACCGCGCAGCATACGGGAGGGAGCGCATCATCGTTGCCAGCAGAGGCAAGCCCAAGGCCGCCGTGATCAGCATCGAGGACTTGCGCCGACTCGAGGAGCTAGAGGACGCGTTAGCCGCCCACGAGGCGCTGGAGGCCTATGAGGCGGGAGAGACCACGCCCTGGGAAAAGGTCAAGGTGGAACTGGCCGAGGGCACTGATGGCGTATCGGATTGATCAGAAGCGGGGAGAGCGACAAGAAAACGGGCGCTTGGCGTGAGGAGTTGCATCGCAGCAATCATCATCGTGGGATCACCCGCTGATGCATGCTCAACCCCGCGCATCGAATGCGTTGCGGAATGCCCGAAGCAGGGGTACAATCCCTGCAGGCTGATCAACAGCTACTTCTGAAAAGCACCACATAATTGGTGGCCAAGATGCGAACTGACGAGCACCGGGACTTCGACCAGTACGTCGACGCTTGGCGAGAACGTCTGGCGAGACAGCAGAGCGAACAGCACTTGCGGGCGCAGCGACTGCGAGAAGTTGCCCGTTCTTGTGCCCGCCTGTTGGTACAGGGTTTTGGCGCAAGGAAGGTCTACCTGTTTGGCTCGCTCCTCGATCAGGATCTCGTACATGACCGATCCGACATCGACCTGGCCGTGGAGGGTTTGGAGGGCAAGCTGTACTTCACGGCCTTGCGGGACGCGTGCAGACTGTTGCCCCCAGGGATCGAATTGGATCTGGTGCCTCTGGAGCAGGCGCGACTGGGGTTAGCAGGGCGGGTGAGGACTGAGGGGGTACTGCTGGATGCCGCGGCATAGATTCGCCGTCTTGCGGGCCGACCTTGGCCGAGAGCTGGATAATGTGGACCGCTTGGCGGCCGAAGCTGCGGAATGGCAGCCTCGGCTCGCCGATTGGCCGGAGGCGGTGAGAAAACGCACAGCAGGCGGAATCCTGCATGACTTCTACTCTGGGGTAGAACGCATCTTCCGCCACATTGCCACTCGCGTAGACGAGGATTTGCCTAGCGGTCCCGACTGGCACGTTCAGCTATTGCAGCGTATGGCTACAGATGTCGAGGGGATGCGGCCAGCCGTGCTTGATGAGGAGACCGCACGACAACTTGATCGATACCTCCGCTTCCGGCACCTCTTCCGCCATAGCTACGGCTTTGACCTGGAGTGGGAGCGCTGCCGCGAGTTGTTGGTTGACCTGCCAGCGACCTATGAGAGACTGTCAGAGCGGCTCGCCGTATTCGACGAGTTTCTCGAGACTCTGGAGCGCGAGACTTGACACCCAGTTACGTGTGCCCAGGAAGGCTCTGCATGCCCAGGTGATCTGAACCAAGCAGAGCCGCAGCCTCTTGGCGCCGAGGGCCCTACTGCGCCCCCGCCACCAAGGGAGGAAGTCCGTGACGGATCAATATCGTTTCGGTTACCCCGACGATTTCCTCGCCAAGTTCCCCACCGTCGTCGGCGGCGCGGCCTTTGCCCTGGACATCGACAACACGTCTGACGAAACCGCGGCCGAGGGCCTGCTACGGGCTCAGGAAGAGGTGGTGAGGGCCAGCTTCGCCTCCACACCCCTCTCCAGCCATCCCCATATCTCGTCGTGGCGCTCCGCCTTCTCCTCCTTCGGCGTCAAGCCCACCCAATACCGCTCTGCCATCGAGGCCCTCCTGCGCCACGTCACCAAGAAGGGAAGCGTGCCCCACATCAACAAGCTCGTGGACCTCTGCAACTACATCTCCATGAAACACGTCCTTCCCGTGGCCGCATACGATCTGGACCACATCTCGGGCCCTGTGCTGGTTCGGTTGGCCAAGGGGGACGAGCCTTTCCTGCCCTTGTACGGGGAAGAGGTCGAATACCCCAAGCCGGGGGAGGTGGTGTTCACAGACGACGAGGGTGCTCTCTCCCGTCGCTGGACCTGGCGCCAGTCCGGCCGGGCCAAGTCCACCCCTGACACGCGCAATGCGCTCTTGACCATCGAAGGCGTGAACGACATCACGCGTACTGCGGTCGAGGCAGCCATGGAAGAACTGGTCTCCCGGGTGAGAGAGTACTGCGGCGGAGAGATCTCCTGGTCCATGGTGGACCGTGACTCTCCCTGGGCCGTGATGGAATAACCCTTCCTTCTCTGGTTGTCGCCTGGATGGGTGGCATCTATCTGCAATCGTTGCTCCAAGCGCCTGCCCGGATCCTCCGTCTGGCGCTTCCCATCCCCGTAGCCGTGGCTGTGGTGTGGTGGTGCGAGGGGCGGGTACATCTCGCGCGCCCGCGCCGGGACTACCTGCCTAAGGCTCTTGCGCGCCTGGCAAGTAGGGATAACGCTCGAAGTCAAGGTACACTGGCTTGCCCGAGTCGTCGTGGAGCCACGTTATGACCCGGTCGGGGGCCTGGAAAACCTCTGCGTAGGGTCGCCCTGTGTAGTAGGCCACGTAGTGAGCATACGTGACGGGATCCCACTCGTCGAAGAGGGGCTTCAGACTGAAGCCACCCAGCGGGAGCTGAACGGTCTGGTGTGGCTGACCCTCGATTGTGATGTACTTCGGGACCCTGGTCGCGAGCGTGGAGCGATACGAGAACTGCGCGCAGAGTTCCCGAAACTGAAGAGGGTGAAGCGGCAGATCCAGCAGATCGCTGTACAACTCTTCGTACCCCTGCTGCGCCCCTCCGTCACCGAGCACGCCTATCACAGCCACCTCTCCCATACGAACGGCGATGAAAAACGTATCGATGTTGTCACACAGGTCCCAGTCCAGCCTACGCTCTTGTGTCTTCTGCGCCCTGAAGACAAAGATCGAGCCGGGGCAGAAGTCGACCAACTCGATCTTCTCACGCGCCTGCTGTAGTAGCATAAGGTGGACATCGTACGCTCTCAGGAGCTCCGGGGTCACTATAGTCACGCCGTTCGCAGTCCTTCTGTCCAAAAGCAGTGAAGCCTCTTTGCACAGCACTCCATATAGTATCTTGCCGAGCCACAAGAACATGAGCTTGTTACCAAGCCCTCGGACACACTCGGAACCTGCCGCCACCGCGCTTGCCACGGCATCCTCGATGGGCTTTAGCCGGTCCTTGTTGCATTCCGCACAGCACGGAACAGTCAGTTGTCGATAGCGCATGCTGGTGCCGTTCAACAGAGTCAGCCTTTGATTCCATAGGTTGTACCGCCGTTGCGCCCATCTGGGCATGACATGCTCTGAAGTCGGCTCAACCTCACTTAGGCGCCGAGCGCACAAGAAGCAGGTTGACCCATCGACACCTCTCCCGCGGAGTCGGCCTAGCAACTCACCGAGATCACCATCGGGTGTTTGGTCGTTGCTTTCTTGTCGCATGTCCTGTCTATGCCTTCTCGGCTGGTCACTGGATGCGCTTATGTCAATCTATACTACCACCACGGTTGTGACATCGCAGGGTCGAGCCCACGTTCAAGCGCTGGCTGGCTTCGCACGCTGCAATCCAGAGGTGACCCGATACCGCCTATCGTACCACTCATTCGCCCATTATAGCACATCAGTTCTACTCGGCGCAAACTCCTCCCTTCTGTGACCAGGGCGCCGACGTGACGTGCATGATCTCGCCTTGTCATGCCCCCCACAGTGTGCTACAGTAGTTGCTGAGCGATGGCGTAGAGCACCGAGTGCGGAGGGAGAGCAATCTCCTCGTCCCTCCTGGACGGTGACTTTCCCTGGGCCGTGATGGAATGACCCTTCCCTGCTTAGTCGTCGCCTGGCTGGGCGGCATCTATCTGCAATCGCTTCTCCAAGGGCCAGCCTGGCTGCTCTGGCTGGCGTTGCCCCTCTTCCTCGGCGTGGCTCTGCTGTGGTGGCGCGAGTGGCGGGTACGCCTCGGCGCCTGCTGCTGCCTCTTCCTCCTGTTGGGCGCCCTCCGCTACACCGCAGCCGTACCGACGTTCGACCAAGGGCACGTCGCGTACTACAACGACCAGGGAACCGCCACCATCACCGGCGTGGTGGTGGAAGCCCCGGACGTGCGAGACCGTTATGTCAATCTCAGAGTCTCGGCCCGCCTCCTGGAGATCGGCGGGGAAAGGCACGACGCCGAAGGGCTGGCCCTGGTGCGCACCGGCCGGTATCCCTCCTACAGCTACGGTGACGAACTGGAGATCGTAGGCAAGCTCCAGACGCCCCCTGAATCAGAGGACTTCTCCTACAAGGAGTACCTGGCCCGCCAGGGCATCCACTCCATGGTGGACTATGGCCGGATCACCCTCCTCAGTCGCGGCCATGGAGATCCCTTTCATCGGACCATCTATGCCCTGAAAGCACACCTCCAAGAGACTATCGCCCGCCTCTTCCCCGAGCCCAGCGCCTCGTTGCTCACCGGAATCCTGCTGGGCATAGAGAGGGGAATACCCGGTGAGTTGGTGGAGGACTTCAACGCCACCAGCACCACCCACATCATCGCCATCTCCGGGTTCAACATCGCCATCGTGGGGGCAGCCATCGGCTCCTTGACCAAGAAGTTCCTGGGCATCTACAGGGCAGCGCTGGTCTCCATCTGTGCCATAGCCATCTACACCCTTCTGGTGGGCGCCGACGCCGCGGTGGTCCGCGCGGCCATCATGGGCAGCCTTTCCTTGATCGCCATCATCGCCGGGCGGCAGACCTTCGCCCTGGCCTCCCTGGCTGCCTCGGCACTGTTGATGACCCTCTGGAACCCTCTCCTCCTCTGGGACGTGGGCTTCGAACTCTCTTTCGCGGCCACGCTGGGCCTCGTACTGCTGGTGCGACCCTGGGAGGAGGGGCTCCAGGCGTTGCTGTCCCGTTGGATAACCGAGGAGCGAGCCACGGCGCTCGTGCGTCTGCTCAGCGAGCCTCTGTTCGTGACTCTGGCCGCCCAGCTCGCCGTCTGGCCCATCACTCTCTACTACTTCCGCCGCTTCTCCCTGGTCTCGCCGCTCACCAACTTCCTGATCATCCCTGCTCAACCCGCGGTGATGATGGTGGGCGGTCTGGCCACCATCTTCGGTGCCCTCAACCCGCTGCTCGGGCAGCCCGTGGCCTGGGTGGCCTGGCTGTTCCTGGCCTACACCATCAAGGTCGTGGAACAAACCGCCAGGTTTCCCCTGGCCAGCATCGACCTGGGAGGGTTCGGCGCGGAGGTTTTGTGGCTCTACTACGGGCTCTTCGGGGTGGCTGCCGCCGCGGCACACATCAATCGCGGTCAGCTTCGAGAGATGTGGGAACGCCTCACCCACCACCTGAGCACCAAGCTCTTGCTCGGAGGTCTGACGGCTCTGGTTGTCCTGGCTTGGATCGCAGCGCTGCAGATGCCGGACGGGCGGCTGCACGTCCACTTCCTAGACGTGGGCCAGGGGGACGCCATCTTCATCCAGTGCCCCAACGGGCAGCAGATCCTCGTGGACGGAGGCCCCAGCCCCTCAGTGCTCCTCTCGCAACTGGGCAGGAGGATGCCCTTCTGGGACCACAGCCTCGACCTGGTCGTGCTCACCCACCCCGAGGTGGATCACGTCGGGGGTCTGGTGGATGTGCTTGAGCGTTACGACGTGGGCCTGGTCTTGGACTTGGGGCAGGAGTGCTCCAGCGCCACCTGCGAGGCCTGGAGAACGCTCATCGAGGACCGAGCAGTACCCTACCGCAAGGCAGAAGCGGGGATGCAGATCACCCTGTGCGACGATCTGCTGCTGGACGTCCTCCATCCCCCGGCCGAGCTGATCACCAACACCTCGTCGGACAGCAACAACAACTCGGTGGTGCTGCGCCTGGAGTACGGGCACTTCTCCATGCTGCTCACGGGAGATGTGCAGTGGGAGGCCGAAGAGGTATTGCTCGCGTCGGGCCAGCCGGTGGAGAGCCTGGTGCTCAAGGTGCCGCATCACGGCGCAGACACCTCTCTCACCTTACCCTTCCTGGAGGCGGTCAACCCAGAACTAGCCATCATCTCCGTGGGCGCCGACAACAGCTTTGGCCATCCGGACGAGCCGACACTGCATAAGCTCGAAGGCATCGCGACCTACCGGACCGATCAACACGGCTGCATGGAGGTGGTGACCGATGGTAAGCGGTACTGGGTCGTGACCGAGGGATGACCGCTGGGCGCGAGGTACAGTTCGGAAGGAGAGGCTGGCAGGCAGAGTATCAGTCGCGGACATGTGGCTGCTAAGACCGGGAGTCGGTTCCGCGGTGACCCGCTCGGGTTCGACTCGCGCGCGCCGTCCAAAGCACTGCACGCCGTCGCTGACCACTCAGTCTGCCTGGTATGCAGTGATGAAGGACTCTCCCCTCAACAGAGAGCCCCTTCCTCGTTGTCTGCATCGGGCGAGGTATCGAGACAGGGCGGAGATTTGTCTGCTGACAGAAGGAGAAGTCGTACGCATCTTTCTTGGAGGGGGCGGGGTCCACTCTGGTGTTGACCCTCACCATCCGCTCGGCTGCCTTGGTGAGACTCCTGTATTGACCGGACCCCACCGCGGCACAGATAGCGGAGCCCAAGGTCATCGCCTCCTGGACCTCCGTGATGAAGATGGGCAGTTGGCAGACATCGGCATGGATCCGCATCCAGAGGTCGCTCTTAGTACCATCGACGAGGCGTCGAGCGCGCCGACCGGGAGAAGAGCACGCCCCGGAACGGGCCCCAGGGACGGACGAGACTAATACTGGGCAAGGGCGTGCGCCTCAAGAGGCCCCACTACGCGCGTTGCGACCCCACTCCCCGATCTTCTCACCGCTTTCGAATCTGGCTAGTGAATTCGCTTCTCATACCCCTGCCAATGTGACTCTCTGATCTCGACCTTCTTGATCTTGCCACTGGCCGTCTTGGGCAACTCGTCCCTGAATTCGATCGAACGCGGCTTCTTGTAGCTCGCCAGGTTGTCTTTGCAGAAGTCGATTATCTCCTCCTGAGAAGCTGAGGCCCCCTCCTTCAGAACCACCACTGCTTTGACCGATTCCCCCCACGCGTCGTCCGGCACTCCTACGACCGCCGCCTCGCGGACGGCAGGATGCATGTACAGCACGTCTTCCACCTCTCGAGAGTAGATATTCTCCCCTCCACTGATGATCATATCCTTCTTTCTATCCACGAGATAGACGTACCCATCCTCATCCATCCTGCCCACGTCACCCGTATGAAGCCAGCCGTCCCTTATTGTGCATGCAGTCTCCTCGGGCATTCTCCAATAACCCTGCATCATCCTCTCACTGTGAGCTACTATCTCGCCGGCCTCGCCTATGGGGGCATCCCGACCCTGCTCGTCGACTATTCTGAGCTCACCTTCTCTTGGTGGCTTGCCCACAGACTCCAGTCTCCTCAGCTCCTTGGGTGAGCCCTCCAGCTTGTGCTCTTCCCTCTTGAGTACAGTCATGTTGAGGGTTTCGGTCTGCCCTAGCTCCTGGAAGAAGACCTCCCCAAGACGCTCGATGCCTCTCCTCAACGCCTCGACGGGCATCGGCGCTCCAGTGTAGCCCACCCCGTGTAGGCTGCTCAGGTCGTAGTTCATCAGCTTCGGATGTTCCAGAAGCCGGATGATCATCGTAGGTACCAGGAAGACGTACGTCACCCCTTGTTCCTCGATGGTTCTCAGGATCAGATCCTCCTCGAACCTCTTGTGGATCACTTGCGTAGCACCGACAGCAAATGCAGGGATCAAGTGAGCGGCGGAACCCCCCACGTGAAAGAAAGGCATCACACACAAGACGACGTCACTGGAACTGAGGTTACGATGGGGGATCTGGGTTTCCGCCAGGATGCTCTTGTGAGTGTGGATTGCCCCCTTGGGTCGCCCGGTCGTGCCACTAGTATAGAACAGCACACAAGGGTCATTCGCGTTCACGTTGTCCATCGGCTCGTCGGGAGGGAACCCGCCGATCAACTCTTCATAGTTCAGCACATCGTCTACCTCAGCATCGAGGCAGATGAAAGACCTGACCGCACCTATCTCGTGCCGAATGGAGTTCACAACGTCCAGAAACGCGCTCTCGAATATGAGAGTGCTGATCTCGGAGTTATTGATCAGGTAGACGAGTTCCCTCCCCACGAATCTGTAGTTCAGCGGCACGCAGACTCTGCCGGCCTTCGCCAGACCGAAGACCTCGAAGTACTGTGGGCAGTTGTAGGCCAGTATGCCTACCCGATCTCCCTTCCCGACCCCCAGGTCAGCCAGGGCATGTACCAGACTGTTGATCCGTTGATTCACCTGCTCGAACGTGTAGCTCCTGCCTTCGAAGACGAAGGCAGTCTTGTCCGGGTATCTCTGAGCGATGTTGTCAATCATATCGCGCAGGGTCTGCATCTCGCCTCCCAAACCATAAGTGACTCTCACTCCTCAAGACCAACACAACCTACGATTCCCGATTGCCAGCGACGCAGAGCTGCAAGCCCAATCCCCTGGGGCGTCCAGATCACCAGGTATCCGACTATGCCCGACCGCAAGGACGGCCCACCGCTCGCAGGTCACTCGGTCGCTGCTCCACCCTACAGTCTATGTGATACACGATAGCATGTTTGTGCTATTTTGTCAATCACAATACGCGCAGGTGAATCACTAACTTGACATCCCATGGGAAATGTGCTATTATTGTCCGCAGGATCGCCCGAGAATCTAGTTTCTTGTTGGACGGCCAGACCGCATTGTGGCGCGGGATCCTGGCTTATGCGTTTCAGGCGCTGGTGCGTCTGAAAGTTTCTGGAGAATCCGATTGTACTTTCCTCAACATAGATAGTGCCCAGGCAGGGATCTGAGCAGCACACAACTCGGTCCCACGGACCGGATTCATACGCGCATAGCCACCGCCGCATATCGTTCGGAATCGAGACAGCCCCCATCGCTCAGAGGGCCTATGCAAGTGGTAGACGCAACTCAGGGCTGTGTTACGCTCCACCCCCGGCCGTATTGGCGCGCGTGTGTGGCCGGCAATCACACACTCTCTGACCCTACCGACCACTGGCGGGCCTCTGGGTCTCCTCTCTACGCTTGCGCCGTGGTCAGTCTTGCACCGTCGCCCACGTGGCTGCTTGATGCTCCCGCAGCATGTAGGCGACCGGGAGTGAGTCCCTCAAGTGAGCGGGAGGAAGTCGACCCATTGCCTAGATGTGCGTCGTACTCTCCGATTGGAGCCATAGTTCAGTAGTTGCTGTCGTTTTCGCTTACGGGTTGTCTGCCGCTAGGTCTTGGCCAACAGGGGATGAGATCCACACATCAGGGGAGGAATCGTTCCCGACTATGCCGTAAGGAGGGAAAAGATGTGAGTTCTGAAGCTTTGACCCTCGGTCCACAACCCCAAAGAAAGGGAGGAAGAGATGGATAACAAAGGTTTGAAGGGCTCCCCGGAACTCGAAGACAAGAAGGAGGAAGAAATGGATAGCAACAAGAGCCTGACCCGCGCCGACTTTCTTCGCGGCGCAGCATTGACCGGCGCTGGTCTGGTCGCAGCGGCATGTGGCCCAGCGGCCACACCAGCCCCAGAGCCTACCGCACCGCCTGCGGCAGAGCCCACGAAAGCCCCTACCGCGGCGCCCACCGCGGCGCCGACCAAGGACTCGATCGTCGTTGGTATGGCAAGACCCCTCTCCGGCCCACTGGCAGTGATTGGAGACTCGGCCTTCAAACCAATCTACGAGACGTGGGTTCCCAGGGTGAATGACGATGGCGGCATTTACGTGGAGGAATACGGCAAGAAACTGCCCATAGAGCTGATAATCTATGATGACACTAGCGACGTGGGCACGATGACCAGGCTCACGGAAAAGCTGATCCTGGAGGACAAGGTTGACTTTCTGTGGCCCGCCTGTGGCACCTCGTTTGTTTTTGCCCAGGCCCCCATAGCCAACAAGTACGACTACGTGCTGGTGACAGCCGAGGGCGGGGCTACGCAGATCAAAGACATGCTCCCCAGTCTGCCGTACGTGTTCGTCAGCTTGAGCTTCTCCGACTGGTACCAGCTGCCCGTGTTCGCCGATATCATGTCTGCCGCGGGCGCGACCACGGCTTACATATCCTACATCGCTGACCTGCACGGCATTGAGTACTCTGGCGTGGCGGGCATCGAGTTTCCGAAGAAAGGCATCGAGGTCGTTGGTCTGAAGAGCTTGCCCCCTGACATCAAGGACCTCTCGCCCGTCATCAAGGATGCTAAGGCCTCTGGGGCAGACATCTTCTGCTGTTTCGCCTATCCTGACCAGATCATGCCAGCCACCGGGACTTCAATCGAACTTGCCTTCAACCCCAAGGCGTGGTTGGGCGGGCCCGGGGTCAATTTCGGGTTCTACCACGCGGCGTTTGGCCCGATGGTGGAGGGAATATGCGGCTTCACCTGCTTCGCCCGGGGGCAGACCCCCGCACTGGATGAGCTGGCCGACATACTCTACGAAGGCAAGCCCGAAGAAATCCAGGACTGGTGGGGCCATCCGTTCTACTGGGCGGGGCTGGACATGTGGAAGGCAGCCATCGAGAAGGCGGGAACCCTGGACCAGGCGGCGATCAGGGAAATACTGGCCACGGAGAAACTCGACACAGTTCTGGGTCCGACCTGGTTCGAGAACGGACTACTGGCCAAGGAAGCCCATGCCGGAGAGATCGGCCAGTGGATCAACGGAGTGTATGAGGTCGTCGGACCTACCGACAAGGCCACCGCAGAGCTGGTATATCCGAAGCCGGCGTGGCCTACAGGATAGAAAAAGGGCACATCGTACATACGCGACAACGACAGGCAGGCTGTCCCAAGGGCGCTTGGAGACTACTCTCTACAGAGTAGCTATCCCGCGCTGAAGACACATCCACGCCTTTGGACAGCCTGCACCTGTGACGGGTGCAGCCAGGAAGGTATCACCATGATTGTGACACTACTGGACATAATTATCGCGGGTTTGCTGCTGGGCGGCCTCTATGCTTTGATTGCCATGGGGCTGAGCCTACAGTACGGTGTCGCCCGGGTGCTCAATATCTCCCACGGTGAGTTCATCATGCTCGGTGGTTTGACCACCTGGACACTACACACGGTGTTTGGCATCAACCCGCTCGTATGTCTCGCCATTTGCGGTCCCCTTGCCTTCGCCCTGGGTTATGTCATTCACAGGACTCTATTCAGACGTCTCCTGACCTCGTCAGCATCGCCGGGTGCTTTCGAGAGCAATTCCATGCTGGCTTCTTTCGGGCTCCTATTCATCATTCAGAACCTGGCTTCCATAGCCTGGGGTCCCGAGATAAGGGGATACTCGTATCTGGCCGTTCCGGTCAATCTGGCGGGAGCACTGTTTGGCGCCAACCGCCTCGTGACCCTCGGGTTCGCCATAGCCATAGGCCTGGCTTTCTATCTCTTCGTAGCCCGCACCCGCCTGGGCAAGGCTATCCGGGCGGCAGCTCAAGACCCCACTACCGCGGGTCTCATGGGGGTGAACATCAACAATGTGCTTGCCCTGTGTTTTGGCTTTGGTGCCGCCATGGCTGGAATCGCTGGCATGCTGATCAGCATGTGCTATCCCGTCAATGTGACCATGGGTCTCGAGTATACCATCATCGCCATTATCGTCGTCGTGCTGGGTGGATTGGGCAGTATCCCTGGCAGTTTCATCGGGGGTTTCATACTGGGCCTTATCGGCAGCATAGTAAGCTTCGTAGACCCGGGCTTGTCTCTGGCTGCCTACTATCTGATCTTCATACTCCTGCTGGTGGTGAGGCCGACAGGTATCATGGGGAAGTAGAGAAATGAACACTATCACGCTGGGTCTGAAGAAGTGGTGGATACCGGGGTTGCTTCTCGTAATCCTTGTTCTGCTGGCTAGTCTGCGCTTCTATGTCTCAACCTATACTGTCATACTGGCAACCGCCATCCTGATGTACATCATCCTGACAGAGAGCTGGGTCCTGTTCTCCGGTCCTACGGGCTATATCTCACTGGCGCCGGCGGCATTCTTCGGGGTCGGCATATACACTGCCGCCATACTAGGGATGCACCTGCCATTGCCCGTGGTTGTCGTGATCGGCGGTCTGGCAAGTTCGTGTCTTGCCCTTCTCGTGGGCGCTTTGACCCTGAGGCTGAGAGGCATCTATTTCGCCATCTTCACCTTCGGACTCGTTGAGTTCATGAAGCATCTTCTCCTGTGGTATGAGATCAAGTTCACGGGCACACGCGGCCGATTCGTGGTCCTCGTAGACAACAACACCATCTACTACATGATGCTCGCCATTCTCGTGGTACTCCTGCTTACCACCTACCTCATCAGGCGCTCCAAGTACGGCCTGGCTCTGCGCAGCATCGGAGAAGACGAGGAAGCCGCAGCACATACCGGCGTCAATGTAACTGCGGTGAAGGTCATCACCTTCGCCATCAGCGCCTCGTTCATGGGGGCGGCTGGGGCCATCATAGCCACAAGATGGACATACGTGGACCCGTACATCGCCTTCGATCCGCTGTTTTCTTTCATGCCAGTACTGATGGCTATCTTTGGGGGCATGGGACAGTTCTACGGCCCCATCCTGGGCGCCGCCGCCTTCGCCTACCTGGAAGAAGTCCTGATCACCAAGTTCCCCTACTACTACATGCTTCTTTTCGGCGTCATACTGTTGATCACCATCTTGTACCTCCCCAACGGGCTCGTGGGATTGATACAAAGGCTTCAGAAAGGAGGTTGGGGAAGGCGACATGCCAATACTTGAAGGCGAAGGGGTGACCAAACATTTCGGCGGGTTGACCGCGGTATCACGCGTGGACTTCCATGTAGACCAGGGAGAAGTCGTCGGCCTGATCGGTCCCAACGGAGCCGGAAAAACCACGCTATTCAATCTGATTTCCGGAGCCCTGGTTCCCAAAGACGGTGCCATAGCGTTCAAGGGCCAAGGCATCACTGGCCTGAAGCCCCATCGCATCTGCAGGATGGGATTGGCCAGAACCTTTCAATCGGTCAAGGTCTTCCCCAACATACCAGTCTTTGAGAATGTCCTACTGGGCTCACTCTTTGGCACGTCAACCGGCATGTCCTCAGCGGATGCTTCCGGGGAGGCTGAGAAGGCACTGGAGTTCGTGGAACTGTCAGCGGTGAGCCCCATCCTGGCCAAAGACTTGACCCTGGCCAACCAGAAGCGAGTTGAAGTAGCTTCGGCGTTGGCCACCAAGCCAGAGCTCCTACTGCTGGATGAGCTGATGGCGGGGTTGAATGCCACCGAAGTAGCGGAGGCGATGGAGTTAGTGGGCAGGATCCACGCTCAGGGGATCACCATCTTCATGATCGAGCACGTCATGAAAGCCATCATGGGCGTATGCGACCGCATCATGGTGCTACATCACGGTGAGAAGATCGCCGAAGGAACGCCACAGGAGATTGCCACCAGCAAGACGGTGATTGAGGTATATCTAGGGGAGTAGGCTCATGCTAGAAGTTAGCAACGTGGATACTTTCTATGGCAAATCTCAGGCCTTGTGGGACGTCTCTCTGAGAGTCGATGAGGGAGAAATCGTCGCTCTGGTGGGAGCCAATGGAGCCGGCAAGACGACGCTGCTCAACACCGTATGCGGTTTGCTGCGTCCAGCTTCGGGCAGGGTGGAGTACCTTGGCCAGAGGATAGATAGGGTAGCGCCTCACGAGATCGTGGGGCTCGGCATTTCTCACATACCTGAGGGTAGAAGGCTATTCACCCAGATGTCGGTGGGTGAGAACCTGGAGATGGGCGCGTATGCTGGTGAAGCCTGGAAGTGCAAAGACGACACACTCAGTCAGGTTTGTGAGATGTTCCCGGGATTGCAGGAAAGACAGGGGCAGTTGGCCCGGACGTTGAGCGGTGGCGAACAGCAGATGGTGGCCATGGGCCGGGGTTTGATGTCCAGACCGAAGCTATGCATGTTTGATGAGCCCTCATACGGTTTGGCTCCGCTGCTCGTCGCTGAGATCTTCCGCATCATTCGGAGTCTCTGCGACCAGGGAATGACCGTACTGCTGGTTGAGCAGAACGTCCGACAAAGCCTGGAGATAGCTGACCGGGCCTACGTTCTCGAGAACGGGCGGATCGTCTTAGAGGGGAGTAGCCAGGAGCTTCTGCAAGAGGAACTGATCAAGAAAGCCTATCTGGGGTTGTAGCCCAACCACTCCCGGCGGGTCCACGAGAAGGCCAGTGGCCACGCCGACACGGAGGTTCCCACGGCGGGCTGTGGCCCTTGCGGCTACCGGCGCGCGCGGTCCTCTCCAACGCACGCTGGCTTGAGCGTAGGTCGTGAAGGTTCGGGATGTGATACCCGGGATTCTCAGTCCATCATTCTAGGCTTTGAATAATGATCTCAGCGGCAACCCTGGCACCTATCCCCGGAAAGAGACCACACTTCTCGAAGCCCTTCGCACTCGCGAAGGCTTCCATGTTCTCTTCGCTGGCCGCAGGATCCATGTAGCGCCCGAATACCACGTCTTCCTGTATCTTCGGGCATAGTACCGAACCTACTTCCGCTTCGAAGCGGGGCATGAAGCTCCGGGCAGCCATGATGGTCGCACCTGTAGCCTCATAGTCCACCACGTCATCACTTCCGAAATAGAGCCCCAGGGCAATCAGACCCCCAGTTACACCCCCACACATCCAGCCCGTCCCGCCGAAGCCAGGAAACGGAGACAAAGCTCGGATGACCTCCATGTTGCCCAGGCCAAACTCGTCCATCACGGCAAGCGCCGTACCCCTGGCGCAATTCTGGGCCACGAAGTTGTACTCCTCGCCGCGCCGCTGAACGCGATCCAGGATCTGTTCCTTCTTGGCCAGGATCTCATCCCTGTTCAGCGTCTTCTTGGGGATCCCCTCCGCAGCCAGCTTTGCCACTCTGTCCTCAAGGGTCGGCACATCCCAGTCCCTATCTGCCAGCTCTTGTACTCTTGCACGAAGGGCATCGTAGTCTGCCATAGTTTGGCCTCCTGCCTTTCAGGTATTCTGAAGAGCCAAATGTAGCATGATGTTGGCAAAGGCGAGATCTTCCATGTTCAAACCGTTGTCCATGATTGGGCCACTGAATGCACCAGAGTCACGCTAGTCTTCGACCTTGGTCTCCTCTTCTAGCACCTCGGCCAGAGCTTTGTAGCCCTCACCACCAAACGACCTGAACTGCATGGTGAGCAACTCCGAGAACTTGAACCCTTTCGCACTGATCCAGTCTCTATGAACCTTATCTCCCCTCCCGATCATGTGCCGAGCCAGGTCCATAGCAGTGCTTGAAACCTTGTTACACACTGGGCAGTGATAGCTCATTGGCGACCTCCCAATCCTCAGTGATGTATTACTCAGGGCTGCTTGCTCTGTCTCTCCTTCTCCCTCAGCGCTCTGAAAACCTTCTCTGGGGTTATGGGCAAATCATTCACTCTCACGCCCACTGCGTTGTATATCGCATTGCCTATGGCCCCGGCAGTGGGATTGGTGAGTCCCTCACCAGCTTCCTTGGCGCCAAACGGGCCTTCGGGCTCATAGGTCTCGATCTCCAAGATCTCGCACTCCGGCATATCCAAGGAGCGGATAAGCTTGTAGTCGGCGATCGATGGATTGAGTATGTTGCCTTCGTCCATTGGCTGGTCTTCGCAGAAGCCATAGCCTCCAGCCATCATTATGGCCCCCTCCAGTTGCCCTTCGATGCCTACAGGATTGATTACTGTGCCGCTGTCATGAGCAGTGGTCACGTTTGTCAGCTTGTATCTGCCAGTTTCAGGATCCACTTCCACCTCGGCAGCCTGGACACCGAAGCTATAGGCGGGAGATATCATACCCTTGCGGTGGGGTGTATAGTGCCCCCGACCGATGATCACCTCCCCATCTCTGCCCCTGATCGCCTCCTTGACCATGTCGAAGTAAGAGACGCCCCTTTCGGGACGGTCGACCAGGTGCACCCATTGGTCTTTGATATCCAGGTCATAGACGATGTTGGCGCCCATCTTGGCGGCGGCAAACTGCAGGATTTGACTCTTGGCGTCGGCTGCCGCCATCTTGACGGCATTGCCGTTCATCAGCGTTTCCCGGCTGCCCCAAGCCCCGAGGTCAGCAGGACAAATACCGGTATCACTGGCATGTATCCTGATGTCATCAAGGTGTACCCCCAGCTCCTCGGCACAAATCATGCTCAGTGTAGTATCAGAGCCCTGGCCAATATCACAGGCCCCGGTGAACAGATCTACTTTGCCATCGATGTTTACCCTGACCAAAGCTGCCGAGAAAGCATAGGGGGTATCGAACCAGTTGAAGATACCACCCGACATGAATCCATAGGCAGCTACGCCTATGCCACGGTTAGGGGGTAGCTCACCGCGCCTCTTGATGTGTTCCTCGATCGCGTCCAGACACTCGTGCAGCCCGCAGCTCTGGATGGTAGCCTGCCCCGGAACCACGTAATTGGGTGTCATCCCGTTCTTGCGCCTGATTTCGATGGGGTCTATGCCCAGGTCGTGAGCTAGCATGTCTAGTTGGGATTCCCCAGTGAATGTTGACTGGGGGGCGCCGAAGCCGCGCATGGCCGACGTCGGTGCTGTATTGGTGTAGACCCGATAACCGTCATACCTATAGTTGGGATACTTGTATGGGAAAGACGAGAAGAAACCAGTAAGGTAGAGTGCGGTAGCTCCCATAGCGGTGTAGGCTCCGCCCTCGGTAATGACTCGGACTTCTTTCGCCAGCAGGGTGCCATCTTTCTTAGCGCCCAGTCTGAGATAGTAGTACATGGGGGTTCGCCGCTTGGTGGCGGTGAACTCCTCTTCCCGGGTGAGAACTATCTTCACCGGCTGACACAACTTCATGGACAGCACAGCAGCACAGAATTGGGCGGAATCTAGCTCGAACTTGCTGCCGAAGCCGCCTCCAGTGGGCGGTTTTATGACCCGTATATCGCCCTCTCGTAGGTCCAGAATGTCAGCCAGCAGTCTTTGGATGTAATAAGAAGACTGGGTTGAAGTCCACATTGTAAGCTTGCCGCCATGGTCGAAACTGGCCACGGCATCGTGGGTCTCCATGCAGACATGGGCCTGTGATGAACACTTGAACTTGTCCTCACGGACATGATCACACTTCTTGAACGCCTCATCAACATCGCCCCACTCAATGTGGCGCGTCACGTTCATGTTGAGTTCAACACCCTCGTGAATCTGAGGTGCATCCTCCTTGATCGCTTCCAGCGGGTCGAAAACCGCTGGCAGCGGCTCGTATTCAACTTCGATCAAGTCCAGCGCTTCCTCAGCAGTATCTTCATCGATGGCAGCCACTGCTGCCACCGGGTCGCCGATGTAGCGAACCTTCTCGCCGCAGAGAATCGTCTCATCACATAGCTCGGGGAATCGCCGCCAGATGCCCTGTTTGCGTCCCGGAGTATCCTTTGCGGTGACTACCGCCTTCACCCCGATCAACTTATCCGCCTTGCTGGTGTCGATGTTCAGAATCTTGGCATGAGGGTAAGGGCTTCTCAGGATCTTGCCATAGAGCATATTGGCCAGCACCATGTCGAACGTGTACTTGGCGCTGCCGGTTACCTTGTCCGGTCCATCGACCCTGTGTACCCGTTGACCGATTACGGAGTACTTGCTCATTTCTTCTCCTTATACTCACCGTTGACCACAGCAGTTACGGCACGGATAATGCTGTTATACCCGGTGCACCGGCAGATGTTACCGTGGATGCCTTCCTTTATCTGCTCCTTGGTGGGTTCAGGATTCTCGTCCAAAAGAGATTTGGCCGACATCAGCATCCCCGCGGTACAGAAGCCACACTGAAAAGCACCGTGGTCAAGGAAGGCTTCCTGCAGGGGGTGCAACTCAGCCCCACTCGCCAGACCCTCGACCGTCAGCACCTCCCCACCGTCTGCCTGGAGTGCCAGTATGGAGCACGACTTTACCGCCATGCCATTGAGAATCACCGTGCAAGCGCCACAGCTACCGCTGTTGCAGCCTCTCTTGGTTCCGGTCAGCCCCAGGTGGTCTCTTAGCACTTCGACCAGCAAGGTCTTGGGTTTCACATAAAACTCATAAGGCTGACCATTCACTACCAGTCTCAATTCCTTTTTCATGTTCTCAAACCTTCTTCCTAAGCTTGCTTGGCCCTGGCTAAGGCTTCCTTGCCCATTCGCCCCACCAGAACCTTGACAAGCTGCCGTCGGTATTCTTCGGAGGCAGAGATATCAGATACCGCTTCAGCCTCTTCTGAGGCTTTCTGCCCGGCTTCCTTGAGTAGACGATCGGTAATCTTCTTGCCTCTTAGTGCCTCTTCTGCCTGTTTGGCCCTCATTGGGATTGGTGCACAGGCCCCCAACACTATCCGGGCGTCTCTGCACACACCATCGCCTGAGTCCAGCGTAAAGGACACGGCAACTCCCACTGTGGCCACGTCGCTCTCTATGATATTGAATTTGGTGTGGGCAGTGCCGGTGTGAGGCGGGGCTGCCGGCACTTGAATCTCAGTAAGCAACTCACCAGGTTCCAGTGCGGTCTCAAAGAAATCCAGAGAGAAATCTTCGACCGCCATATTCCTCGTGCCCCCAAGGCTAGCTGTACTCAGAGTAGCATTCAGTGCTATCAGCACCGGTGCTGGGTCTCCAGCCGGATCACCATGACAGATGTTGCCGCCGATGGTTCCCCAGTTGCGGGTCTGGATTGAAGCTAGCCTGTGCTCCATCTCGGCCAGTACGCCGAAACCATTCTTCATAGCCGGCGATTTCTCTATGGCCCGATGTGTGGTTAGGGCGCCGATTCTCAGCCCTTGCTTGGCATCAGACTCGATGTAGTTCAACTCAGATACGCCCTTGATATCGATCAGGTACTCTGGCGCGAGCAAGCCTTGTCTCATCAAGATCAGCAGAGACTGCCCCCCGGCGATCACTTTGCACTCGTCCTGGTGTTCGTCCAGCAAGGTGAGGGCTTCCTCGAGCGTTTTGGGAGCCAGGTGTTCAAAGTCTCGTAGCATTATCGTCTACCCCGCTTGATTATGTGGATCTGACTAATGTGAGCCTACTCTTCCACCTTCTTGTCCTGTTGGGCCACTCGACTCTTCAGTGTCTCCTGCAAGTTCGTGGTGACGTCGTCTCCCACTTGCTTGACTTTGGCTCGCATGATCCGTTCCCCGAACGTAGCGAGTCGCCCGACCAGACTCACATTCGCTCTATATGACAGCTCTACACTATCCTTTGAGGTCTCGGTCAGGTTAAGAGTACCCTCCATCGTGAAGGTACCCGCCTTACCTATGTCTGCACCTCTACCGACTGCCTTCACGTATCGCGGCGGATCCATCTCGGTTAGAGTGGTGGTGAACTTCAACCTTACTGATATTGGCCCAACCTTCTGTTTGACCACGGCGTCATAGGTGTTCTCGCCGACCTCTTCGATCTTTTCGGCACCGGGAATACAAGCGGCGAGTGTATCTATCTCGAATAGAAGATCCCACACATCCTGAATAGGTGCGTCTAAAGTGAACTCTCCCTCGATCAGCATGTCAAATCAAACCTCCTCTTCTTGACCACCTTGGTGGTTGGTTACAAACGGATCTATGGCACTAGTCGAGATGATCGATGGTATCTCGAATGTCCCGTTGGATCCTGCTCCTGGGGGAAACGGTGGAGCTTCCTTGGCGAACTCCCCCGAGTTGCCAAGATATCCCCTGTAGTCTTGGCAGAAACACAGGTAATAGTGCCTGCCTCTATACAGGGCGCATTCCTCACACAATCTGTTGGAAAAGGGACATATCATTCTTTCCTTAGCCACTAGTACACGCCCTCGTCAGCAACCAGGAATGACATAAGCTCATGGATGCTACGGGCCCGCTCAACGCATTCCTACTCTCCAAAGCTGCTCCTAAATCTGGCCTCGTGCCGCCCTGGCTCCCTCTTGGCCTGCCCCAACCCTTCGCCAAGTCCCAAGCGCCATTATACATCAGGACGCGGCTCCCGTCAACATCTACTGGCATATGGGCAGACTAATGCTGTACTGCCTGGCAACCGCCAGCAGGATGCCATTAGATCGGCTATGATTCGTTCTTCTTCTCCCTCAGAGCTCCTACCACCTTCTCAGGTGTTACGGGGAGCTCTTTGAACCACACCCCCGTGGCATCATGAATGGCACTAACCACCGCTGGAGGCGTGCTGACAATGCTTCCTTCTGAGGCTTCCTTGGCCCCAAAAGGGCCGTCAGGATCGTCAGTGACCACATCTATCAGCCTCATACTTGGTACGTCTGTAGAGACAGGCATTCTGTAATCCAGGAAGGTCGGGTTCAGCGTCTTGCCTCTGTCCATGATGAAGTCCTCGTACAGAGTCTGCCCCATCCCCTGAATCGCGCCACCCTCGATCTGGCCTTCAGCCGCTATCGGGCATAGCAGCCGGCCGCAATCGGAGGCAATGACGAAATCGCTGACGGTGATCTTCCCTGTCTCCACATCTACACCGACCTTGGCTGTCTGGGCAGTGAAGCTATAGGACGTCCCACCATTGCCTATGCCGCTGTCGAGGTCCAGAGGCTCCACACCATAGCTCGAGTAGCCGGTACCTAGTATGACGGCCCCCGTGCCTGAGTAGCAGGCAATCCTGGCCAGCCTGCCAAATGGCATGGCTTTCTCAGGATCCGATAGCACGGACACCTTCCCCTGTCTAATCTCTACGTCTTCGGGCTCCACCTGCCAGGTCTTGGCGGCAGCTTCCAGCAACTGCTTCTTGGCCTGTCGGGCGGCCTTTTGGGTCGCCTGTCCAGCAAGGATAGTAACCCGGCTTCCATAACTGCCAGGGTCAACCGGCGTATAGGCTGTGTCCACTCTCTTGATGTCTACATTCTCCAGCTTGACCCCCAACTCCTCAGCGGCAATCATACACAGCACCGTGTCGGAGCCCTGCCCACAATCCGTAGCCCCGGTGATGAGATTCACCGTTCCGTCTTCACAAATCCTGACGATTGCAGCGCACGCTTGATGCCCCCTCTGCCTTGCGCCTCCCAGGTATGAGGTACTTGACAAGCCGACACCCCAAGAGATGTCACCGGCTTCCCCGTGTGTCTTCGCCCGGTCACGCCATAAGGGGTCCTCAGCAGCTTTCTCAATGCACTCCTTCATACCACAAGTCTTCAGCGCTACCTTATTAATGGTCTCATATGGGGCACCCGGCTTCGGGTTTTCAATAGCATTTCGCATCCTCACCTCTACGGGATCCATGCCGAGTTCCTCAGCAATCATGTCCATCTGGATCTCAGCCGCAAAGCGGGTGTGGATAACGCCATGCCCCCTCATGGCTGCCCCAATGGGGTTGTTGGTGAAGACTCTGTAGGCATCATACTTAAAGTTAGGTAGATTGTAAGGCAGGGTCGTCATGAACCCGGCTAGATACATGCTGAGGGGACCAACCGCGGTATAGCCACCACCATCGGCAATAACGCGGTGATGTATCGCTGTGAACCTTCCTTCCTTGTCAACTCCCATCCTGCTATAGACAATCATGCTGTGCCGGCGCCGACTGGTAACCAGCTCCTCTTCCATGCTCTCAACGTACTTGACCGGCCTCTCGGTCATTTTGGACAACAAGACGGCGCAGAAATCACCGGCTAGGGAATCGTTCTTCGTCCCGCCAAACCCACCGCCGATGAATGGCTGCACGACTCGTACTCGACTCAGAGGTAGCTTGAAACATGCCGCCAGGTGCCGATAGTGGAAGTAGGGGCTCTGTTTTGCTGCCCAGACGGTGATGTGGCCAGATGGATCATAGTACGCCAACGTAGCCGGAGGCTCCAGGTAACCGTGGGTTGCTCTGGAGGTTCTGAATCTGTCCTCGCGCACAACGTACGATTCTGCGAAAGCCTTGTCGACGTCACCGAAGTCCCAGTGGTACTCGACACTGATATTGTTCTCCACGTAGTCGTGAACCTTGGGTGCCCCGTCTTTCATGGCCTCCTCGGGGTCAAAGACTCCGGGCAACTCCTCATAGTCAACCTTGATCAGTTCACAAGCTTCCTCAGCCACGTCCTCATCGATAGCCGCCACTCCCGCTACCGCCTCGGCCATGTAGCGCACTTTGTCTACTGCCAGGGGCGGCTCATCCCTGGTAGGACGCATCCAGCCCCACGTCCAGCCACCGAAATCATTCCCGGTAACCACTGCCTTGACCCCAGGCAGACTCGCGGCCCGGCTGGTGTCAATGCTGAGAATCCGAGCATGGGGATAGGGGCTCCTGAGCAACTTGCACCACAGCATGTCGGGCAATGAATAGTCGGCGGCATACTTAGCTTTGCCGGTGACCTTCTCCCTCGCATCTACCCGAGGTAGTCGCTCACCTATGACCGAGAACTCTGCCATGGCTACTTTGCTCCCATCTTCTTGGCTGCCGAGGTTATCGACTCGATGATCTTGGTGTAGCCTGTGCAGCGGCACAGATTGCCTGCTATCCCTCTCCTGATCTCCCCCTCAGATGGATTGGGATTCTCGTCAAGCAGCGCCTTGGCTGACATGATCATCCCTGGGGTGCAGAAGCCACATTGTAGGCCTCCATTCTCGATAAACGCCTCCTGGATAGGATGCAGTCTGTCACCATCAGCTAATCCTTCGATAGTGGTAATCTGGCTGCCATCTGCCTCGACAGCCAACACCAGACACGAGTTGACTGTCTCGCCATCCATGATGACGGTGCACGCTCCGCACTCACCGAGCCCACAACCCTCTTTCGTCCCTGTCAATCCCAACCTATCTCTGATGACCTCGAGTAGTGTTTCCCAGGGCTGCACACCGAGCTCGTACAGAGTGCCATTTACTGTCAACCTCACCTGCTTCATCCGACTATGTCCCCTTCTCTTGTCGTTGAGACTCTAGCCTCCGCCTATCATTGACAAATGGCTTGCTGAATTGCCCGTTTCGTCAATGCCTCGACCATGTGGCATCTGTATTCTGCCGAAGCTCGGTGGTCACTGATGGGATGGCACTCCTGAGCAGCAGTCTGCGCTGCCCTTGCTATCACCTCGTCACTTAGCTTCTGCCCTCTGACGATGTCTTCCGCCCTCCTGGCCCTGATCGGGGTTGGGGCTACCGCTCCAAGGGCTATCCGCACGTCATTGCACATCCCATCCTCGGCCACGACTACCGCCGCTACCCCAACGATGGCCAGATCCATAGACCTCCTCGGTGTGAGCTTCAAATACCTCCCTCTGCTATCTGGTGGCAGGTTAGGCACATGAATCTCTTGCAGTATCTCCTCATCGCCCAGAACCGTCTCGCCTGGCCCGGTGAAGAAATCCTCAACGTTGACTATTCTCTCCCCTTGTTGGCTGGTCAGCTTCAGACTCGCCTCCAGCGCAAGCAGCGCAGGTGCCGTGTCGGCTGAAGGAACTGCATTACAGAGATTGCCAGCTATGGTGCCTCTGTTCCGCACCTGGGTAGAAGCCATGCTCTCGGCAGCCTCGAATAATACGCCGAATCTCTGTTGGACGATGGGCGAGGTTTCCACATCGTGGATGGTAACTAGAGCTCCGAGGTTCAGCCCACCAACCTCATCATGCTTGATGTAGTCTAGATTCGGTGCACCTTTGAGGTCGATCAGATACTCTGGTGCCTGAATCTCCCTCCTTTTCAGTTTGGGCAAGATATCGGTGCCGCCAGCAATTACCCTTGCCCTTCCCTTGTACTGGGAAAGCAGGGACAGAGTCTCGCCAATCGTGCCCGGCTTCAGATAGTCGAACCTGGGCAGCCTTCGGTAAAACGTTACCATCCCTATTCCTCCTGGAACTCGGACAAGCGGGCTTTCGAATCCTACGGCTGACGTCCAGAGATCCTTACGCCGTGTTCACCTTTGTGACGCCGACAAATGGCGGCATGATGCCCACGAACCTGTGCCCGCATAGCCGAGTTCTCAGTGTGAGGACCAGCCGCGTGGAGAGCTGGCCCGGGGTGAAGGCAGTGGCTACCGGGGAGGACCTTGGTGGCCGCAGGTTTGGCCGGATGCCTGCTACCACGGATGAGCCTCCCCTGGCCTTGGATAGCGTGCGCGACATGTCCGAGACGGCAGCGGGAGTGACGGCTACAGTTCAATTACGGTTCGGCCGTGATGTCCGGACCTCCCCAGTCCTTCAGCGGCTTCATCCACTCAGCCCGTTCCACGAATACATCGTGGGCCAAGGGCACTGGCGGGTGACAAACATGGTTGGGGTCAAACTCATCCTTGACCTCTAAGAGCCATTTATGATAGTTCGGCCCGTAGGCAGGCCCTGTCAGATAGAGTGGCTGGTGTGCGCCCAGGAGCGAAGTATAGAAGCGCTTCCTGATGTTCTCCTTGGACGTTTCCAAATAGAACTGGTCGACGCCGTCGGTATTCTCGTCCGGATCCCAGTAGACAAGGAACTCAGAATAGCCCTGATGCCCTAGCTCAAAGCTTTGGAACCAGCCAGGATCACCATAGTCAGGCATCAGCGGCGGCGTGTAATTCCTCTTCAGCTTGGCGTAGTTCTCCCCATGGGGTATGGCGTGCTCGACCGTTTCTATGACGTAGTCCACAGAAACATACCCGCCGCACATTAGCCACATCCCAGCCGAGTCTGCGTTCTTAAACCACGATTCATCGGTCGGACGGGTTCTCCGTGCTTCCCCCCCGAGCTCGCCGATGATATCCATCAGTACTGCCTCTTCGTACTCAAGCTGCTCCTCCGAAGTGAATCCCACGATTAACACACGAAGAACGTGGAAGTCTCTGATTGTTTCTTCGGTCTCCTTGGACCACAGCTCCCAGAACTCTTCCTTCGACCCTGCCCTGGCGATCGCGCGCCAGAAGATAGGTACCTTGGTGACGGCGCCTCCTATCTCTGCTTTCGCCATCTCGACCATGGCCTGTTGCATGGAGTCTGTGCTGGGCATGGTGAAGTTGATCCACTTCACTCTGTTGGTGGGAAGCTGTAGAGTGGTATGTGGGGAGATGCCAGTTGGCTCAAGCCTCTCGGGCTGGAAAGGCAGAAGCTTGATGGCCATTCTGGTTACGATGCCAAGGAACCCTCTATGCCCGGTAAAACCTCGCAGCAAGCCCCTCAGATCTGGCCCCGGCCCCTCACCCCAGAAGGGATCATCTTGGAGAGCTAGCGAACCTAGCCTGACCAGCTCGCCGTCAGGCAGGACGAGTTCCGTCCCCAGTATCCGTCTATGAGGTAGACCGATGCGGTAGCTGAGGGGTGACCATCCATCACCTATCATATTGGCGATAGCGGACACTTGCGAGCCGCCCCCGCCAACGATAGCATACATCCCCCTGCTCATAGCCTCTTCTTGGAGTTGCGAATAGATGACCCCAGAGCCTACAACGGCGTAGAGATGCTGGTCATCGATCTCGAAATCGTTCATCCTCTTCAGGTCTATGAGCAGAGCATCAGAAACATGTGGATGAGAACGGGCGCCGTAGAATCCGGTACTGTACGGAACAAACGGGAGACCATAGCGGTTGCAGACCTTGACTATTCTCTGAACCTCCTCTGTGGTTCGGGGCATGACAACACAGCCCGGCACCCTAGTCATCACTCTCTCATACCCCAAGCCACACTCGTAGCCTCCCGGCCCAGCCCGATAACCCTCACAGATCGCTGGGTCAGCCGAAATATACTCAGGGCCAACGATGGACTCCAACACCTTGTATGCTTCTTCAGATATAGCCACGACGTACCTCCTCTAGCCGGTGCTTCCAACTGCTGAGAGCACGAGTTCCGAGAAGTCGAGTACCTTCAAGCTTGCCCCATTCCTGCTAACGGCTTCGGCGAAGTTGTCCTTGCACCAGGGACAGGCGGAGACGATAGCTTCAGCACCTACCTCTTTCACTTCCGCTAGCCTTTGCTCTGCCGCCCATGAGGCAAAATCAGGGAATGCCACTTTGGTGCCCCGGCCGGCTCCACAACAGAAAGCGTTCTCTCTCATACGCGGCATTTCCACCAACTCTATCCCAGGGATAGAATCCAAGACATCCCTTGGTGGCTGATAAACCCCATTAGTACCCCGTCTGCGCTCTAGGGGAGGATCCACCACTCCCCACAATCCGCGTTCTCCTTCCCACGGTACCCAGGGTTCGCTAAGCCGGCTCAAGCTGCACGGGTCGTGATAGGTCAGTCGCAAATCAACCCGATTGGCAAGCTTCAGAGCGCCCTCCTTGATCAATCCGTCCACATACTCTACAAGATGCACCACCTCGAAGCCCAGATCGGCGGTTGACATGTTCAGCATCTTGGGGTAGTCAACCTTCCACATTCGGTAGCCCTCAGCGCAACTAGTCAGCAGGGTGTTGGCTCCAGCTTGCCTAACGGCGTCGATATTGCGCTGAGCCAATTCTCGTGCTTCATCAACCATCCCCACAGAATAGAGGGTATTGCCGCAGCACCTTTCATCAGGTAGCAGCATGAATGGCACACCAGAAGCATTCAGTATCCCGGCTGTGGCCTGGGCTATCTCGGGATGAGTATAAGAAGCAGAGCAGCCGACGAAGTAGAGCACATCGGCTTTCGGCGAGGGCTTGATCCCGTCAGCAAGCCACTTTGTTCGGTTCTCGTGAGGAGCGCCGAAGGAGTTGTGTTTCTCCATGATGTTCTGGGCGATCTTCTTGTGTTCAGGCATGGGGCCTTTGCCAGCTTTCACTGCCTGTATTCTGAGAGCTTCGAGGGTAAGCTCTATTTCCAGGTCGAGGTTCCGCTTACAGCCCACATCACATGCGCCACAGAGAGTACAGGCATAGAGTATCTTCAGGACTTCATCCGTATAGTCCAGCCGGCCTTCAAGCAGAGCCAGCCCGATCCTCATTTTCCCATACGCACCATACGAATCAAACAAGTACTTTGTGGCGCTGGGGCATCTTGTGCTGTACTTCACACCTGGCATGTATATGTGGTCCACCCACGTACATCCCTTACATTTGATGCACCTGCTCATATCGTAGATGAAGTTCGCTGCATCTGTTACATCAAGACTGACTTTCTCTTCAGGCATTCTGTCCCCCCTAGAAGCACAGATTCCCAGGATTCATGATATTGTTGGGGTCGAAGATGTTCTTCACCCTTCTTAGCGTCATCGTGTAGTCGGCTGCCTTCTCGTACACCAGCTGGGTCAATTCCTCCCCATAGGGCCTGGTGAAGAGAGCCCCTTCGCTCAGCAGAACCTTGGCAGCTTCGCCGTACAAACCTCGAACTCTCTCCACTTCGGAGTAGCTGGCCGGGTCATAGAAGAAGTTGAACTCAAGCTGACAAGCTCGGTTGTGCTCTATGGGCTGGAGATAGCCCCCGACGTCGGCTATCGGGTAGCCGTGACTAGCAGCCATTTCCGCAATCTTGCCGACGAATCTTGAGACCCAGGTCGGCTTGGTGATGAAGAAAAGGCTCTGGCACCCACCCTTAGGGCGCTGCTTCCAGTAGGTGACTTGCTCAGGCCAAGGCTTGCGAAGCATTGGCAGGAGTTTCTTGCCCAGGCCCGGAGATCCAGGGAGATGGTCAGCAATGTGGATTTCAGGGAACTCATTCCTTAGGATCTCCTCTAGTGCTTGCTCCTCATACTGGATCTTCTCCTCTGGGCGCCTCTGAAATGCACTAATCACCAAAATCAAGGTCCAAGGCGGCAAGGAGGCGCGTAACTTCTCGAAATCACTGTGCCAATCATCGGCGATTATGGTAGCCAAGTTGATGCTATTTAGGAGAAGGCATTCTTGACCGATTCTAATCCTCAGAATCCTGTACAGGAACTCTATGGCGTAGTCGAGGTCATCGACAGGTGCGAAAAGGATCTTATCTATCTTAGGCAGGTATTCAATCTTCAAGTTCGCCCAGGTTACTACCCCCATAGTGCCTTGGGCACCCTGGAGGAAGCGGTAGAAGTCCAAACCTGGCCCAGACGGATTCGCACCCTTCGACGGAGAATCGGGGTAGCCAGTCACGCTAGCAGACCCAGTCCTGAAGACTTCTCCGGTCGGCCAAACTACCTCCATACTTTGAAGGGGCTCACCGTAATCATACACCGTATTGATGAGTACTTCTCTTTCGAGATAGTCGGTGACCACGGAACGCAAAGGGTGAGGTAATAGCGGCATCACCATCCTGAAGCCCTTTTTCGCCAATTCGCTTGTGAGTTGCTCCCAAGTTACCCCAGCTTCTATCCTGACTCTCTTGTTGAGTGCATCGATTTCGAGTACGTTGTTCATTGTGGTTAGGTCTAGGATGATACCGCCTTGCTTTGGAATAGTAGTGCCGTGGAAGTGTACGCGAGAACTGACGGGTACCACAGGTATTGAATGCGCATTTGCGAGCTTGATGACATCGTGAACTTCTTCGGTCTTCTTGGGTTTTACGACATAATTCGCTGCTCCCGGTGGTACAAGACTGAAGTCCGTGGAATATGCCTTTAGAACTGCCGGGTCATCGGTGAAGCTCTCCGGCCCTACCAGTCTCAGGAGTTCTTCTTTTATGCTCATGATTTGACCTCCTCCGACATTCGACTTATTTACGCCCTATTGGACCGCTGTGATCGTCCTGTGTGACGTCACGGTATTGCCGTCACGGGCAATCAGAGCAGGCGCAGTATCGCTTGGAAACACGGCCCAGCAACCGCCTTCGACACTCCTCCCGCATGGGGACTGTCATCCCGCACCTTGACCACGGACCGCTCCCTGGCCAGGGCGAAAGCGGCGATGGAAGACTGCCTGAAGAATGACCCGTGGACGATCTGGTGGCCCTTGCGTAGAGTCGTGCCACTATCCGGACGAGCCCCGTGGGGATTGTGCAGAAAGAAGTTGAGGCAGTAGGGGTCCCTGCCGGACTCGCACGAACTGCATGTTTCGCGGCAATCCCAGGTAAACACGACGTGGTCGCGCGGCTTGACCTTGGTCAGCCGAGACCCACTTTCTCCACCCTGCCCTCCCCCTCGCGCCCAAAGACGCCCCGTGGCGGTGGGATCGGCAGATGGTCGTCCCTGGCGACTAGGTCGGTGTGGCAGATGCCGGCGCTCAGTATTCGCACTAGCACCGCACGATCGTTGGGATCACTCAGCTCCAGTGTAGAGCCTGAACTCCCTCCGGTCTCCAAAACGACCGCGGCTTTGATCTCCTTTCTTCCCTCCTCACCTCAGTGTGCCCTTCGCGTGTAGGGCACTGATTACCCCTGTGAAGTTGGACCCGTTTGCAGGTACGGGCCCCAGATGTGAACCACCAGCGAGCAAGCCTCCTCGCCACTGGCAAGAGAGACCACGGAGCCCAAGACCATGGACCGGCGAGCTCGGATCGTCGCCGATGTCCAGTGCCCGTAGCGTCTATCCTAGAACGGGTAGGACCTTTTCTCCTTCTGGATGGTGACCCACTTCATCTCGGTCAGCGCATCGAGGGAGTAGCGGCCGCCCTCGCGACCCTGGCCGCTCCACTTCGAGCCCCCGAACGGGACACTGGCCTCGGCGTCAATAGAGGCGTCGTTCACGTGCACCATGCCGGCTTCCAGACCCTCGGCTAGATAGATGGCCTTCTCCAGGTCTGGGGTGATGAGTCCCGCAGAGAGGCCGTACGTGGTATCATTGGCGACTTCCAGTGCCTCCTTCTCATCCCCGACAGCGAGCACGGGGGCGACAGGTCCGAAGATCTCCTCCCGCCAAGCCCGCATGTCGCGGGCAACGTTCCCGAGCACCGTAGCTGCATAAACTCGCCCCTCGTACGTACCCCCGGCCAGGAGATTGGCTCCCGCTGCCACGGCGTCTTTGACGTAGGTGTCCACCTTGCGCACTTGATCCTCGTTGATCAGCGGGCCGATCACCGTGGAGGGGACGGTGGGATCGCCTGCGGGCAGAGATGCGGCCTTTTGCGCGAGCTTGCCGGCGAACTCCTCCACGATCGGCTTCTCCACAATGATACGACCAACGGACATGCAGATCTGCCCTTGATGCATGAAGCACCCAAAGGAGGCAGCGTTGACTGCGTAGTCCACGTCCGCGTCTGCCAGGATGATGAGCGGGTTCTTCCCACCCAGCTCGAGGGTGTACTCCTTCAACCCCGCAGCAGCCCTCTGGGCGACATGACGGCCGGTAGTGGTCTGTCCGGTGAGGGTCACATAGGAGCAGCGGTCGTCATCAATTAGGGCATCACCGAGCACGCTTCCTGGTCCCGTTACCACGTTGAGAGCACCTGGGAGAAGGCCGGCCCGCTCGAAGAGCTCTCCAATCTTGAGCCCGATCACCGGCGTCTCGCTTGACGGCTTGAAGACCACCGTGTTACCAGTCGCCAAGCCATAGGCAACCTTGTACATGGACAGAATGAGCGGGAAGTTCCAGGGCGAAATGGCTACTACGGTGCCCTTCGGCCTCCGAAGGGTCATGGATAGCTTCGAGGGCTCGGTGTGGAAAGTCTCGCCCAGAATACGTTTGGCGTCGGCGCCAGCAGTCATCAGCAGATCCACGGTTTGCGAGATCTCGAACATGCATTTGCCGAAAGTGCTTCCTCCCTCGCCAGTGAGGACTTCGGCAAACTCCATTCGGCTCTCTTCCAGGACTTGAGCAGCCTTCGAGATGATCAGTGAACGCTCCAGTGAGGGCGTAGCGGACCATGGTCTCCGGGCAGCATAGGCGGCTGCCATGGCACGGTCCGCATCCCTCTCGTCACCCTTCTGTACGCGGCCATACACATCCCCGGTATAGGGGTTCACATCATCGAAGGTTGCCCCGGACACGGCATCAACCCACTCTCCGCCGATGAACATCTGATAAGTTTTCATGACATCTCCTTTCAGTAGTGAACCTGTCTGGTGCTACGGTCGCAGAACCGGCTTGACCACGCGCCCCTCTTCCATGTCCTTCACTGCCTGGTTGATGTCGTCAAATGGGTAGTAGGTGATCAATCGGTCAAAGGGGAACCGTCCCTGGCTGTACAGCTCGACAAGTTTCGGGATGAACAGATCTGGAATGGCATCGCCTCCGAGGATTCCCTTGACCGTTCGGCCGTTCATGATCAGGTCCATATCCAGACTGACTTCTGTGCCCGGTGGCACGACCCCCAGGAGTCCGCAAACCCCCAGACGGGGCAGAACATCCACAGCCTGCCGAAACACCTTGGGATTGCCAACACACTCCAGGCTGAATTCCGGGCCACCACCGGTAATGTCCAGGATCGCCTCGACCGGGTCCGCCTCACCAGCGTTGACGGTATGGGTGGCGCCGAATTCCTTTGCCATCTTCAGGCGGTCCGGATTGACGTCCACGGCGATGATGGTCGTACAACCAACCACCAGTGCAGCCATCACCGCGCTCATCCCCACGGTCCCTGTCCCGAAGACGGCGATGGAAGCGCCCGGCCTGGGACGAAGCGCGTTCATCACCGCACCGGCACCGGTCATAATACCGCATCCCATGGGCGCGAGTACCTCGAGAGCAACGTCATCCCGCACCTTGACCACGTTTCTTTCGTTGGCCAACGCGAAATCGGCGAAAGAGGACTGGCAGAAGAAGCAGCCGTGGATGATCTCATCGCCCTTTCGCAAGGTCGGGCTACCGTCCGGACGCGCTCCGTGGAAATTATGCAGGAAGAAATTCAGGCAATAGAGTTGCGCGCCCAACTTGCATGCAGTGCATGCCCCGCAGTAGTCCCAGGCCAATATGACATGATCGCCTGGCTTCACCTTGGTCACCCGCGCCCCCACCTTCTCGACGATTCCGGCCCCTTCGTGTCCGAAGACGCTGGGCGGCGCGGGAATAGGCAGATGGCCGTGCACGGCACTCAGGTCGGTGCCGCAGATGCCAGCGCCGACTATCCGCACCACCACTTCATCGTCGCGGGGATCGCTCAGCTCCAGTTGTTCAAGACTGAATGCTCCCCCAGTTTCGTAGATAACCGCGGCTTTGATTTCCATATCCTCCCCTCCTGACCTTGGTGCGTTTGCCGTCAACTGGTCGCGAATGGGGCCATTCGTCGCTCGTTCCAGAGGAACGCGCCCTCGAGAATGGGCCCGGCCGGCGGTTTCCGCCCAGCAATGCACTCAACGGCGCTGGCCACACACCGGGTAGCCGACCGTCATGGGCAGCTCCCGACCAGCCCGCTGTGCTGTCTCCAGAGATCGTAGGTCCCTGGGCGCTGAGCCCGGTGCCCCTCGCCACCAGCCAGATCGGGACCTAGGCAACGGCGAGGGCGGCGATGCTGGCGACCATCGAGAGAACACCAGCATCGACCAGCCACCACGACCTGGATGCTTCCGCGAGAAGCTATCAGATCCGGTCCCTCAGCCTAGCTGTAGGCCCCGTATTCTCTGCCGGCCTCCATCATGGCCTTCAGGTTTTCGGGCCTAATCTCATCGAAGAACGCCCCGTTGGTCAGGATGTAGCCACCACCCTTGCCTGCGGTCTCTATGAGTTTCTTGACGTAGTCACTGACCTGCTCGGGTGTGCCGACGCTCAGCAGGTCGAGCGGCACGTTGCCGCTGATGCACGCTGTCTTGCCCACTGTCTTCTTGGCTTGGGCCATGTCCGTCTGGTCGAACATCCAGAGAACCTTACCCTTGGGCAAGTCTTTGACGACTTCCAGACGCGAGTTGTAGCCTCCCTCGGCCACAGGGAATGGCACGCACCCCTCCTCGATCAGGCCCATCATGACCTTTCTGAAGGTAGGCCAGTAGAAGGTCTTGAACTGCTCGTCGGAGAGGAAGCCGTCGGCACCCTTGTGTAGGGGCATGAATACCAAAGGCTTCCCGTTCATCATGGCTGCGCCTACGCCCATCTTGATCATAAGAGGCGTGATGGCCTCCATGGCTTCCAGGAGCTTGTCGGGCTGACGGTAGATGTCCAGCATGACCCCCTTGGTGCCCCTGAGCGTGTCGGCGATCGAGTCGAACGGCGCCTTGGTGAACCCAGCCAGGATATTCGGGTATCCCAGCGTTATCATCTCCCCGTCGAAGCCACCCACGGTCCCTACCCATTTCAAGGCTTCGCCACCGGCCTCCATCAGGGCATTGAACGCACCTTGAACTGGGGGCAAACCGTAAGGTATGAAGTTGAAGGCGACTCCATACATCTCGAGTATGCCGGGCAACAGAGGGAGCATCTGGAAAGGCTCCAACGCCCCGAAGACGCGCGGCAGGTAGACATTGCTGAAGAAACCTGACGGGTCCTGAATCAGGCCATCATACTCGTCCGCCTTCATGTACTCCCCTTCCAGGCACTGGTAGGAGTGTTGTGGCGATACGCCGTGGCCCGGCCAGGCATACAGCTTGTAGTCGAGGATTTCGTAGAACTTGCCCGGACCAGGCCCCGCACAACCCATGTGGCCATCCGGGTCATAGTCCAAGACGAACTTCTTCCAGGCAGCGTAGCACTTGTCGTAGTCATACATGACGTCTTCAACAGACATGCCCGAGTAGAAGGCGGGGAACATGTTAGGAAGCGGAACGACCGGCACCCGGTCCGGCTGCTTCTTCATCTGAATCGCGTCTTTGATTCTTCCTATCCGCTCCTTGAACGCCTTCTCGGCCTCCGGGCTTTGGAACTTGACGTCATTCCCCTCGGGGTCTTTCGGCGAAAGCCACCTCTGGAACAGCGCCTCTTGCTTCTCGTCTGCCGACAACTCTCCCCATTCCTTCCCCATTTTCGTTACCTCCTGAAGCCTCTCTGTTGGAGACTCTTACTTGGCGCCGACCCATTCCTTGACGAGGGATACTCCAGCCACCGCATCCTTGCCATAGGCATCAGCGCCAGTATGCTTCCGTATCTCCTCGCTGATTTGACCACCGCCGATCATGATCTTGACCTTGTCCCGCTGGCCCGCTTTCTTGATCGCTTCCACAGTGTCTTTCATGGCGTCGAACGCCAGGGTTAGGAATCCGCTTAGGCCGACTACCTGGGGCTGAAAGTCGTTGATGGCCTCCACGAACTTCTGTGGCGGGACGTCTATGCCAAGGTCGAGGACATCGAAGCCGTTGACGTCGAGCATGAAGACCACGATGTCCTTGCCGATGTCGTGGATGTCCCCCTCGACGGTGCCGATGACAACCTTGCCGTGACGCTCGACCTCCGCCGCCCCCGCCAGCACTGGCTTGACGATCTCCGCGATCTGGTTCAGCATAACCCCCGACAGTATGAGCTCGGGCAAGAAGTAGGTGCCCTCCTCATAGCGCTGGCCGACGATGCCCATGGCCTCCCTGGCTGCGTTCAGGACCTCCATCGGGTCTGAACCACCTTCCACCATCTCTCTGGCTATTCCGAGGGCCTCTTCTTCCCTCATCTCAGCAATGGCATTGACCAATTCCTTGGACATAGTGTCCTCCTCTCACCAACGTAGCTAGTAGCTCATGCCCCCGACCTCTAGAGCACGTCAATCCATAGCGCCCTCCTCCCCAAGATACGGCTTAGGGCTTTCACCCCGACCGTTAGCACACGTCGGCCTATCTAACGTTCACTCGAGACTGGCCCTTGCCCCCCGGTCCGTTGAGCAATCCGGCTCGATAGGCACGGGTGTAGTTCAGACAGTAACGGTCGTGGCCTAGCACAACCTCTGCCGCCAACAACGCCTTGCGCAGCTCGCGGTCCAGCGGGTCCAGGATAGCTGTATCCAACCCAGCCTCCAGGGCCAGCGTCACGAACGCCTGGTTGATGAGTGTACGCACCGGCAGCCCAAAGGAGATGTTGCTCAGCCCACAGGAAACGTGCGCGTCGGGGAACTCGGCGCGCACGGCTCGGATTGCATCGAACGCGAGCCTTCCACTTTCCGTGTCGGCCGCGACAGCCAGCACGAGCGGATCCACGTATATCCGCTCATCAGGAACACCCGCGCCACGGAGCGCATCGAGCACGCGGCCGATAGCGGCCAGCCGGTCTTCCACCGTGGAGGGGACCCCTCTGTCGTCCATGGCTAGCGCGATGACCTCGCACTCCGTGTCGCGCAGCAGAGGCAGGATACCATCCAGGCGCGATTGCTCGCCGCTGATGGAGTTGATGAGAGGTGTCTGTCGAACTTGCTTGATGGCGGCTGCCAATGCCCGTGGGTTGGCACTGTCCAGGCAGAGTGGCACTTCAACCACCTCTTGGACCGTCTGCACCAACCAGGCCAGGTCCTCTAGTTCCCGTTCGGGAGGCGTACCAGCGCCGACGTCGAGCCAGTCTACCCCTGCCTCTACCTGTCGTCGTGCCAGCTCCTGGATGAAGGATCCATCTCGCGCAGAGACGGCCTTCTTCACCCGTGTCCAGGTGCCGTTGATCCTTTCACCAATGATCCGCATCAAGGACCCTCTTGAGATGTGCTCTGCCTATCACCTCAGCAATCAGCACACGCAGGAAGAAAGAGCTGGATGACGTAACCGCGCTACCGAGCGTCTCGACGACGCTTTTGTGCCACAGCCAAGCCCGGCCCTCGCCGGGCTTCTCGACGACATCAGAGGGAGCCCCAACGTAGAAGCAGTGGCTTGGACAGGCCGCTGCCGATTATGTGCCACATGCCGCCCGGGGCAATCCCCTGGATGGTGCTGAATTGGATCAAGAGGCCAGCGGCACGAACGGTTTTTGGCAAGCATGGCACATGGGTGTCGCAATAGTTGGTTACATCGGCGATAGTATACCGAAGCTGAGTCAGGTTGTCAAGTCAGACGTGTCCCCACAGTGCCCTATGCCGTCAAAGCACACTGCCGATTCGGAAGACGCGTAGGTCTCTGTCGAGGCCGAAGAGTCCTTCACCACTGGTCCCGAGGGAGATCCGGCCACACGACGGTGCCCACCAGAGCGGACGAGCGTCGGTGCACTTGCGGTCGAACGTCTGAACCACAGAGCCAGCGACCCTGCCTATTCTGGGATTGCCTCCAGATAGCCGCAGGGGCGTCAGCCGCTGAGTGCGGCAAGTTTGACGGTGATCTCTCTAGAGACGGCCTTCAGCCGCTCGAGCGATGCCATGGCTTTGTCCCGGGTCAGGGTGTACGCCGGACCCAGGATGGTGAGCGCCGCCACCACCGTGCCATTCTGGTCCGCAACAGGCACGCCAATGGCATTCACGCCGAGCCTGTACTCCTCGAAGCACGGGGCGAACCCCTGCTCTCGGATCTGACGCAGGTCTTCGCGCAACGCCACCGGATCGGTGACCGTGTGCTCAGTGTGGCGAGGTAGGTCCCGCTCCAGCAAAGCGGCCAATTCGCTCTCGTCGCTGTGTGCTAGCAGCACCTTACCCGATGAGCTGGAATGGAGTGGGAGCCGATCATACCAATGCATCTGCTCCCTCGAGCTGGGCGACAGGACGTGCAGCACGGTGGCTACCTCATCGCCACGCCGCTCTCCCAGATACACCGTTTCCCCCACCTGGTCCGACAGGAAGTACAGGTAGGGGAGAGCCGTGACCAGCAAGGGATCGGTGTAGATGGCAGTGTACCCCAGGTCTACGGCCGCGCGTCCCAGGCGATACTTGTGGCTTGACTGGTCTTGTTCGATGAGGCCACCCTGTCGCAGGGACGCCAGGAGGCGGTGAACCGTGCTCCTGGTGAGGGCCAGCCTGCGGGACAGCTCGCTCACCCCAAGCTGGGGTTCCTCCAGGCTGAACTGTCCGAGGATCGCTATTGCCTTATCGACTGTTCGTGAGGGCACTTCTGTCAGTCCGTCCTTCCTCTGTATTCCAACAGAATATCAAGATTGGCGCCGCTGGACACGCCAGTAGCTTCCACGTTCAACGGGCCGCATCGAGGGGCCAGCTTCCGAGGCAAGACCGGGACCTGGTAGCCCAGCGCTGGGGGCGTGCCGGACCCCGGGTATCCGTGCCCGGGGAGCCGGTAATGGCCACTCCAGCAGTGGCGTGTAACCAGTGGTGTTTCTGCCTGGTCTCGACGATGAGCAGTGCTATTGCCCTTCGCATGAAAACGAAACCCTACGTAGGTGCACCCGTACAAAGAAGATACGCCTTGGTCAGACCTCTTCTATATTCTGACCGGCGACAGCCCTGCCGTTCCATATTATTGCTGATCTCCGAGCAGATGTCAAACGACAGGCAGAGAATCTGCGCTCACCACACTCGGACTTTTGTCCACACCACGAAGTACAGTCCAGTTGCGCGGTCGCGCTTCGCACGATAGAATGACGTGTGGAGATGATGCCGGGTGACCGAGGAATCCCTGCAACGACTGGAAACGCTGGGCTACAAGGGTGGTGTCGTCCCTACACGACGTCTCGGTGACCTTCGTGAGGACATCGAGTCTCGTCACCAGGATGCCCTCTTCGACGAGGACTTCTATCACGAACGCCTCAGCTCCTTCGAGTGGGGGCCTCCCGACACCCTGCCAGACGCCACCTCCATCATCGTGGTGGCCGTGCCAGACCCGCAGAGACGGATTACCTTCCACTGGCAAGGGCAACCCGTCCCTGCCACAGTGCCCCCCACGTATCTCCACTGGCAGGGCGTGGACAAGCGGGTCGAAGACTCCCTCTCAGATATCCTGGCCTCGAAGGGATACCACGTCGCTCTGGCCAACCTGCCCAAGAAGCTCACCGCCGGTCGCAGCGGGCTGGCCGCCTACGGCAAGAACAACGTGACCTACGTCCCCGGTATGGGCAGCTTCCACCGCCTGGTGGTACTCTGGTCTGACCTTCCGTGTGAGGAGGAGCACTGGCAGGACCTACGAATGATGGAAACCTGTGAGAAGTGCCAGGCCTGCCAGCGCGTCTGCCCCACCGGAGCCATCGATTCCGACCGCTTCCTCCTCCGGGCAGAGCGCTGCCTGACCTTCCTCAACGAGAAACCTCCTGAGGTTCCCTTCCCGGCTTGGCTGGACCCTTCCTGGCATAACTGCCTGGTGGGATGCTTGCGCTGCCAGAGGGTTTGTCCTGAGAACAGAGAGGTGAGAGACTGGATGGAAGGGCACGAGGTGTTCTCAGAAGCGGAGACCGCCCTACTGCTGGACGGCGTCGCTGAGGAGCATCTTCCCCCAGAGACTGTGGCGAAGCTAGAGCGGCTGGACGTGATCGAGCTTCTCGACATCCTCCCCCGCAACCTGAGCGCTCTCCTGCCCGACTAAGCCTGTGCGCCCCGGTGCTGTAGGACAAGCTTCCACTTGTCCCGCGGAATGCCACATATCCGCCCCTTGTCAGTTGGCCCCCTTTCAGCTATGATGTAAGTGGCGCAGTGGAACTGGAAAAAGAGCTTGTCACGAAGCCAACGAAACAGGTTCCTTGTTCTCCGCAGGTCCATCATCCCGGCCTTGGTCGCCGGGACGATACTCCTCGGGCTGTGTCTGCCCCCTCTGCGGCCCGCTATTGGCGCGCCAGCATCTGCCACCCAAGAGCCCCAGCCAGATGCGCCTCTGGTGGAAGTGCTGGACTCCAACGCCCAGGGCGTGACGCTCGACGTCACCGTGCCTCCCCTGCTGGAAGAGGAGGTGCAGCAGAGAGACAACACCTACCAGCGCCTGACCCTCCACAGCGCGGGCACGACCGGGGAGATCGGCCAGCCGGAACTGCCCTCCTTCGGGCGTTTCGTAGCCATCCCCCGAGGTGCTGAGGTCCGTGTCCAGGTGCTAGCGGACTTTGTGGAGACCCGCTCCGGCTACCTGGTCTACCCGGCCCAGGAACCGTACCCGGAGCAGGATGAGCAACCCCCCTTCGTCCTGGAAGCGGCTGCCTACCAGATAGACGAGTTCCTCCCCACAGACATCGTGGAGATCGAGGGTCCCTACGTTTTCAGAGGGGTGGAGGTAGTGCTGATCAGGTTCCACCCCGTGCAGTACAACCCCGCGCAGAGGACGCTCAAGATCCACTCCGGCTTCCAGGTGGGCATCTCCTTCACCGGCGGGGGGGGCTTCGCCGACCAACGGGTTCGCTCCCCGTACTTCGAGCCCCTGCTCAGCAGTCTACTGCTCAACTACTCGGCACTGGATACCTCTGACCAACCAGAGCTGGGCGCGGGTCTTTCCAGCTCCACCGGATGCGACTTCCTGATCATCACCGCCCCTGCTTTCGTGAACGAGGCCAACCTCCTGGCCGAGTGGAAGATCCGCAGGGGTATCGACACCAGGGTGAGGACGACCACCCAGACGGGATCGACGGCCTCGGCCATCAAGAGCTACATCCAGAACGCCTATGATACCTGGAGCCCTCCCCCCTCCTTCGTCCTCTTCCTGGGGGACGCCGAGTTCATCCCTACCAACTACCAGACCGTCCATCCTCAGCAGCCGCCGGGTGGCACGTTCATCGCCACCGACCTCTACTATGCGACGGTGGACGGCACGGACTGCTTCCCGGACATCAGCACGGGCCGTATCTCCGTGGACACCGCCAGCCAGGCTTCGTACATCGTCAACCGCATCATCACCTACGAGCGGTCACCCCCCGACAAGGCCAGCTTCTACTCCACCGTGGCCCTGGCCGCCTACTTTGAGGATGACGACAAGCCCTATACACAAGAAGACCGCGACTGGGTGCGCACCTCGGAGGAGATTGGCAGCTACTTGGGTACCCAGGGATACGACGAGCAACGCATCTACTACGCCGAGGCCTGGGTCAACCCGCTCCGCTACACTAACGGAGACCCCCTGCCCCCGTATTTGCTGAGGGACAACGGCTTTCCCTGGATTGGGAGCAAGTCCGAGATCATCAACTCGGTGAACGACGGACGCCTGATTCTCAATCACCGCGACCACGGGATGCGCTGGATGTGGGTGGTGCCGGAACTCCGCGTGTCCAACGTGCTGGGCCTCACCAACGGCGAACGGCTCCCGGTGGTGTTCAGCATGAACTGCGAGACGGGCTGGTTCGACAACGAAACCGATGACACCGGGCATGGGACAGCCTACGCCGAAGTCACGTTCGCGGAAGCCTGGCAGCGGAATCAGAACGGTGGCGCAGCAGGCGTCGTGGCCGCCACCCGCATCAGCTACGGCGGATACAACGACCATCTGGACAAGGGACTCTACGACGCCATCTGGCCCGGTTTCCTGCCCTACACGCCCGTGCCTGGCCCCTTCTCCAGCCCGGATTATCGGATGGGACAGGTCCTGAACTACGCCAAACTGTACATGGCCACCGTGTACAGCGAAAACATCTACAGGCAGATCCACTTCGAGATGTTCCACTACTTCGGCGATCCCACCATGGAGATCTGGACCGCACGGCCGGGCACTCTCACCGTGTACCACTCGCCCCTCTATTTCACGAACGCAACATCATACACGGTGAGTGTGGAGAACGGAGCACTGGTCTCGCTGGTCAAGGACGGGGAGATCCTGGCCACTGGCCTCTCAGCGGGGGGGATAGCCACCGTCACTATGCCGGGACCGCTGACGCCGGGCACCATCTATCTCACCGTCACCAAGCACAACCGCAGGCCCTACGAATCGACGATCCAGGTAGTGACGGAAGACATGTCTTTCCGAGTCCGGGTGCCGCTCGGCATGAGTCTGTACTAGCAGACGGGCCGGCGGAGTGCGTCGCGGCCGCCGTCGCCCCCACCCAAGATCGGCGCGAGTGGCGAAGGCGTGGAGAAGCGCTTTCAGACCCAGGTAAAAGGGCATTCACGTTCCCTCCGCCGCTGGGACGCTCCCTCCATATAACCTTCAGCCCACTCAGCATGCGTCCGGCGACGGGTCCGATGTCGTTCTTCCACACTCCAAGTGGTACTATTTGCCTATTTCGAAGAGACGCAAAGCATGATATAGTGGTTACTGCAGCAGTTCCTGCGGCACCCCGAGTGGGCTCCACCCGCGGGTGCCCAGCGGGAGTGCCGACTGCATGGCCAAGCGAACCTCAGGCGTCGAGATGAAAGGATCGGACGGAGTATCCACGTTGAGTGCGAAACCTACTGCAAGACGACTTTGGCGCAAGAGCCTGTGGGCGGTTGCGCCTGTCGTTCTTCTCCTTGCCGCGGCGCTCACTCTCACATCCAGCGCCCAGTCCAGCTCACCCCCTCCGCAACCCCCGACTCCCGTGGAGATCACGATAGGGGCCGAGGACGAGGGAGGCCGGGTCCAGCTCCACGAAGGGGAAACGCTGGTCGTCAGCCTGGAGAGCAATCCATCCACCGGGTATGGCTGGGAGCTCGACCAGCCGCAATTGTCCATCGAGAGTGTCTCCATCCTTCGACAGACCGGCGATGAGTACCAGCCCCGCGAGACGCTGGGTTCCTCCTCCACCGAGGGCGCTGACGCCCCGCAGCCCCTCCTGGGAGCTCCCATGACCCAGGTGCTTCGCTTCGAGGCGCTGCGGGCGGGCCAGACCTCGTTGAACCTGGTCTACCGCAGACCGTGGGAGGATCTTCCACCCCTCGATAGGTTTTCCATCGCGGTGGAGGCGGTGGGCCCCTTTTCCGATACCTCACCCACAGCCATCGAGACCGAAGAGAGCCTCGGCCCGTCTGCCGTCTCTCAAACGACGATCCTGGGTGACGATGGAACACTGGGCCTACCCTCCGCGTACAACTGGTGCGACCAGGGAGCCTGCACCCCTGTCAAGAATCAGGGTAGCTGCGGCAGTTGCTGGGCCTTCAGCACCGTCGGTCCACTGGAGTCCAATATCCTCTACTACGACGGTCTGGTGAAGGACCTCTCGGAGCAGTATCTGCTTTCCTGCAACGAGGACTATTGGGATTGTAGCGGCGGCTCATTCGCCCACGACTACCACGAGTGGAAGCACATCCCCGCCGAGCCTGACGCCGGGGCGGTGTACGAGGCCGATTTCCCATACACGGCGCAGGACGACCCCTGCAACCCCTCCCACACCCACTACGAGAAGATCGTTGATTGGGCTTACGTGGGCAGCCAAAACAGCGTGCCCCCTGTTGCCGACATCCAGCAAGCCATCCTCGACTATGGGCCGGTCTCCGTGGCTGTCTGCAGCGCTGGGTCCGCTTTCCACAGCTATAGCGGCGGCATCTACGAGGCCAATGAGTGCACCGCTGTCGGACACGCCGTGGTCCTCGTGGGCTGGGACGACAACCAGGGAACCAACGGGATCTGGTACCTCAGGAACTCCTGGGGAACCGGCTGGGGCGAGGGCGGCTACATGCGCATCGGGTACGGCATCAACAGCGTGGGCTACGGCGCCAACTATGTCGTCTACCGGGCCTGCTACGATCTGGATCTCGACGTGAGCCCCACCGGCGCAGGCACCGTGGTCGCTGACGCTCTGCCCGATTGCGGCGGCGGCTACGAGCCCGACACCGTCGTGGGACTGACGGCCAATGCCAACCCCGGCTGGCAGTTCTACGCCTGGGGCGGGGATGCTTCTGGACCCACCAACCCCATCACCGTCACCATGGACTCCAACAAGAGTATCACGGCCCACTTCGTATGTGATGGCTGCTCACCGCGCACCGATTGCCCCTTGGGTATGAAGAGCTACCAGCACGAGCCAAGTGGCTGGCTGACCATCATCAGCGAGGGTTTCGAAGGCTCCTTCCCGGGCTCGTGGGACGTCCTGGACAATCAAGCAGGCTACGGGGAGTACTACTGGGGCCAGCGAAACTGCCGCGCCTTCGAGGGGAGCTACGGTGGCTGGGCGGTCGGTGGCGGAACAGACGGTTCGCCGCTGGGCTGCGGGAGCGACTATCCCGACTACGCAGATAGCTGGATGGTGTACGGACCCTTCAGCCTGGAGGGTGCAACGGCGGCGGACCTGCAATTCAAGCTATGGCTGGACAGCGAGAGTGGTGAAGATGGCATCTTCTGGGGCGCATCCACAGATGGCGCCAACTTCTACGGGCTGGGTGTCAGCGGCTACAGCGGTGGCTGGGTCGACAGACTGCTGGACCTCACCGACGTCTACACACTCGGCAGTCTGCTGGGGGAGCCTGAGGTGTGGATCGCCTTCGTGTTCCAGAGCGACCTTGATACACACTACCCGGAAGGCGCTTATGTAGACGGCGTCGTCTTGCGCAAGTACCTGGCGCCAACAGGACAGCCAGCGCCTTCGTCCGGGCCCGCCTCATGCGCCACCTGCGACACCGCGCTTGAAGAGCGACCTGCCGTCATGGTCCGGCGGCAGTGAGCCTGCGGCCCTCAATCCGCGAGGTGCGCCCTGATCCATCTCCTCGTGACTTTCCCCGCCGGATCCTCCGCCAGATCTTCAGCGTAGCCAGCCTGCCCGCCGCTTCTTCCACTCCCCCGAGCCAGGGTATCGCGGCCCAGGCACGAGAGGAGCGAACCGCGCCCTCCCCCCCACCAGCCTCCAGACGTGCGCACGAATGGCGGGTTCGCTGAGTGGCACAGTCCCACCCCCCGACGCTTCGGCACGTTCAGGGCGGGAGACAACAGAAAAGGCCCCGCCTCCCAGGGGCGAAGCCGCACTCACCTTGACTGTAGTAGACCGCTGTTCAAGGCCCAGCAGTGGCGTCATGACCTACACGGCCCGCTGGTGCGCCGTTTCCACAGTGAGCCTGCCTCCGCCGGACCGTCAGGACTCCCTTACGTCCAGGTACTCCACCCCCAGCTTGGCGATGCTCTCCGTCAGCTTCTTCTTTCCCACACCGGTCACTTTGGCGGTGATGATGGTATCGCCCGGCTCATCCCCACCCCAGGTAGTGAGGGCCAGCAGCCGCCCACCCAGCTTGGAGATGGTCTCCGTGCACAGTGGCAGCACGCCCTGCCCCACGGGAATCCTCATTGTGAGGCGCACACCAGGCTCCCGGGCACCCAGTAGCTCCAGAAACGACCTGAAGATGTCGGTCTCGGTGATGATGCCCACGAGCTTGCCGTCGTGAATCACCGGAAGGGCCCCTATCCGGTTGTCCGCCATGATCCGCGCTGCCTCTTCCAGAGGCGTGTCGTCGGCGACGGTGAAGACCTTCTTGGTCATGATCTCCCCGACCGTGAGCTTGGAGACCAGGTAGTGAATCTCGTGAATGCTGAGGGAAGTGGCGGGCGATGGCGAAGCGTAGAGGATGTCCTTCTCCGCCACTATGCCCACGAGAGCACCCTTGTTGTTCAGCACCGGCAGACGACGGACCTTCTTGTCGCGCATGATCTTCAACGCCTCGTCGACGGGCGTCTTCTCTGTCACAGTGATCGGATCCGGGCTCATGCGACTGCCTACCAACATCTGCACACCTCCTTGGAACCAAGGTTTTCGTGGCCTCCGAGACTTCACCAGTATAGCACAGCACGAGTTGTAGCGCAATCGGAACTAGCTTCGCCCTGCGCAACTAGTCGCCCCGGAACACCTCTTTCTTCCTGTACATCACTCGGTGACACGAGGCGACCAGATCATTAGCATCGGTAACCACCGTGATGTGATAGAGTGCCGTTCGCTGGCCCACATGCTCCTCTGGGGCTTCAGCAATCAGGGTTACCCCGCAGTTGACCATCTTCAAGCAGCAAATCTCCATGGTCAGACCGGCGCACCGCGCTGTCCGATGACAACCTGACCGCGGCTTTGCCCAACCTCCGTGCGTACGCTATAATCCCGGAGATTCCAACAGAGTCATACGAGGGAACGCACGCCAATGCTGGACGCGCACGCCTTCAAGCAAGACGAGCAACTGGCCTGGAATCTCTGTGCCGAGAACTACGAGAAGTGCCTCACCCAGCCCTTCGCCGTCTTCAGTCGTCAGCTAGTAGACCTAGCGGGTCTGCGCAAGGAACGCAGGGTCCTGGACGTGGCCACCGGGACCGGCTTGGCAGCGCTGATGGCCGCGGTACTCCTGGGGCCACAAGCACAGGCGGTTGGCGTGGACCTGTCCGACACCATGATCGGTCTAGCCCGAAAGCGAGCCGCCGAACAAGGCGTGGGCAACGTGGATTTCATCCGCATGGACGCAGAGCGGTTGGACTTCCCCGATGATTCCTTCGACGCCGTGCTCTGTGCCCTGGGCTTGATGCTCTTTCCCCAACCAGACGTGGCTCTCTCGGAGATGCTTCGCGTGCTGAAAGGCGGTGGCACCGTCGCGCTGTCCGTCTTCGGGAGGGGGAGCAAAGTGGCCCTGCGAGCTTTCATGGAGCCCTTCATCCCGCACATGCCACCTCCCCCGCAGCGGGGCCCTTCGACCTTTGGCTTTGGCCAGAATGAGGTACTGAGAGAAGCCCTGGAGCAAGCTGGCTTCTCAGACGTAACAGTGGAGGAGCAAGCGCACGTGCTCGAGTTTGAGACGCCCGAGGAGGTCTGCAACATCCCGCTCTCTCTGGGGCGCCTCGCTCAGATGCAGTCCGGGCTGCCCGCCGAGGCCAGGCAGGAACTGAGACAGCAAGTGCTCCACATAGCCACAGAGAAGTACTTCGGTCCGCGAGGTCTCTTCGAGCTGCCCTTCGGAATCACCTACGCTGTCGCGCACAAGCCATCATAGGCATCGTTGCGCTCTCGGCAGGCCTGCACGATCTGAGGTAGCGCTTGGGCAACGTCCTCGCGAATCACCACCTCAGCCAGGTGGTCGGCTGGCGTCTCCTGGTAGTTGACGATGATCAACTCCGAACCCCGTCTGCGAGCCAGATAGAGCAGGTCTGCTGCGGGGACCACGGCCAGCGAGGAACCCACCACCAGCATCAGATCGCATGACTGGCTCTCCACCTGTGCGTCCAAGAAGACGTCCATCGGCAACGGCTCCCCCGTGAGGACCGCCATGGGCTTGAGCACTCCGCCGCAGTCCCGGCAATAGGGTACCTCGCCTTCCAGCATACACTCCTGGACCAAGCCCTCGACGTCTACGACCTGTTGACACCTCATGCACACAGCTTCTCGCAGGTGGCCATGCAGCTCCAGCACGCGTTTCGACCCCGCTCGCTGATGCAGGTTGTCTATGTTCTGTGTGATCACAGCCTTCAGCAAGCCGAACTCCTCGAGTTTCGCCAGGGCAGTGTGAGCTGCGTTCGGCTGGGCCTCCACGAAAAGGGCGGCTGTCGAGCTCATCCACTGATAGAAGATACGGGGTTCCGCGCGGAAAGCCCGTATGGAGGCCACGACCATCGGATCGGTCTTTGCCCACAGTCCGGAGCCAGGGCTCCGGAAATCTGGGATGCCCGATGGTGTGCTCACGCCGGCTCCGGTGAAGGCCACCGCATATCGCGCAGAGGTGAGCAACTCGGCAGCCCTGTCTATGTCCTTCTGAAGGGACACTTCTCCCAGCCCCTCAAGTCAGGTCGAATAGAGACTGCTGCTCTGGCCCCGAATCCGCCTGCTCGCCGCTTGCCGCCCGATGGGCATATCGTGTGGTCTCGGGCAGTCTGTACCGGGTACAGCAGCCCATCACATACTCCATCGCCGTCTCCAGGTCCATGCGATGGCCCACCGAGACGTAGACCGGGCTCACGTTCGTGCGAGTCCGCAGCACGACTCCGATGGTCTCATCGCCATCGTAGAGATAGGCGTACGAACCGGACTCCGTACCCGGTTCGTGATGAGTACCACACAGTCGTGACTTGGCACAGCCTATCGACGGCTTGTCCAGAATGACTCCCACGTGGCTGGCGATGCCAAAGCGCCTGGGATGGGCCACGCCCTGACCATCGAAGACGAAGAGGTCGGGTTCGATGTCCAGGTCCCCACAGGCCGCGAGGATACCTGGGGCCTCTCTGAACGAGAGGAAACCGGGGACGTACGGCATGTTGATGGGCACCTCTGCCAGGCGTTGTTCCAGCGGCTCCAAGGAGGGATAGCTCAGGACCACTACAGCCGCTCTGGCGACATCTCCCGCCACGCCTACGTCGACGCCAGCCACCGTGGACACTTCACCGAAATCAGGCTGGAAGGAGACCCTGTCCCGCAGGCTCAACTGTATCGCCTTGGCCTCGGCGGTCGATACGTCCCAGGGATGAGGCGCTACAGTGTTCAAGGTCTAGCCTCCGACCCGGCTGCCTCTACTCGTTGAACATCTCGCCCACTGAGATGCCCAGGTAGATGCGCCTGATCACCTCACCTAGAAGAGGAGCGACCGAGAGGACCTTGATCTCGATGTCCTTCATCTTATTCCTCTTCTCTTCTGAGATAGGAACCGTGTTGGTGACGACCAGCTCCGTCAACCCTGCATCGTTCAGGCGCTCTGGCCCGGGATCGGAGAGGATGGCGTGGGTAACGCACGCGTAGACGTCCCTCGCCCCTGACGAATGAAGGAACTTCGTCGCGTTGCGCACCGTGCCAGCGGTGTCTATCTCGTCGTCGAAGATGATGGCATTCATGCCCTTCACCTCGCCGATGAGGCTGAGCACCTCCGTCTTTCTGCCCCCTCGGCGCTCGCGACGCTTCTCGATGATGGCCAGCGGCACGCCAAGAGCCTCCGCAAAGTCCCGGCCCAGCTTCGTAGCACCCACGTCAGGCGCCACGACCACGGAGTTCTCAACGCCTTTCAGTCTGATGTAGTCGCTCAGCATGTGGAATGCCGTGATGTCGTCCACTGGGATCGTGAAGAACCCCTGGATCTGATCGGCGTGGAGATCCATGGTCATGAACCGGGTAGCGCCAGCGACCGTTATCATGTCGGCCACCAGACGCGCCGTGATGGGCACACGGGGCTGGTCCTTCTTGTCGGTACGACTGTAGCCGAAGTAGGTCACTACCGCCGTGATGTCCGCTGCGGAGTCGCGTCTCAGCGCGTCGATCAGGATCAGCAACTCCATGATGTTGTCGTTCACCGGCGCACACGTGGGTTGGATGATGAACGCGTGTTGACCGCGCACGCTGCTGTGCAGCCTCACGAAGGTATTGTCGTTCGGGAACTTGAAGATGTCCACGCCGCGTAGGGGACAGCCCAGATACTCAGCGATCTCGCGGGCCAACTCAGGGTTCGCTGTGCCGCCAAAAACGGCCAGATCCTCATACATGGTGCAACCTCCTAGTCTTGCGCCTCACCGCGCGGGGACTCCTCGTTGAGAAACTCGTGCCGTAGAATGGCCATCAGGAGGCTATCATGGTACCTCCCACCGCTGAAGAACGCCTCGCGGGCTCTTCCTTCGTGGCGAAAGCCACATTTCTCGTAGCATCGTTTCGCGCGCTGGTTGAACTCGTACACCGACAACTGGATACGATGAAGGTTCATCTCTCTGAAGGCGAAATCCAGCAGAGCAGCGATGGCATCGCTGCCATACCCCCGACCCCAGTACTCCTTCTCGGCGATGACGATACCCAAGGTCGCGCACCGGTTCTTCCAGTCCAGCTCGTGCAGGCCCACATTGCCGATGCTCACGCCGTCCTCGGTGTCGATGATGGTGAAGATGCGGCTGCTGCTGTTCTTCAGGTAGGCCTCGAACCACTGCTCCTCCTCCGCCCTAGAGATAGGAAGGTACATCTCCAGATACTGGCGCACCGCCGGGTCGTTCAACCATCTCACGAAGGTGGGTATGTCTTCCCGCTCGATGGCCCGCAGTCGCGTCTTACTACCGAGGATCATGGTCCCCTCCCTCTGCGGCACCCTCTAGCGCCACGCCGCCAAGGAAGCCTTCCAGCAAGGTGTCTGCGGCCGTGTACGGGTCTATCCTCCGATCCGCGATCCCCTGGGTCAGCGAATCCCACTCCTTCGTCCATACCTGCTCCATGAGTCGATCCAGGAGTTCCTGGCCCAGTATACGCCTCAGCTCTTCCTGCGCCAGGCTCATCTTGCGCTCATGCAACTGGCCGCTACCCTCCAGATGTGCCAGGTGGCACTCCACAGCATCGGCCAGGGCAACCGCCCCATCGCCTTGCAGAGCGATGGTCTTCAAGAGGGGAGGTCGCCAGTCCCGGCCACGATTGCCCTCTCCCATGTCCAGCATCATCTCCAACGTCAGGTAGGTCCTGTCTGCACCATCCCGATCTGCCTTGTTGACCACGAAGATGTCGGCGATCTCGAAGAGTCCTGCCTTGATGGCCTGGATGTCGTCACCGAGACCTGGAGCATCGACCACGATCACCGTGTGGGCAGCGCGCGCAATCTCCACCTCCGACTGCCCTGCGCCCACCGTCTCGACCATGACCAAGTCGCGGCCGAAGGCGTCCAGCACTTTGATGGCGTCCCCCGTGGCCCGGGCCAGACCACCAAGCTGTCCCCTGGAGGCCATACTCCGGATGAAGATGCCTTCGTCGGTACTGAGTTTCTGCATGCGGATGCGATCTCCGAGCAGAGCACCGCCGCTGAAGGGACTGGTGGGGTCCACCGCGATGATCCCCACTGTCTTGCCACGGGATCTGAACTCCTTGGCCAGTTCGTAGACCAGCGTGCTCTTGCCAGTTCCGGGGGAGCCGGTCACTCCGACGATGTGGGCCCGACCTGTGTGGGGGTAGAGAGTGGCAATCGCTGCCCGAGCAGGCGGGCCGCCGTCCTCCATCAAGGTCACGAGCTGTGCCGCAGCCCTGCGATCGCCGGACAACAGACGGTCAACCAGATCCAAATTCAGTCCTTCTTCACGTGTTCCTTGATGAATCCTGCGATCTCCTCCGACGATGCGCCAGGGCCGAAGATGCCTATGACGCCCATCTCCCTGAGAGCTGGCACGTCCTCATCGGGGATGATCCCTCCAGCAAGGAAGACGACGTCGCCCAGGCCTTTCTCCCTGGCTAACTCCAGTATCCTGGGGAGCAAAGTCATGTGGGCTCCGGAGAGGATGCTGAGGCCGATGACGTCCACGTCTTCCTGCAAGGCAGCAGTGACGACCATCTCCGGTGTCTGCCGCAATCCAGTGTAGATGACCTCCATGCCGGCGTCCCGCAACATGCGGGCGACGACCTTGACTCCTCTGTCATGCCCATCCAGACCTGGCTTGGCGACCAATACCCGAATCTTCTTCTCCGGCATGGATCCCTCCTGAGGCACATCGCGCACGCCAATCACGATTATAGCGCAGGAGCACTCAGTTGCCAATCGGTTTCCGCTCCACTATAATGGCCCACATGCTGAGCACAGAGAAGAAGTGGCTCGACTACTCCCTCCCAGTCATGGAAGAGATGCGGAAGGAACTGGCCGCACAAGACGCGGTTGTCCTCGCCGCGCGCACGGGCACGCGTTTCGTAAGACGGAGTGAGGGCCAAGGGCATTTCACCCTCGAGTACATAGGCCAGACCTACCACATCACTTTCCCTGCCTTTGAAGCGCGCGATGCACGTACGGATGAGGAATGCTGGGCAGGATTGCGTTTCCTCTTCCTGCACTATTTCCAGAAGGCCGATGGAACGCCCCTTGCTCATCGATGGATCGCCTATCGAGAGCTCCCGGATGGCATGTTCTACTTCCACGCTTTCCAGGGCTACACGGGGACACGCCTAGTCAAAGCCTTTGCCAATGATCTGGCCAAGTTCAAGGATGCCGCGTCCAAGGCAGGCGGCGAAGCGTTGTCCCACGGCGATGCGGGGTCTATGTTCCACGCCTTGCCCCGCATCCCTTTGGCCGTCCTCTACTGGTATGGGGACGACGAGTTCCCCCCCAACGCCAATGTGCTCTTCGACGCCTCGGCTGGTCGCTACCTGTCAACCGACGGGCTGGCTGTGCTGGGCAGAGAGCTGTGCAGCAAGATCATCCGTGACGCTTAGGGCCCCATCAACATGTCGATGAAGCGCTACCTGTCAACCATCTTGCTCGGGGTCCTCCTTCTGGGGCTCACTGTGGTATCATCCGATGCTGCACCCGGCGCGCATGGCAACCCCCAGGACGTAGCGGGTTTCGAGCAAACCATCTCCTTCCCCGTCTACAGGCCCGGCCAAATCCTGGTCAAGTTCCGCACGCAGACGCGGCAGGCGGAAAGCGCCCAGACTTTGACGACCTACGATCTTCCCGTGCTCGAGATCCTCGGCGAACTAGATGTGCTGCGGGTGGCAGTGGCCGTGGGCCAAGAGCAGGCGATGGTACAGATGTTGCTGGACGATCCCCAAGTCGAATACGCCGAGCTGGATTACGCTGTTCACGCCACGATCATACCCAACGACACGAGCTATGGCCTTCAGTGGGGACCACAGAAGATACAAGCCCCAGCCGCCTGGGATGTGACCACTGGCACTTCCGACGTCCTCATCGCCATCGTGGACACGGGAGTGGACCTGGCTCACCCAGACCTCAACGACAAGATCGTGCCGGGCTGGGACTTCATCGGAGAAGATCCCTACGCCCAGGATGACCACGGCCACGGCAGTCACGTGGCCGGCATCGCCGCAGCCGAGACCGACAACGACCGGGGAGTGGCCGGCGTCTCCTGGGGAGCGCGCATCATGCCCATCAAGGTTCTCGACGAGAACGGCGATGGCTACTACAGCGACGTGGCAAGAGGTGTACGCTACGCCTGCAACCACGGGGCGCAGATCATCAACCTCAGCCTTGGCGGATCCAACCCTTCCAGTACGCTGGAGGACGCCGTGGAGCGAGTATACCAGAATGGCTGTCTGATCGTCGCCGCCGCCGGCAACGACGCAAACAGCGTAGACTACCCGGCCAGGTATCCGGAGGTCATGGCTGTGGCGGCCACCAATCAGAGCGATTCTCGAGCTTCCTTCTCAGACTACGGTCCTCAGATCGACGTGGCCGCCCCAGGCGTGGATATCTACAGCACCGTCTGGACCCCCCCGAACAACCACACCTATGGCTGGAAGCAGGGCACCTCGATGGCCGCACCTTTTGTAGCAGGGGAAGCCGCCCTCATCTGGTCGCTGTGTCCTCAGTTCACCAACGTCGAGGTATGGAGTATCATCGAGAGCACGGCCACGGACCGAGGCGCAGCGGGCTGGGATAAGTACTATGGTTGGGGCCGCATCGACGCCGCCGAGGCAGTGGGGGCCGCTACGCCGCCACCCATCCTCACGGTAGGCGAAGAGGAGATGGTTTTCCTGGCCGATGCCACTATGGGGCCGTGGCCTCAGACGCTGCTCGTGGGTAACGATGCTGCATGTGGCTCCCTGGATTGGACCGCCGCCGAGGGCGAGACCTGGGTAGAGACGGACCCCGCGACAGGTCAGGCCTCCCCATCGCAGCCTGCCGTCGTCTCCGTCTCTGTAGACAAATCCGGTCTGGCCCTGGGCCAGACCTACACCACGACGATCACCGTCAGCAGCGCTACACCGGGCGTTCTGGGAAGCCCTCAGGTCGTGGACGTGAAGTTCGTCTACTCCGACCAGCCCCTCCTGAGGACCAACTTCCCTCTGGGCATGGCCTACTGACTACGGCAGCGCCCCCCGTGGCAGGGTAGAAGGCTTGGAGGAAGATCAGGAAGGGAATCCAGCCTGCCGGGCTGTCAGCGAGTACCGCTTCAGGAAGGCGCCACGAGCAGGGACGAAGCGCTTGGACAACACATCGACGGCCGTAGCGGTCGCGGTGCTCTCACACTCCCGGTAGTGCTGGCCTTGAGCGTCCGACGCATGGGCGTCAGCGAAGACATGACAGAGGCACTTCTCCTCCAGCACGGAGACAACGGTGATGAAGGCCAGGTGCATCTCCTCGGCACCGCTGGGAACCGCCATCTCGTGCAGCCCGCGGTAGATGCCTCGAAGCTGATCGGCCGTGCCCTGATCGGCACCGGCGGAACCTTCCAGCAGGCCCATCTCGTCCACCGAAGTAACCAGACTTGCGAAGTCCTCGAGGTATGCCGATACCTCTGCTGGTACCGTGGGCTTGGGCACCGGAGTGTGCGTCGCCGTCGGATTTGGCGTGGCCGTTGGTGAGGGCCGCGGCGTATTGGTCGGCGGAACGGGGGTGCCCGTGGGGATCTCGGTAGGCTTCGACGTAGGCGTCCACATGGGCGTCTCCGTCTCTGCCGGCGAAAGGGTAGACGAGAATTCCGGCGTGCCAGTTGGGGGCACGACATCCGTCCCGGTTCCCGTAGCAGTGGACGTCGGAGTATGCAGTACCATCCGCGTGGGCCTGCCCTCAGGCACATCGGCTGTGGACTGAACGAGCTGGAACAGCGCCCAGAAGACGACGACCACCGCACACAGGAGAACCAGCACTGTGACTTTCTGCCAACCACTCATCGTCAACCCTCGCCTACGTCTTCAAGAGGCTAACGCAGAGCTCCAGAGGAGACTCCGCGATCTCATACTCCGGCCAGGGGGTTTGGCCCAACAAGTCCACCAACTTCTGCCTGGTGTAGGCTTCCGCGACCGAATGGCGCAGACCCCAACGCATGAGAGCCGAAGGGATGGCACGAGCCAGTTCGTCCAACGCTTCCCGGTCAGCGTCCCGTCGCAGGTCTGTCACCCGGACACGGCCCCCGCTCTTCAACACTCGGTGCATCTCCTGAAAGGCTTTGCCGGCCTCCCTCCATTCGTGAAGCGAGCCACTGCTGACCACCAGATCGAAGTGTTCGTCCGGGAAGGGCAGCCGATGCGCTACTCCTTCTTGGAAGGTGATCCTCTCGCCGAGTCCCTCCTCCTCCACGTGTCCACTGGCAATCTCGATCATGGTCTTGGACGCATCCAGACAGACGATCTGCACATCCTCCACCAGCTTGGCCAACTCGATGGCCGTGTAACCCGGTCCAGGCCCTATCTCCAGGACGAGTCCCGCATCTATCAGATCCGCGAGATTCTCCGCAGTTTCCCGATGGTCTGGTCGGAAAGCGGGCAGACTCGCCATCTCGTCGTACTTGTACGCGAAGAACCCATCAATGCCATCGGAGCGAAACATGCCGATGGTACGAGCAACATCTCTCAAACGCATCAACCAGCCTCCTCATCCGACCTTGCGTCGAGAGCGCATAGGCATCATCCTTGCGAAGACTGTGCCCGCGTGTCCGGGTGAAGCTACCGTCTGCCCACCAATCCGCCGGTGATGCCTTACGCATTGCACATATCCTACCACGGATCTCGTCGTTGTCAAGTTCGATAGCGCAGAGTGTGGAAAAACGGCACCGAGATAAGCCTGGCGCCGGACTGAAGCGGGCATGTAGGGGTGGGTCTGAGACCCGCCCCTACGACGGTGTTTCGTCGGTCGAGTGCACGGGGGGAGGCGGAACCTTTTCTGTTGAGGCGGGTTGCTGAACCGCTGATGGCCTTGAAGTCTCTTTCGGTGTAATCAATGCTGTCAGTGGATTCAGTGATTCCGCCCCTCCAAGAAGGCCGGTACAATCTCATAGTGTGGCGTGAATCGAGAGCTTGAGAGAATGGTCATCGGGTGACTGAAGTCCAGCGCTAGAAACTGGGAAGCCGTCTTCGGCCGGTTCGGAGAGGTGCAGCAAGCACGTTTCCCTCCGCCGGCAGTTTCGGGGTCCAACCCGAAACGCTCTGAGGACCCCTTTTTCCACACCCTCCCCAGGAGCACTTGTCAGAGTCGAAGCCCGTGGTATAATCTATGCGCTACTGACGAGGATTGAATCTAGAGGGTGTCCGAAGATGGGCCAGCTTGGCGATGCGCTACGTGAAGCGCGCAAGCAGAAACACTGGTCCCTGGCTCAGGCCGAGGGTGCTACCAGGATCAGGCAGCAGTATCTCGCTGCCCTGGAGAAAGAGCACTTCGCGGAGTTTGCCAGTGAGAGCCAGATCAGGGGCTTCATACGGACGTACGCACTAGACCTGGGGCTGGACCCTGAGGAGATGCTGGAGCACTACGACGCGGCGCCCAAGAAGGCGTCACGGCGTCCGACCATTCCCAGACCGCGCTCCCTCAGCCCGTGGTCTGTGATGAACGTCTTGATCGTCGTCTTCATCGTCGTCATCGTAGGCGTCATGGGCCTGTACGTCGCATCCAGACAAGCATCGCCGGCTCCGACATCCTCACCCACGCCGACCGCCACTCAGATAGTGCAGGTCCGCACGATACCCAGGTACGTGCTCGAGGTGAGCCTTGACTACGAGGGTCACAGCCTGGACGCCAGCCAGCGACTGGACTTCGTCAACCTCACCGAAGACACACTGGACGAGATGGTCTTCAATGTGTTTCCCAACCACACAGAAGACGTATTCCTTCTCGAGAGCGTGAGTACGGAGCCACCGACGGAAGACGCAGAAGTACCAGAGTTGGAGTATGCCCTCAATGGGACGAGCCTGCGCGTGAGCCTTCCCTCCCCACTGGAGCCGGAGGAAGAGGTAACCCTGTTTCTGGAGTTCTCGCTCGATCTCCCCCGCATGAACCCCTATCTCGAGTGGAGCAACGGTAGTCTGGGATACTCAGACCGGATAGTCGCGGTAGGCAACTGGTACCCCGTGTTGGTGCCCTACAAGCAGGGACAGGGGTGGAACGCCTTCGCCTATCACATAGTGGGCGATCCTTACGTAACTGAGGTCGCTGACTACGAAGTGGAGATGGTGGCCCCCTCCCAGGTCATGATTGCGGGCACCGGCGATGAAGAGCAATTCGGCAACCGCTGGCGTTATACGGCTTCCGAGGCCCGTTCCTTCGCCTTCACCGCCAGCGACCAGTACTCGGTGTTGACTCAAGAGGCGGGGCACGTCACAGTATCCTCCTATTTCCTCGCCGCGCACGAGCAGAGCGGCTCCGAGGCCCTCATCGCCTCCGCGGAAGCGCTGGTGGCCTTCGAGGCGCTCTTTGGCCCCTATCCGTATTCCAGCTATCGGGTCGCCGAGGTGGACTTCGCAGGAGCCCTGGAGTTCTCGGGCCTCACGTTCGTGGGAGACGACTGGTACGCCGACCACGCAGGCGGCTACCGCAGCACCATGGTTTCGCTGCTTGCTCACGAGGTAGCGCACCAATGGTGGTATGGAGTGGTGGGCAGCGACCAGGTTAGGGAGCCGTGGCTCGACGAGGCCCTCGCCAACTATAGCTCGCTGCTATACTACGAGCAGATGCATCCAGAGTTGGTGGAGTGGTGGTGGGATGTGGAAGTAGACAGCTACTACCCCACTGGGCAGATCGACCGGCCCATCTATGCCTACATGGATGGCCGGACCTATCTCAACGCTGTCTATCGACGCGGATCCTTGTTTTTCAAAGACTTGAGGGAGCGCATGGGCGACGAGGAGTTCTTCGCCTTCCTCCGTGACTACTACGAGAGCCAGGGACAGCAACTGAGCACCGGTGAAAACTTCTTCGCCATTCTGAACCGGCACACTGCCGTGGACATTTCCTCTCTGATGGAGGAGTACTTTGGCCCCTAGGCAGCTCGGGCCCTCTTTCCTCGCGCTCTTCCTTTTCCTGGCCTCCATATTCTCGGGTCGCGTCTTGGCCAGCAATCCCATCGCCATTCATCCAGCGAGCAGTCCTCCGCCCTCCGATCCAAGTCCCACCCCGGTGGCCCCTGCCGTGGTCAGCCCGTCCCCTACCCCCACCGTCACGCCCACACCGTTGGCCCCGACCCCGACCATTCAGGCCACCGGAACTGTCGTTCTCGATGCCGGCAATACCACGGTCTACCAACTGGGTCCGGGGTGCCTGACGCATCCCCTGAGACTCGTGGTGCTAGAGGGTGACGCCTACCTGCTGGACACCGGCAAGCTGAAACGGGTCACGCTGGGCACAGCGCCTTCGTGCCAGGTGGTCCAGCCGCCTGACAACGAGGTGGACGGCGTCGTCGTGCAAGAACTCGGCGAAATCACCCTCTCGGAAGACAAGAGGTCTCTCCTTCTGCTCGACCGGGCGGGCAACGTGTTTCGCTACACACCCGAGGACGACGCCTGGCGTGTGGAGCGCCTCGCGAACGCGCCGGGTGCCAGTTCCAGCCAGTACTTGCTCACCATCAGCGCCTCCGAAGACGGATTCTACTTGCTGGATACAAACCTCGGTCAGATCTGGCACCAGCAGCAAGGCCAGGCAGAAACTGTGGCCGTGGATCTGGACCTGCGGGAGAGCGCCGATCTGGCAGTGGGGCAAGCCCTCTTCGTCCTCGCCGAGGACGGGTATCGCGGGCCGTTGCGCCTCTACAGGTTGAGTGGAGAGCCTCTCACGCCCGACCTGGACTTCGAGCCGCCCTCGGACCTGACCCGCCCATCGCTGCTCTTCCTCGATCGAGAAACAGGTGGACACTTGTATGTCCTCAACCAGGATCACCAGCGCGTGTCTATGCTGAACCCGGCCTCGGGCAGCCTCGTGCGAGAGTACGTCCTGGGTGCGGAAGAGGCTGAGATCCACGCCCTGTACGCCGAACAGCAGAAGCTGTATCTGGCATCAGGGGATGCCATACATGTCTATCCCCGCGAACCGCTGGGCAGCCCCGAACAGGCGACAACCACGGAACCTCCTGTTTCGCTGGCTTCCCTGCCGCCTCACGACGCGCGCGTACTGGAGCTACTACCTCCCCTGGCTCTGCCCATTGAAGGCACCTTGCTCTCCAATCTCTCCTTCCGCCTGCCGGGAGCCCCTCGCTCGTACCGCTACGGAGTGCACGAGGGCATCGATTTCTACTGGGCGGCCGGCGAGCCGGTGAGCGCAACCACACCGGTGTTGAGTGTTGCCGCCGGCGAGATCGTCAGGATCGACGTGGACTACTCGCCGCCCACCGCTGACCAGATGCAGGCCCTGCTGGCCCAGGCGGCAGCGGTCTTCCACACCCCAGCGGAGACCTTGGACGTCCTCCGAGGTCGCCAGGTGTGGATCGATCACGGTGAGGGGGTGGTCAGCCGCTACTGCCATCTGAGCGCGGTGGCCGAGGATCTCACGGTCGGAGACCAGGTGGAGCAACGCCAGGTGGTCGGCTACGTCGGCAACTCGGGCACGCCAGCTTCGTACTATGGACAAGGACTGGAGATGCACCTCCATCTGGAGATCCGTATCGGAGAAGGTTACCTGGGCCAGTATCTCCGGTCTCTCGAGGTGAAGCGATGGCTCGACACAGCCTTCGGGGCAGGCGCTTGACAACGCTTCCAGCGGCACACTATAATCCTCTCGGCTTGGGGCAGGTCAAGTCTCTTCTCCTGCGGGCTCAGTCGTCACGAGGTGCACGTGCGTAGGCTTCAAATAGGCATAACCGTCTTCTTGCTCGTGGTGTTGGGGGTCGTAGCCTTCCTGGCCTACAAGCTCCACGAGTACGACAGCTACCGCGAAGCGATCTATCCAGGGGTCTCGGCGGCCGGGATATCGCTCCAGGGTCAAACCAGGGATCAGGCTCGCCACACGCTCCAAGAGCAAATCGTGGCGCCCCTGAACCAACCCATTGCCGTACAGTACGTCACGGACACCGTCGTTCTCCTGCCCAGCGATGTCCAGATGGAGATCTTCGTCGATGACATGGTAGAGCAGGCCCATCAACTCGGTCGTGGGGAGCAACCTCAGTTCTGGGATGGCTACCTCAAGTTCCTCAAGGAGGGCCTGAAACCGGTGATCGAAGACATCCCACTACTGTATGCCTATCAGCCGCAGTTACTGGAGGAGTTCCTGGACGAGATCGCCCGGGAGAAGGATCAACCCCTGAGAGAGATACAGGCCATCACCGACACTCTCTGCTTCCGGCCAGGCAAGCCGGGGAGAAGGCTGGACGTCGCAGCTTCCCTGCCCCTGGTGGAGAGCAGCCTCCTCTCCCTTGACGAGAGAGAGGTGGCCCTCGTGGTGGATACGTTGGAGCCAGCTCCTCCGGATATGGAGATGCTGCGCAGCATGTTGCAGCACCGCATAGACGAGTTCGCAGGCATGGTGAGCCTCTACGTTTCGGATCCAGCCACCGACACCAGGATAGAGATCAATCCCAACATAGTGTACTCGGGAATGAGTGTGGTCAAGATAGGCATCATGCTGGAGACATACCTCTACTCGGAGGGCACTGAACTCGATGAGGAGACCCAGGAGTTCATGCTCAAGCTGGTCACCGACCCCACGGGCAGCAACTACTGGGCCAATCTGCTCCTGGAACTCATCGGCGAGGGGAGTCAGTTCGAGGGCTGCAGGAGGGTCAACGCCCGCATGGACGAGATGGGCCTGACCGCCACCTTCATCCGGGAGCCTTACCGAATAGAGACGGAAGGGTCCCGACGCGGGCCCGGCCTGGCGAAGCTGCCTCTTCTCCAGGGGCCAATCGCCGCCAACCCAGACGCCTTGATCCAGACCTCGGCTCACGACATTGGTGTGCTCCTGGAGATGATCTACGACTGTAGCCAGGGAGAGGGCAGGCTGTTGGAGGAGTACGAGGGACGCATCTCTGCGGAGAGTTGCCAGTCGATACTGGAAGACTTGAAACAGAACCCCGTACGAACGATGATCGGCGCGGGGATACCCGAGGACGTTCCCCTGGCCCACAAGCACGGCTTCGCCTACGACACCCACGCCGACGCTGGTATCGTATTCTCCGAGGGTGGCGACTACATCCTGGTCCAGTTCCAGTACGCACCGACAGACTGGCTAGTCTGGGCTCTCAGCCAGCCCGTGTTCGAGGACGTCTCCTACGCCACCTACAACTTCTTCAACATACCTGGCCAGGGATGATGGCCAGACCCCGGCGAGCATCTGCCCCTGAGTCGAGGCGACTCGCTCTTGTCCTCGCGGTGAGTGCCCTTCTGGTACTGATCAGCGCCTGCAGCAACCTGGGTACAACTACCCCTGCACCCACACTCACGACCGCGCCGTCGCCCACCCCGCCGCCACCGACTCCGACACCCCTGGGGGGAGCCGTCTCCGTGATCTACCAGACCGATAGAGAGGGCAACTGGGAGATCTACCTCCTCGATGTGGAGTCCTGGAAGGAGTACAACCTCTCGCAGCATCCTGCTGAGGACCGTAACCCAGCCCTTTCCCCCGATGGCACCCAAGTCGCTTTCGAATCCAACCGCGATGGCAATTGGGACATCTACCTCCTGGATCTGGAGAGCGGCGAGGTGACTCGACTGACCGAGAACATGGCTTTCGACGGGGCACCTGCCTGGTCCCCCGATGGAGCGCACATCGCCTTCGAGAGCTATCGCGATGGTAACTGGGAGGTCTACGTCCTGGAGATCGATAGTCTCCAGCCCACGCGACTGACAGACGATCCAGGGGGCGATTACGCCCCCGCCTGGTCCCCCGACGGAGAGCACATCGCCTTCACCTCGTGGCGTGACGGGGACAAGGAGATCTACGTCATGGGTGCAGATGGTTCAGATCAGCGGAACCTCACCAGGTCGCCTGAGGACGATGAGTACCCTGCATGGTCTCCCGATGGTGAGAGCCTGGCCTTCGTCTCCTACCGTGATAGCTACGCCCCAGAGATCTATCTCATGGATGCCGACGGCCAGGGGCAGATCAGGTTGCGCAACAACGAGGTCAATGACTGGGCACCCACCTGGTCGCCCGACGGCAAGGAGATCGTCTGTGCCACGTACGACCGGGGTGAGCCCTTCGAGGTCTATCATGAGTATCGAAGTGGCCACTACGACCTGAGTACGGTCAACGTGCAGACGGGCCAGGCCACAGCATGGAGCCTGAGCAAGGCGCACGAGAGCAGTCCCGTGATGACCAATCATCCGGTTCCACTCGCCGATAGACAGCCGGCCCAGGAACCCGCGACCCCAACCCCAGTCCTCGTCTCCAACCCCGAGGAGAACGACGCCCTCTATGAACTGGTTGAGTTGCCGGGCGTCACCGGAGGCGACACTCGTCTCAACGACCGGGTGGACGATTCGTACAACGCCCTCAGGGCGCAGGTCCGCGAGCGAACGGGATACGACTACCTGGCTTTGCTCAGCGACGCCACGCGACGCATCGACCTCCAGCGCACCCTATACAGCGTCTTCAGTTGGCACAAGACGGGGCGTGCCTTCGATCTCCGGTTCGAACTGCTGGACGAAGATGGAGGACAGCGTCTGGAGTGGCTGCGAGAGGACATCGGCGAGAAGTTGTACTGGCGTCTGCTCATCAAGTGCGCTGCTCAGGATGGGACGCAAGGAGAGCCGTTGAAGGCGCGTCCCTGGAGATACTGGTGGCACATTGTGCCCGACGCCGACCCAGAGGGCTATGCACAAGGAGGAAGGTTCCAGCCGGTCCCCGACGGCTACTACGAGGACTTCACAGCCCTGGCGGAGCGACACGGTTGGCAGCGCATAGCATCCTACGACGAGGAAGACTACAACTGGCGCAGAGACTCTAACGGTGTCGAATACTGGCACTACCAGCGTATGGACGGCCTCACCTGGTACGAGGCCATGCGTGAGATCTACCCACAGGAAGTGCTGGACCAGTACTTCACGTGGGAGATCGGGAAGGATCTGGGGTTCAGCGACGAACTGCTGGAGGGGAAAGGAATACCACGCCCGGAAGAATCATAGGAGAACTCGGAGGTTTCTGAAACCTCCGAGTTCTGGGCGCAGCTACGTCAGTTCGTCTCGTCCCTGTCCGACAACGATCGGCCCATGCCTCCACGCCTGGCCTGCACCACCTCCGCGATCACGCTGACCGCGATCTCCTCTGGAGTGCGCGCTCCAATGTCCAACCCGATGGGGGCGTGCACGCGAGCCAGCAACTCCTCTGGTAAGCCCTTGTCCCTCACCAAGCCAAGAACCCCTCTGACGCGGCGCTGGCTGCCGATCATCCCCACGTAAGCCACGGACTTGTCGATCACCTGCGTCAGGCACTCCAGGTCGTGGGCGTGGCCGCGGGTCATCAGCACCACGTAGGTCCGGCCGTCCAGAGGATAGCTGGCCAACGTCTCACCGAAAGGAGCAGCGATCACTTCGTCGGCGTCAGGAAAGCGCTCCTCGTTGGCGAAGATCGAACGGTCATCCAGAACCACCACCCTGAAGCCCAGCATCGCGCCCATCCTGACCAGCGGGACCGCGATATGGCCCCCGCCAGCGATGAGTAGAGTTGGTGGGGCGACCTGGACGTCGATGAAGACTGCCGGCCGTGTATCCGTGCCCGGTATTGTCCGGGAGATACCCTCCCGGAGGGCTTCCAACGCCTGCGAGGTGACCCCAGCGTCCAGGCTTTGATCGCCCAGACCACCAACAGCCCGGCCATCGCGAAGGATCAACCCATGAGGACGTGAGTCGTCAGTGACAAGCGGCGTAAGGACGGCGAATCTTCCACTCTCCTTCATGGCCCGCTCGGCCGCCTGCAGCACATCCAGGTCCCGGCCATCCCAGAGATCGACGAAGACCTCCATCAGCCCGCCACAGACCATCTCCGTGTCCATCGAGATGTCTCCGGTCAGGTCCAGGGTCAGCATCCGGCGCCGCCCATCCTCGAGGGCATCCATGGCCGCCTGCCAAGCCTCGGCTTCTCCGCAGCCTCCTCCAATAGTGCCTGCCGTCTCGCCAGAGGCGCGGATGACCATCTTTGCTCCCACCTCCCGAGGGGTGGAGCCTTGGGTCGTGACCACGGTGGCCGTGGCTGTCTTCTCACCGCTACGAACACAGCGTTCTATCTCCTCAAAGACGTTTCTCATGCGCCAGTCCTAGTCACTGCCCGACGAAACGCCCGTCGCCTGGCCAGTCTGTGCTTTGCTGCCTCCTGCAAAGCCCGCACGTAACGTACTCATGAATGCGGCGACACCCTGGCTGACCAGGTAGAACCCCTGCTTCACGAGGTTCCACTGCCCCAGGCGGAGCCCCAGTTCCCAATCGTTCCAGGGTCGCGCGACGATGGCGTTCGTGCTCTCCAACTGCGGCCTCAGCTCTTCCAGCTTCGCAGTATCGCCCTCGTCCACTTGGTCCAGGACTTCCAGCAGTCTCAGGGCCTGGGAGGTTCGCTGCTCCGCCTTCTCGACCTCTTGGGAGCTCATCAGCCCGTGACGGAGCTTGATGCGGTTCAATTCCAGGCTGGCCTCGTAGCTGCTGAGGACGATGTCCTCGCGCGTCATCCACTCCGTCTCGTAGTTGAGCACGTACTTCCAGCTAGGGTTGAGCAGAGCACGCCGGTGCTCCTCGAGAGTGCGATGGAAGATCCGATAGCCGTGTCGCTCAGGCTCCTCGAAGGCCATGCTGCCGGGATCCAGAAATGGAGCCAGCGGGGAGACGAAGAGGTGCAGCCTCCCCTCCCGGCCGTATCTGTCCAGGAGCTCCCCACAATAGGCCACGGTGTCCATCACCGACTGGCGCGTCTGCTTGGGCAGACCAATCATGAAGTAGATGTCCAGGCGCTTACAGCCGGCAGAGTAGGCCGACTCGATGCTTCTTTCCACGGCCTCGTTGGAGTAGTGCTTGCCGAAGGCGCGCCGTACCTCTTCATCGTGGGATTCCAGGGAGATCTCCAGTGAGAAGTTGGGAAGGGCATCGCCCACACGCTGAAGGAAACCGCCCGTGGCGGGGGTGAACAACTCCAGAGTGAGGGGATCGTTCATCACCGACATCGCATCGAGAAACCGTTGCGCGTACTCCATGCCCGCCTGTCTGATGTCACCCACTACCATCAAGAAGCCCTTGCCGAAGCCTCGGATGTTCTTCACGTCCTCCGCGAGAGCCTCGGGCGCACGGAAGGCAGCCTTCTCCCGTCCGAAGAAACGCCTGAAGGCATATTCCGAGCCGCCACAAGTGACGCAGTTGTGCGTGCAACCACGACAGGTGATCCCCGAGCCCATCGGATACTCCAGCCAGTCCCTGAAGGGCAGGTTACTGCTCAGGTCTCGATCCCTGAGCACAGTGCGGACCATGAAGGCGTGGTCTATGGGGCGCACCTCGAGCGTCTCCGGGACGTTGGTGAGAGGGTTCACCCGCACCTCACCAGAAGCATCCCGCCAGGTCAGGTTGGGCACATCGTGGGGCTCACTGCCCTCCCTGAGATGCCACAGGAGCTTAGCCAGAGGCACTTCCGTGGAATCGCCCCGCAGCACGTAGTCCACCTCTGGGTACTCCATGAGCTGCTCGTGATAGTAGGTGGAGGAGAAACCCCCAAAGATGACTGGTGTATCGGGGTGCTGACGTTTGGCCAGCCTGGCTGTCTCGATGGCGCCCTGTGCATGGCACAACCAGTGCAAACCGATACCGAAAGCTCGAGGTCGCAGCCTGCCGATGAACCCCTCAGCATCGAAGGAGGGATCGTTGATCATTCGCAGCCCCAGATTCACTATGCGGGATCGGTATCCCTGCCGGTGCAAGTAGCTGGCTAGTGTGGCAAAACCGAAGGGGTACATCTCGAACACCGGGGTAGAAGGGACTACCTCGCTGACAGGGCCGTAGAGCTTCGGCTGCCGACGGAAGTCGTACACACTGGGGGGATGTAGGATCACCAGGTCCGGTTTACCCATCTGCTTCGTGCTCCATAGGTCAAGATTCGCTCCTATACTATGATAGCACAGTAGCGGCCCGGTCGCCTACGGAACGGGCCGCTACATCGCCTGGGCCTCGCGTAGTTGACGGAATAATCAGGCCGCTTGCTTTTTCCTCCTGACGATGGCCTTGCCCAACCGCTTGATGCCCTCCTCGATCTGGTCCGTCGAGCAGGTAGCAAAGGTGAGCCGCAAGGCATCGTGGCCCCTTCCGTCGGCGTAGAAGGCCGTGCCTGGGACGAAGGCCACCTTCTGTTCGACGGCCTCGTTGATCAGATCGAGACTGTCCACTCCCTCTGGGAGCTTCACCCACAGGAAGAGTCCCCCCTGGGGGTGGGTCCAGGTCGCGCCCACGGGAAAGTGCTCTTCCAGGGCTGCCAGCATGGCGTCGCGGCGCTGGCGATACGTCTCGCGAATCTTCAGGACATGCTGGTCGAGGAAGCCATCGGCCATCACCTCGTAGGCCATCATCTGATCAAAGGTGCTGGTGTGCAGGTCTGCCCCTTGCTTGGCTTGGACCAGCTTCTTCAACACCTCGACCGGTGCCACCACCCAACCCAGCCGCAAGCCCGGAGAAAGGGTCTTGGAGAACGTACTCATGTAGATGACGTCACCCTCGAAGTAGCCTGACTGCTGGCCATTCTGCTTGGCACTGATCACGACCAGGGGCTCGATGTTCTCGCCCTCGAACCGGAGTTCACCGTAAGGGTCGTCCTCCAGAATAGGCACACCATACTGGCGGGCCAACGACACGAGCCTCTCACGCCTCTCCCTCGACAGGGTGACACCTCCCGGGTTGTGGAAGTTGGGCAGCACGTACATGAACTTGGGGTGGGTCTCCACGATCTTCTGCTCCAGGACGTCGACCAACATCCCGTCGTCGTCGAGCGGCACACTGGCATAGGAGGCCTGATAGGCCCTGAAGGACTGTAGAGCCCCAACGAAGGTGGGCGCCTCGATGATGATCACGTCCCCTGGATCCAAGAGCACTCTCGACACCAGGTCCAGGGCTTGCTGGGACCCCGTGGTGATGAGCACGTTGTCCACACTGGCCACGATGCCATACCGACCCATCTTCCGCACGATGAACTCGCGTAGAGGCACGTACCCCTCACTGATACTGTACTGCAAGGCGCTGGAGCCCTGCTCCCTCAGCACCTTGATACATGCTTGCTCGATTTCCTTGAGCGGGAATAGCTCCGGTGCCGGCATCCCTCCAGCGAAGGAGATCACATCAGGCTGACTGGTGACCTTCAGTATTTCCCTCACGACGGAGCTCTGCATGCCCTTCATGCGCTGAGCGTAGCGGTATTCCCACGAGGTTGCCATCTCCCAATCTCCTTTCCCCCACTGACGTCCGGTCGCTCACCCGATGGCCAAAACAAAACTCGCTATCCCCGTTTGGGTATAGCGAGCTATGACAGCTCCCATTCAGCTACTAAACATGAAGCGCCAATAGAACAGGCATATTTTGAGAATGCCCACCATCTTCACGAAGCGATTATACCATCTCCCGGGGAAAAAGGCAAGCCGATTCAGCCCTCAAGACGCAGCTTTCCGATGCGGTCCCCGCGATCAAGCGTGAGCGTTGGTTTGCGGCAGCCACTCCATACTCACCAACCCCACCACGCTTCTGAACTCTGGGTCGCCGGTGACCACGGTGGCGCCCATCTCCCGCGCAAGAGCGACAGCGAAGCAATCGGCGTACGCCAGGGGGAACTGCTCCTTGATGTGGGCGGCACCAAAGGTCAGATCCCGGTCCGCTTCCACCACCTGGATCGGTAGCTGGTCCACGGCCGCAATGGTTTTCTGTGCTGCCGTGAGCCCTCTCTCGCGCTCAACGATGTATAGTACCTCACCATAGTTGATGACAGTCAGGTATAGCGTTGCGCTTCCCTCCACCGCCTTCATCAGGAGACCCTGTACCCTCTGTTGCCCATCCTCGGCACCGACGTAGGCCAGCAAGGCGTAGCTGTCGAGAACATACGGAGTCCCTCTAGTCATCAAGCTCCCTCTCCCGAGCCCTCTCGTGCAATAGCGCCTTGGTCAGAGAAGCGCCCCGCAGCATTCCACGCGCATCTTCGATGGCGTCTCCCGACTTGGGCACCAGGGCGAGCAGACCACCGTAGTCAACGATCTGTATCGTGTCGCCGGGCTCCAGGCCGTAACGCCGTCGGTACTCCACCGGAATCACGACCCAGCCCTTCTGCGAGATCTTGGCCCTTGCCATCATCCGCCTCCCTGTTATACCTCCGCTACGATAAGTATAACGGCAAACACCGGCTGCGTCAAGTAGTCGGGAGGAGCCCTCTCCCACCGGTGAAGTTCGTGATCAAGTAGTAACCTTCCAGCGTCCCAGAGAATGCCTAGGAAAGCTGTGGACTGCGTGTGCTATGCGATGCCCTGGTCCTTCTGCACGTGATCGCTCTTCACTGCGGCCTTCCACATGCCCACAAGAACTCCAGTCGCGAATGTCGTCCACACCCAGCGCACCCGCCCACCAACTCACTTGCCACCGAGGCCAGAGTGTGATATCATCTGGCACCATGAATGCTACATACGGGAACCGACTGGATCGTCTCTCACGTGCCCAGCAAGACAGCCACGTGGACCTGTTGGCTATCGTCCCTGGGGCCAATCTCCGCTACCTGACCGGGCTGGAGATGCACACCAGCGAGCGGGTGACGCTGGCGCTCTTTCCGCTGGACGGGCAAGTTGCTTTCGTGCTACCCGAGCTGGAAGCTCCGCGTGCGCCGGGGACCCTCGCTACCGAGGCCTCCTTCTACGGCTATTCCGATCAAGAGGGGCCGGGCCCGGCCTTCCGTCAGGCGGCTGCCGACCTGCGCCTGGAGGGGAAGGTTATCGGCGTGGAGCACCTAGCCATGCGCGTCCTGGAACTGCGGCTGTTGGAGGAGCACGCGGCCAGCGCCCGGTTCGTGGATGGAGGGCCTCTCCTATCCCAGCTCCGTATCCTAAAGGACGCTGAGGAGATCGAGGCCATGCGCCGGGCCAGCGAGGTCAACGAGGAGTGCTTCCTACAGACCGCGCCACACATCCGGCAAGGGGTCACCGAGCAGGAACTGGCGGCCATCTGGCAGAAAGCGGCTCTGGACGCGGCTGGCGGTGAGCTCCCAGACGTCCCCATCGTGGCCTCTGGGCTCAATGGTGCCTCCCCGCATACCACCGCCACGCCTCGCCCCGTCGAGAGCGGAGACTTGGTAACCATCGACGGCTTCCTGCGGGTGGAGGGCTACTACTCCGACATCACCCGCACCTACGCGCTGGGAGAGCCGGACGAGGAACTGAAACGTATCTATGCCATCGTGCAGCAGGCCAACGCCGCCGGGAGAGACGTCATCAAGCCGGGGATCCAGGCCCAAGAGGTGGATCGGGCAGCTCGTGACGTGATCGAGAAGGCAGGATACGGAGAATACTTTGTCCACCGCACCGGCCACGGACTGGGACTGGAGATCCACGAAGCTCCCTACATCGTGGAGGGGAACGAAGAGATCTTGCAGCCCGGCATGACCTTCACCGTGGAGCCAGGGATCTACCTGCCCGGAAAGGGCGGCGTCCGCATCGAGGATGACGTTGTGGTCACGGAGACAGGCTGCGAGACGCTGACGAACTTGTCCCGGGAGATGGCGCGGCTCTAGCCAGCCCCAGATCCCGAAGGAACCGCCGAATCCACTGCCGCTGACATTCCTTAATCAACTCAGACACACGCAACCCAATTGCGCCGGTTTGCACTCGCCGCTGGTGCGTCCTGTCGACTAGCGCTCTCGCCCCCCAACCACATCCTACACGAAATCGCTTCGGTGTCAATTGTACCCATCCGTCTCCTCCCGTTCCGTCGTTGTAGTGTGTTACCCAACTGGCACATGGTGTGTTACAATGCGAGCAATGCTGCACGACATTTTTCTGGTACAGTGGGCGATCGGACTGTTACTGAGCACCGTCATCGCCCTCGTCGCCTTTCGCAAACAGGCTCTCACAGCGAGTGGTGCGGCGGCAGCCATCCTGGTGGGCACTTCCACCTTCGGCTTCGGCGGATGGGCCTGGGGTCTGGTGCTGGTCGCCTTCTTCGCGCTCTCGTCTGCTCTATCCCGCTACAGGTCCGCAGACAAGAAGAGGCTCGCGGACAACTTCCTGAAGGGCTCCCGGCGCGACCCGGCGCAGGTCCTGGCCAATGGAGGCCTGGCGGCTATTGTCTCGGTGCTCTACTTCTCCCACCCGACACCGGCCCTGCTGGCCGCTTTCCTAGGCGCCGTAGCCACGGTCAACGCGGATACCTGGGCCACGGAGATCGGCGTGCTCAGCCCGGTCGCCCCCCGCCTCATTATCACCGGGCGGAGAGTACCCGCGGGCACGTCGGGAGGAGTGACCTGGCTGGGAACCTCGGCGTCCATCCTGGGGGCACTCTTCATCGGCCTGGTGGGCTACCTCCTGCTGTGTGTAGACTCCATGGCGGTGGAATGCAGCCCCCTGCAACTGTCGTGGATCATCCCCACCGCCCTGGTCAGCGGACTGCTGGGCTCCCTCTTCGACAGCCTCCTGGGAGCCACGGTGCAAGGGATCTACTACTGCGCGGCATGCGAAACAGAGACAGAGAAGCAGATACACGGCTGTGGGCTAAGAACCACCCACCTACGGGGATGGCGCTGGCTCAACAACGACGCGGTCAACTTCGTCAGTTCGGTGGCGGGAGCTGCGGTGGCCGTGGCCATCTGGGGGATCGTGGCAGGGTGACCGGAACCTATAGCCGTCTCGGGCCACAGGCACACAAACAGGGTCCGGCCGCTGAGCCTGGCGTCGGACCCTGTTGACCGCTCGCTATCCAGACCCTCTAGGACTGAAACCTGACGATACGCGCGAAGCTCTCCGCATCCAGCGACGCACCGCCCACCAGTGCGCCATCCACCTCGGGCTGAGCCATCAGGTCGTCTACGTTCCCTGGTTTGACGCTGCCCCCATACATGATGCACACCCCTTGGGCCAGTTGGTCGCCGTAGAGGCCACTCAAGTTGTTGCGGATGACGGCGTGCATCTCATCGGCCTGTTCGGGGGTAGCCGTGTGACCTGTGCCAATGGCCCAGATGGGCTCGTAGGCTATGGCCACATCCTTCATCGCCTCGGCGGGAATCTCCTGCAGACCTCGTTCGACCTGCATGCTGACCACCGTCTTCTGGCGTCCCTCCCCGCGCTGCTCCAGGGTCTCTCCCACGCAGAGAATGGGCTTCAACCCATACTCCAGAGCCACCTTCAGCTTCTGATTGACGAACTGGTCACTCTCCTGGAAGTACTGCCGTCGCTCGCTGTGCCCCAGAATCACGCAGCTACAGCCGACGTCCAGCAACATCTTGGGGGAAACCTCCCCGGTGTACGCACCTTCCTCTGCCGGGTACAGGTTCTGTCCTCCGACCTGGATGTTGCTTCCCTGGAGGGCCTTCGCTACCGCATACAGCGTGGTGAAAGGTGGACAAACCAGTATCTCCCTGCCCTTCACATCCGCCAGGGTTTCTTTGAGCCGCGCGACCAGTGCTACAGACTCACCCACGGTCTTATACATCTTCCAGTTGCCAGCCAAAATGACCTTGCGTGTCACGGTGACCTCCAATCGGTCGTCATTCCCCCGGTTACTTGAGAAAGGAGCGGGACTCCCCACGCGCGATTATACCAAACCCCCGGTCTTGGGCCAACAGTTGCCAGCAGGTCACTTTCGATCTGTGCAGGGAAGCGCATATAATGACGAACGAGCAGTATGGCGGGCACCTGACGATCGCCCACCCCAGGGACCCTTCCACCGTCGCCAGCCGGACCCGAACAGACAGTAAGGACAACATGAGCCAGCGCTGGAAACAGCACGTGAGAGGGGACTCGCTCCTCTGGCTGCTGGAGGACGACAACCCATCGGTGCGCTACTTCGCCCTCAGGGACCTGCTGGGCCGACCCACCGATGATCCCCACCTGATCGGTGCCCAGTCCTCCATCATGGCCTCGAGGCCGGTGAAGGAGATACTGGAAGCCCAGTACCCCGAGGGCTACTGGGTCAAACCGGGTCGCGGATACAGTCCCAAGTACAGAGCCACAGTGTGGCAACTTATGTTTCTGGCCGATCTGGGCGCCACGTCCAACGAGGCTATAGATCGGGCCTGCCGTTTCGTCCTGGAGCACAGCCTTGTCCCCGAAGAGGGTCTCTTCTCTGCCACCAAGGCGGGCACGGGCACCATCGCCTGTCTCAACGGTAACCTCCTCGGTTCGCTTCAGCAGCTTGGCTACGGGGACCATCCCACTGTGCGTACAGTCTCCGAGGCGCTGGCCAGGACGATCGTGGAGGACGGATTCAACTGCCGCGCCAACTCCTCCAACCGTGCCGACAAGCAGACGTGGCTTCCCTGTGCTTGGGGGGCGGTCAAAGCCCTCCGCGCCCTCGCGCTGATTCCGCGGCGGCAGCGTTCGCCAGTGGTGAAGAAGGCCCTCGACCGAGGCGCAGACCTTCTCCTCAGCCGCGACCTGGCGACGGCCGATTATCCGAGCGGCAGCGGCCTGGTCAGTCCTCTCTGGTTCAAGCTCGGCTTCCCGCTGGGCTACGCCAGTGACGTACTCGAGGCCCTCGACGTGCTCGCGCAACTGGGCCACGGTGGACACCCAAGTTTGCGCCGAGCCATCGATCTCGTGCTGGAGAAGCAGGACAGCGAAGGTCGCTGGCCCCTGGAGCGCACTCTGACCAAGACGTGGACCAGCTTCGGCAAGAGGAATCGGCCCAGCAAGTGGGTGACGCTGAGAGCGATGAACATGCTCAGCAGACTACCGTAGGCGTGCTCCCTGACCGCCTCGTTTGACCGTCTAGTACTCCACCCTCTTGCCCGCCACCACCATCACTGCCCTCTCCACAACCACGACCAGTCCTATCACCCCACCATCTACCATGATCGTGAGCAAGAACGCAAAAGCGAGATGATTGAGACCTTTCAGCAGGAAGGAAGACAGTGGCGAGGAGACCTGCTCGAGGAGACCAAACCCGTACAGCACCACCACGGCCAGGCAGCAATACAGAGCCAAAGACAGCCACGCCTGCCGATCCGACTCACTGGGGAGCATGGCGTTGCTGATAGAGAAGATGAGGTACACCCACAGCCAGAGATTGGGCACGGACAGATATCCTTGGAGCATCGAGAGCACAGCCCCTGGGTTGAGATCCACGACCAGATCAGGAGGACCTGCCAGGCCGAAGACATGGTACGCGATAACGAGGATCAGAACACTCCCGGTGGTCAAGGGTGCCATGCCGATGATCCCTTCCCGGAGCGGGTCAGCCTTGGCCATGGAGACGGATCCCAACCGCGTGACACCCTTGCCCTTGGAGGAGGGACCGATGGTTATCGGACCAGTGGGGACGCGTAGGAGCTTGGCGGCCAGCCAGTGGCTCAACTCGTGGACGAGCACACCGGGCAGCAGGAGCAGGAAATAGGACAGCATGGCAATGTCGTGGCTTCCGCCCAGCAACAGTCCCAGACCATAGAGGTGCCTGCTCAACCATCGCTTTGCTGCGACCAGACAGAGCAGAAGGACCACAAACCAGATCAGCGGCGCCCATTCACTCCAGTCTATCTAGCTGCCTCCTTGCCTGATCCGCCAGCATTTCGGAGCCGGAGTCCACCATTATCTCGAACTCTCGTCTCGCCTGTTCGGTGTCCCCCTGCCGGGTGAAGTACAGGCCCATGCAGAAGTGCCCTTCGGGCACCTTGGAGTCGAGACGCAGGGCCAGTTCACACTCCGATCTGCCCAACTCCACGTCGCCGCCACGCACCTGACAGATGCCCAGTTTGGCGCTTTCCACACCGTGGCTATCCTGCCCACGCCAAGTTGTTTGGTGATCCTGTGAGGTCCGACGTTTTCACCAACTACAAATGGCACTGGCGCTGCTCCTCTGCTTCGAGGCTGGCCGCTTCCCCACCCGTGGCGCGGCCGCCCAGGTCCGACACACCTAGATTGTATCCACAGAGTGGAAACACTTCAACATCTGCTCGTAAACACAGAGTTAGGCAGATCGCTTGAAGCGAGCCCGGCACGGAGCGGAGCGAATCTCAGTCTGTGGCAGCCTTCGTTCTCACCGACCAGTACAGACCCAACAAGGCTGCGGCCAGCTTCTGGGGATCGTGCTGCCAGGGGATTTCCAGATCTACGAGATCTTCGGCCAGCAACTCGTAGCGCTCTCCAAGCTCACTCTGCGGGGCAACCGCTTCCACCTTCATGTGTCGCGGAAACTGCAACCCCACGTTGTCGTTGGCCAGGACGTAGGTGAACAACCCCTCACCCACATGTTCCTCGAGGGCACGCAGATGGTCGTCGAGGGTGAAGTGGTCCGTCTCACCCTCCTCCGTGGCGATATTGGAGATGTAGGCCTTGACAGCCGGCGAGGCCCTCCAGGCGCTGGCAATGCCTGGAACCAACAGGTTGGGCAAGACACTGGTGAAGAGGCTGCCCGGACCAGCCACAATGATATCCGCATCCAGGATGGCCTTGATAGCCCCGGGATACCCTGGCACCTTGTCCGGCTCCAGGAACACTCGCTCTATAGGCCGGACGGCCTGGGCGATCTGCGACTCCCCTTGCACCCGACCCGGCCCCTCGATCTCCTCACCGTCATCCCGCAGCTCTGCCCACAATGTGACGTTCTCCAGGGTGGAGGGTACAATCCGCCCCCGGATGTTGAGAACCCGGCTCGACTCCAGGATGGCCCGCTCGAAGTTGCCCGTCACGGCCGCCATGGCCGCGATGAACACGTTCCCGAAGCTATGCCCGTTGAGGCCCTTTCCCTCCCCGAATCGATACTGAAACAGGCGCGCGGTGAGGGATTCATCATCCGCCAGAGCGGAGATGCAGTTTCGGAAGTCGCCAGGAGGCAACAGACCCAGATCGCGCCGCAGACGACCAGAACTCCCTCCATCGTCGGCGACGGTGACGATGGCGGTGATGTTCTCCGTGTGCTCCTTCAGCCCTCTGAGAAGCGTGGACAGACCAGTGCCTCCCCCGATGGCCACCACCTTGGGCCCTCGGCTACGCTGGCGGTGATTGTAGATGATGTCCACGAGGTCGCTCTGGCCCGGAGAGCGAAAGGCGGAGAGCAGGGATCTGTTGAGCTGCAGAACGGCGATGAAAACCGCTCCTACGCCTACGACACCAAACAGGAGCCCTCGCCAGGCCCGGGGAATGAACTGCAAGGTGAGGTAGTAGACGACGGAGGGAAACGACCACGTGCGATAGAGGTCAACCAGAAGATACCCGGCGCCCAGGCTGACGATGGTGATGCCTGCGAAGAGGAGAAGCAGCCAGCGCTTCACCCCCATCCCTGGTATTAGCCATTTCAGACTGGATCCGAACTTGGGACGAAAGCGCATCCAGGTCTCTCCTGCCCCGCAGCCATTATAGTGCAGCGCCGTCGGCAAGTCAACGGCATTCACCGACGAGGTCAGCCTGCAGAGTCCGAGGGAAACTCCGGCGGTCGAGCCCTGTTCCTATGGGCCGGCGCAGGCAAGCCCCCCGAGTGGGTGCTCAGTCTTGGAGAGCTCGACGTCCACCCGGAAGAGCGGAGACCCCAAACGAAGCGCTTCGATCTCGATACTCATCGGTCTCGCTAGCATCCCAGGTGCAAGGCGGCGATGACCGGTCTCCTCGCGGCCAATCGGTTGTAGGTCTCGCAGGCCTGGCCCGTGCGCTGGACGATGATCTCGAATCCATTGGACTCCAGGTACTCCATAGTCTCCAGCGGAACGCGCATCAGCCCTGCCTCGCCGGTGCCGACGATCACCGTTCTGGCCTCCCGCTCGACAATCCCCTCCAGATCATCCGGGTCCAACCTGTGGCCGGCCTTGCGTAGCCACACCTCCTGTACGCAGTCGGGGTAGACAACCACGTCCTGGGTATAGAGTTTGCCGTCGATCACTACCCGCCCGAAAGCAAAGTCTTCGATCACCGCTTCGCGCCTCCCGAATCTGCGGGGACTCTCTGTTCCCATTGTAGCAAATCGCTTGGCTGCCCACAACGCAGCAGCGTGGCGGAGACCAGGCACAGAGAATGTGTCCTGGCGCAGACGCCAGCCCTCGTTGCCCTACCCTCACTCTTATAGTATCATCCAAGGGTTTACACCGGAGGTGAGATCGCGTCATGAAGACCTACCTGGACTGCTATCCCTGCTTTCTGCGACAGGCGCTGGACGCGGCCCGCTACAGCGGAGCCGATGACGACCAGCAGCGCGCTGTACTGCTACTGGTGCTGGACGCCCTTCGATCCCTCGATCCGGCAAGCACGCCGCCCGAGATCGGCGACGTCATACACGGTATCGTGCGTCGAGAAACTGGTGCCGCCGACCCTTACGCCCATGCGAAGAAGGAGGCCACCCAACAAGCCGTAGCGCTCTACCCCCGGCTGAAAGCTCTCGTCGTCGAGGCTCCAGACCCTCTGGGAACCGCCGTGCGGCTGGCCATCGCGGGCAACATCATAGACCTGGCGCCCAGCAGTTCATACGATCTATGGGCGACAGTCGAGCGCGTGCTGGATCAGCCCTTCGCGGTAAACGACGGTCGGGCTTTCCGAGAAGCCCTCGCTTCCACGGACGGGATTCTCTATCTGGCCGACAACGCAGGCGAGACGGTGTTCGACCGAATGCTGATCGAGACTCTGACCCAGCCGGTGACCTACGCGGTGAAGGGCGGGCCGGTACTCAACGATGCTACCGTGGAGGACGCCGTCGCTGCCGGGTTGGACCAGGCCGCCGAGGTGGTGAGCACCGGCTCCGATGCCCCAGGCACCGTGCTCCGTCTGTGCTCAGCCGAGTTCCGTCGCCGCTACGACGAGGCGCAGATGATCGTCGCCAAAGGCCAGGCCAACTACGAGACCTTGAGCGGCGAGGGAGAGCGCCTGTTCTTCCTGTTGCAGACCAAGTGCCACGTCATCGGGCAGGATGTGGGCGCGCCCCAGGGCAGTATCGTGCTCAAGCAGGGATCGGACTCCAGCAGCGGAGGCAGATAGATGGAAGGGTATCTTCAGGTACTGACTGCCATAGACAGCGAAGAGAAGGCTCGTACACTACAGCGCGTGCTCCTGGAAGAGCGGGCCGCCGCCTGCGTGCAGGTTGTCGGAACAGTGCACAGTGCGTACTGGTGGCAGGGCGAGATAGAAGAGGCGGAGGAGTGGTTGTGCGTGGCCAAGACCCGTGCCAGTTCGTACGGCCGCCTGGAGTCGCTGATCAAACAGAACCATCCCTACGAGACCCCGGAGATCGTTGCCCTCCCCATCGTTGCCGCAAACCAGGACTACCTGGAGTGGATCAGAACCGAGACCACGGCGTGAGGGCCCTTTCTCAGAGTACAAGAGCGAAG
>Ga0315539_1000035_pt1 | contig 86714 bp, 73 predicted proteins | sample SalMarSW160150MG_FD_203097 | JGI IMG/M metagenome (GOLD analysis project Ga0315539, IMG submission 203097) | Salt marsh sediment microbial communities from the Plum Island Ecosystem LTER, Massachusetts, United States - Salt Marsh Sediment SW1601-150 ...
GTTTTTTTGATATCATTCGTTTCATAGGTCATTCCTTTCAAATATGGGCTGATTTGGTTTTTACGACTCACACAAATCATAACCGTTGAAAGGATGACCTACATATTATCTATATATTTGAATTGCGTAGGGTCTGAATCAGAAGTAACATCAAAATTATGGCAAAAACGGTAGGATATATGGTTACATGGACAACGTACGGCAGTTGGTTGCAGGGGGACAAACGAAAATACGTAAAAGATGGAAGAGTATTGGAAGGAGATGAACACATTTATAGTTTGTGCAAAAAACTTCAAAAGTCACCGGCAGTAAAATTAACATCAAAAGAAAAAGCAGTTGTTCACCAGACAATCATAACAGAAGCCCGGAGAACAAGCCTACAGGTCGAGGCCTTAGCGGTTTGCAGTAATCATGTACATTTGGTAGCAAGATGGTCATATCATCCGATAGGGAAAATTGTAAGCAGGTATAAGAACGCGGCGATGTTCGCGCTTCACAATCTTGGCAGGTCAGGACGAACATGGACAAGAGGTTTTGACAGGAGATTCTGTTTTACAGAAGAGCAGCTCACCGGACGCATAAAATATGTAAAAAACCATAACGATTAACATCTCATAATATATTTCCCCCAGCCCTGTGCTGGGGGGAAATTAACCAGTCCCGTCCTGTGGAAAGTACGGTCGAGGCAGTCGAAGGATGACACATCAAAATTCAAGAAGAGAAAACGTTACAATTTACGATGTAATTTTTTAAATTCAAGTCTTGAATTTTAACCTTCTTATCATCAGGCCGCCCAAGCCAAGTAACAAAACCGTCGCCGATTCAGGAAATGTACAGTGAACATAGATACTATCATAATCGAGTATATAGTCATAAATAGCGAACTCATCAATGGCACCCTTTAGGTGATTGTACATCCACCATTTATTGCCTTCGGCACCGATTGTTAGGCGGTCGTAACGATAACTAAGATTGTTTGGTCCACTGGCGGTACCAATAGAGACAGCATCAACATACAACTCCTCGATAACACCACTACCGGTACTGTAATAGGTAACCACAACATGGTGCCATTGGCCGTCATCTGTGGGAGCTTCGAAATAGTTGGTTGTGTCACCACCGATGACACCATAATCCTCATAGTCACTCATCGTTATGCCGGGACCGCCTTCCTCCAGCCAGGAACCGTTATGCTGGAAGATTCTTGAGTAGGCCAAGTCCCCTGGTGCTATCTTGATCCAAGCCTCATACGTGCAGTCCGATAGAAAAAATGCCCCATCGGTATCATCAATATCAATGCAAGCACCACTGCCGCTGGAGGTAACAGCCTGATTCAAATAAGCAGCTTGATATCCACGGTAAATTACACCGGCAACCGGATCAATACTATTTTCTACACCCTTAATGATATAGGTACCGCCTTTTCCCAGGCTACCGATATCGGCAACCGGTGTGCCATTCGCCATATTGCTGTCCTCAAATCTCAGATACAAGACTGGATTGTCAGCCAAAACAACATCTTGATAAGTAATTGCTTTGGCCTTGCCTGTAAATGCCAGTAACAAAACAAAGAAAACATTGACTGAAAAAAAATTGTAGATTTTCTTCTCCATAGTCCTTTCTCCTTAATAAAGAAATTTTTGTAACACAATCAGTTACTAGAAAATGAACTTATGCCTTAATGAAAAACGAGCTACCGTTTTCTATATAAGGGAAAGCTTGGAGGATAATTAATAGAGTTTTTCCCCCATTCCCCTTTGCATTAAAAAGGTAATTAACTGGGATAAGAAAGTCAAGATAAATACTAATAAAAATAAGTTATTTTTGCAAAAAAACAGGATATTCTATGCCCGATACTGGATTTTGGGTATTGGATGCTCGTCGCTGGATACTCGATACTCGTAAATAAAGAAGCAAAATCAAGTGTGAGGAATCGAGATTCGAGAATGAAGATGCATTACAAATTGTATTCCCTGATTTTGCGGTAGAGCGTTCTTTCACCGATGCCGAGGATTTTAGCGGCTTTTTCGCGGTTGCCGTCCACCTTAGCGAGTGTGCCGGCAATGGCCTGCTTCTCCAGCTCATCGAGCCTCAGGCCGCTCAAATCAGCTGTGGCGCCGGCCAACTGGCGAATTGGATGTATCTCAGGCGGGATATCCTGAACGTCAAGCTGTTGCCTGTCAGACATCACGGCCATTGTGCGGATGCAGTTTCTAAGCTGGCGTATGTTGCCCGGCCAGGTATAGCTGGTCAGGATATTCATAGCAGCGGGACTAATGGCGCTGATGGGCTTGTTCAATTCGGCAGCGGCCTGTTTGAGGAAATAATCAGCAAGCTGGGGTATGTCAGAAGCCCTGTCGCGGAGGGCCGGCACGGAGATACTGACACCTTTAATCCTGAAGTACAGGTCCTGCCTGAATTTTTTTTCTTCCACAAGCTGAATTAAATCGTGATTAGTAGCACTGATAAGGCGTACATCGACGACAATAGGCTTGCTGGCGCCGACGGGCACGACAAGGCCGTCCTCGAGGACGCGCAGCAATTTGGCCTGCATCGACATCGGCATATCACCAATTTCATCAAGGAAAAGTGTGCCGCTGTCGGCGACTTCGAGCAGCCCTTTTCTATCGGCCGCGGCGCCTGTAAAAGCACCTTTTACGTGACCAAAGAGCTCACTCTCAAGCAAAGACTCGCTCAGCCCTGCGCAGTTTACCGGCACAAACGGCTTATTATGACGGTTTGAGTTGATATGAATGGCCCTTGCAAGCAACTCCTTGCCTGTGCCGGACTCGCCTTCGATCAGTACGGTAATATTAGTTGGGCTGACACGGCGAAGGACATCGAAAATGCCCTGCATCGCGGGGCTTGAGCCGCGGACGGCATCAAAGAGAAAATCCGTCCGGGCCTCGGGCGCAGCACGGGAGTGGGCAGCGACGGCCCGACGGGCCGCCCTAGTTACCATTACACGAAGCTGGTCGATGTCTATGGGCTTGACAAGGTAATCGTAGGCGCCGCGTCTGATTGCCTCTTTGCACGTCTCGATAGTTGCGTATGCGGTTATCAAAATTACCTCAGTGGCCGGATTATGCTTCTTCACCTCTTCGAGAATCGCCAGACCGTTGACATCGGAATCCAATTTCAAATCGGTTACTACGACATCAAACCATTGCTTGCGGACGATTTCCAGCGCATCTTTGGCTTTATAGACGGCGATGGCCTTCGCAGAGGATTTCTCAAGGGCCTCGACAATGCCGTCGGCATGTTCCGGCTCATCATCAACCACCAGGACTATAATATCTTTATTGGACACAACTCCCTCTTACTCAGGACATAAAGGTAATTTTACAGTAAAAAGTGTACCTTTTCCGAGCTCACTCACCACGGATATACTGCCGTTATGTGCCTCGATAATTTTCCGGGCGGTGGGCAGGCCCAGTCCCGTCCCTGCCGGACGCGAAGAATAATAAGCGTCGAAGATTTTGTCTAATCTGTCCGGCTCAATACCGCTTCCGGTATCACCTATTTCAATCAATGCCTCGTTCCTGTCTTTGGCGGTTTTGACCATCAACTCACCACCGGCCGTCATAGCCTGCTGGGCGTTGATAAAGAGGTTCAATATGACCTGCTTTATCATATCGGCGTCAACTTTGCACAGAAGCTGCTCTTTCGATAACACAACCCTGACGGTTATGGAATGGCTGTGCGCCTGAGGTGAATAGAAATCAACAACTTCGCCGACAAGCTGGTTAATCTCGGCGAGAGCCGGATGAATTTCGGTCTTGCCCATATACTGCAGAAAGCCGTCCAGGATTTGTTGAAGTCTGTCGGTTTCTTTTTGAATTACCCCGACTTTTCTCATCGACCTGGCAAGTTTTTCATCGTTTCTATCCCAGTCCTCGGTAATAAGCTTAAGATTTATTTTGATTATGGACAAAGGGTTCTTAATTTCGTGTGCCAGTCCGGCGGTAAGCTTACTTAGCTGCTCAATTTGTTCGATGCGTCGCCTCCGCGCAGAACGGGTTTTCTCGGCGTTTCTGTGCATTAACAGCATAAATGCCGGCACGATAACCACGGCGGCAACGGCAAAACCAGCCACAAACTGCTGCAAAGGTTTTCTCCTCGCCCGTCAACGATATCGAAAGACCCGAGTGTCTCTGTGATGCAGGCCTGTAGTCCGGTGGTCCGGCTGAGCAGGCCCTGTCCAACTATTTAAACTCCATATGAGCTGAGTCGGTGCGGATTAGGTTACTCGTCCTGGGCTTCACCAGGCTGTTCGGTTTCCTTTATTATACGAACGTTTCTGCAGGCCAACCCCTTTTCCGAATCGAACTGTTCGTATTCAACTTGCTGGCCATCCTTGAGGCCGCGAAAACCTTCACCCTGGATGTTAGTGTAGTGAACGAAGCAGTCCTGTCCTTCTTCGTTTACTATGAAACCGAACCCTTTTTTCGAGTCAAACCACTTTACACTACCTTTTGCCATAAGAACCCCTCACACATATCTGTTCTTGATACTCCTCTCGGCAAAATTCCCTTCGCCGGCTACCCGCCTTGGCGGGTTTGAATAATCAAAGTATCAGTACAAGGGCGATTATTTATCCGGGCCGGATTGTGTACTGCTGAGTTCGGCTGTTTCAGGCATCGTTGTTTTTTCTGCAAGGGCCGCCCTGCGCGAAAGCCGAAGTCTTCCCTGGTCGTCAATTGACAACAACTTGACGGGTATAGTGTCTCCCATTTTACATATTTCTTCAATATTTTTGACATAGCCTTCGCTAAGCTCACTGATGTGGCAGAGTCCTTCTACACCGGGGATTATCTCGACGAAAACGCCGAAGTCTTTGACGGAGACGACCTTGGCACTCGAGTAGATTTTCCCGACTTGGGGCGGCTGAGTCAGGGTCTCGATCATTTCTTTTGCCTGCAAGTGTCCATCGCCGCCCAAACAGCTTATGTAAATAGTGCCGTCCTCTTCGATTTCGACGGTTGCTCCGGTTTGCTCCTGGATGCTCTTTACCATTTTCCCACCTGGGCCGATGACCTTACCTATCAAATCGGGGTCAATCTCAAGTGTGGTCATCTTTGGCGCATACTCACTTATATTCGGACGGGCCTGGTCGATGGTTTTTGCCATAGTCTCGAGAATCTGCAGGCGGCCCTGTTTTGCGAATTCGAGAGCCCTGACCATAATATCGTGAGGCAGACCTTCTGCTTTTACGTCAAGCTGAATGGCGGTAATGCCGTCGGTCGTGCCGGCGATTTTGAAATCCATCTCGCCGAAATGGTCTTCTTCTCCGGTGATGTCCATAAGCAACTCACATCTATCGCCGTCCCGGAGCATACCGATTGATATTCCGGCAACCGGCTTTTCGATGGGTATGCCTGCATCCATTAGTGCCATGGAGCCGCTACAGACAGTAGCCATAGAACTTGAACCGTTGGATTCGAGAATGTCTGCAACGAGTCGAACAGTGTAGGGGAATTCTTCAAGTCCGGGCTTGACCTGTTCCAGCGCCCGCTCCGCGAGCGCTCCGTGGCCGATTTCTCTTCGGCCCGGCCCGCGAACAGGTCTTACTTCGCCCACGGAAAAAGGCGGAAAATTATAATGAAGCATAAACTTCTGGTCATATCCCTCGATTAGGCCTTCTATGAGCTGGGCGTCTCTGATTGTGCCGAGCGTTACTGTTACTAACGCCTGGGTCTGGCCTCTGGTAAATAATGCCGAGCCGTGCGTCCTGGGCAGGATACCGACATCGCAGCTAATTGGACGAATGTCTTTGTAGCCTCTGCCATCGGGCCTTTTGCCCTGCAAAATAAGTTTTCGGACGGTTTCTTTTTCTATTTTCTGGAACAACCGCCTGAGTACGCCAAGTGTACACTGTGATTCATCCACAGGCCTGTCAGCGGGGCAGTATTGTTCTACAAGCCGCTCAAAGAGTTCTTTTACAGAGGTGTTTCGTTTCTGCTTTTCGGGAATTTGCTTCAATTCGTACAGTTCGTCGGCTATCTGTGAATTGATTGTCGAATAGAGTTCAGATGGGATTTCGATAAGAGGACATTCCTTTTGGACATCAAGTTTCCCGGTTAGTTCCTCAATCATCTGGCAGACTTCAATTACGGCTTTATGTCCGGCAGCAACAGCATCGGCAATAACCTGTTCCGGCAACTGTCTGGCACCGACCTTAATCATATTGATGCTCTCTTTGTGTCCGCCAAGAATCAAGTTCAGGTCGCTCTCGGCAAGCTGCTGGTGTGTGGGATTAATTACCAGCTTGCCGTCAATCCTGCCCAGCCGGCAGGCAGCGATGGGACCAAGGAATGGTATCTTGCTGATTGTCAGAGCCGCGCTTGCACCAATCATAGCCAGAATATCGGGGTCGTTTTGCTGGTCGGCACTTAAGACATTGGCAATAATCTGAACTTCCTGGCAATAACCCTCCGGAAACAGCGGGCGGATTGGCCTGTCAATCATTCTTGCAGTCAAGATCTCTTTTGTACTTGGCCTTCCCTCTCGCTTGATAAAACCGCCGGGGAATTTACCTGCGGCGCTGGTTTTTTCGCGATAATCAACACTGAGCGGGAAAAAATCGATGTCTTCCGACCTTGGCGGCGCCGTTACGGCAGCGACAAGGACAATGGTGTCGCCATATTGAACAACCGCGGCACCGTCTGCCTGCCGTGCAAGCTTGCCTGTTTCGATACTTAGGATTTTTTCGCCGATTTGTCGTTCGACCCTGTGAAATTCGGACATAATTTACCTTCCTATAATACTGAATAAATGCACAAAGTGCCCTTGCCCTTGTAACTTTTCTGATTTCGCCAGACAATCGTATGGCTTCCGCACAAGCTAATACCTCTTACTCAATACAAATTCACTTGCGCAAACCAAGCCGGCCTGTAATCTCTCGATAGCGGTTGACATCGTTTTGATTGACGTACTTAAGCATAGCAGATCGACTGCCAACCATTTTTAAAAGACCCCTTCTTGAGGCATGGTCTTTCGGATGTTTTTTGAGGTGCTCGGTAAGCTCGTTTATTCTATGTGTGAGCAGGGCTATCTGTACCTCTGGCGAACCGGTATCACCATCGTGCGTCCCAAAATCCTCAATAATCGTTCCTTTCTTTTCTTTCGTCAACATTCTCCCAAATCCCTTTCTGAGGTGTCGGTGAAATAAGCTCAAGCCCAAGCGAAAGTTACAGCGTCACCTGCTAATTGCTATATTATATTCGCAAATGCCGGATTTGCAATAATTTTTTTTCAGATACCGACATTTTTGTTGTTGGGCAGAAGTATCAGGGCGATAGCACAATATTAGGTCAATCAAAATCGCCCAGGTTAATACTTCTTTAATGAGCAATGACACTGGATATGCGGAAGACCGGCAACAGCAGTGCTATAGCGATTGTTCCGATAATAGCACCCATAATAATTATCATTACGGGTTCTATAAGGGCCGTTACGCTTTTGATGGAGGATTGGAGTTTTTTGGAATAGAGAATAGATATTTTCTCGCAAACATGCCCGAGTCTGCCGCTTTTCTCGCCGGCCCTCAACATTTGAATGATTCCGGGGGCAACTAGCCGGCCGTGCGGTGAAAGACTGATTGACTCGGAAAGCTGATAGCCGGCGCGAATTTTTTCGTCCGTAACGGCCCAGAGTTGCTGAAAATAGCAGTTATCACAGAGATTCCGAGTGACCTCAATTGCCTCGAGAAGGCTGACGCCGGTGTTAACCATCGTGGCCATAATGCGCATACTGCGAGTCACGAGCGTGTCAACAAACATTGTTCCCAAGACAGGTGTCCGGAGCTTTATTCCATCTAATATCTTCCGGCCGGACATAGTGCGCGACCAAAAGTATACAGCGGCAGCGACCAATATGACCACGGTTAGAATTGTTGTCATAGCTTGTAAGTTGCCCAGAAGTTTACTGAAATGAACGAGCATTTGCGTCAGCTTGGGCAGAGCGGCGCCTCTGGCTTCATAAATTCTCATAAACCTTGGTAAGACAAAGAACATTAAGGTTCCGGTGGCGCCGATGGCCATAAACATCATTACAAAAGGATAGAGCATAGCTGACTTGACCTGCTTTCGCGTCTCGGACTCAAAGGTCAAATACTCATTAAGCACTTCAAGCATCTCGGCGGTTCTGCCAGATGCTTCTGAAGCCCTTACCATGCTGATAAACATTGGGTTGAAGGCCTTTGGATAAGCCATCAACGCGGCAGAGAAGCTGTCGCCGCCCTTGATCCTTTCGGCGACGTCGCTTATTATCATTTTGAAGGGACTTAGTTTGGTCTGATCACTGATAGCATCAAGAGCGTCACTGAGTACGACGCCGCTGGCGAGCATTACGGAAAGCTGGGTTGTGAAAAGTATCAGCTCATTTGTACTAACCTTCTGAAGGTCAAGGTGAGTCCAGACGGGATTTGCAGCCAGGCCTTTTCGGGTAGCAGCAGATGCACCTGCTGCAGGCTCGTTTTGGCCCCATGTCTTCGGCCGGTTAGTAGCAGTTGTTACGGAGTTGTTCATTTTTGCACACGATATTATGTACGAAGTTATCTATTCTGCCTGCATTTCTAATTAGCATCTTCATTCTGCTCGACCACCCGCAAAATTTCCTCGATGGTGGTTATGCCGGCCTTTACTTTTTCCATGCCGTCTCGTCGAAGAGAAACCATTCCATCTTTAACGGCTTGTGCGCGCAATTTTTTCAACTGGACACCATCACTAATCATATCAAGGACTTCGTAGCTTGGTGTAAAAAGCTCATGAATGGCAATTCTGCCCAGATAACCGGTATTACGGCACTTTCGACATCCGAGCCCGCGATAAAACGTCTCGACGACGCCTCCCCACTTTTCAACTATTCCCCGTACATTTGGTGACGGCGTGTATTCTTCCTTGCAGTTAGTACAGATCTTACGGACGAGGCGCTGGGCAAGAACCGCTATAAGCGAGGCACCGACGAGATATGGGGCGACATTCAGATTGTATAGTCTGATGACGGCCCCCGGCGCATCGTTTGTATGCAGGGTGGAGAGAACCAGGTGGCCGGTTAGAGCAGCCTGGACAGCTATATTAGCGGTAGCTTCATCTCGAATCTCGCCAACCATAATTATATCGGGGTCCTGTCTCAGGAGGCTGCGCAAGGCGGTTGAAAACTCGAAGCCTGCGCCCTTGTTAACCTGGAACTGGTTTACGCCCTCGATGTTACACTCGACCGGGTCCTCAACCGTGCAGATATTGACCTCGTCGTTGTTTAATTCGGTCAAGCCGGCATACAGGGTGGTGTTCTTACCGGACCCGGTTGGGCCGGTAACGAGAACAATTCCATCGGGTGAATTTATCTTTTCCTTGAATAACTGCAGGTTTTCATAGCTGAACCCGAGTGACTCGAGGTTGAAGAGTACTCTTTTCGGGTCGATGATTCTTATAACGACTTTTTCGCCGAAATTTCCCGGCATGACGGAGACCCTCAGATCGATTGGCCTTGCCTCCATCAATACGTGGATACCACCGTCCTGGGGAACACGGCGTTGTGCGATATCAAGCTCAGCCATAATCTTCAGGCGTGAGACAAGGGCGGCGTGCATTTGATGGGGCGGGCGCATTTTTTCGTAGAGCCGGCCGTCAACACGGTAACGAACGCGCAATTTCTTTTCATCAGGCTCGATGTGAATGTCACTGGCGTTTTCACGAACAGCGTTGTAGAGCAGAGAATTGACGAGCTTCACCACCGGAGACTGGCCGGCTATCTCCTCAAGATTGCTTATATCCTCGGGAATGCTTTGTATCAGCGAGAATTCCTCAAGTGCTTCTTCGTCAATAATGTCATCGATGACAAAGACATTTGCCGCGGGCAGATATGTCTGCAAGGTGGCCTTGATGTCCTTCGCGGTGGCACATACCACCTGTACTTTACAAGCGGTTATAGGCTCTATTTCGTCAATCAAGAACAGGTTGGCGGGCTCGGTGACGGCAATAGTCAGAACGTCATGCACCTTGAATAACGGCAGGACAATGTGTTCATTCAGGAAGTCCCGAGGCAGGATTTCAATTACCTTTGGATCGCAGAGTTTTGGACTTACCTGCGCATAGGGAACTCCATAAGCCTCAGCGAGTGCCGAGGCTATCTGGTTCTCATTGCAGAAGCCCATCTCCACCAACAACTCACCAAGAAGTTTACGATGGCCTTTTTCCTTCTGCTCGGCTAAAGCAGCCTGAATATGCTCGGTAGTGACAAGGCCCCTGCTTTTCAGAACCTCACCGAGCTGTAACCTGCTTTTTTGCTCGAGCTTATCCATATATTTCATTCTCCGCCATAATGTATTATTCAGGCAAAGCTTTTGACGGCCTCGGCGAGTTCGACGTAGCGCTCGAACTCCTTATCAAGGCGAGTAATATCAAGAATCTTATCACAGGTTTCATCGAGGGCCGCGAGTTTCAACTGGCATCGATTCTCCCGGCAATTGTCCCTGGACGAGAGCAGTTGTTCCAGCCCTTCGCTGTCGATAAAGCTGACCTGGCTCATATCGAGCACAACACCAGCCTTATGCTCGGCGATGGCATTACTGAGCGCCTGACGAAACATATCGACTGAGTCGCCGTCCAACTCACCGCGTAATTCAAGAACCGTAACTTCATTATAAGGCTGTGCTTTTATCTTCATTGAATCAACGCCTCAACAGCAATTGTGCCGTATTCCGAAGGACCGTGCCGATAGGAATCTTCAATGTGCCCACCTTTGACCATTTTCCACATCTGCCTGATATCGCTTTCGATGAAGGCACGGCCAAGTTCTTCGTCAAATTGCGTGCCGAGTCCTTTTTCTATCTCGGCGACGGCCTGTTCAACGGACATCGCATCCCTGTAGGTTCGTTTCGAAGTCATAGCGTCAAAGGCATCGGCGATCATAACAATTTTGCCAATAATTGGAATCTGGCTTCCGAGTAGTCCCTGTGGGTATCCTGTGCCGTCAACGCGCTCGTGGTGGCACAAGATGCCGGGTATGATATCACGCATCTGCCTTATATCTGCGAGGATATTTGCACCTATTGAAGGATGCGCCTTTATCTGGTCTCGCTCATTCTCGGTAAGTGCTCCTTGTTTCCGGAGCACTCTTTCGTGTATTCCAATCTTTCCGATATCGTGCAACAAACCGGCCAGATATACTCTCTGGATTAGTCCGTCTTCGAGCGAATGGGTTTCGGTGAATCTCTCAGCAATCCAACGTGAGACAAGTGCGACCCGCTGGGAATGACCTCGTGTGTATTTGTCCTTCGCATCGATGCTGTTGGTCAGGGCCTTCAAGGAGCCGATAAAGAGTTGTTTGAGGTCCTTGAATAGTCTGCCGTTCTCTATGAAGATGGCACACTGATTTGCCACTGAGTTAAAGAGCTTGACGTCGATTGTGTCGAAATCGGGTTTGCCAATTCTGTTGGTTGCAACCATTATGCCTATAATTTTCGTGAGGCTGTCGTGCGAACTTTCGGCAAATGTCGCGTCTCCGTTTCCAAACAGGGGCACGGCAATAATACTTTTTATCCGCGAGGGCCAATCATATCTGAGAGGACCGTCAACCGCGCTATCCAGCAGGGCCTCTTTACCCGTGTTGAGTTCCTCTGTCAGCCTGCTGTGGACGATTGCGGCCGTTCGTTCGTCTATCTCTATCAAACCGCTTCCGGCGGTGACAAGCAGTCGCTTTTCATGGTCGGCACCTTTTTCGAGCAATATCGCAATACCTTCAAGGCTGACCAAATCCTTCAAACAGTCACAGGCCATTTGTAAATAGTTACAATCGGGCTCAGTAAGCTTCATATTCGTGCTCATTTTGTAAAGCAGCACGAGTTCCTCATAGGTCTGTGCAAGCTCGGAACCGACCCTTTCAATCTGTTCTTCGGCATCGGCGGCAATTTCAAGGTTTTCCACCAGCATGGTGAGAATTTCTGTAAAGTAATCTATCTGTTTCGCCATAAATAATTGGGAATCTATCCCTTTGTGTGAACAAAACCTTTTCCCCTGCTCGCCGTTACCTGAGGGCATATCAATCACGGCAACGGCAAGGAGTTTATGTCCGGACTTGACAGCTGCAGCAAGAGCTTCAGACGTTTTATTTAAGGTGGCGGCAGGTTTCCATTCTGTAAGCCGGAACACCTTTTTTTGCGTGTCTGCAGACAGCGTTTTCGGCAATTCCGCCGGAATGAAACAGGATTCTGGTCTGGCGTTCTGCTGTATTACGAACCTGGCGAAATCAGCCAGAATCCGGCAATTGTTGGTGGGCCTGGCCGCATCCGACCGAAAGACTATCTTTCCATTGACGTCATATACTTTCAGATTGACGCCAAATCCCCGTATCCTACCGCCAAATTTATCCAGTCGCTCCAGCTGCAATGGACTAAAGTTTTTTATCACTGTCTCTGGCATAGCCTTCTAAACCGGAATAAGCTTTCAACTTACTTTCATTAGTCAATCGAATATCCGCATTATATTACCGCCGATTGGTGTATAATGTCCTCCACACTTCTGAGTAATTCTCTTGGGCTGAAGGGTTTGCTGAGAAAGGCGGATATTCCGAGTCTCTCTCTTTGCTCATCATCGATGGCAAAATCCCTTGCCGTAAGCATAATCACCGGCAGATGCGAGGTGGACTCGTGCTCTCTGAGCTTCTCGACGAGCTCAATGCCCGTCATAACGGGCATTTGATAGTCCGTAATAATGATATCAAGGTCATCATTATTACAGGCCAATTCAAAAGCATCCTCACCATTACCGGCGGTAATCACCTCATAGCCGTTATTTCGGAGTTTTATTGCTGCGACGTGCACTATGTGCACTTCGTCGTCTACTACCAAAGCTTTCTTACCAGACATTGACATAACGTTGCTCCAGAATATAAATACATTACAGCTTGTCCGTTTATACGACCGCGGCCTGCTCACTCATCAAAGGCAATTCAAAACCAAATGTACTGCCAGAATCCGGCTGGCTAGTGACGAAAACGCGGCCATTATGGACTTTTTCAATTATTTGTTTGACAAGATTCAATCCCAAACCTGTTCCTTTAGCGGAGTTACTGCCGGCGCCGATACGATAAAATTTGTCAAATACATGTGCGATTTCCTTCTCGTCAATTCCGTGGCCGGTATCGGTTACAGTAACATTTGCCGTACCACCGGCTTCGTCTACTTCGGTCCGGAGTTTGACTGAGCCACCGACCGGGGTGTATTTTATGGCGTTGCCAAGTAAGTTGATGAGCACCTGCGTAATCATATCGCCGTCGGCATAAACCTGGCTACAAACAATGGGTGATTGTTCGACCAATTCGATATTCTTCTCAGCGGCATAGCTCTTCAGCGTCCGAACCACCTGGTGAATCAGAACTGTCAGGCTTAGGGGTTCTTTATTGACCTTCATCAATCCAGACTCGATACGCGAGATATTCAGAAGATTTTCAATCATTCGGTTAAGGCGTTGAGCCTGTTCCTGGATCACAGCAAGAAAATCCTTTCTTGCCTTTTCATCCTCGACCTCACCATCGACGAGCATCTCAGCATAGGCGGTGATAGAGGCCAGAGGGGTTTTTAACTCGTGAGAGACGTGATTTACGAATTCATTTTTTGCCCGTGCCGCCTGCTGCTCCCGGCTGATATCGTGCAGAACGGCAACTACTCCACAAAGGTTCTGTTCATCGTCATATACACACGAGGTAACACAGTCAAAAGTTGCGGTATTCTCGTCAGTGGCAAACTCAATGTGGCGTTTAATATGCTGTGCCCTGCTTTCACGACTCTGGTCAAGCAACTGCTGGAATTCCGGATTACCAACGAGTTCCGTAATGGGTTTCATGCCCGCGTTGCTGATATCAAAGCCGAAAAGCTCACCGGCCGTGGGATTGGCCAGAAGTAGTTTGCCGAAACCATCGATAACGATAACGGCATCGCGTATGCTGAAGATAATGGCTTGTATATTGTCTTTCCGCCTGTCTGAAAGCTGAATCTGAATTTGCAAATTGCTGAGCTGTTTTTGGAGTTCTTCAAGGCGTTTATTGCGGGTCTGGAAGCAGTTGGCGATCGGCCCGGCAAACAGTCTGGGCAAGAGCCCATGAGTTGTTTGGATACGCTCAGGTTCACCATTTTCGAGATGGCGCGCTATTGCCCCGGCCTGAGCACACAGGCTAAGCCAGTACCAACCAAGCGGCAACAAGACGATTAAACAGGCAAGTCCGCACAGTACAGCCGGATGGCTTATAGAGAAACTCGATTTTGCGGCAAATATCATCACAAGCAGCCCCCCTGTTACGAGAGCAAGGCCTGCCAAACCTAAATTTCTTACATAACTCAACATATAATTCCAGGACCGCGGGACGGGCTTTAGCCCATCAATCTCATTACAGCGGGGCAAGCCCCACCCTATCTGCTAATATTAATTAAACTCAGAAATCAAAACGATAGCCCAGTGGAACTGGTCGCATTTGCGAGCAATAGCGCAAGTTCGCTGTTTGGTTTCATCTGCAGCGACCTTTCGTATGCCTGCCGGGCTCTTTCGATATGACCCAGCTTCTGATGAGACCTGCCCTCCATCAGCCAAATGAGCGCTTCATTTTCCTGGCTTTTGGTTATGCCCTGAAAAGTCTGCAAAGCTGCGGTATAGTTTTTGAGTATATATTGGGCACAACCTTTGAGTGCCATAGCATCGGGCCAGTTCGGTTTGAGCCTTAAGGCCCGCTGGCTGCATACGAAAGCCTTTTGTGCCGCACCTGTTCCCAGAGCGGCCTGGCCCATTTGAAACCAGATATCCGCATTGTCCGTCTCTTCGATACTCAATCTGGTGTAGTAACTTTGGGCCCGGCTGTATTGGGCGGCGTTCATATTGGAAATTGCGAGCATCTGGATGTACGTTTTCCTTTGGTCGATATCGGTACAGTTAGCCGCTAATTTGTCAAATATTGCGGCGGCTTCCTTCCAACGTCGGCTGAGAATGTGACAATAGGCCAGGGATTCAGCGACATCATTATCCTGCGGCTTTAAGCGTGCTGCGCGTGTATAGAGCCGCGTTGCTTTTTGGTTGTAGCCCTGACGCAGCATCAAATCGGCCGCGGTTATCATAAGCGAGACATCTTCCGGCAAAGCGGCTATTTTGTGCTCAAGTAATGCCGCTGCATCGTCACATCTATCGAGTGCAACGTACACTTCAACAACGGCAAGGATGTAATCAACCTCGAGAGGACTCATTGACATTGCTTTGGAATAAAAAACTTGTGCTTGCTCAAAGTCCCTTTTCTGCTGAGCCAGTACACCGAGCCAGTACCAGGGCTCGTGAAGTTTTTCGTTTAGCTGCAGTACAGTGCGTAATTCAGGTTCGGCCTGCTCAGGCTGGCCCTGCGCCAACAGCAATTTTCCACGAAGCAGATGTGCGGCCGGTACGTCGGGGTCAACGTCAAGACATTGCTCCACCGCTTTTGCCGCCTGCTGGAAATTCTGCAAATTATACTCCTGCACTGCCATGTCAAGCTTCATCCTCGATGAGACTTTTTCCCATCTTTCCTTAGCGGCCTTTTTGCTTTGAGCCTGGGTCTCACAGCCGGCACACGCAGCCACTATGAACATTGCGAGGAATAAGGCTATTGTCCGTTGCATAATCTATATCCTTTGATTTGTCCGGGTTATCCTAAAGGTTCCCAAGACCACTTTTGTGGTCTTGGGAACCCAATTTACCGTCATTAGTACTACGGCGATATTTAGCGTCTTAACCATTTATATGTTTCTTCTTCCTTAATAACACCCAGCATAATCCGCTCAATCCTTGCAATGTCATCAGGTGCGATTTTTTTGATAATCTTTTCCTTGAGTCGCCAGGCCTCAAGATAGCTTGGCCTTAAGTGAAGAGCAGAGTCTATTTCGTGCAAAGCGGTAAAGTTATTCCCTTCGGCGTAGTATCTTACTGCTTTCGCATAATGGTCGTCGGCAAGTCTTGCCCTGCTTATTCCCTGCAGTGCCATTCTGGCGCCGTACCTTTTGCGGCTTATATCGGCGGCTCTGGCCTCACCGAGCGCATCTTTAGGTTCTTTTATGATGTGAGGCGTAAGCATCACGATAATCTCCTGGCGCTTATTGGTATCGCTGGTGCCTCTGAAGGCAGCACCGACAATAGGCAGGTCTCCAAGCAATGGAATTTGCTCCCGTGTTGTTGTTATCGCGTCTCTGAACAGGCCTCCGATTACGATGGTCTGGCCATCTTTAACCATAATGTTGGTAACAAGCTCGGCGGTGGTTTCTGTCGGGATGCCCTGACTATCGACCTCACCGGAACTATCTTTCGGGTAGATGTCCATACGGATGTAGCCGTCATCTGCAATATACGGCCTGAAAGACAGTTTTGTACCGGTATCAAGGAACTCAACTTTTTGAGTTGTAGAGGTATCGGTCTGCGTTGTTTGTGACTGGTAGCCGATTTTGGTGCCGATAAAGACGGTTCCGACCTGTTTGTTCAAGGCAAGTATTTTCGGGTTCGCCAGTACGGTGATGTCGGTTACAGATTCCAGCGCGGTTATAAACGCAACCAAGTCTCCCGTCCTGACACCGATTCTCAGGCCGTCACCGCCGAGAGTGGCGAAGCCGGCAACTTCCAATGGAGTCCCGGTAGTTAAGCCGGCTATCTGCGTGTGCACTGAACTTGCTGCGGTACCTCTGCTATACTGAGTGCCGGTGGTGAGGTCTGCCGTCGCCGCAGTACCGGTCAGGCTGACGCCGGCCAGGAAATTCAGGTCGACGCCAAGTCTATTTTCCTCTGTCAGCGTTGCACTGAGAATGGTTGCTTCAATAAGGACCTGCTGCGGTCTGGTATCAATTAACTTGATTAGCTGCTCAACCTCGGCGACTTTTTCGGGGTAGTCGTATACAATGATGCAATCGTTCGACGCCATACTGTCCCCGCCCGCCTCAGTGCTGACTCCGGTATCACCTGTGGATATGCCGGCTACAGCGGCAGAGCTGCCCTGAATCTGGCCGGCACTGCTGATGATGGGATTGAGCAGCTTTATGGCCTCGGCAGCAGAGATATAGTAGAGGGTGAAGACCTTGTAAGTCATTCTGCTGGGGTCCTGTTTGAGTTTTGAGTATTCATCGGCGGTGTAGACCCTGATGAAGTTACCGTCCTGTTCGTACCTGAAGGTGTGGCCCAGGATTACACTCAGTGCCTGTTCAAATGTAACGTCGTAGAGGGTGGAAACCGTAATGACGCCGTCGACTTTGGGTGACGGGACAATGTTTTTGTGATACTTAGCGGCAAGAAAACGAAGTGCATCTCTGATGGACGTATCCTTTTTGAAGATAAGCGACTCAATAGACTCGACGGAAGCATCCTGGCTCTGCTCGTCGGTATTCATCACGAAAGGTTCTTCAATTTCGCCGCTGCTTGCCAGTATTGCAAGAGGTTCTGTATCCAGTTGCATAAATTGCTCACCCAGCCCATCGTATGCGCCGGGCTCATCGGCCGGCCCGTCGACTGCGGTTACAGAGACGGTTATCACCAGTAACGGGACCAGGACTATTTTTGCCAGATTTGTTGCGTATTTTAAGCTTTTTTTGTAACTCATATTCCAACTCCTGTTTTTCAATTAGGTGTTTATTGCGGCTGTAACAGCTTCATCTCGATGTCGACCCCCTGGCAGGTCAGAAGAACCTCGTTCCCATCTATGGCAACGACCGTGAATTCATACGAATTGTCCTCCTGCTCCACCAGTAATTTTTCGCCTACCGACAGCAGCGTATCATTGATGAAGGCCTGGGGACGTTCACCGAGTTCTATCACAGCCAGTTTTAACAACTTTGCAACCTGCAGAACAGTTTCCCTGTTGAGGTACTCTTCGCTGTCGCTGCCCACAGTCATACTTACCTCTTCTCCAAAAGAGTTTCTACCATCCTCGTTTCTGACAAAGACTTCCCACTGCTTTGCAGAAAAAAAGTCCCTAACAAGTACATCATTTCGTCCATCGATGTTAGGCAGTTCCACAAAAACGAGCTTCTTGCGCGGTCCTGATTGTACAGCCACCGCGGTCTGCTCCGGTTCAAAGTCGGCCAGGGCGTTGGCAGGGGTCTTCTTGCCGGTCAGAACCCTTACCCACATAACGCCCATCACGATAACAAGGCAGATACCAACGATAGTCTTGTTTCTCTCCGCAGCTAATCGGTTTAAGAATCTGCTCAGGCCGTTGAGATTGTTTTCAGTACTATGCCTCATCAAGTATATCCCTCAAATTGCCTGCTTGCTTGCAGGCATATAATATATATAAAGCCTGATATGCATCTTTACTTCACCGGTAAGTTCCCTATCATTACTGAGTTGTAGTCTTTCAACGCGAACAGCCCTGTCGAGTCCTTCAAGCGACTTGAAAAATCCGAATATTTGTCTTAATTTTCCAGTGCACTTGATATTTACAGGAATGCAGTTGAGTCTGTTTGTGTTGACCGCAGTACCCGGCTCAATGAACTGATCTTTGAGGTGATACGTGTTCATCACATCGGCTATCTGCTGCAGGAACAGGCCTAACTGGGTGTTCAAAGGGACTCTGGCTTCGTAGTCAGTAAATGCCATCTCGAGTTGTTCAAGCCGCGTCCTTAGTCGAGGTAATTGACCTACCTCGGTGCCTGCCCTCAGGGAATGGGTATGCTGTACCTGTATAGCCTCTACAGTCATTCTTTCGCCTTGCCGGAGTGGTAAGTATGCAACGAATAAAAACCACGCCGTCACCACGATGGCGATAATGACGATTGTCAATTGTTGTCTTTGCCAAAAATACATAATCACACTGCCTAATTTTCCTCACGATAATTTGCGATATAGCAACTTACCTGGAATTCAGTTGCCTGGTAATCTTTTAGCCTTTTGTTTCGACAGAACGTCGGTTTAACATCTCGGACATAGGGCGAATCTTCAAGTGTACGTATCAATAGGGCAACATCAGCCGCATTTACGGCCAGGCCGGTCATCACGATTTTGAACCTGGCATTTTCTTCAAGCGGCAGTCGTTGTTTGCCGACGGCCTCCTTACCGGTGGTAAACGCTGAGCCGCTCATATTTTCGGCCTTATCCCCCGACTCAAAGGCTTCGGCTTTAATATCCATTTCGCTGAGCACTATTCTCTGGTCAATCAGAAAAGCCAGCTCAGCCAATACATTTGAGATAATGATTTTTGAGTCAACCACCTCGATGATTCCAGCCTGGTCGGAGAGTCGCTGAAGCCGGCCTTTGAGCTTGTTGTATTCGATTAGCGGGGCCAGGTTGGTCATCTGTATCCGTTTCATCTGGCTGAGTTGAGCCCTGGCGCTACGGATTGAGTGGCCGGTAAGAATACTCCAGAAAATCATTAAAATAAGGATGCCAAATATCGCCACGTACTGGGTGCGATAGCTGATATGGCGTTGTCTGCCGGTCTTATACCATTCTGGAAGAAAATCAATTTCTTTCATAGTAGTCTTCTCCGTGAATATCTTCTTCCCAGCCTTTAAGGCTCAGTCCAACAGCCACAGCCCATTCACATCCTAATTGTCGCTTACCATAGCCTATCTCAGTACTGTTCATATGAAAGCCTCTGAGTGGTTCGGCTCTGTCAATCTCGACGGCTAACTGGTGTCTCAAGGCATCAAGGAGGATATCCTCATAGGCCTCTCCGCCGGTGAATATAGCCCGGCCTGGACGCATTCCTCTGAAGGTAACGGCATAGTACTTAAAGCAGAGCGATATCTCCCTGGCAAGCTGGTCAACCACTCTCTGGACAGCGTCGACAATCATTTGGCGCGTCTGAGGTTCAACCTTTTGTTGCTCATCATCAGTCCTGAGCCTTGCTCTGAGTATGGCGGCCTCGCTTGGATTCAGGCCCAGCTGGGTGGCGATCTCATTGTTGAACTTTTGCCCGCCGAGAGGTATCTGCTTTACGAAGCTAATATTTCGGCCGCGACCAACCACAACGGTAGTAAACCTGTCTCCCACGTCCACACAAACGTTGACAACCTCGTTATCCTCCTCACGACTGAGGAGTCTCTCAAGACTTCTGAACAAGGCACAGGGCACAGTATCAATGGCAACGGGCCTCAGGCCGACCTTTTGCAGGAGCTCGATATGCTCTCGAATAGCGTCAGAATCGGCCGCAAATAAAATAAGTTCATTTTTCACTTCATCACCCTGTTGTACACTGCCGGCAATCATATATCTGACCTCGGTGGTGTCCGCATTGAGTCCGAACCGCCGGACAACTTCCTTTTTCAACTGCGTTTCAATTTGCTCATTTTCACAGGCGTTTATTCGCAGCCCTCTTACAATCAACTGCTCATTGGGCAGACAGGAGACGACCTCCCGGCCGCGAAATTTACCCTTAGTCAGCATTTGTTTGATGGCCGAGATTACCGCCTCCGTGCGTTTTTCGGGATCTTCGACACTGTCAAGGTCAAGCCGAACCTCGTCCGCAGCGATGAGGGCTACACTGCCGGCGTCGACCGCAAATTGGATCATCTTTACGGCGTTACTGCTTATATCCAGTCCTATAGGTTTAATTCTTTTTGTCAGTAGACGTACCATAGTCTGCTTTTCTGCTCCAACATCCCCTCATCAGTTAATACTCACAAAACCTGTAACCGCCGTGACGTTAACCGTTGTAGTTGCGTTACCGGCTTTTAGGGTTATAAGTCCATTGTTCAAAGGACCGCCGCCACTGTTAAACGGACTTCCAAGAAAGTCAAATTCAACAGAGTCGCCCGAATCAAAATCAACGCTGTAAATATCAACTCCATTCAGTCTACTGTCAGTAGTAAAATCAACGCGATAATTAAAACCCTTATTTACCGGATGCGATATAACCGTTCCACTTTGGTCCTGAACCTTATAACTCTCGGTATCCTCGTCAAAGACGACGGTATAATTCTGCTGGCGAGTAATAGCGAGACTCTTTGTATATTCGAGGTCAGCGGCGATAAGGTTTGACGCCGAGCGGAGTTGAACGGAAGCCGCCGAACCCATCATCGGTATAACCGTCATTGCGGCTATCATAATGATGACCACTACGACGAGTAGTTCAATCAGCGTAAAACCGAATACGAAGCCCTCATAGCTATTATGAATTAAACGCCGGGATTCCACCGGTTTTTCCCTCTATTAACCCCATTCTCCTCTCGTATCGTACTTTTTCGTCCTCAATTGTCCCCGTCTTTACAGAGGACAATCCCGCACACGAGAGCGGTTTATCAAGTCGTTTCTCTGTCATCTTCTTCTCGGACTATGGCTCAGTTACCGGCTGTATACGTTTGCCTCTCATATCAATCGGCATTGGATTACACGCCCCACAGGCCCTTTCCACGGCCCTTGGTAACTGGCACAATCAGTACAACCGTCAGGACAGTTCAAGCCCTCAATTACACCTCAAGCAAACAGCAAATCTTCATAAGCATCTCGCTTTTTTTTTCTTTTGCGGAGCAAGGCCGATAAAGCTGATTTTCTCACGAACTGTATTAAAACATCGTGATACTCTTGAAAAAGGCACCGGAGGCCTGGCGCCAGTCCACAGGGTCTCCTGTCAGGCCGGGCCATTTTCTGATTGCTGCTTTTTGGGGAGACGCGTTAATGTTAATTAGTGATGAAGAAGAAGCGCTAATGCCACCGTTCTGTATGAAAAGGCCGCCGTGAATATCAACCGTAGCGTTAGAGGCAACTACAACAGCGTTAGGGTCCACAACTTGTTGTGTTACTATCGCCAGCCCATTAATTTCCAGCCCGCCTCGTATTATCAGCTTACCACTGACCAAAAGAGCAGGGAAATTTTTCTTGGCGGTGATGCGATTGCCGGTGCCTGTTATGACAAGGTTTGCATCAACAACCAGGGTCCCATCTATGATAACGTTGCTGCCCAGCTCGAGTTGGCCATTACAATAATAAACCTTTTTTGGATCCCCAGCCAAGGGCCAGGCATCTGAATAAATGCCGGGAGCGATTTCAGTAACTGAGTAAATGACCGGCGGAATACAATAACTTGAGCTGAGGTCATTAATCACATCGCCGGGCCAGAGCACATCTGCATCAGCGGCAGGATAATGTTGTCCAAGAGGGTCGCTACTTACAGTTCCGTCCGTGAAGACGTCGCCATTAATATCGGCATTATTTGTCAGATTTCCATTACAATAGACGTCGCCGTTGATTACGATACCGCCTTCAAGGGTTGTATCCGTTTCGGCCCAGAATGCGATGCACGGATTAAGTCGGAGAGTGGCCCTTAAACTGCTGCGGCCGATTTGCTCATCATCTTTTTGTCGGTAGGCATTGCAGTCAATAACGTAGTTGCGGTGGTCGTTCGAATCGAGTGTAACCACAACTTTATACCAATCGCTGCTGCCATCGACTAATTGCAATCCTTCATCGCCTGTGCCAGTCCAGTATTCGAGGGTTTCATCAACTTCCTGGGGATTAAGTATCAACCCACGGGCATGCACAAGGCCGGACTCAGCCAGTGAGTCCATTTGCGCTTTCAGAGCCATATTCTGTCCGCACGCCAGCTCTATATCGCTACTTGTTATGAAACCAAACGACAATATAGTTGCTACCATTACAACAAACAGCACGATAAGTAGTGCGGCGCCGCTCCTATACATTTTATTATTGACGGTATTCATATCTAATCATCATCACCAGTGACAATTTCGCCGGCCGAATCAAGAAGGTTCACGGCCCGACCACGAAGGACAGCGGTAATCTGATAAGTCTGCATAACGCCATCTTCAGCAACTTCAAATGATATGTTCACAAGTCCTGTGTACGGCGGAGGAGACTCATCAGGTGCAAACATTGGATTGGCACATTGCGGCACAAGGTGTACATATCTGCTGTAATTGCAGTTGGCGAATAGCCAAGTCTTTACGGAACCATCTTGAATTTCACCAATACCAATAGTCCGTGTAGTGACCGGGTCGTCAAATTCCAGCAGGGCGATATGATTGCAGTCCGTTCCGGTCTCGATATAGACGAGCTCATTTGGGTCAATCTCGTTATCGACGTCCTCGTCCGCGCGCCAGAGAACCAGGCTGTCTCCTCCAGGTGGTATGTAGCATACGAGCTTGCTGTATCTGATGAGCTGTGATAGTCTGGTGGTTGCGTACCGCACGTATGCCTGATTCCGGCCGAGTTCGTCAGTGATGTCACTTGTTCTTCCCAAAGCATAGGCGAGCGTTGCCACGGCCCCGAGGATTATGCCCGTGACAGTCAGGGCCACCAGCAGCTCAGCAAGTGTAAAGCCATTCCTGCCAAGGCGAAGGCTTTGCCGTAGCTGTAGTGAATTTTTTGTCTTGTCAGCTCTCACTTTCAGTCTCACTTAGCCAGGATCCACGGGCTGGAAGCCCGTGCCACCGGTAAAGAGTGCTACTTTCCTATCAAACGGGTTAAACTAATAAGCTCCTGCCCCTTGCAAGAAACACGTACCGTTGCTTTTATGAAATCAGACTCTACACCAGGGGTTGGGTAGTATTTACAACTTGTTTGCCTGCTGAAGCCGGCATAATTCGAGGATGTAAAAACAATGCCATTGTAATCTTTTACCTGGCCCTGTGGCTCGGAGTCGGTATAACCATCCAGGCCCTCGAAAGGTGTATTGACAATTTTTTCCATCTGGTCAGAGGCCAGTTTGGCAGCGAGCGTCTGACGCATACCTTCTACGCGGGCAGCGGCTCCGACCGTAAAGGGCAGAATTATACCGGCCGTGGCAATACTGAGAATCACTACCGCCGTCAAAGCTTCAGCAAGGGTAAATCCATTATGGCTTTTGTATGTCAAACTTTTCATTTACTGCTTCACCTGCACCGGCAAAAAACCATCCCCATCCCTAAGGGATGAGGCTGCCACCCTCCGTCGCGGCGTACCAAAATTACATATCAAAGCGCTTTAGTGTTTCTTCCGAGTCCCTTCGGCAAATTTGCAACGAGAAAAAAGGCTGACCTGCCCCTGAAGAGCCCGGTCAGCCCATTTATGTATTCCCCGGCAATGCATTGCCACCGGAGGTTTGCCGCCTCAGTCAGAGGACGACGTTTCTCATCTTAATAACCTATATGGACAGTGGTATCAGCGTGGAATGCGCCAGTGGCTGTGTTCAAATGCCACCCGCAGTTGCCCCCACCAAGGGCGTCGTCGGTAGCCTCGATTTCAACTACATCATCCACGGTTGTGTCAACAACAAAAGGATTCGAAGGAGCCTTCTGCAGGTAAGGACCAAAATCGTCTGTGCCGTCGCCAGCAGAACCATCTAAGTTCGTAGGCTTCGTCAGACAGTCCCAAAATGCGGCTGAAGTGCCGTGAAGAGGCATTTGATCATTGTGCTGAATCTTGTACAACTCGAGCTGCGCACGGACCGTCTGAAGGTCGGTCGTAAGGCTGGACAGCTTTGCATCAGAGCTTGCCTCGGTGAACTGAGGAATCACTATGGCTGCAAGAATGCCCAGAATAACGACGACAATCAGAATTTCAACTAATGTAAAACCAGCTTTCATTTCTATTCCCCTTAATTTGAATTTAGTTAAAATTTAACTCACACTTTACTCAACACTATGCACTTTAACTTTTCAACACAGACAGTCAAATCTATCGACTCAATCAAGACTGTACTTAAACCTGTTGACCTGCCGATTTTCGGGAAAAACGCAGCAGGTCCGAAAAAAAACACTGGATCTATTAACTTTTCAAGCCCGGTTTTTGCCGTGCTGTGTAAGCTTGCAACTTTGAGGGTGGCCGCGCGGTTTCCAGATTCAACCCCCCATTACAGGCCTGACCGGCAAATATCCTCGTCGTAAGAAAATATACGAAATGAACAGACTTTTGCCAAACAGAGGAGGCAAAAAAAATTCTGCGGCCCGGAAAAAATGTAACGGACTTTATTATCGCGCCATTATTGCATCAGCTATGTGAGGGGGTATATTTTCGATGTGAATAAGTCGGGTTTGCGGACCCTGATGTGAAAGTTTGAGCCAGATACAACTAATACCATCCAGGAGGGACAGCACCTTATCGGCCCATTCAATCAGGACGACCGAGCGCGGATAACAAAGCTCATCAAAGCCTATCAGGCGAAGCTGCTCGGCAGAGCTGAGCCGATAGGCATCTACGTGAAAGATATCAAGGTCGTGCCCTGCCGCGGTATATTCGCTGACAATGACGAAGGTCGGGCTGGTTACGTGCCGGGGCTGCTCGACACCGGCCCCGGCGACAATCCCCTTTATCAGGTGCGTTTTGCCGCTGCCTAATGGACCACAAAGGGCGATGACCTCGCCACCTTTCAGATGGGAGCCGATTTTTTCGCCCAAAGCCATAGTCTCAGCGGGCGAGTTTGAAATTATTTCGCGTTCCATAAATCCTGGTCAGTAAGTGTGGCTTTCTTACAGCTTCAATATTATTTTTCGAGATGGTCATAGCCGAGTGGCTGCAGATCTGTAATTCGTCCGTCCGGCATTTCTATTTGCATTTTACCGGTTTTAGTGATTCTGCCGATTCTCGTTATCGCGGTCTGCATATTCCATAAGCCCAGGAGCCTTGAATAATCCTCAGGTCCAAGTGTAAAAAGCAGCTCGAAATCTTCGCCATCGTTCAGTGCCGAGGCCAAGGGGTCATCGCTTTTTTCGGCATCAGCAGAAAGAGGGATTTTCCGGGCCTCTATCAAGGCCCCTACCCTGCTCTGTCTGCAAATGTGCCATAAATCCGTGCTCAGTCCATCGCTTATGTCAATCATTGAGTTAATCGTGGCGGTCTGTGTCATTCTTATCGCCTCGGCAACCCTTGGTGTAAAATGCAAATGCCTGCCGTGGATTGCCCCCCCTAATGAGCCGGTCACACAGATATAATCGCCCGGTTTAGCGCCGCAGCGTCTTATAGGCCGGCTGAGGGCCGGCCTGCTGAGCACGGTAACACTTATAGCAAGGGCGCCGGCCTGGTCCTGCCAGCTGGTGATGTCACCTCCGATAAGTTTACATCCGAATCTTTCGCCGGCCCGAACGAGCCCGGCGTGTAACTCCTTGAGCCGCTCGGCCTCAAAGGCCCTCGGTAGTGCTACGGAAGCTACCGCGCCGATCGGTATTGTGGCCATTGCGGCACAGTCACTCAGGCCTACAGCCATTGCCTTATATCCGGCCTGCTCTAAAGTGGTTTGGTTCAAGTCGAAATGGACGCCATCGGTCAGCATATCAGTAGTAACTAGTACTGATGCGTCAGGGCCGAGGTTTATCTGGGCCATATCATCGCCGATGCCGATTGGATAATCGGCCGGCTGAAGCTTGCTTTGGCTTGCAAACCAGTCAGTTATTTGGGCTTCTTTCGAGCTCATCGCTGGTCTAACTGCTTAGTCCAGTATGCTATTTGTTCCGCAGCCTGGCTCGGTCCGGCGGCGCCGGCGGTGATATATTTAGCCGCGAGATTTGCGGCGCCAAGGTCCTCGTAGACATCACCGTCAATCGAAGAGCAGTATTGTTGCAACTCGCCTAAATCAAGCTCTGCAAGCTTTTTATTCTGCTTTTCACAGTGGGCGACGAGTGAGCCGACGATGCCGTGTGCCTCGCGGAAAGGCAGGCCTTTTCGGACGAGATATTCGGCAAGAGCGGTGGCATCGAGGAAGCCCTCATCAAGGCCTGCGGCGATCTTGTCGGTATTAAACTTAGCGCCAGAGACAATTTCACGGGCCATATCGAACGAAGCACTTATGGTGTCAGCCGCCGCGAAGATATGTCTCTTGTCCTCCTGGAGGTCCCTGTTATACGTCGAGGGCTGGGCCTTGAGAATAGTCAGCATCGCCATCAATGCGCCATACACCGTTCCGGTTTTGGCCCGAATAAGCTCGAGCGGGTCTGGGTTTCGCTTCTGGGGCATCATACTCGATGATGTGCAGTGACTCTCGCCCAGGCGCAGGAAATCGAACTCACTGGACGCAAAGATTATCCAGTCCTCGGCCAAACGCGACAGGTGCGTTGCCGTCATAGCGCAATCGAAAATAAACTCTACGCAAAAATCCCTGTCGGCGACCGCATCGATTGAGTTATAGCTGATATCGGAAAATCCCAGTTGTCCCGCTGTGAACTTACGATCGAGCGGCAGGCTCGAGCCGGCAACGGCTCCGGAGCCCAGCGGTGAGATATTAAGCAACCTGCTGCAACTCTGCAATCGCAGATAGTCTCGCTCAAGCATCTCGACAAAGCTTAACAAATAAGCAGCTATAACCACGGGCTGAGCCCTTTGCAGATGCGTGTAAGCAGGCATAACGGCCTGGGTGTATTTTTCGGCGGATTTTACGAGCGCTTTCTGTAAGAGGGTAATCTTGGCCCGCAGTATTTCAATCTGGTCGCGCATCCAAAGCCGCAGGTCGGTAGCAACCTGGTCGTTTCTGCTGCGGCCTGTATGCAGTTTTTTACCCGCATCGCCGATTCTATCGATAAGGGCGGCCTCAATGGCCATGTGGATATCCTCGTAGATTTTCTCAAACTTGAACCGGCCTTCGGTTATCTCCTGCGATATTTCTATCAAAGCGTCTTTAATCTGTTTAAACTCATCGCGGGTAATGAGCTTTTGCTCGGCAAGCATTTGTGCGTGGGCGATGGAGGCGACAATATCATATTTGTAAAGTCGTTTATCGAGCGAAAGGGACTGCATAAAATCGACCGTCAATTCATCCGGCTGTCCACTCAGCCGTTTTTCCCAGCTTTTCTTAGACTCAACCATTTTTTTGCTCCAGTGCGGCCGTGCACGGCCTATCATTCATTTGAACAAATATAAAGCATCCTTGAATCGTGTCAAGCATTCGGCGGATATAGATCGATTTATGGCCGGGGAGCTTGCCTGGACTCCGGTCGCAATTTTTCCCGAGTTGTACATGGGGCCGGACGTGTGAGGACCGCAGCCTTTCGGCCTGCAGATTCGGCAGGCTTTTGTCCATCATCGGGGCGCCGGTGCTCTTCCTTAGGCCTGGTTTTCCATCTGCGATGCAGCCACCAGTATTGGCTGGGGTCCTGACGGACAGACAGCTCAATCGCCCTGGTATATTCCGCGGTAATCCATTCGAGAGGTTCATCCTTATCAGCCCACTCTTCGGGCATAATAAGGCGGGGAACCTCAATTTCAAAAAAGAATCTGTTGCCTACCCTGCGGCAGACGCCGACTCCAATCGGCAGATTATACTGGATGGCTAACAGGCCGATGCTTTTATATGTGCTTGCCTTCCTGCCGAAGAAGTCAACAAACAAGCCCTTTTTGCCGGCGTCCTGGTCAGCGATGAAACAAAGGGTCCCGCCGTGCAAGGCTATATCACCCATAACCTCGGCCGCCCCTTTTTTATCGATGATCTTTTGTCCGCGCCGCCGGCGGACACCGAGCAGGTAATTATTTATATACTTGTTGTCCAGGGGGCGAGCAATGCTGTAGACGTCAAAGCCGAATAATCCAAGCAGATAGCCCATAATTTCGAAGTTACCATAATGACCGGCGACCATAAGCAGACCATTGCCGCCCTGCATAAGCCATTTGGTCCTCTCGACATTCCTGTAGCGGGAGTAACTTCGCCAGTTGTATTTCCTTATCAGTCGCGGTGTAAACAAGATATCCATCACAAGCATAACGATATGTTCAAAACTTCGCCTGCCGATTTGCTCAATCCATCGTTGGTCTTTGTCGGGAAAACTGGCGCGTAGATTACCCAGGGCCCGATTTCTGCCTCGATGATAATATCTCCAGAGCAGCCGGCCAAGAAAACGGGCTGTGCGGAGATTGGTTTCAATGTCAAACATATAGACAAAAATCACTACTATACGCAGCACCACATAAAGCAGCCAATCGACAACGGGTCTGTGTTTTTTCTTTTTTTTCTTCTTTTTAGATGCCTCGGTAACCATTTGGAGCCATTTTAGGCTTAAACCGGGCATTGTCAAGCCAACAGAGACCTGGTCAACTACGCAAGGCATTTTGTGAAACGTCGCCCGAGACGCAAAGCCGGGCTCTTACGGATTGACAGGGCTTTTTATTGGTTTTATAATGCCATAATAATTGCGTTGCTTGACGGCTGTTTATTTCAGAAAGGGCTCAGTATGGATTTTAACGAGGGGCAAAATAATTCCGACTTGGGTGCGGGGCCGCCGCCGAATATAGAGACCGTGCCCGCTGGGGCTGCTCCAGAGAAGATAACAGTAAACAAAAAAGGGACGGGCTGGAAAATCTTCTGGGGTATTATTACAGGGCTGTCAGTTCTGGCAAATATCTTCCTATTGATGTTCTTGTTTGCGGCAATTGCCTTTTTCACGACAAAGCGGGGAGTAGACTTCAACGAGGAAGTTATACAGTCAGGCCCACGGAGCAGCAAGATAATGGTAATAAGATTAAAGGGCGTTATCGATTCGGTCCAGGCCGAAGACATTTCCGAACAAATTAAAACCGCCCAGGATGACCTAAACGTCAAATCGCTTATCCTTCGAGTAACATCGCCCGGCGGAACTGTTTCAGGCAGTGACCGGATACATAACGATATTTCGAAGTTTCGAAAAGAAAGCGGCAAGCCGGTGGTGGCATTTATGCAGGATGTTGCCGCCTCGGGCGGTTACTATACATCGGTAGCGTGTGACAAAATCGTCGCAGAGCCTACCACAATTACCGGTTCAATCGGTGTGATTTTCGGCCATTTTGTAGTGAAGGAACTGCTTGAGGAAAAGCTTGGTATTGAGGCGACTGTCGTCAAGGCCGGTGAACGAAAAGACTGGCCGAGTCCTTTTGAGCCGATGACTGAAGAACAACAACAATATATACATGAAAGGTTGATTGACCCGGCGTACGAGAGATTCGTCAGCCTGGTGGCCGAGGGCAGACCTATGCTGACAATAGCACAGGTCAGGCAGCTTGCCGACGGGAGTGTTTTTAATGCAGAGCAGGCGTTAGAGGAGAATTTAATAGACCAGGTCGGTTATCTGGATGAGGCGATAGATTCGGCAAAAGAGCTGGCCGGGCTTGAAAGGGCTCGCGTTGTCGAGTACCAAAAACCTTTCTCACTGGGAAAGTGGCTGGCTTACGAAACCAAAACCTCGTTCACTATCAACAGAAACACCTTGCTGGAGCTTGTAAGTCCCCAGTTGCTTTACTTTTGGCAGCCTTAAAGACGGGGTCGAGTCAAACTAACTGTCGGCGGTTCAAGAAAGCCGGTTCTTATAGTCAGCATAGTCGAATTGGCGGATGATTTTGATTTGCTGCGATTCGGGGGTATACAAAGCAATCGAAGGCAGAGCTACTCCGTTAAAAGTGTTGTTTTTTACCATTGTGTAATGCGCCATATCCAGGAAAACCACTCTTGAGCCGACTTTCAAAGGTTCATCGAACGAGTAGTCACCAACTATATCACCGGCCAAACAGGTAGGTCCGGCAAGCCTATACGTATAAGGCTTTACATTTGGTTCTGCGGCACCAAGCAGCTCCGGCCGGTATGGCATCTCCAGCACGTCGGGCATATGAGCCGCGGCGGAGGCATCGAGAATAGCAATATCCATTTCGTTATGGACAATATCAAGGACCGAGGCAACCAGTATGCCGGTGTTCAATACTACCGCTTCTCCGGGCTCGAGATAAACCTGCAAGTCGTATCGCCGGCGAAAATCGTTGATAAGCCGGCAGAGCTTTTCTGTGTCGTAATCGGGTTGGGTTATATGCTGGCCGCCGCCAAAATTAACCCATCGCAGCCCGCCCAGCAGGTGGCCAAACTGCTGCTCGACAACCTTTAGGGTTCTTTCGAGCGTCTGAACGTTCTGCTCACACATCGTATGAAAATGCAATCCCGTGATACCGTCCAAATCTTCCGGCTGGAACTGCTCAAGAGTAATGCCGAGACGTGAATACTTCGAGCAGGGATTGTAAATATCGACTTTTATTTCCGAATAGCGGGGATTGATACGTAAGCCGGCATGGACGGGCTTTTCGGCCTTTTGCAGGAGCGGCCTGAAACGGCGCCATTGCGGGAAAGAATTGAAGACGATGTAATCGCAACAATTAATTAACTGTGAAAACTCTTCGTGCTTATAGGCTGGGGCAACGATGTGGACCTGGCCGCCAAATTCTTCAAAACCGAGACGAGCTTCGTTGAGCGAGCTGGCGGAGATGCCGGAAAGGTATTTTTTTATCAATCCAAAGAGGCTGAACATTGAAAAGGCCTTGAGAGCGAGAAGGATTTTGCACTGGGCCTTATCCTGCACATCGGCCAGTACGCGCAGATTTTGCTCCACAGCGGCGGCATCAACCACATAGCACGGCGTGGGAACCTCGGCTATAAGATTTTGTGGAATTTGGCACTGGTCCATTGCAGACAGTACTCGTTAAGTTTTTCCGTAAAGGTTTTAGAATACTTAATCTTTCACCAAGCAGGCCGAACATCAAAGTCAATATTTTACCCGCGGGGGGCGTGCTTTCAACGGCTTTTTGGGGACTTCGGCGATACGGAAAGGCACGTCCGGAGCCTGCGGAAGTGCTTTGTTAAATTCTTCATCGGTCCAGGGAAGCCCGCATTTGTTGAGTTGTTCCATAAACGGCTGCGGGTCGAACTGCTCCACGTTAAAGACTCCCTTACCACGCCATTTGCCGGTAAGCATCATCATAGCACCTATCATCACCGGCACACCCGTTGTGTAGGAAACAGCCTGGCTCTGGAGTTCTTCATAGCATTTGGCGTGGTCACAAATATTATAGATGTATCGTTTGCGCACTTTGCCGTCTTTTACGCCCTGAAAAAGACACCCGATGCATGTTCTTCCTTTGTACCCGGCAGCGAGTGAGGTGGGGTCGGGCAGCAAGGCCTTGAGAAATTTCAGCGGCACAACTTCCCGGCCCTCATATTCGATGGGGGCAATTCCGGTAAGTCCCACATTTTGAAGTACACGCAGGTGCGTCAGGTACTGCTCCGAGAACGTCATCCAGAAACGGATTCGTTTCAGTCCTTTGATGTGCTTTACGAGTGATTCAAGCTCTTCGTGATATAACAGATAGCTTTTTCTTGATCCGATGGTTGGATAATCGAAATCGATATTGACCGACAACGGGTCGGTTTGTATCCATTTGCCGGCCTGCCAGTATTTGCCGGGCTGGGTAATTTCGCGGATATTAATCTCCGAATTGAAATTCGTAGCGAATGGTTGGCCATGGTCGCCGGCATTGCAGTCGAGAATGTCAATATAATGTATCTCGTCGAAGTCTCGCTGCCGGGCGTAGGCGCAAAAAACATTAGTCACGCCGGGATCGAATCCACAGCCGAGCAGTGCCATAATCCCTTTCTCTCGGAACCGCTCGTGATAATCCCACTGCCATTTGTAGCAAAATCGGGCCTCATCGGGCGGCTCGTAGTTGGCCGTGTCAAGATAATCAACGCCGGTCTGCAGACAGGCATCCATTATCGAAAGGTCCTGATAGGGTAAGGCAACATTTATAACAAACTCTGGTCCAAATTGCGTTATCAGGCGAACAACTTCGTCGGCATTGTCCGCATCGACCTGAGCGATTTGGATGGATTTATCAAGGCTTTGGCGAACTCTCTGTGCAACATGCCTGCATTTTCCAATGGTTCTGCTGGCCAGCATAATCTCGGAGAAGACGGACGGCATCATTGCGCACTTCTGCGTTACAACACTGCCGACGCCGCCGGCACCAATTATAAGAACTCTTGACATTCGAGACCCTCCGGGTGTCAGACAAAATCGCGTGGCACCACTGCCCTACCGTCCCTTTTTTCATATTAGACCCAAGCCCGTGCATAAGTATTTTACGGATGTACTCAGAGTTGTCCAAAGTTTTTTAAGGGTTTGGTTGAAATTTTATGGAACGGCCGGTCTGCTTGAATTAAATGTTGTATTATGATGAGAAATGCTGTAATCTGCCTCGGTAATTTGAGGGCTTAATCAGAAGAATGCGAGGAAAATATGTCGGAGCAAAAGATACTGAAAGTTCATGGTTTGAGGGAAGATATCCGTGAACCGGTGGAAGCCTTTGGCCGGAAGCTGTCCGAAGATATCGGCGATAACCTGCGAAGCCTTAGCCTGGTGGGCAGCAGTCTGACGGACGATTTTCGGCCCGGCAAGAGTGATATAAACACCGTGTTGGTCGTAGGCGAGTTAAATATCGACTTGCTGAATGTCCTGGCCGGTCTGGGAAAAGCTATGGGCAAAAAGCGAATCAAGGCACCGATACTGATGACGCCGGCTTATATTGAGCAGTCCCGTGATGTCTTCGGAATTGAGTTTCTGGATTTTCAACTTATTCACCAGACAATTCTGGGACCCGACCCGTTCGAGGAAATGGCCTTCGAGAAACAGCACGTACGGCTGCAGTGCGAACGAGAACTAAAGGCCACACTTATCCGGTTAAGACAGGGCTACATAGCGGCGGTTAATCAAACCAAAATGATTCAACTGCTTGTAGCCTCGACGGCAAGTGGTCTCGTGCCGATGTTACGGAGTATGCTGTGGCTCAAAGGGCAGGAAAGACCACGAGAAAGCAAAGGAGTTTTCGAGAGGTCGGCGGAGGTTTTTTCAATTGAGCCGGGAACGCTGATAAAGGCGCGGCAGTGGCGAGACAAAAAGGGTCTGGCCGAAAAGGATGAGATTATCAGTGCGTTTAGTTCCATATATAAAACCGTCGAGCAATTAGCCGAACTCGTTGATAAGCTTGAGGTCTGATGAGAATGCGACTTCACTCTTTATTTTGCATAAGTTTTTTATTGCTGACCGCGGCCTGCGGCGCTGCCGCAGAGGTTAGCCTGCCGCAGCCAGGGCATTATGTCGAGGATTATTCCAATGTCATAGATCAGGACTACGAGCGATCGCTGAACGGGATTCTTCAGGAGGTGGAGCAGAAAACCGGCGCACAGGTCATTGTCCTTACAATACTCACAACAGAAGGTATTCCCATAGAACAGTACGCTATTGAGTTAGCCGAGAACTGGCAGCTTGGGCAAAAGGGCAAGGATAACGGGCTGCTGTTTATGCTCGCTACGCAGGACCGCCGATATCGCTTCGAGGTTGGTTATGGACTGGAGCCCTACATAACTGACATATACTGTGGGCGATTAGGCAGGGAAGTGCTTGTGCCGTATTTGAAAAAAGGCCGGTTCGGACAGGGCATCTACGAAACCGGCCTTCGGATTGCACAGCGAATCGCATCGGAAAGCGGCGTGCAGCTCTCGGGAATGCCGAAGCTGCAACAGGTACCGCAACAACGCAGAGGGACTCCGTGCTGCGGCGTTCTTTTCCCCTTTCTGCTGTTTTTCCTGATTATAGCAACGCGGGGACGTATACTTTTCTGGATGCTGCCGTTTATGATTTTAGGCAATAGAGGGATGTTTTCGTCCGGCGGCAGTTTTGGCGGAGGCTCATTCGGAGGAGGCTTCGGCTCATTCGGCGGTGGTGGTGGAGGCGGTTTTGGCGGGGGCGGTGCGGGCGGAAGCTGGTAAGGCCGAACGAAGTCTGGTAAAATGTTCTGTAATATGAAAATCTAACTGGAGGTGAAAAATGAAGGCATACGGTAAAGGCTGGGTCACATTAATTATAGTATTGGTGATAATTGTCGTGCTGGGACTCGGGATATTCAGATGGTATATCTCAGGCTATAACAATGCGGTGAGGGTCGACGAAGGGGCCAAAACGGCCTGGTCCAACGTAGATACCGCGCTGCAAAGAAGACTTGATTTGGTGCCTAATCTGGTCGAGACCGTCAAAGGCTATGCCACTCACGAGAAGGAACTATTCGAGAACATAGCCCAGGCCCGCACGAAATATTTTCAGGCCGATACGAGGGGAAAACAGATTGAGGCATCAAACGAATTGGGCGGCTTTCTGTCGCGCCTGCTTATGCTCCAGGAGAGTTATCCTGACCTGAAAGCAAATCAGAACTTCCTGGCCCTTCAGGATAGTCTGGAAGGGACGGAAAATCGGATAGCCGTGGCAAGAACACGGTATAATGAGGCGGCGAAGGCGCTTAATTCCTACAGGCGGGAGTTTTTCGGCTCGTTTTTCTGCACGCGGGCCGGTGTTACTGAGGTTGAGTACTTCGAAGCAACAGAAGCAGCGAAAACGGAAGTACCTAAGGTGGAATTCGGCGAATAACGCCGGAGGCCGGCAGATAGCTTAAAGGCAGTTTTCCTTAAAAACACTAAAAAAAACAGGCTTAGGAAAGAAGTATTTTACGTGGGTATGAGGGCTGGTTTTAGGGGTGATGAATCTGGTTTACTTTATACGGCCGGCGGCCCACGCGCGCCTTCCACATCAATTTGAATATTGGATATGTTTACTGCAGCGTTCACTTTCTTGCCCCCACTTTTATATGCTTCTTATTTATTAAGTCTCATTATACACGAGCCGGCTGCAGATATCAAGAAAATGTTACTCATTTCTAAATGAATCTAAAAGCCACCCCCTTATTCCCCGGTTTTCCACCTGCAAGCCGGCCACTATCGGACCTATATCCCCAGCCGGTTAAAATTTTTCCTACAGCCTTTCAGGCCGTTACGATGTATTACCCCCCTACCGCCCCGGATGCCTTGCTCCTCTATAGATTAAACTCCGCCACCAAAAAGGTATGGTCACTCGGCTTTTCCACCAGCCGTGGTTTTAGGTCGATGTAACAGGCCGTACTCTTTTTCGCCATCGACTCAGTCGCCATAATATGGTCCAGCCGCCAGCCCGCCTTTCGCCTATATGCATTCATTCTGTAGTCCCAGAACGTATATTGACCCGCTTCTGTACAGTGCATCCTGAAGACGTCGGTAAAGCCCCACTCCATAACCTTCTTAAGGACTTTATGAACCTCCGGATGATAACAGACATGTCCGAGCAGCCCTTCCGGGTCATAGACGTCTATGGCCTGGGGCGCAATATTAAAATCGCCCAGCCACACCACACGCTCGCTTGGCTTGAAATGTGTCATGAAGTGTCTGCGAAGCCGCCTGAACCACTGCAGCTTGTACTGGAACTTTTCCGAGTCCGGCTCATAACCCTGCGGCACATAAGTATTTACTATCGCAATCCCTTTGATTACCGCCTTCAGCAGCCTTGCCTCGTCCCTCGGCTCATCCCTGAAGCCAAACTCGACATTCGAGATTTTGCTTCTGCTGAAAATCGCCACGCCGTTATAACTTTTCTGGCCCTTGAAAGCATATTCATACCCCGTTTTCTCAAATGCTTCATGGGGAAAATCAACGTCCTGCACCTTTGTTTCCTGGACGCACAGGACGTCCGGCCGGTTCTCCCTGAGCCACTTTACTACAATCGGAACTCGAGAGCGCAGCGAGTTGGCATTAAAAGTCGCGATTTTCACTCAGACAATCCCTCCCTGCTCCCTTATGCTCCTGCCTCTTGGCTTTGCCACAGACTCTCAGGAAATCCAGCCCAATAAGCTCCACTCAGCCGGCTCAGAGTCCTTAGCCAATTTTCTCCGTTGCCACTTCCTGGGCGGCCTTCTTACCACCGGTCACTTCTTTAACGGCCGGTTGCTTCCGCCGTTCGGCCTTCAGTATCTCGCCCAGAAGGTCGGCCTTAGACTCTTCAGTGCTCGAGATAGTACTGTAACTTTCCACTATGCACAGCAACCCCAAGATAAAACTGACCATGCTTTCGCCCCCCTGGTTCACGTTCACGCCGCCCGGCTCAAGCGCATCACAGCAGCCTTTGGTTTTGAAGTCATATACCGGAATGTGCAGGTCATTTTCTCCAAGGAACCAATCAAACGCCTTTCGCCAAAGTGTCAGAAACGTCTCATCCTTCGTCGCCTCATACGCCGCTCTGAGCATCATCACAGTGCTTCCCGCCTCAATCGGCTGCTGGTCGAACGCCGCCCTTTCCCACCCGCGTTTGTACCACCCATTGGTCCCAATAAAGCTGAAATGATAACCATTGAAAGTCTTCTCGAGCAGAAATTCACACATCTTATTGGCCACCGACAGATATTTTGCTTCGCCAAGTGTCACAGCAGCAACAAACAGTGCATGAGGCAGGACAGCATTATCGTAAGTTACTATTTCCTCAAGCCAGTCCCAGTCCTCTGTCCGGCTCATCTCGTACTGTATTACCAGCTTATCCGCCGTCATCGCCAAAGTCCGTTTTATATCACTGGCACCCGGAAACTGCTTGAGGTAGTCGGATAGGCCGAGTATTGAATAAGCCATTCCCCTCGGAGACAGCGAGGCAACGTGCCTTATCGACTTATCAAAACAGTCTTTAATTATCGATAAATATGCCGGTAATGGCGATTTCGCCATCGCTGTACCAAATGCCCACAGCACCCTCCCAAGTGCATCATGTGCCGGCTCGTTCGGCACCCATCGCCGCTCGAAACTCATAAAGTCCTTCATCGTGCCGTCATTATTCTGCGCATGACAGATAAAAGACAGGTACGTCCCGAACAATCGAAGCGATTCCTGGTCGGCATACTGCGCCCAATATTTCGTCATTGCCACAAGTGCCAGCGCATTATCCGTAGTGCAATACCCGCCGTTGCGATTTGGTATTATGAAGGTCGCTTCCCGGTACAGTCCGGTACTGTCCGTCAGCCTCATCAGATGGTCCAAACGCGGCTCCGGGACCTCGATGGTCGATATCGGCGTGCGACCAGGCGGAATCGCTTTCGCCGGCATACGTGCCGGCAAGCGCTTTGTGGTAAACAACTTCCAGTACTGCCCCGCCACCTTCGGCCATATCATCGCCCGACCAAAGTCGTACGCCCGACGTCTCATAGAATAAAACAGGGTGCTGTTACGCAGCAAATCAATTATCGACTCAGTAATATGCCGTGAATCTCCGAAACGAACCAGCTTACCCCTGCCTTTTGCCAGAAATTCCTGCGCCGCCCAATAAGGCGTCGAAACCACCGCTTTACCCGCCCCAACCGCAATACCCAGCGTCCCGCTTGTCAACTGCTCCTGCTTCAGATAAGGCGTAACATAAATCTCCGCCGCGCACAAAAAGTTTCGAAGCTCCTCCTCACTCACGAAGCGGTCGTGGAAAATTATATTGTCCTGTATTTCCAGGTCTTTTACTATTCGCTGCAGACGAAATCTATATGATTCTCCTTCCTGCCGTACCACCTCCGGATGCGTCATTCCCAATATTATGTACAGGACAGAGCTGTCCGCTTCGACAATGCTCGGCATCGCTCTAAGCATCATCTCTATGCCTTTGTTGCGTCCCAGAAGCCCGAATGTCAGGATCGTTCTGCGACCTTCCATGCCGAATTTATGTTTATAGTAGTTGCTGTCCACAAACGGCAAATCCGGTATGCCGTGCGGAATCAGTTGTATCTTCTTCGATGATATTCCGTAAATCTCGCGGAGCATCGTAGTGCCGCGCTTATTCATAACGATGAGTTTATGCGACCTGTCGCACACATCCACCAGCGACTTGTAATACTCCGGGCTCGGCTCAGCAAGAACCGTATGCAGAGTTGTAATGACAGGTGCATTTAACCTGCCGAGTAACAGGTTTAAGTCGGAGCCGCCCTCGCCTCCAAAAAGGCCGAACTCATGCTGTACCGAGACCACATCAACGTGACTGAAATTGATATAATCCGCCGCGCTGAGATAGTCTTTCTTGACATTCTGGCGAATCTCGAACTTTACCGGCTCACTGTATTGATACTCGTCGTCTGACTGCATAGCAACAACCAACGGCTCGAAGTCCTTGCCTGCAGCCAACCTGATATGCTTGATAAGGTCCGAACTAAAAGTCGCGATGCCACATTTTCGGGGTAAGAAAGAGGAGATAAAAACCACCCTTTTGCCCTGGCTCCTTGCCATCGGTCATGCCCCTTTGGGAATATAGAACAAATCCTATGCTTGATTTTAACAGAAGTCCCCTACCTGTCAAGTAAATTCAGCGAATCTGAACCTTTATCTCCTTTCCATTAATGCCGCCTGAGTAGTCCTAATCACCGGCTTTCTTTAACTACTCCATACATCCCAAATTTTATCAAAATTTTCCTCAATGAAAATTTGACAAATCTTAGAATTAAAATATACTACTGTTTCGGTAGGAATAGAGGAGCCTTGCGTGAAACTCTCCACAAGAACCAGGTATGGACTGAGGGCAGTTTTGGAATTGGCCTTACAACACGACAAAGGGCCTGTACAGATAAAAACTATTGCTCACAAACAGGATATATCCGGCAAGTACCTCGAACAATTATTCGCTATTCTCAAATCAACGGGGCTGGTAAGAAGTGTTCGAGGCTCCAAGGGCGGCTATTTACTTGCCAGAACTCCTGCTTCGATTACACTTTATGACCTTTTCAAGGCCCTTGAAGGACCTGGAGCAACCGTTGAGTGCCTTGAAAATAAGGACTATTGCTCGCGGTACCCGGATTGTGTTGCAAGACAGGCCTGGGCAAAACTCCAGGAGGCCATCTCCGAGATACTAAAGTCCATAACACTGCAGCAATTGCTCGAGAAGGCAAAGGAGAATGATAAACTACCGATAGAGCATAACATAACCGCAAAACTATAATAATTAATTGATTGGGGCCTGATAATGAGCCGTAAGACACCTAAAACCAAAAATATAGAGAAAATCATAAAAGACCTTGTGCGCACTTATACCGGCGATTCCGGTATAAATTTTATTGATGTTTCCAATCTGCCGCTAAGGGACAATATTGTCCGAATCCTCGACCTGCTGATGGAGGTCCTTTTCCCGGGCTATACCGGAAAGAGAACTACTACACGTGCTAATATCAGTTTCATTATCGGTGATATACTCTGCCAGGTATATTCGGAACTATGCGAACAAATAGAGCACGCCTTCCGCTATGGCTGCAGAATAAAAAAATGTGCGGACTGCGACTGTGGCGAGATGGCTCATAACGTCACAAATCATCTGTTTTCCCGCTTGCCTGCAATCAGACAGATGCTTAAAGGTGATGTTTCCGCCGCTTACGAGGGTGACCCGGCCGCACAGTCCTTCGAGGAGATTGTAATAAGTTATCCCTGCATCACCGCCATCGCCACCTATCGTATAGCTCACGAGTTGTACCTCAAACAGGTCCCCCTTATTCCAAGGATAATGGGCGAATGCGCACACACCAGAACCGGCATCGACATCCATCCCGGCGCTACAATAGGCAAAAACTTTTTCATCGACCACGGAACCGGCGTAGTAATTGGCGAAACTGCCGTTATAGGCAACAAAGTAAAAATTTATCAGGGCGTCACCCTCGGTGCCCTGGCACCCGACAAAGGCCAGTCCCTACGCGGAGTCAAACGCCATCCAACCATTGAAGACAATGTCACCATATACGCAGAAGCAACCATACTCGGCAATGTCGTTATCGGCAAAGGGACAGTCATCGGCGGTAACGTGTGGATAAAAGAGTCGGTACCAGGCGGCGTCACTGTTACTACACCAAAGGCGGATTTAGTTTATAAAAAACGCAAAGGTAAATCGTAGAAAATTTTGACTTTTTTTCTCGAAATATGATTCAAGGAGACACTGATGCAGGTTTTTAAGGATTATGCTGAGCATTATGACCTTTTGTATAAAGATAAAGATTATGCTAAATAAAGCTAAAGAAAAGAAAGAGAAGCTGGGATATAATGTCGATTTTCATTCAGGTGACATATGAAGCTTTCAATTAGAAAAATTGATTGTATTACCTGTATGTTTGCAGGTCTTAATTATGTAATCCAAAATGATGATATCGAAAAAACTCTGAAAAATATAAATCAGCATCTATCTGAGAATGGACCCTTTGTTTGTGATATCTGGAACGGCCTTGCAGTAATTCAAGTTCTGCCTTCCACGCGGGTTAAAGTAGTTTAAGACGGAACTACAAAAATAGTTCGAACTGTAGAACCAGAACTGGATGCCTTTGGGCAAATATCCAAAAACCATTACTATATGCTGGTATTAAGAGACGGCCAAAAAGTAGAAGCTAAGGCTAAACAGAAAATTAATTCAGGAGTTTCCCGTTGGTGGGTGACCTACTCCAGAAAATTGCAAAGCTAAAACAGCAGCGAAAAGCTGTGATACTCGCGCATAACTATCAGCCCGGCGAAATACAGGACCTGGCAGACTTCACCGGAGACTCGTTGGGCCTGAGTATAAAAGCCGCACAGACGGATGCGGAAGTGGTGGTCTTTTGCGGCGTGCTGTTTATGGCCGAGACGGCTGCTATTCTGTCACCGCAGAAAACAATTCTTTTGCCGGCAAAAGACGCGGGCTGCCCACTCGCCGATATGATCACGGCTGAGCAGCTTCGTGAATTGAAGGGCAAACACCCCGACGCGTTAGTCGTCTGTTATGTAAACAGCCCTGCTGAAGTCAAAGCAGAAAGTGACTATTGCTGCACAAGTGCTAACGCCGTTGAGCTGGTAAGTTCTCTGCCCGATGATAAACAAGTTATCTTTGTCCCCGACCAACATCTCGGCCAATTCGCTGCTCAAAGAACCGGCAGAGACCTCATCCTTTGGCCCGGTTACTGTCATGTGCACGTCGCGATTACTGAAGATAACATCAAAAACGCAAAAGCGAAATATCCCGATGCCGTTGTTATGGCGCACCCGGAATGCACCGAGCCGGTAAAGCAGCTTTCAGACCAAATCCTAAGCACCGGACAGATGCTGAAGTTTGTCACCCAGAGTGATGCGAAAAGATTCATTGTTGCTACCGAGAATGGTATCATTCACGCCTTGAAAAAGAAAAGACCTGATGCTGAATTTATCCAAGCCAGCGAAAGGGGAATTTGTCCTAATATGAAGAAAATTACTCTGGATAAGGTTGTCGCCTCACTCGAAGAGATGAAGTATCATATTAATGTCCCGGAACAGATAAGACTCAAAGCTACAAAAGCGCTAAACCGGATGGTCGAGATATTACCAGCGACTTAGATAAGAACTCAAAATGATGGACAAAGAAGCGAATTATCATTTAGAGACATTAGCCCTGCATGCCGGTCACCAACCGGATTCCGAGACCCTCAGTCGTGCCGTGCCCATCTATCAAACGACCAGTTACGTATTTAAAGATACCCAGCACGCCGCAGAGCTCTTCGCACTCAAGCAGTTCGGCAATATCTACACCCGCCTGATGAATCCGACTACCGATGTTCTCGAAAAACGCCTTGCCGCACTCGAGGGCGGAGTCGCGGCCCTTGGCCTAAGCTCAGGTCAGTCCGCCATTTATGTTAGTATCTTCAACATCTGCAAAACAGGCCAGCATCTCGTCTCCTCAAACTCACTTTACGGCGGCACATATACACTCTTCAGCCAGACATTCCCAAAGCTCGGTATTGATGTTACATTTGTGGACCCCAGAGAGCCCGACAATTTTGCAAAGGCTGTTAAACCCCAAACCCGCCTTATCTATATTGAAACTGTCGGTAATCCCAAAAATGACATCCTGCAATATGAAAAAATATCCGAAATCGCCCACGACCACGGCCTGCCCGTAATATGTGACAACACCGTTATGACGCCGATATTGTTCAGGCCCATCGATTATGGCATTGATATTGTAGTTCATAGCTGCACGAAGTTCATTGGCGGACACGGTACCAGTATCGGCGGCATTATCGTCGACTCCGGAAAGTTTAACTGGGCAAACGGCCGATACCCGGAACTTACCGAACCTGACCCCAGCTATCACGGTATTAAATACGTGGAATCTTTTGGCCAGATGGCATATATCATAAAAGCAAGGACTCAATTCTTACGGGATATGGGTTCCTGTATGTCGCCATTCAATGCCTTTCTATTCCTGCAGGGCCTTGAGACTATACACCTGCGGATGCCCAGACATTCTGAAAACGCGCTCAAACTCGCACAATGGCTCGAAAAGCAGGATACCGTCAACTGGGTCAACTATCCCGGCCTTAAGTCTCATCCTGATTACAAACTCGCACAAAAGTACCTGCCCAAAGGCCAGGGGGCTATTCTCGGCTTTGGTATCAAAGGCGGCAGGCAGGCAGGCATTAAGTTTATTAACAGCGTGAAATTGGCCAGTCACCTGGCCAATATCGGCGACAGCAAGACATTGGTTATTCACCCGGCCAGCACGACCCATCAACAACTCACTGAGGCCGAACAGCTTGCAGCCGGCGTTGTGGATGATTATATTCGTGCTTCTGTTGGAACGGAGCACATTGATGATATAATAGTTGACTTCCAGCAGGCCCTGGAAGCCAGCCAACAATGAAAACTTAGAACTATAAACTATGAACTAAAAATGTGGGATTATACCGACAAAGTAATCGACCATTTCCTCAAACCTCGAAACGTCGGCGAGATTGAAAATCCAGACGGCATAGGCGAGGTCGGCTCATTAGCCTGCGGCGATGCGCTTCGCCTGACCTTCAAACTGGACAAGGACGGCAGGATAAAGAACGCCAAATTCAAAACCTTCGGCTGCGCAAGTGCAATCGCAACGTCTTCTGTTCTGACCGAGATGATAAAGGGAATGACTCTCGAAGAGGCTGCCAAGGTTACCAATAAAGACATCGCCGAGTATCTCGGCGGCCTGCCCGAACAGAAAATGCACTGTTCCGTTATGGGAAGAGAAGCGCTCGAGGCCGCTATAGAAAATTACCGCAGCGGAGGCACCAAAAAACACGAGCTTGAGGGCCAGGTTGTCTGCACCTGTTTCGGCGTAACAAAAAACGAAATCGAAAGGGTTATCCGCGAAAACGACCTTACTACAGTCGAGCAGGTAACAAATTATTGCAAGGCCGGTGGGGGCTGCGGCGGATGCCACGGACAAATCGAACAAATAATCGAGACGCTGCAGGGCGAGAAAGCACACGCTGTACACCCAGCCCCTGCCCGTAAGCCGGTAAAGCTAACAAATATCCAGAAAATTCAACTGATTCAGCAAACGATTAACGAGCAAATCCGACCTGCTCTCCGCGCCGACGGAGGCGACATCGAATTAGTAGACGTTGAGGGCAACAAGGTCATTGTGGCATTCAGGGGAATGTGCGCGCAATGCAAGATGGCGGAATTTACAATCAAGGACGTCGTTGAGGCAAGGCTGAGAGAATTTGTCAGTGACCGGCTTTTCGTCGAGGAGCAGAAAGACTCGGCAGAGCAACCCCATCTGCATCGGGAAAAATAAAATGAAAACAATCTATCTCGACAACAACGCTACGACGAAGGTAGCCGATGAGGTTTTTGAGGAGATGAAGCCCTACCTGACCGAGCTGTATGGCAATCCCTCGAGTATGCACACCTTCGGCGGCCAGGTCACTCGTAAAATCCGCGAGGCCCGCGAGAATGTGGCCGCCTTGCTTGGCTGCGACTCGTACGAAATCTTCTTCACCAGCGGCGGCACTGAAAGCGACAACGCAGCTATTAATGGCACACTAGCCGCAATACCCCAAAGACGCACGGTAATAACCACCCGCGTCGAGCATCCTGCTGTTCTGGCTACCTGTCGCGAACTGAAAAACCACGGCTACACCGTCGTCGAGCTTGGCGTCGATGGCAACGGCCTGCTTGATTTGGATGAGTTTCGCCGGAGTATTAACGACGATACCGCACTGGTGAGCATAATGCATGCAAACAACGAGACCGGCGTGCTCTTTCCCGTCAACGAAATCGCCCGCATCGCCAAGGAGAAAGACATTATTTTCCACACCGATGCCGTCCAGGCCATCGGCAAAATCCCTATCAATCTTGCCCGGACGCCGATTGACCTGCTCAGTCTTTCCGGCCACAAGCTGCACGCCCCGAAGGGCATAGGCGTCCTTTACGTTCGTAAGGGAACGCGTATATCTCCCTTTATGTTCGGCGGCCATCAGGAGGCCGGCCGAAGGCCGGGAACAGAAAACGTACCCGGAATCATAGCGCTTGGAAAGGCCTGCGAGCTGGCAGGCCGAAATATCGAGGAGGAAAACAACCGCGTCAAAAAATTACGTGATAAGCTCGAGGACAAGATATTAGCCAGTTGCCCCGATTGCAGACTTAACGGCGATAAACAACACCGTCTGCCCAACACATCTAATATCAGCTTCGAATTTATCGAAGGCGAGGCAATCCTGCTTATGCTCGACCGCTACGGCATTTGTGCCTCCAGCGGCTCGGCCTGCACTTCCGGCTCATTAGAGCCGTCGCACGTCCTGCGCGCGATGGGCGTACCATTCACTGCCGCACACGGCTCGGTTCGCTTTAGCCTATCGAGATACAACACCGAGGAGGAAATCGACTTCGTCATTGAAAAAATGCCCCCAATCGTAAACCGCCTCCGCGAACTATCGCCCTTTGTAACCAGGTAGTTCGGATTTGACCTTTTGTAACTTTTCCTGCGGGAGTGGTTTATCGTCCTTCAACATCCAGCAAATGCTTTTTCTTCAGAATATGCAAAACAATATAAACAGCCAGGCCGAAGGAAAACAATAACAAATAAAACCAGCTGATTTGCAATTTACCTTTATAGTAGAAATCACCAATTACTTCCAGGCATGTAAATGTCGTTATTATAAGAAAAAAAGCAGCGTACTCTCTTTTGAGGACGGTTTTAATAGAAAAAGGCAGAGCAGGTTTTTGCCGGTTCCTGAAACGAGGAAAAATCACAGGTGTTTTTTCGGCCCAGCTCTTAAATTCCTCTCCGAACTTCTCCTGTAGAAACCCCTCCTCTACAAATATTATTCGCTCATAATAAAAAGAGAAAAGCAATATCGCAGCAATGCTGAAGAAAAACGAATGTGTAAAAAAGGATATACCCGCCCATATCAAAAAATTACCCAGATATAATGGATGTCTTACAATAGAATACGTTCCTGTCGTGTTCAGAACACTTGCCTTTTGACTCTTTGTCCCTCTGCCGGAGGTTCCTTTGGGTGTATGCCCGACTGTATAAATACGAATCCCCAATCCCGTGAAGGAAACTATAAAGCAAAATATCTCCCAAAGAATATCCAGTGTATGATTGCCTTTGGGGTATGTATAACTTTCCAAAGAGACCAGAAAAAGGAATATTGCCAGTAAAGGCAGAAAGCTTCTCCATCTGAACAACCAGCGTCCTGTGCGTTTGAATTCTTCTATTAGGGGCATTAAAGATTTTCCAATACTATGAAAACCATCGACTACGGGATTCGCATGACTACAGGTAGAACCCCCGATTCATGGAACCTTTCGATAAGGTGTATCAGCATGAATATCCATACAAACCACATTCCATTCGCAAAGTTCTTCACGAAGCTTTTGGCCTTTACCTGGTAAACAAGTGGTTCTTTATACAGAGAAAGCCTCGGCAAAAATCGAGGTGTTCGCTTCATATACTCAACATAAGCCTCGCCGAATTTAGCCGTCAATTTTCTCTCTTCCGCCAATATGGTAAAAGGATAATAGAACACGTAAAAGACAACTACCAATGTCAGAACGAGCAGATTTTCCGATGCCAGCCCGATTCCGACCGAACCTATAAAACTAAAAAAGTACAGCGGATGGCGTACCATCGAGTATGGCCCTTCGGTTACTAACTCACGTTTCTTGTTACCGCTTATATACATAAGCGCCCAAAGTCGGCCGAGACTGCATGTCGAGAGCAAAAACAATCCCGACATCTCGAAAAATATATCCTCAAAACTTTCCCGGTTAAAGGAATGAGTAGTAAAAACAAGCAGCAATATAATAACTAACCCAAAAATGCGGGACACTATCACTCTTGATTTGACGATAGCAAATAGTACTCTATCTTTCATTGTAAAGGTGCTCTCATTCCTGCTAATTGTGAACAACGCACTGCCGAAGGAGGGACTCGAACCCTCACCCTGTTGCCAGGACGGGATTTTGAATCCCGCGCGTCTGCCGATTCCGCCACTTCGGCTGGGTCAATTTATTAATGATTATTGATAATCGGCCGAGTTTTGTCAATGCCAAACTGCTTCTTCAGTGGAATGTTCCTCTGGCCCCCTAAAAGGCAAATTTATGGTTGACTGCGTATGGTCAGAACAGTAGAAAATGGGAAAACATACACCCGAAAGCTGTCCAGTCCATTATGAGGTACAGTGATATAAATTTGATGATGTCTCGATGGACAGGTTGCTCGGTTTAATGAGGTTAAAATGGCGTTTCTAATGGGCGATACAGGAATCGAACCTGTGACCCGCTGATTAAGAGTCAGCTGCTCTACCGGCTGAGCTAATCGCCCGGGTAATTCAAGCGATACTTTACGATACCCGGTCAAATATTACAAGAAAAACAGCTAAAAAACTTGCTGAGAAAATCACAGGCGAACAGCTAATAAAGGGATATGTAATGGAGATAAGAATCAAAAATTCAGCTCTACAATTAGTTGAAGGCGATATTACAGAGATGGCCACGGACGCTATCGTCAACGCTGCGAACGCACAACTTGTGCTTGGCGGGGGCGTGGCGGGAGTAATAAGAAAGAAAGGCGGGCCGGAAATTCAGGCAGAATGCGACAAAATCGGCGGGACTTTTGTCGGCGGTGCGGTCATAACAACCGGTGGCAACCTGAAAGCAAAATATGTAATTCACGCAGTGGGTCCTCGAATGGGTGAAGGCGACGAGGATGAAAAGCTTAAAAACGTCACTTTAAACTCGCTCAGGCTGGCCGATGAAAAGAAACTGAAGACCATTGCCTTTCCTGCAATCAGCACGGGTATCTTTGGTTACCCTATTACACGGTGTGCCGAGATAATGCTGACAGCAACCATTGATTATCTCAAGGGCACGACAGGGCTGGAAAAGGTTGTCTTTTGTCTATTCGGTACCGAAAGCTATGAAGTCTTTCGCGGCCGGCTTGAGTACGAGACAGAGAAAAGGCGATAGCTCCCAAGAACACAATTGTTCATCCACACCACTTTGAGAAGCTGCGAAAGCTAATTCAGATGGATTTCTATGAGTTGTAGTCCACACCAGCTTTTTACCCCCTATTCTTTGCTGCGCTTCAGCGCAAAAAAAAAGCGGTGAAACTCTTCACTGCCTTTCAGTTTATAAAATATTTCTCAGGATTACTATTTACGTTTCTTTAACAATACCAAACCGCCAAAACCCAATAAGAACATTGTTGCAGGTTCGGGAATTGCACTTATCTCAACTACAAAGTCATTATAATCTCTATCCGAGTACGAATATTGAGGCCAGCCGCAGCCTTCATACCAAATATAGGGCCTGTCCTCCATAAAGACCATCCATGTCACTTCCGGCCCTCCAAGTCCTTCTATTTTGTATGTTACCATATGGTCTTCATAGTCCCCCATATTGTAGTTTTCTGAAACCAATGACCACCACTCTACACCATTCGGCCTATAACCCCAGAGAAAGTCCCCCGCAATGTCAATTACCTTTGTCCCATCCGGTGTTCCTATATCCTCATGCGTAAATAATTCATAATAATCAGTACCTGTTCCACCTCCATTCCAACCGAATGATTGTGAATCCCAGGCATACTTAACCTCCGCTGTCACCGTTGCCTCACCATCTGTCCAGATTTGGTCTACATCAGTTTCCAGATTACCCAAGAGTAGATCCAGATTGTAATCATACTCCTCGTCAAAATCGTAAACTCTAAGAGCGCTGATTCCTGCACTTGCACCTGACCCGATATAATCCACACCGCTTTCTGTAAAGACGCCACCATAAATGATAGATAAAATACCAGCGTGATCTTCTTCAGTTACCGGGGGAGAATTTACTGGTGTGTAATCATAGACACCAAAAACACAAGGTGCTCTCATAACTACTACCACTGCCGCGATGACAGCTAACCAAAAGATCCTTCTACCTAACATCCCTTCTCATCTCCTCCTCAATTCACTTCTAATCGCTATACACGGTGCCTTACGGCCTCCTTTAGAAGTACATACAATCTACCAGAAACAATGTTTGTGTCAAGAAAAAAAAGGTTTTTTTTGGAAATACTTAAAAGTTTTTCCAAAAATATCTCACAACCAGCATAACGCCCAAAAAAGGCACAAAATTCAGGTTTAGAAAAGCGATATGAATATAAATATTTGTGGTATTAACATGTCTTTATTCGTTTGTTTTCGGGCAAATATCTTTGAAATCCGATGAAAAGACTGTAACGATTTTTCTTTATGTAAGAAAGATTGTAAGGATGATTTGAGTTTTCATCTACTGTGTGTAGTTCTTTCCGTCAACTCTCTCATTGCCTCGCACTGGATGGTCTTGTCATAAAGCCTGCCTTTGTTCACGGCGTACACGGCGAGCGCACCACCGTCAATACAGTTTTGGTTTTCCCGCCGAAGCAACTCATTAAAAGCAAGCTTCCGCATCGTTATATCTTTCTTATCACGGCCTTTGGTGTTATGAACAATGTGCAGCAAAAGGTCCAGTTCTAACAGCTCCATACCACTGTTAGTATCTCGAGTTCCCTTCCCGACCGATTTGTTATGTGCTTTCTGTTGTCCGGTCGTCGCGGAATTTACGAAAGAGAAAATAGTCGATTTCGGTACCTTTGCAATATGAGGGCGTACGTCTTGTATTTTAGCTGGATATTTTTGGTGCGTAACGTCTTTGCGTTGGGAAATGTTCTTACGCGGCCGGAGAGACTGCCAGGAGGATTTAGTGTACCCGGGGCCGACTTCCTCAAGGTCCTGCCCATTGTCTTTGCGATTATACGGCCTATTCTTTATAAAAGCATACAACCCCAACGAAGCCACAAGGATTACAAGGACCAGCATTTGCATCCAGACAGTGTCTTCACCATCAGAAGGGCCGGCCGCCAGTATAGTGTATATTAAAAGAGAGTTCATCTTTTTTCGGCCATATTTTCAGTTTGGTTTAGACTAACCGCCCGACCAGGCTGAGATTAATAATTCCGGATATTTACATTATTTGAATTGAACGCTTCCATATAAAAAAGGCTTCTCAGTGCAGCAGTCGTCTTAGGCAGGCGTTATTATGAGCAAACAGCAAGGTTATAGAATTGTCTAAATATATTAAATACTGTTGAACAAAAACTTTAAAAGTTCAAAACAATCATTATACAAGCGAGCCGCCCTGCTCAGCTGCTGCTTTTACCGGATTGCACGGTCCTTTTTGTCAACTCTTTCATTGCCTCACACTGGATGTTTTTGCCGTAGAGATCATACTTGTTTACGGCGTACACGGCGAGCGCATTACTGTCAATCCGGTCCTGTTTTTCCCGCCGAAGTAATTCATCAAAAGTTAGCCTTCGCATCGTCACATCGTTCTTATCATCTCCCTTGGTCTCTTCAACAATACTCAGCAGAAAATCCAGTTCCAATAGCTCCATGCCACCGGCAACATCACCCACTCTTTTTTCGCCTGAGTCAGTTTTCAGAATCTTCTGATTCGCCGTATCTGTCATTTGAAATGTCGGGTCCGCTGTTTTACTTGTCATTTTTTTCTCCTTGTAATTCCTTTCTCTTAGTTTTTTCCACTTCATTTCCGTATGCCTTCAGTCTCCAAAAATTTATTGCCCGGTCCTAAGAATTTCTCAGGCGTTAGCCACATCCTGTCACCAAATCCGATTGAAAGACGCCCGATCCTACATGCATTTCAGGTGTTAGTCAAGCAAAGAAACACCTAAATCATCCCCGGTACAGATGATTCAGCAAAAAAAACCGATTGAAGCGAGGGTATTTTGCTGATATAATTCAGGTTTGCTTCAGGACATAGAGACAAGTGGAGAGGCTGTAATGAGCGAAAAACTCGATAAACACATCCTTGGAAACGGGATGGTAATCCTTGGAGAGCCGATGGAAGCAGTTCGGTCGGTGGCATTTGGATTTATGTTGCCGAGCGGAGCGGCAAGGCTGCCGGACGGCTGTGGCGGCGCAGGCAACGTTATCAGCGACTGGATATTTCGGGGGGCCGGCAAGAGAGATAAAAGAGAGCTTGTAGAGGCCCTGGATGGGCTGGGACTGCACCGCAGCAGCGGAGTTGGAAGCTCGTACATAATGATTGGCGCGGCGTTGGAGGCAGATAATCTTGAACCGGCCCTGGAACTATATGCGGACATCATACTAAAACCCCGGTTGGAAAAAGAGCAGTTCGAACTCTCGAGGGAATTGGCTATCCAGGCGTTGTTGGGACTGGATGACGACCCACGGGGCAAAGTAGGTCTGAAACTGCGGGAACAATTTTATCCACAGCCTTTGGGCAAAAATCCCTTTGGCAACGAGAATGAACTTAACAAACTAACGGCCGAGAAGGCAGGGCAAATTATAAACCATAGTTTCAAACCGGGCCAGATGATATTCTCGGTGGCCGGCAAATATGATTTTGACAGGGTCTACAGACAACTTGAGAATCTATTTGGAGATAACACACGGAACGGTTTGCAGGAGGTTACGCCCGGGCAGAAAGGCGAGCAATATGTGCACGAGCAACATGACGGCGCACAGGTGCATATCGGCGTTATGACGGCGACAGTTCCGGTAAGCAACAAAGATTATTATGACGCGCGGACGGCGGTTTCGGTATTAAGTGGGGGTATGAGCGCACGGCTGTTTACGGAAGTGCGGGAAAAACGGGGACTTTGTTACGCAATCGGGGCCCAGTATCACAGCCTGAAAGAGATGGCGGGCATAGGATGTTATGCGGGCACCACACCGGAAAAGGCACAAGAGACCCTGGATGTGGTACTAAGAGAGTTTAATCGTCTAACCGAAGGCATCAGCAAGGAAGAAATTGAAACGGCCAAGGTCAAGCTCAAGAGCACGCTTATCATGGAAAGCGAATCGAGCAGCAGCCGGGCCGGCGGGATAGCAAGCGATTATTACCTGCTGGGCAGAGTCCGACTCTTAAGTGAGATTAAGGAGAAAATCGAAGAGAGAACCGTAGACTCAGTACTGAACTTCTTGAAGAATAACAGTTTCAGAGATTTTACCATCGTAACAATAGGGCCGAGAGATATAAAGGTTAGAGATAAGATATGAAATTTAAACAACATATACTGGATAATGGACTTTCGATTATCGGCGAAGTGAATAAAGCGGCGCAATCAGCGACGGTCGGTTTTTTTGTGAAAACCGGCTCACGCGATGAGAATAGAGATATAAACGGCGTATCACACTTTCTGGAACATATGTTATTCAAGGGCACTAAACGTCTAAGCGCCCTTGCCGTTAACGAAGCATTTGACAGAACAGGGGCTAAATTCAATGCGTTTACGGGTGAAGAGAACACGGTTTATTGGGCGGCGGTTCTGCCGGAATATCTCAGCGAAGTTATCAAGCTGTGGACTGAACTGATGAGGCCGGCGCTCCGAAAGGAAGACTTCGACATTGAAAAGAACGTCATCAAGGAAGAGATAGCTATGTATCAAGACCTGCCACATTACGACGTTACGGAAAGGTGCAAGGCACTTCACTTTCAGGGACATCCGTGCGGAATGAGTGTCACAGGGACTAATGAAAGTATCACAAATCTAAAGATTGAGCAGATGCGGGATTATTTCAACCGAAGGTATGCACCAAATAATATGGTGCTGGCATGTGCCGGGAACTTCGAGTGGGAGCAGCTTTGCAGCCTGGGTCGGGCAGGATGCAGCCAGTGGCAGAAGCAGGACAGCGGCCGAAGTCTGGAATCTTACAGTGGCAGCAAGGAGAAAAAACGTGATGAGAAGGCTAACCTGGTGCGGGAGCACATCTGTCTTTTCAGCCCCGCAGTCTCGGCACAGGATGAGCGGCGGTTTGCGGCGATGTTGATGGCAACAATAATCGGGGATGATGTTGGCTCGCGTTTTTTCTGGGAAATCGTCGATAAGGCCCTGGCGGAAACGGCAACAATGCAGCTCGAAGCAATGGACGGAATTGGGGTCTTTTACAGCTATATCCGCTGCAGCCCGGAAAATGACGGGAAGGTAACTGAGGCGATTGAAAAAATTTTTGAAGATATTAATGTAAAGGGGATAACCGAGGAGGAGCTGCAAAAGGCAAAAAACAAGATTCTAAGTCTGCTGACAATAAGAAATGAGCTGCCGATGGGTCGTCTGATAGACCTTGGCATAAACTGGCTATACCTGGGAAAATATCGGACGGTCGAAGAGGAAATTGACTCAATCAAGGCAGTTACAGTAAATAACATTGAGGAATTGATAAGGCAGTTAAAGCCGGGGGATTTTACGCGTTTTTCAATTGGACCGCCTCAAAACAGCAAACATATCGATTGATATTGCGAATTGTACTTGATTAATCCGGCCATTTCGGTTAAACTATACTTATCCAAATTGACCGTTTTTATTTTGGGCAACAGCTGTAAGTCTTTTATTAACAGCATGTTAAGAGGGATGGCGCCCTGGGTTTTTTTACAAAGTTTGCACACGGGCAAACTGGAGTGGCTCCTCGGTCGTATAAAGGTATTGAGAGGAAGAGTCGGTTAGTCTATGTATAAGTGGCTTACCGACGGTTTCGAGGAGGTTATGGGGATGGAACAGATGGATAGCGGCAAGGCCCTTGACGCCGACATTCTGCAAAGCAAGGCGGATATTCTGCGAGCACGGCAGAGTACGGCCTTGACGGAAATAAAGAAACATAAGACAAAAGAAGAAAAAGAGCAAGCCCATGAATTGCCGGTTACCTCAGTGCAAACAACTCAAGCCCCCCCCGCCATTGGAAATCCCACACAGCCAATGACGGAGAAGGAAAAAGCACAGATTGAGCCTAAGAATAACATCCCGGCACGAAAACAGACAGTTGACGTACAAATCAGCAAGAAGGAAAACTACGAAGCTAATAATGTGAGTGTCGCTACAAACCAAAGAGACGAAAAACCGCCCGAAGAGGCAGAATATATTCAAAATAATAACGAGGTAAAAATTATCAAACAGGTTAAATCATTGATATCCGGCAGTGAACAGACAGACGGGCAGGAAGTACCGAGATTTAACCTGGCCGAACAGATTATGGCAGAGCAGCGGAAAAGCTCGGCAACAAAACGGAAGGCTCCAAATAGAAAGATTGTCTCTGTAAGGCAGCAGGCGTATAACGCAGGCCTGACGGGGCCATCCAGACAGGAAGTCTTGGATGAAGAAAAAGAGTTTTCCTCGACACAACAAGAAATAATCGCATGGATTGTTCGCCAGGACATTGAAAGACTCTGTGAGGATAAGGAACAGCAAGGACAAAAAAGCTTTGGCAACCGGAGGTTTTGAGAAACGGCCGAGTTCGGAGGGGACCATCGAAGAAAATGAGAGCTAAACTCGAAATTTGGGCAGTTGTATGCATTCGATTATATACAAAGCAGCCCGACTGAAAGCAATAATCCTGCAGGACCCCTTGCTGATGGTTGGCTTAGGCATAATAGCCGCAGCAGCAGTGCTGCTGGTAGTCGTGCTGCTCTGGTTTAAGTTACGGTCAAAGAGCAAAAAACAAGCTGCCTCAAAACAGGAGAAAACAGAAGATTTGCAGGAGCCGGAAGAAAAACAGGAGGTCCGAGACGAAACAAATGAGAATTATAGATCCATTATAGAGCGCCTAAGCAAGGTCAAGAAGAAATACAAATCAGTTTTGTTCGTAGCCTGGGACCTCGAATCTCTTCCAGTAACTATCCCGGTGAACGTAGCGCTGGAACTGGCGAAAAATAAAATACGCTGCCTTATCATTGACCTTGACATCAGACGCGACGCGATAGCGAAGGCGTTCGATATTAAGGACAGTCCGGAGATACAGCTAAAGGCTTCGCGAACGAAACTGGAGAATCTCTGGGTCTGGCCTGCCCACAATTTCAGGAAACTTAAACAGATGAACATAAGACCGCTCGTCCAAAAAGCAGTTGAGAAATTTGACCTCGTGATTATAAACTCACCCTACCTGGCGAGTAGTCCGGACCGAAATCAGATACTATCATCAGCTCGGGGGGCGGTCATTTTCAGCAGGGATGACTCGGAAGAGAAGAAACTAACCAAGTTAATCAAGGCATCACAGTGCGCGCTAATCAGCAAAGTCCAGACTCCGGAGACAAAGAATAAAGCAGCTAAGACGTAATTTTCATAGTAAAACACCAACTTGTTTTTCCCCGCATAAGTCATCCGAAAACACAGACGACTGTTTCCAACCCTGCAGGTGCAGAATCAGGTCAATTTTTTAAGAGGAATTTCTTCAAAGCAGCTTCAGTAGAGGGGCTCTGGGGGAAAATTTCCTTACAGGTGCCGGTTCGATTTTAAAGTGTCTCTTCCGAGCCGCCATAGACGAGGCGCACTCGGCCAACGTTTGGAATGCAGGTCAGTGAGACAATCCCATACGCCATACGAGACAACAAGTTTTTGCGACTGTTTTTAAGGAGAAATCTTTTCAGGTTATCAGGCCAGGGCAACCTGAAACCACTCGGCCAATATACGAAGAGTGCCTTTCCCACCAGGTAGTCACGCGGTACGATTCCGGGACGATACTGTTTTCCACCGTTGCCCTTGCCGGGTGCACTCCACAATCGGCCGTCCGCACTTGCAGGGCTGTTGTCTCCCAATACGAAGAATTCATCATTAGCGAGTGTAAGAGGATTCCCGGCCCCGGCGCGGCAGGTATAATCGCGCTGCGAGAGGGTTAGCGTAGTATAGTGGATATCACGGAAAATAGCTGAATGGGAAAGTGTAAGCCTGCCGGAGCCGAAGATAAACGCCTTAGGCTGAATTTCTGTATCAATTGGTCCTGCATCTTCCGGCCTCCGGCCTAAATCACAGGCTAATTTCTCGCTGCCGCAGTTGAAAAACAACTGATGGTCAACATTGGCAAATTTGACCTGCAGCGGAATGCCTGTGGGCGGTGGCTGAATTTCTTTCCGAGCCAGCTCAACCGGCTCAGTACCATCCTGCAACATTTCAATGACCATCAGACCGGTAAAGTCAAGCCGGGCATGATAAAGCGTTCTGTATTTGCTCAAGCCGATTCCTACCTGGCCGTCCGGCTCAAAGCAGGAGACGAAAAAACGGACCATCAAATCACTACAATATGGCTGGTCTTTGTATTGGGTGGCAAGGTCATAAGCATAAGTTGCTCTGAAGTCGTTACCGATACTTGTATCATAAATCATAATGTGCTCTTCGTCGGCGTTGCTTTCGAGCGTGAAGATTGTGGGATTACGGCGGTCAAGGCTCCATTTTGAGCTGGGCATATTCCTGAAAGGCTGACGCCATTGGTGGCCGTTAAAAGCGAGCTGGTCCGGCTGAACGGGGTAATAGTCATTATCATAGACGGGCATCCAGAGTCCCTGCTGAACTTTTGGCGGCTTTCGCTCGATTTCTCCATTAATATAGATATCACCGTCAATAATTTCGACCTCTTCACCAGGCTTGGCGACAAGGCGTTTAATGAAATTCACCCTTGGGTCAGTGGGATTCTTGAAGACAATCACGTCCCATCGTTTTGGCTCAAAGAGTTGATATATACACTTCAGGACAAGTACCCTGTCACCGTTTGCAACGGGCATCCTGCCGGTAGTGTGCTGGAAATAACCACAGCTTGGGCATCGAGGCTTTGCAGGTTGAATAGGAACGTCATAGCCCGGTACGGTGTCCTGATGCAATCCGTAATACCGGGGCAGAAAGCCATAGTCATATTCGTAGCCACACTGGCTGCAGCGTAGTCTGAAATGGGCGCCTTTGAGAGTATCAGCCATACTTCCCGTGGGGATACGAAAAGCTTCCATAACAAAGGCACGGAACACAAACGCCAGGATGAAAGCCGTTGTCAACCATTCGAGTGTTGCAGCAATCTCGGCTACGATGTTTTTGTCTTTACGGTCATCGTCTTTTTTCTTGTAACTACCGGATGGCATTGTCTAATCAGCTTTCAATGGTTTTATCTCAGCGGCTTGATGCCGCATTTAAACATTATTTAGCGGACAGATAATCGTTTATCGCCGCGGCGGCTGTTCTGCCCTGTCCCATCGCGAGTATCACGGTGGCGGCTCCAAGTACAATGTCGCCGCCGGCGTAGACACCATCGAGGGAAGTTTTACAATTCTCATCGACTATTATATTTCCCCACTTGTTAAAATTCAAGCCGGGAGTGGTCTGCGCGATTAGGGGATTTGCAGTATTTCCTATAGCTATTATTACGGTATCTAATTCGAGTTGAAACTCCGAGCCGGGCACTGGCACAGGTCTTCTTCTGCCGGAGGCGTCAGGCTCGCCAAGTTCGTATTTAAGTAGTTCAAGGGCCTTAACACTACTGTCCTGGTCCGCAAGGATTCTCTTAGGGCTTTGCAGAAGGCGAAAATCAATCCCTTCCTCTTTTGCGTGCTCAACTTCTTCGAGCCTTGCAGGCATTTCTTTTTCGCTTCGACGGTAAACGAGATAGACCTTTTCCGCTCCAAGCCGGACAGCAGTTCGAGCGGAGTCCATAGCGACATTGCCGCCGCCGATTACTGCCACTCTTTTCGATGTTACTATCGGCGTATCGGCTCCTTTGCCGAAACGGTAGGCGTTCATAAGATTTGCCCGTGTGAGGTACTCATTCGCACTTAAGACGCCGATGAGGTTTTCGCCCTCGATTCCCATAAATCTCGGCAGGCCAGCCCCTACGCCGATAAACAGTGAGTCAAATCCGTCAAGCGTCATCAACTGCTCAATGGTTCTGGTTTTGCCGACGAGAAAATTACATACGATTTTGACGCCCATTTTGCTCAGGACATCAATCTCTTTTCGAACGATGGCTTTCGGCAATCTAAACTCAGGGATTCCGTAGACCATTACGCCGCCTGGTTTATGAAATGCCTCGAAAATAGTGACGTCATGTCCCATTCTTCGCAGGTCGGTTGCCGCGACGATTCCACCGGGGCCTGAGCCGACAACCGCGATTCTTTTGCCGGTCTCAGGGGCGACTTCGGGAATGCTTTGATTGTCCTGGTCGAGGTCAGCGACAAATCTTTCGAGTCTGCCAACGGAGACGGCCATATTAACGTCCTTGTATTTTTTCCCAACGGTGCATTTTTGCTGGCACTGTACTTCCTGGGGGCATACTCGACCACAAACGGCCGGAAGGAGTGAATTCTCCTTTATAATGTTCAAGGCCTTTTTATAGTCGCCCTCGGCAACGGCAGCGATGAAATCTCGTATCCTGATTCGCACGGGACAGCCTTCAACACAGGGCGCGTTTTTACACTGAAGACAGCGTAAGGCTTCAAGACGGGCCTGGGTTTCGGTGTAGCCCAAAGCAACCTCGTTTACGTTTCTCCTTCTGGCAACGGGGTCCTGTGCCGGCATCGCCTGAGGCGGAATTTTGTACCTGTCCGACGGCTTGAGAGTACCACTGCTTTGCTTGTCCAATAGTTGCCGCAAGAGTTCCTGTTCACCGCTCACTATTGCAACTCCCGGAAATGACCGTTATAAAAACAGCAAGTCGCGAGGACTGCCCCGCCAACCAAAATACTACTTGCCCAAACCTATCTTACACTGGTTTTTTTGATAGTTTTCAAGAGCTTTTTGCTCCTGTGCTTTATAAGCGTTAAGCCTTTTTATCATCAGGTCAAAATTGACCTTGTGGCCGTCAAATTCAGGTCCGTCAACACAAACAAACTTTGTCTGTCCGTCAACATCAACACGACAGCCGCCGCACATACCGGTACCGTCGACCATAATAGTATTCAATGATACTACGGTCGGTACTTCATATTGTTTTGTAACTTCACAACAGAATTTCATCATCACGGCCGGGCCGATAGCTATGGCCAGGGCCGGTTTGTCACGACGTTGACAGATTTCAACTAACGGCTCAGTGACGAGGGCCTTTCTGCCATAAGAGCCGTCATCAGTAGTTACAATCAGCTCATCACTTATCTGCCTGAATTCATTTTCCAGGATAATCAACTGCTTGTTTCTGGCACCAATTATAGAGATAAGCTTGTTGGAGGCCTGCTTCATAGCCCTGGCGATGGGCAGCAACGGCACATTTCCAATGCCGCCACCGATACAAACAACAGCTCCAAGTTTCTGAATGTGAGTTGGTTTTCCCAGAGGACCAACGATATTTTCAATTGAATCACCCACCTTGAGCTCGGAAAGTTCGGCAGTAGTCTTGCCGAGGCGCTGCCAGATAAGATGAATGGTGCCTTTTTGAGGATCTGCGTCGGCTATAGTCAGGGGGATTCGCTCACTGTACTCGTTGTTGATGCTGATAATGACAAACTGACCGGGCTTTCGGGCAGCTGCAATTAACGGTGCCTCAACATCAGCGGCAAAAATGTGCTCGGCAAGCTGCTGTTTCGAAATTATTTTGTGCGACAAGCGCAATAGCCTTTCAAACAGAATAAGGAAATCCTAATTATGCAATCAAATCGCAAGTCAGTCAAGCGGATAATCATACTACCCTGATGTTATATTAGCCAAGGGAACTCTATATGCTTGTATGTACTTGTAAAAACAGAAGTTATGGCAATGGTATCGGTGGGCTTTTGGTAGGCAGCGGTCTCGGTCGCCAGACACCTGAATTCCGGCAGATTGCTGGTTTATCAACTCTGCCCGAAAAAAATTCGGAAAGCTGCAAAAATTTATACAAATTCCTTGCTGAATAGAAGTCTTTGCTGTATAGTAAGTTGCGGTATCCGAAGTGGTTGCTGAGTCTTCTTAGTCTTGAGTAGAAAGAAATCTTGATGAAGCATTCATCAGGAGTATCAGGAATCAGGAATAAAGGTGTATTCACTCGATGGCGGTGTCCGTTCAGGGCTCCCTTCCTTCCAACCGGGTAAGAGGTAAACAATGGCAACAGTTACCAAGAAAGAGCTTATCGACCGAATTGCGGAACTGACCCAGGCAAAACGTGTTGTAGTCAAGCGTGTTGTTCAGGCATTCCTTGATGAGATAGTAAACGAGCTAGGTAAGAGTAATCGTCTTGAGTTCCGAGACTTTGGCGTCTTTGAAACAAGGACCCGAGCAGCAAGGGCAGCCCAGAACCCAAAAACTCTTGAACGCGTTGAGGTACCTGCCAAGCGAACAGTCAAGTTCAAAATGGGTCGGCTGATGAAAGAGACGCTGGCCCCAAGCATTAAGGCAGCCGATCTCGATTAAGCCTAGTTAAGAAGTGAATCGGCAAAGGAAGACTGCCGGCCGCGAGCGGCGGCAGAGAAGGGTTTTTAGCAAGATTGCCGTGTCGATGGTTTTTGTCTTTCGAATTGCCAAAAGGAGTGAATATGGCGAGCGGAACCGTTAAGTGGTTTGACGAGAAAAAAGGCTACGGATTCATTTCGCCGCAAGAAGGACCTGATATCTTCGTTCATTACTCAGGTATTCTCGGCGAGGGTTTTAAGACAGTGACGGAAGGCGACGTTGTTGAGTTCGACATCGTCCAGGGAGAAAAAGGACCCAAGGCCGAAAACGTTACCATCAAATCTACCGCTGCGCGTTAAGGCTTTTCGGAACAATTCCTGTTTCCGGATTCTTCTTGAAGGTTGCTTTTGACGGCGGAGGGCAGAGGTTAGGGACCGATGTTGGTAAAGCAGGCTAAACCGGTCTGTTCGGGCTGAATTATATGAGGAGCATGCCAGCAGTTTTGTCCCATAAATGATTTTCGCTTGAAATTTGACCATTTTTTTGCTATTTCAGCAGCAAAGTAAATTGGTCGATAAGAATAACGGTGAAACGGTGATTCGGTATTAAGAGAATGATAGCCGTCGCAACCCAATCTTCCTTAGACTGTAATGTCCTGGTGCTTAATAAGCACTATATGGCCGTTCGGGTCGTAGGTGCCAGGCGCGCCTTCTGCCTTCTTGCCAAAGGTATTGCGGACGTTGTATCCTATGACGATGGCCAATACTCGAATTATGACTTCGAGAGCTGGTGCGAGGTAAGCCAATTCAAGCGGAGTTTCGAGCCTGACGGTCACGACTGGATCTCGACCGTAAATTTTAGCATAGCGGTGCCGCGAATCATTCGGCTAATGTTTTACGACCGGCTGCCGAGAAAAGCGGTAAAGCTGACGCGGCGAAACATTTACGCACGTGACCGCAACAGGTGTCAGTACTGCGGCAAGCGGCACCGAACTTCGGAACTGTCACTTGACCACATAGTGCCGCGGAGTATGGGTGGTAAGACAACCTGGGAAAATCTGGTTTGTGCCTGCACGGAATGCAACGTTAAAAAAGGAGGACGTACGCCGCAGGAAGCGAAAATGAAACTCATCACGAAACCCACAAGACCCAGGAATAATCCGGTAATTCACGTCCACTTGGGTCAGCAGCGATACAAAAGCTGGAAACAGTTCCTCGACCACGCATACTGGTCGGTGGAGTTGAAGTAGATACCTTGAGTTTAGTACTGCTTTAATGTAATTCCCTCAAACTCCTCATAAGTAGCGGCAGATTGAAGCTGCTCTATCGTCACCAGTTTCTCGTAATTTATGACTTCGAGTCCGCCGATTTCGATTGTCTGTGGGCCATATCCAAGGAAAAAGACAATGCCGGCAGCACCGGAATCGTAATCCGCTCCGACAACAAAAGGTGCCTCGAAGCCGGTCCACTCTTTTGTGAGGTTTACTCTTTTTTCCAGGTATCCCGTCCAGGGAGGGACGTTTTTCTGAAACTTAAATGTCAGTTCGGCCGAACCCTTGCTCGGCCCTGCCTGAATAGCACGGGCCTTGAACCTTGCAATCACCACATCACCTTCTGCGACGGGAGCTTCTGTATCGGCGGCGATATTTATGTCCCAGGGATTTTCGCTTGAGGTTTTTGTCTGCAGGCACAGCGCCTTTTTGAAGGGCTGTCCGTCAACCGGGACAAGCCGAACAGCAAGGTTTTCATCCTCGGCAGGAGCAATAAGCTCTGTCAGGTCTTTAGTGAACAGGCCCCTTCCAGTAACTTTTAAAAATTCGCGAAAAGCTTCTAAGGAAGGCCATGTGGCGTGCGTGATTTTTCGCAGCACGCTTTTCCTCTGCTGCTCGGTTATGGGCTCTGGGCCAATTTGTACAACTGCTTTTACGGGAAGATGGTCGGAACCAATAGTTCCTCCGGCACTTACATTAGGGCAGGTAAACTTATTTCGGACCGGTGCAAAGGCCACGATATGAGCGTCGCCGCCCTGCTTGACCCAGATATAATCGACGCCATTATTTGCACCGGTGTACCGATTGGCACGCATAATATCCAGTTCCGGACTGGCCATCGGGTAAATATTGAAGTCGCCGACATAAACGTGGGGGTGCAGGTTTTCTTTATCAATTATTTTCTGATTGAAAATGAGCTCCTGCCTTCTTGTTCCGGGATCCTTATAGTGGAGGTGGGTGTTATAAACATGCAACCGGGTAACCTTATCGAGCTGAAGCGTAACTCTGATAAATCCGGCTCCGGGTGTGTTGTCGTGTGAGAAGTCTTTACTGCCGACGATTGGAAACTTTGAGAGCAGTGAGAAACCGTGCCATTTGCTCTTCTCCTGTATAAAATAATTCATACCGAGTCGTTTTGCGAGTTCGGGCACGACGGCCATTTCATCATGCGCGCCTTCAGGTCCGCCCCAATTGTCGTGCTGAGTAACGGTGCTCTCCTGAATGGCGATAACCTCGGCATCAAGGGACTCAAAAACTTTCGTGAAAAACTCGTAATAGCCGGGTTTATTGGGATTGGGGTACCACTCTTTGTCGGCAAATTCAGCCCAGCGAGGCTGAATTTTTTTGCTTACGCCCTGGAAATGCATCATATTATATGAGACAAGCGATATTTGCCCGGGCCGGTCAGCCAGGTCTGCATCCTCCAAATCCGCAGCATCTGCGTCCGGCCGATGAAGGAAGCCGACAGTTGTCAGGAGTAAATTTCTGTCCTCTCTCATATTAAAATAATCATTGATGAATTGGACCGCTACTTTATGTAAGCCGGCCTTAAGCTTCATCGTTCCTGCTTTAAAGTTGGATTCAGTAGTAGAATCAATCTCCACTTCTTTTATTACAATATCGTCTATGGACACCTTGGCTTTGGCATAAACACCCTGGGCCGGCATTGAACTGCCCTTTAGAAAAATGGTATAAATGCCGGCGGTGCGGCACTCAACATTTGTCTGGGCAGTGTCATTATCCCTAAAGAAAATCAGCTCAGGACTATGCCAGGAATCAGAGCCTTCCGTCCTAATCAACTCGAAGGCCAATGCAGGTATCCATTGAATATCGCCTTGTGACAGTTTGAACGAGGCGCCGAGATTTGATAAAAGACCTGCGATATATCGGTGTGCCTTCGCATTATCAATCTGGTCTTTGTCCCAGCGAACAGTATCAACAACCACTTTATTACCGCCAACAGGCAAAACAGTCAACGCAGGCGGCAAGGTAAGTAACTGAGCTTTGTCAAGGTCTAAAGGCTCTTCGGTTATCACAATTGCATCAAGTAAAAGGTCATGTCCCTCACGCCCCCAACGACCTGTAAAATACATCAGGTCAAGTTTGTGCTGTCCGGATGTAAGCTCCACAAGAAACGGATAGAGTTGTGCTTCGCCCTGCGTTAAGTTGACCTGAGTAACAAATGTGTCATCGCAACTAACGAAAACTACTGGATTTACGTTTGTAACGGATTCGCACCCGGCAAGAAGTGAAATAGCATAAAGGCCGTCCTTATCTACACTAACGTTCCCGCTAACACCACTGAAGTTATTCAGCAGGACAAGTTTTCCGGAAGGATCCACTGAGGCAGACCGGCCTGTTAATTCAAATGTCTCGGCCTCAACACGCCGGGTTTTTTTGTTGGCTGTCTCAGGAAATAAAGCCGTGTCAATAACGGAACCTTCCATCCGAAGGCTTCTATGCCAGCCTGATAATCGACTTGTAAAGGTCAGGTCTTCTCGTGAAACTCCCGACAAGAGTGGATGTTCACGAAGCTCTATTGAAACTGAACCGCCCATTGGTTGAATTGAAAATTTCTGCGCGTCAAAAACTTCCTTGAACGCACTAAACATATTCGCATCAGGCCTGTGCCAGTAAACGGTTTTTGGCGTGGTACTCTTGAGGTATGATTCAATAGCGTCTTTTGACTGAATAATATCCTCACCTGCCCCATGCAGAAGTAACAGCCTCGCATCTTTCAGGTCACTGGGCTTGACAGGACTTCTTAATTCATCAAAAACCAGCCCCATTTCTGACAGTCCGGAGATAAAAGCTTCGTCCTGTGAAAGAACGCAAGTTTTGCCCGATACCGGCCGATGAGCAGCAAGGTAATTAATAGTATTCTGGAACAATCGGCGTGCGACCGGTTCCGTATTAAACTTTTCAGCGACTAGCGCCTGAATCAGAACAACAGCTCCCCTGCCGAAGGGTATCTCAACAATTGGAGCCTGATACAAGACGCGCTGGCCACCGGAGACAGTTACTGCTTTTGCACAGCCTGTATCCGGACGGACAATTTCACGTCGAGTAACGTAATTATCGGGGCTCCAGAATTTTAAATCCTCGGCCTTAAGGCCCTTTAGTATGGGGTGAGACTTATTGATGGCAAAGGTCATCGTCGAAGCGTGGTCAGCAAGCCGCATACCCAGTCCCAGGCCAAAGAGTGAATCCTGCTCAAGAACAACCGCACGGCCGCCCTTCTCGAGGAACTCAAGCAGATTCTTTGAGTCAAAAGTACTGCCGCCTATCTGAACAGCCTCCCCAATCGAATCAGTATCAGGGGTCGCTCCGGGACCAATTACCAGGATGTCGGCGGCAGGGTCGGCCTTGGCCAGTTGACTGAGAGAAGTCAAAGATTGAAAGCCTTTTTGTTTGTGTTTCCACTTCGATTGAGGGTCATAGAGGACAATGCGATTTTTCCTGGGCAATTGAATATCATTGCACAGCTCTATTTTAAGAATACGAGAATCTGTGTGGACCTCTTTGCCGTCGGCCAGCAAAACCCACTCGAGAGTATAGCTGCCCGGCTTTTTTGGAAGATTCAAACGTACAGTCACCGGTTTATACCCGGCTGGCTCGAGCTTGAGCTTTTCAAGGCCATTGGCATCTCCGGGAAGCAGTTTCCACTTTAATTGAAGCGATTTAGTAGCAGGGCTGTCGTTGAAGACGTCAAAAGTTCTCTCAATGATCCTGCCGGCAAAAAGGCGATTGTCCTTGTTCTTAAGAAATGCGACAACCGGCTTGTAAAAATCCTTTTGAGCAAGATACAACTCTTTTCTATCCGGATCAATTCCTCCGCCGTGAGCAAAGGCCGTCCAGGGACACAGGCCCGAGACACCGGCACGTCGATAAGCTATTGTCTGGTCTATCCAGGACAGTACCTGGGCCTTGAACCTGTACTTAAACCTGTCAATGTAAGCCTCGTCTCCGAAGAAAATACTGCCCGCCGAATAGTCCTGCTGCGGAACCCAGAGATATTCTCCGATATACAACGGTTTTTCTCGGTCCCACTTGAAGCGACTTCTTCGCTCACCAAGCATTCCACCGCCTGCATCGGTCTCAACGGTATGGTCAAGCCAATCGGCGGTATTGGGCCAATCGGCGTGGTGTGGCAGCTCATGAGGATAGTGAAGGCCAATGACATCGGCCGCGCCGTCAGGGTCAAAGCTGCCTTCGTATGTTATAGGGTGATAAGGATCTAATTGCTTTACAAACCGCCCAATGTCCGCGAGCTTGGTTTCCAAATTCGGGTCGTATTTTGTGTTGTTCATAAAGAGGCTTTCGTTCTCGATGCTCCACATAATGAGGCTGGCGTTATTTCTATCACGGCGGACAAGGCCTGTGAGGTGTTCTCTGTAATTTTGCCAGAATCGCTCGTCGGTGTAGGCGTATCTTCCATCCTGGTCGGTATAAAGCGCACCTTCATCGATAATCATAATTCCAATTTCATCTGCCAGCTCTACCCAGGCCTTTTGCCAGGGCGCGGTATGACAGCGGAAAGCAACGTTATTGCCTGCTTTCATAGTTTCGAGATTACTGCGGATTACATCTCGAGTCTGCGGCTGAGACGATGGCCAGGTGCTGGTAGCAAGCAGATGTCTTTTAACACCGTTAAGGTAAAAATCAGGTCCTTCAATCCAGAATTCCTTAAAGCCGAATCTTTCCTTAAGGACATCCACTACAGGTCCATTCTTTTTATCTTTACGTAAAATAAGCCTAAGGAAATAAAGATGTGGGTCTTCGGGTGACCAGTATTTAGCAGATGGAAATGAAGTGGAAATCTGCCATTTTCCGTCGTCTGAGACCTTACCAGCAGGAATTTTAAGAACGGTTTTATCACCGTCAACTACTTCTGCCTCAATCCATAGTTTTGGGACAACTCCTGAAATCTCACCACTGACCGATAGCATTTTCTTTCTTACCGATGGAGAGATGACAATATCATCGATGCAGGTTTTTGGACGGGCAAGTAACCATATATCATCGTACGGGCCGAATATGTCATGGTGGCCGCCGTCAAGCGCAAGAACCTTTCCAAAAGTCGAGGTTGAACCATCGGCGGCGATTCCAAAGCCGGGCACGAACGTTGCGCCTTTGTCCTGGCAGCGGACCTGGAGTTGATATTCACCGGCTTTTGTTATCGCATTCGTAATTTCGACCTCGGTGGGTGTCCAGCCGTCAAGTTTATTTCCCATTAGCTGGCCATTGACAAAGACGTGCGGCCCATAACGCGCGTGATTAAGCCGGACAAAAATCCTTTGGCCGAGCCGGTCTTCGGGAATCGAAATTTTCCGGCGCAGCCATACAAAGCTTGAGCCACCTCGAGCGTTTCCCCTGAATACACAGGGAACATTGGCATCCTCCCAGCCGGTTTCCGGCGGAGTTTTGTTGGGGTCTTTTGTTATTACGGACTGCCACGGACCGTTTAGAAGCTCCTGGTGCCTGAACCGATGAGAAACACAACCAGTCACCTGAAATATCATACATACATATAATAGAAGAACCTTTTTCATAATGCAACCTCACAAAAATCTTTATCAGGATGTGTTTTTGTAATGACTACTTTCATTACAGGTTATCCCTTGATAGCACCGCTGGAAAGTCCGCTGATGAATTCGCGCTGGAGGGAAAAGAAGAGTATTGCAGGTGGAATAATAGCCAGAAGTGTGCCGGCAAGAAACACGCCGTATTTAAAGTCATAAACGCTGACGTATTGACTCAGGATTACGGGCAGGGTCAGTTTGCCCTGTGTATGGATAAATATCTGTGGACCGAGGAAATTGTTCCAGGAATATAGGAAAGTGACAAGGCAAAATGCACCGCTCATCGGACGCACCAAAGGCATAATCAGTCTAAGATAAATCATAAATTCGCTGCAGCCGTCAACGCGTGCCGCTTCAATCAGGTCGTTTGGTATGCCGACCATCGCCTGTCGAAACAGGAACATTCCGAATACACTGACAGCCCCCGGTACTAACAGTGCCTTATAGGTATTCACCCATCCTACGGCGACAATTAATCTGTAAACCGGCGCCAGAAAGATAATCGGGGGTATCATCATTGAGCCAAGCATAAAGAACATAACAAACTTCTTAGCGCGGAAATTATACTTGGCCAAGGCATAACCACCGAGCGAAGAGAAAAACAATTGAATGGTTACGAGGGCGGTGGCCAAAAACAGGGAATTAAAGATATACTGCCAGAAATATACTTTCCCCTGAAGCGTTTCTTCGCCCTCGAACAACGTCTTGAAACTCTGCAGGTTAAGCGTTTCAGTGGACCATTCGGAAACAGGCGGCAGGAAGGTGTACTTCATAAGGACAGTCTGGTCCTTGAAAGCGGAGCAAATCAGCCAGATGAAGGGAGACAAAACCACCCAACCGACAAGTATAAGCACAACATAACGCAGATAAATGAAGGCAATTCGCGGCCTTCTCGGCGAGCGCAGGTATAGAATAACAAATATCGTGGCCAGGCTGAGAAGAAAATAATGCAGTCTATTCACTTTATGTTCCCTCCCTCAGCGTGCCGGAGATACGAATTTGTGCGATGCTGATAGTAAAGATAATCAATGCAAGTATCCAGCCGATAGCCGCGCCCAGTCCGAGGTCGCCGGAATTGAAGGCGTTGTTGTATAGGTACCCAACGATAGTCATTCCGGCATTAGCCGGGCCAAAGCCGCCTTGATTTTGAAGAAGCGCATAAGGCAATTCGAAGAGCTGATATGAGCCGATGGTACTCATTACTACGACAAAGGTGGCAACCGGTTTGATGGCGGGGACGGTTACGTTCCAGAAGACGCGGAATGGACCGGCGCCGTCGATTTTTGCGGCTTCGACAAGGCTTTTATCGACGGCCTGCAGCCCGGCAAGAAAGTAAATCATATTAAAGCCCACGTATATCCACAGCGATGCCAGAATAATAGCGGGCATAACAAGGTCGGGATTCTGAAGCCATTGGTTTTCAAGTCCCCAATAAAGCAGGCTATGGATAAAACGGTTGAAAAGCCCGTAACGCGGAACGAAAAGCACAGTGAAAAGGACGCCCACAAATATCTGGCCGACAAGATTGGGCGAAAAGATGACGAGCCGGAAGAAACCTTTGAGCTTGTCTTTGCCGGCGTTCAACAGAAGTGCCAGACTAAGCGAGAGAGGTAGCTGCAGAAAGATTGAAAAGACTGCATATACCGTTGTGTTTTTCAGGGCGGTGTGAAAGTCGGGGTCCGTCAGGACAAAGGCGAAATTGCCCAATCCGACAAAAATTTTGCTTTTGGGGCCGTTGGTCTGGTAGAAAGCCAGAATGATTGCGTTTATGAAAGGATAAATGAAAAAGACGCAAACAAGGCAGAAATATGGTGTTAAGAACGTATAGGGCGTGGCTTTCAAACGAAAGTTATACCACTTTCCAGGACTAAGCTGCCCAACGGCCTTCAATTTTCGAGCCTTTCATTAGAGGCAAGTTCCGGCCCGGGGGTGTCCGGATTTAAGAACTTGTTACGAGCTATTACCCTTCGTACATAATCCGCGGTGCGTTTTACTTCCTTCCTCGCGTATTTCCTAAGACCCTTGTCGCCGTTTTTTCTATAATAGGTAACGCAATTCAAATAGGCCTCTCTCATCTTGCTTGAGGTCATGTTGGTGTAGGCGTTTATATATTCAGGGGGCGTCTGCGGTGCAAGTTTGGCATAAATTGTACCGACGGCCTGGTTCGAGAAGAACGGGTTCGGTGTTTTGAATTCTTCAAGGTCCCAGGCCTCCTTCAACGGCGGAATGATGTTCAGCAGTGCAAATCTCTCACCGAGGTCTTCCTTATTAAGATAGAGGAATTTCGCCAATTCCCAGGCAAGTTCCTGATTTTTACTGGCCTTGGTTATTGTCAGCCCCGTTCCGCCCCATGAGCTTGTACGGCAGCCGCCCTTCTCCCAGGCGGGCATAGGCATCAATTTCATTTTTCCCTTTAACTGGGGAACATCCATCTCGAAGAATTTAGTTCGCCAGTCGGGTGTGAAATAGAAAAGAACAAGTCCGTCGAGCATTGCCCTGGACAATGGCTGGCCCCAGCCTGCAGAGAAGGCGATTCGATTTTCGCCATATAACTGATGCACGTACCAGATGATGATATCGACGGCGATTTCACTGTCCGTCAGCACGTTTCCTTCTTCGTCGAAAAGGCCGCTGCCACGCTGCCTGAGGAAGAGTGGCAACATGGTATTTCCATCGCTGTTAAGGTCGAGGGCGTAACGGTCGGGGATACCATCACCATCAAAGTCTTTTGTTACTTTACGCCCCATCTCGATGAAATCGTCCCAGGTCTCGATTTTATTCACATCGATACCGAGTTCCTCGATTATGTCGCTGCGATAAGCCATTGCGATAGGATGCACGTCGTGCGGCAAGGCGAAGATTCGACCCCTTGAAGACCACAGGCTGAATCGCGAGGCCACCATTCTCTCATCGAGCTTTTCAGCCTTGATTCTGTCCGTAAGGTCAACGAAACCCACATCATCAATAGGACCTCTTATAAAGGTTCCCATATTGGGGTTCATAATTTCCACGAGGTCGGGGACTTCCGAGCCGGCAAGTAGTGCCGCCTGCAGACGGTTCGTAAGCGCACGCTCCTGTACAAGCTGGAGCTGGACCCTAACGTTGTGGATTTTCTCGAACTCGGGCACGACTTTCTGATAGGCCGCGTAATGGTTCTTGGCAAAGGTCACAAGCACCAAATCCGGCCGTTCGCTGCCGGGCCTGATTTGAGCGGCCAGGACCACAAGGCCTGAAGTCAGCATAATAAGCAGAATCCAGAACGGCGCTTTGCCGTAGGGATATTCCACCAGATATCACTCCTTGTCTAATAAGGCCCAAAACTTTACAAAAACAGAGCTTAACATTCTATCGCCTCTCAGCTTGCATTGCAAGACATAAAGCAACAGTCATTGGTGAAAATCCGTGAGGGAATTGGGCGGTTCAACAGAAGACATTGCACTTTCTGGCAGTGTTAAAGGTTGTATCTGGCATTCTTTTATAAACTTGCTCTGCGGGAATATACTCTTTCTTTATGTTTACTCGTGCCGGCGTTCCTTTTGTAGTTTTAGTCTTTTAATGCTTTTATTTGCCCGCAAGCCAGTTTTCGCACAAAATTTTTAAATCCCGCACATCGACGATACCGTCACCGTCAGGCGGCGGAGCAATATCTACCAAAGGCTGGTTCTGCAGCCAATATAAAGCCATAATAGCAAAGTCAACAAAATCAACGTCGCACTCGTCGTCAAAGTCTCCGATGTAATAGTAAGCAAACTCATCGGCGCCCATATCTACAACGGCGCCACCTTTGCAATCACCATTTGCGACTCGGTCTTCACTATCCAAGTCTTTTTCATTGGGTTCATAAGGATTGTAGATATTCGGGTCGGTTGGTTCGTTTGGGTCTCCGGCATCAATGCAGAGCGAATCGGCCTCAAGATGGTAATCTCCATTACATGGGTCCTTAAAGCCCGGGTCGGAACTGATGTTACCCATTCCTTCCCAGCCGCCTTTAATATCGCTATAAGATACATCCACAGTCGCATTATTTTCGACGTACAGGGGTACATTATTGTCGCACCAGAGGATGCTGTCCTTAATAATAGTTCTACTATAGGTATCCAAGTACGCATTTTTGCCATTCGGGTTTCCAGCAGCATTGTTGTCGGCTATGGTACAGTTGAAGATGCCAAGGTTGGGTTCGGTATTATCTTCACATATAGAGTATACTCCGCCACCCTGGACGTCTGCGTTATTACCCGTGATATTACAGTTAATGAGCTTCAGTTTAGTCGGGGTATAAGATGCATTCCATTCGATGCGTATGCCTGCGCCTTTACTATTGACACTATTGTTGGAATTGTTGTCTTCGATACGGCAGTTCTTTATAGTCGCCTTATACCAGTATTGGGCTACATTTCCTTTCCATGTATCTTGCCAGAAAATACCTCCCCCTCCTGCAGCAGCCTTATTGCCGGATATTATACAGTCATCTAAATTGAGTACGCCGCCCACGGCAAATATCCCACCACCGGTCCAAGAATGGCAGTCAGGACTTGGTGGAATGGCGCCACAACTGTTATCTGAAATAGTACACCGACTGATGGTGACCAAGCTCCAAACACAGTCGATGCCACCCCCATGCTGAGTAAGAGGACTTCCAGTCGCCGAATTACCCGTTATAGTACAATCTATAATTGTGACGATGGCATCCACAATATTTATTCCAGCACCGTTTACTCCAGGGGATGTGCCTACTGTAGAGAAGTTATTTTTGATTATGCAGTCTGAAATCAAGACTATATTTGGGTCATCTTCCAGATAAGAATTGTCAATGTATAAACCACCGCCGCCTGCTGCTCCACAAGCCTCTATTACACATTTTCTGATTGTTGGGTAGCTGTTTTCGCAGAGGATACCGCCCCCAATGCAGTTATCCTTGTCCACATACCCATTTCTTATGGTCAGACCCTGAATAACACAGTCGTTGTCCTCGCCGCTGTGAATGTAGAAACCGCGATGATTGTTTGCCGGCACGGGAGGCTTGCCCTGAGGGGCGCCCTGACAGTTTATAACGGTATTAGCCACAACATCCGGGTCATTCGGGTCGGTACCGGTTATGGTAATACTTTTGCCTTTAGTGTCGAGGTCCCTGTTGCCGTCGCCGGTGTAAGTTCCCTCGCATATCACCACGGTATCGCCGTTACTCGCCGAATCGATACCATATTGAATTGTTGCAAAGCCCATTTCACAGGATGTGCCGTGTTCTTCGTCGTCGCTGCCGTTTGGGGCCACATAATAAGTTGTGGCAAAGGCGGCGCCAGCCAAAAAGACTATTATTAAGATCAAAGCTAATAAATTTGTCAGCATCCTATCCATTAGTTTATTCCTTTCCTTTATGTTAGAGTTTCCTTCTGCAAATAATTTCTTTTAAAGCCCACCTTTAGGTTCTGGTTAAATTAGCCCATAGACACCACCTCCTTCCATAGAAGTGTATTTTTACATCTTTAAATGAGTTCTTTTTTATTAATTTTGGTATCCTTGACTAGCCTTAGGAATAGAATAGTAAATAAGATATGTGAATAATAGTGCTGAGTTAGAGTAGTAATGTCAACAAAAAAACTATTAAAGGATAAATTTATTTCAGTTTACCTGAAATATTTACCTGTTCGATAGGTGGTTTAGATATATATAATGCCAAAATATAACATTGTGGCGCTTAATGTATATTTTCTCTATGGGCATATAGCTTACCAGCAAACACCATAAGCAAGGCTAAAGCCTGCCCCTGCACTCCAGCCTTTAATCAAAACCAGACAGCTTAATCAGGGCCGGGAGACGTGCCACATACCTGTGGCATCCTGCAGGGGTGAAACGCCCTTTTTCTCGATGTATGCTTCTTCTTTGGATAGATGTGCTACGTGGCCATCATAAAAGGCAAAATTTGCTCCCTCGTTATGGCGATAAAGAATCGGTCCCCAAATTTTGAGCTCAGCGTATTTGTCCCGGGGGGCCTGGCCGAGTATGTCCCAACCAATTTTGTAATTAGCCCCCTTCTGCCAGGTACCCCACCAGTCAATGGAGTCAACGAAGTTGATTTTTTCAGAGGCGCGCTTGATGGCGGTGCGTTTATGGCCTATCTGCCAGGTGGGATTTTGTTCGCTGGTACACGCACAACAAGGCTGCCAAAAACAATCGATTAAATCTTCGGGGTAATACCACTCAGCGACATTGTACGCATAGCTGACGAGGACGCCATAAGGGCTAACCTTGTCGTATCTGGCAATTTTATCGGCCGGGCAGAAGTACTCGTCGGGCATTACCATCTCTTGGATCTCACCGTCTTTGTCTCTTTCCGCCTTATCGTCGATGGCCATATACTTTCGAAAATCATCGTTCAAGAGCCAATTTTTCTTTCGTTCATCCGGTGGGCCTTTGGGCGCATGTCTATTCTGCATCATTGGCGGACAGAACTGCTCGTCCCAGGAATTTGCATAGAGGTTATTGGCCAATGAGAGCTGCCTTTCGTGGTTTGCGCAAACCATTCGGCCGGCCATTTCTTTTGCCTTACGAAGGCTGGGCATAAGCACGGCCAGGAGCAATGAAATCACCGATATGACCACCAGCAATTCCATCAATGTAAAACATTTTGTTTTTTTCCACATCATCTCTTCCCCTTTGCACTTTGGACTACAGAGTCGTTTAGAACAAACCCATTTACAGTCTATCACGAAGACAATGGTTTCGGTAAAGCGCTTTTACCGTAAACGACTGTCAACCAGGTTAGCGAGGGTAGTCCGAAGAGGATGACCCTCGGGGAAGCGGTCAATCGGAGGATTCTACTGATATGGCTGGAGGAGCCTTAATTAGCCCGACTTTGCCGGACGCCGCAGACGCCGGCAAAGAGGCCGGAGATTACTTACAGAGTTTATATCCTGCACTAAGCGAAGGGCTCACAATTACACCCTTCACCCAACCCGTAACACTATGTTAGCCGGTTCTGTTTTTTATAAGAATAAGCCGCTCGCGTACATCAATTTGCTACCCAGGTCTCGTAACAGTACCACATACCTGTAGCATCCCGTTTAATAGGTAAATTAGTGGGAGCGGTAGTGTCCTCAATGAACGCCTTATCCTTGGGCAGCCACTCTACGTGGCCGTCATAGAAGGCGAAATTTGCTCCCTCATTGTGGCGATAAAGCACGGGGCCATAAATGTTATAATCCGCATAGCTCGGTCCTGTATAACTGTGCCCCGGTACCTGGCCAGCCAAATCCCAGGCTATTTCGTAATTTGCCCCGTTAAAACAGGTGCCCCACCAGTCACAGGAATCTACGAAGTTAATTTTTTCAGAGGCGCGTTTGATGGCGGTGCGTTTATGACCTATCAGCCATTTGGTAGTTGCGCCGGGGGTACAGCTACCAACCGGGTCCCAAAAACAATTGTAATTCAGCTCTGTCTTAGGATGGTTAGTCCAGTCAGAGACGTTATATGCATAGCTGACGAGGATACCGTAGAAGCTCTCTATGTCGTATCTGGCAACTTTGTCGGCCGGGCAGAAGTACTCGTCGGGCATTACCATCTCTATGATCTCATCGTCATCGTTTCTTTTCGTCGCCTTATCGTCGATGGCCAAATACTTTCGGAAATCCTCATTCGTGAGCCAATTATGCCTTCGTTTATCTATCGGTTCTCTGGGCGCATCCGTATCCTCCATCATTGGCGGACAGAACTGCTCGTCCCAGGAATTGGCATAGAGGTTATTAGCCATCGAGAGCTGTCTTTCGTGGTTCCCACAAACCATTCGTCCGGCCATTTCCTTTGCCTTACGAAGGCTGGGCATAAGCACGGCCAGGAGCAGCGCAATTACCGCTACGACCACCAGCAACTCCATTAACGTAAAACCTTTTGTTTTTTTCCACATAGCTTCTTTCCCTTTCCCCTTTAGATTACAGAATCATTTAAAACAAACTTACGCTACGCAGTCCATTACGAAGACAGCATACAAAGCTTTTTGCCGTCAACAATCGTCAGCCGGATTACCACCGGGCAATCCGAAGACGACAGCCCACGGTGAAGCGGGCCGCCGTCGAACACCAACGCAGATTTATTTTATCTGCGTTTGCGAATCAGAGCCAAGCCACCAAGGCCAAGTAAAGCGAGTGTAGCCGGTTCGGGAAGAATCCCTTCTGCATAGTGGAGTGCAACTCTATCAGCATCGAGTATGCCTTCATAAACGGCAAACTCATCCACGCTGCCTTTCAGGTGGTTGTATATCCACCACTGGTTGCCCTCGCCACCGATCGTTATACGGTCGTAGCGATAACTAAGATCGTTCGGACCGCTGGCAGTGCCAATAGAGACACCATCAACATACAGCTCCTCAAGTACAGAATTACCGCTGTCATAGGTAATTACAACATGGTGCCATTGGCCGTCATCTGTGGGGGCCTCTAAACCATAGTTGGTCGTGTCACCACCGATGATGCCGTACTCGTAGGTGTTCATCATTACGCCTGGAGCACCAAATTCTTCCCAGCTACCGTTATGCTGGAAGATTCTCGAGTATGCCAAGTCCCCTGGTCCCACCTTGATCCATGCCTCGTAGGTGACATCTTCATAGTTAAACACCAGGTCGCCGTCCCAGACGTCAACGCAGTTGCCTGCGCCACTGCCTTGTTCAGTCTGAGGCATATAAGCTGCATAACCAGTACCAAACGGCCCATCAACGACTTTCATTTTGTCAGTGCTTTTGGCAATATAGGTACCGTCTCTATCAACAGTACCATCGCTAAAAGCCGTTGCGCCGTTTGACTTATCGAATTCTTCGAATCGCAGCCAGAGAAGTGGACTGTCGGCTGTCACCGCTGCTACATAACCCGCTTCATCTGCTCCGGCCTGGCTTACAATTGTCAGGCACAGAACAGCAGTCATGATGGCCAGAAAGCCATTGGAAACTCTCTTCTTCATGACCTCTCCTCCTTACTAATAAAAATAGACACTTACTGCAATGGTGTCCTGACCGTCAAGCCACCCTTGCAATTGTCAAAGAGCAATTACGCTCCCGGACGGCTTTAGCCGTCCTTTAAACAGAAACTTTCACCTTTTTTAATGCCTGGCTCGGCAAGGCTCTGAAGATGGCAGCCCGGCATTTTTCAGCCGGGCGACCATCAATTATTAACTTTCTAAGGCAACCACGGATGTTCACAAGTCTCATCGCCTCCAGTCGTTGGAGGATAGCCGTATCGCATGCATCGCCACCAGTCATAACCTATATCCTTCATATCCATGAAATTCACTTTGCAGTCGCGGTTCAGGTCGGCGGCCATTTGCCAGCCCTGCTCAAAGATCTCTTCGCAGTTCTCCGGCGTCCACGGTTTTGCGGCTAATCCCTCCTGGTAGTGTATGGATATACGCTCTGCCGACAAAACATGGTCATAAATTGCAAACTCATCCATTGTACCTCTAAAACAGTTGTACCTGTTGCCGCTGCTTGCTTCGGCTCCGATGAGGAATTCCCGGAACTCAGGTCCCATGATGCCGTCACGACCGAGAGGCGTGCAAGGATCCTGCAGACGGGTGCCGAGCAGCACGCCATCAAGATAAAACTGCATCACAATAGTCGGGTCAACATTCGGGTCATTGTGGGGACCGTCGTCATTGACATCGTAGATAGTAACCGCATGGTGCCATTCGCGGTCAGCAGGCCCGGTATCCTGGTTCGGATCGGCCTGGGGGGTAAAGCCGGGATGTTCACACCACATAGCGTTATCGCCTTCTCCCGATCCTCCACCGCCGAAAATACCATACGCGTTGTAGGTCAGCATTACTCGTCCAGATTGTAGGTTCGTCCATGTGCCGTTGTTCGAGAACAGACGGGACCAGTTGAGCTCGCCGCCCTCGCTATATTCGTAATACGGCCTGGACCTGAACCAGACCTCGACACTCATATCGGCAGGCACCAGGGCATAGAGGTGGTCATAGTTCTCGTCACCTGAATCATAGGCCGGGGCGTTAATTACGACGGTATTCGCGGTCTCATCGTTAAGGAAGACGCCCTTGCCGGCTATACCAGCGGCATAGCGTGGCTGCGGTTGGGCAGCACCCCAATATTTAGCCGTAACGGTCTTGCTGCCGCTGTTATCGACGTCGACATCGTGGGCAATGTCGTCTTGTTCGAACCTGAAGTATATCACAGGGTTATCTTTCATAACTTCATCCTCATAGCCGTTCGGCTCATAGGTGTACTCATAGGTTACAACAACATGGTGCCAGTCCGCGTCGTTGATATTTCCGGTGTCAAGGTAGGATGTTTCCATCGCACCGATGACACCCGCATGCATAACACCGGTAGCATTAGCGTCGGTCAATACACCATAGGCCCGCTCATTGTTAAAGGCGCCGTTATGCTGGAACAGCCTTGGATAATTGTCATCGAGATTTGCGGAATTAACCCAGACCTCGATGGAAACCTCATCGAACGAAAACACCCTATCACCGTCCCAGACGTCGATACAGCCTCTGAAATTGGGATCTGGTACGTCTCCGGGGAAGACGGCGCACTTATTGCCAGGGAAGACACCATTGGGAAGCTGGGTGACTACACCAATGTAGGTACCGTCCCTCGCTACAGCGCTACCAGGGTCATGGTTAGCAGGCGCCCCATCAAGACTGCAAGGGTCATTTAAGCGCAAATAAATCTGAGGGGTATCAGAGAGTACCTCGGCCACATAATTTGGCTCGTCGAGTTGAGAGGCATTAAAGTGGTCAAGCACATCAGTGGGGCTAAGAACGCCCTCATAAATGGCAAACTCGTCAAGCGCGCCTTTAAGGACGTTGTACATAGACCACCTGTTTCCCTCGGAAGCGATTGTTATGCGTTCGAAGGTGTAGGAAAGCTGGCCTGGTACGGTGTTACTACCCATGGGTACTCCGTCAACGTAGAGTCTCTTTGTGACAGTAGCCCTGGCTGGCACGGCAAGAGCCACACACGTAACCGTCACAAAGATTAGAAACAAGTATTTGTGTCTGCTTCTCATCATATTTTCTCCTTCCGTATCAAATAAGTACCTACCCTAATTTTAACCATATCTTAACATAGTCAGCCACTGCAGGTCACCAAGCCGGTTCTTCTGCTTCGCATTCACACGGGTCATTGCAGCCGGCCCAGTCATCAACAATTAACTTCAGGTCCTCGAAATTAACATAACAGTCGCTATTGACGTCGCCATCCAGCCCGTAGCCGTAGGCTATGACATCTGAGCAAAGATCCATATCAAAACTATTCTGAGTGTACATGTGATGAAACTGAAAGCCTTTGATGTCAAAGTAGGCCTGATTTGCCTTGATTTTAAACCTCTTTAATCCCTTAAAGAAGTTAAAGTAGAGATAGCCCGGCGCCGGAACGCAGGTTAGGTTCGCGCTGTCGGTGGTCCAATAATCGGAGTTGGCGTCAACGCCGTCTCTTACTTCAACATTCATATTACCCAATTCTAAGCTGTCATCGATATACATCGAGAAGTTGGCGCTAGTTGCAGAATGTAAGTTTACGAGGAACCTTATCCTGTAGTAACCATCTGAAATATCATCGATATGCACGTCATATGTCCAAATCTCGCCCTTATCGATATAATGCATAGTTCCGGTTGTCCAGCCCACATCAGGCCCGTCGGGGTCGGGTTCGCCACCTCGAAGGTTCGTATCATAACCAACGTCGTAGTCGCCGGCAAACACATTCTGCTTTTTGCCTGTTGTTCCAATGTATATGGGCGTCGCTGTCGACCAATAAGCAGCAGTATTACCAACGGAATCAAAGTTAGGATCATTAGGGGGTACGCCACGCAAGGCCATTTGTATCCTCTTTACACTTGCAAACTGAATACCGTTAATCTGGTTGCTGTAGTTGAGGACGACACAGTTGGGGTCGCTAAGGTAGGGGTAATTCTCAGGGTCCGGCTCATTTGCTTCATTCCGGCTGTCAGGTGTATCAATCTCCACATCTTCGAACTTAACGTAGTTCGTGCCTTCTTGCCACGGGATGTCACCTCCGGTTACAGAGGCGCTCTGAGTGTCTCCGTTAGAATCAGTGATAGTAAAGCTTCCGGCCGTTTTGGATATGACATAAACGTCATAGACACCTCCGTAAGACAGTGTACCCCAGAAGAACAGGCCGGGATTGGGATCAGTGGGCGGGGGTGTTTTTACGAAGCCGTCGTCCAATAAATCGTGCCCGGTCGTGTATGGTTGGTAATTATGGGAACAGGGATCTGCCATGAAAATGGCCCTTCCATAGGTTCCCGGGCTTCCCGGCGTGCCGATATTCGCACATCTTGGCGAGGCCATCATAACGCCGTTACCCTGATAATAACCATTCCAAACATTGACGATAGCCCAAGTGGGGTCTCCAAACGGTCCTAAACCAGTATAGACAGGGTCAAATGCGCTGCCGTTTATATCGATATTAATCACATCGTAAGCTCCCGCGATAGCGGTGAAGCTAAGGCACAGCGCGATAACAAACAACAACTTTCCCATGACCACACCTCCTTTCAAATGCATAACATTTTCTTTTTTCTTACATAGTTCCAACCGATTCGTTATCATTAGCACTCCTCCTAACATTTGAAACAAATAGATCAAATCGAAATAACAACCATAGAAAACCACTTAGCCAAAAATCATTTTAATACTATTTTATGCTCTTCCACAGCCGCAACGTAAATAAATCCGAATCTATTAACTCATCGTCATTCACAGCCCTCCAAAAAAGTAAACCGTATATATGCATCATCCGTTCATTTTTATCCTGAGCACAAAAACATCTTCTTGCGAAAGTAGCGCTGTCAAAACGCGGACAGCCGGCTTCTCAGGCAATTTGATGTTTGGCTCGGTCTCATTGCTCTATATTTTGCCAATTAGCATCCCGACGGCAGTCTGCCCCATTTTACCATTATAGGGAAGTTATGGCTGTAATCGTTGTTCAGAATCCAGCTGCCAATAATCGCACTTACGCCATATTGCGACGTGATTTGTCTCAACCCTACTCCGCTGGTTTTGGGCATAAATCTTCGGCCTTTCTGGCACGTATAAACACCGAAACTTGACGCATCGGCCCTTAACAGCCGTCGGCAGAAACGCACTCCTCACTCCCAGTCTCTCCAGAACCTGGTAGTAAATTTAATTATATCTCTGAGAGTTGACCAGGTCAAGCTTTTTTTCTTCAAAATCCGTCTTTAGACAGAATCCGTCCGCTGCCACATAAGTACCTGTAAAACAAGAAGATACAACAAATTTAAGCAAAAATCCGGCAGAGAAATTCCTGACAAGTACGCAATTTTTCTCGTATTATTTAGGTTTTTCAGTAAACATTTACTGCTGTTCTGTATATCCGAAAAGCAAATAACGGTCCGAATATTGTTTCCGGTTTTACACTTGCAGAGTCAATAAAATGGTGTTAAGATAGAATTGCCTTGTGACCTATAATGACTACACAAGCTGCTACCACGAAAGCCAAACAACCATTCAACTATAACCGGCCGCAAGGTAATGTACAATGCCAGCAAGTGGTAAGTGTGTAACAACCCGGAGGAGTCTTCGTGCACAGCCAACGGATAAGAAACCAATCCCCCCAAGGAAAAACTACTATGAAAGATAAAAATAAAGCTTTGTTTGTCATTTCGGGATTTTTCTTTCTGGGGCTCTGCAATTATGCTTCGGCGCAGCTGCTTTTGGAAGAGACAGTGTATGTCGACGGCAAACTCCTGGGCAGCGCCCTGGTTGTAGGAACGGGCCTTAGCTACACTTACGACCGCATAACGATCGGAGCCGAAGGCAACCGGTGGTGGATGTATAACCAGTTGATTGGTGGGATTGACGAGTTCGCTGTTTATGCCGGTGTTTTGGACTCTGAGCGTATCCTGGCGCACTACAACGCCACAGCTACTGATTATGTTAGCGAGGTAGCTGCGGACAATCCGCTCTTGTATTTACGATTTGAAGATGCCGATATGAACGATGGAGCAATCGCTGCCGACCTCGGTAGCGTCGGAAGAGACGGCACTTATATCAGCAGGGGCGGAATGAACAGCATTTCCCCGATTCCAAGTGAGCCTGGTCTTGGTCAAGCCGCTTATCTTGGGCAGGCCGCCAACAGCGACGGTAATGGCGATTGCGTTGACATCTGGGATGGCGACGAAGCGCTCTCACTGGATGAAATTACTGTAGAGCTATGGCTCAACTCTTCAAATCTGGGCACGAACTGGCCGAGATTATTTCAGCATAACGGCAACTGGCTTAATGAGGATGGCTACGGTCTTATGTGCGATGCCGGGACTTTCGGCATTATTGGCGGTGGAACAACTAACCACATTGGTCAGAACGTAAACGATGGAGTCTGGCACCACATTGTGACTTGCTACGAGATGGTAGGCACAGGGCCGGTCGAGCCCAACGCAGAAGGCATAGTAGATGCTAATACGATTTATCAGGAGGTGGAAGGTTTTGGCGCATCGGGAGCCTGGTACACAGGTGCTTTAGTGTCACATCCTCAAAAAGAAACGATTTACGATATTATTTTCGGCCAGCTGGGGCTTGATATTTACAGGATACGCAACACGTTTGAAATTGATGCAGGCACGTTGAGTAATTCAGCACAAATCGTGCAGGCAGCGGAGAACTCATTAGGTCACCCGATAAAAGTTATGGTCTCATCGTGGTCGCCGCCGGCTTACCTCAAGAGTAATGGACAAACCTCCGGGGGCGGCGAGTCGGGGACCGCAACACTTAAGCAGTATCCGGGTGGCGGGTATATGTACGACGAATTTGCACAGTGGTGGGCGGACAGCCTCGAAGTATATGATGCATTTGGAATCGTACCGGAATACATAAATATTCAAAATGAACCGGGCTTTCTGGCTGACCACGATTCGTGTAAATTCACGCCGAGCGAAACAGAGGACTGGGCCGGTTACAACCTGGCCTTCGAGGCTGTTTACGCGGAACTGAACAGTAGAATGACAGAACCGCCTGCTATGCTTGCGCCGGAGACGTTAAGTTTCAGTGCGGCCGGCAGCTACATAGACACCCTTATCGACGAAGACCATGTATATGGCTTTGCCCACCATCTCTACGGTGACGGCAATTATGATTACCCGGATGGTTTCGTGACGGATATGAATAGTTTTACGACGCAATACGACTATAAGCCTTTGTTTCAAACCGAATACTCAAGGCTGGCCGGAGACAACGGGCACAACGAGGTGATTAATTTAGCCGAACACATTCACAATAGCTTTGTGGTCGAGGGTGTATCAGCATATCTGCATTGGCGGCTTTTCTGGGGCGGCACGGGAGGACTCGTTACGCTTAATAACCCGGATTATACTATCAGAAGACCGTATTACGCCTTCAAGCAGTATTCGGCATTCATCTACCCGGGCTGGCAGCGGGTGGAGACATCAACAGATTCAAACGGGCTACGCGTATCGGCATTCAGGAGCCCGGGCGGTGATAAGCTGAGCGTTATGGTGATAAATGTTGCAGATATTGACATTGATTTGACCCTTTCGCTGGGGGGTTATGACCCGGACATCTCCGAGGTTTACCGAACCAGCCCAACGGAAAATACTGTGCTCATAGGAACCTTCAATGAATCCCAGCCACTGGCACTGCCGGCCAGGTCAATTACAACCCTCAGTCTGAGGCATTTACTAACAACATGTGCACAGGTCCAGCTTGCAAGTTATGCACTCACTTCAGATATCAGCGGGGATTGTTACGTCAACTACAAAGACCTTGACATTATAACCGACTACTGGTTAGCTTCCGGTTGCAGCGGGCTTAATGATTGCAATGGGGCTGATTTTGAGCCCGACGGAGACGTTGACTTTGCAGACTTCGGCATGTTTGGACTACAGTGGGCACAGTGTAACAACCCGGAAGACGCGTCATGCACGGCTAACTGGTAAGCTATGGAAAAAAGGGACTTTATGAGAAAATATGTGATTGTTTCGATAGTTTTGGTTTGTCTTATATCGGCGTCCGGAACCGCCCGGGCGGAAAACGTTTTAGCAAATCCTGGTTTTGAAACGGGCAACACAACAGGCTGGACCACGTGGGGTTGCACTTTGAGCGCTTCTACGGAGCAGGCATATAAAGGTGATTACAGCGCATTTGTTTCCGGCAGGGGCAAGAACTGGCAGGGACCCGTTCAAAACATTCTGGGTAAATTAAACATCGGTCAAAGTTATTTTGTTAGCGCCTGGGTCAGGCTCAAAGACCAGGCCAGCGATGATGCGCAACTTACGATTGCACAGAAAGACGAAAGCGGAACCAGGTACTTCTCTGTCGATACAAAAAAGGTTTATAACAATACCTGGATTTTACTTTCCGGTGAATTTAAGCTGGACGTTACAGGGACACTGACGTCCTTGAATTTCTATATTCAGACGCAAAATTCAACGGTGGATTTTTATACCGATGAGGTGTCAATCGACAAGAAAGACATCTACAGCGAACCTTTGGAATGGACGGCAGAGTCGATTCTTTTGAGTGTTGACGACCGTCTGGAGACGAGCAAGAAGAACATTATCGTTGAGAGCGACGACTTCAAGATGGTCTTCAGCCTTTTTTACGCCGGCGGACCACACCGACTTTTCGATAAGTCTTATGATTCCACTGATAATTTATTTACGGGTCCGTGGTACTGCCAGGGCAGCGCATTCGATTACGACGTTTATTTGGGTGACCGCCGGGAATTCTCCACTACACAGGGCAAGAACACTTCTGTCGGCCGAGCTACTCTCGATATTCTCGAAAAGACCGGCTGCCGAGTGCGCATTCTGCAGAAATGTCATCCTCGACTTAACGCCGGCAGTGGGCCGAAGGGTGACCCTTTTGTGGAACTGGATATGGTCCATTGTACTACCGAGTGGACGATTTATCCGACAGGCAGGATTAATATCAAGTTCGATGCTGTAGTTCCACCCGAGTTTAACGGCATTACTTCCAGCGGGCCGGGCGGCGCAGGCAAGGGAATAACCACCGATGGAACAACCAAGGTCATCGGCACAAACGGGACAAGTTTCCGCGACCCCTGGGTAACAAAGTGCGATACACTCGAGAGTCCATCGGGCGGATGGGGGCCTATCGAGATTGCCGAGAAGCCTGATGAAAAGACACTTATCCTGGAAAGCCCGGCGCCGGCAGGCAAAGAACTTGACTTTATCATCCGCCGAGAGAACATAACAAATGAAACTATCTCAATTCACAGCGACGGCGATACGGGCCCACCGCCTCGTAAAAGTCGCTGGGAAGGTGGACGTAATAACGGCCCAATTGAACAGACATACGTTATTGCACACTGGACCAAGCCGCCGCGCAGATTCGGCAGTTCGTTGAGCTTCTTTGAGCCTTATGAAGCTAAGTTTTTGTCTTTCGAAGGTACATCATGGCGTGATATATCCTATACACAGATAGGAATAGCCGGCAAAAGGCCCTTCAGGCCGAACCATCGTCACCTTATGGCGCAGCTCGGGACGGAACACGGACGGGCCCTTCCGCGAATCAAAAGTGTAGGAGATGCCGCGCCCGCCGCCCGAGACTACAGAAATCCCTACAGCCAGGCCCGCATAGGTTCGCTGCTAAACGGCGAGGAATATATTAACGGCTACCATCTCAGAACTGGTGCATACTGCATCAAAGCCGTGAATAATGTCGCCGCGATAGCATTTGATGCCCAAAGAGGTGCCGATTATTCATTTGCCTATTATATGCCGGCGGTTCTAATAAGCGAATTCGATGTAAATCACGATCATATTAAAGTTGAATTATCCCGCGACAACGGGAAAAATTTCTCTTTGCTTGATTCCGAACTTTACAATTTAACGTCTTTATCCGATGAAAGCGAGTTTGGCCTAAATAAGCGATTGTTTCAGTACCTTGGAACGATACCAAACTCAGCTAAAGACCACTTAGCGTATGTCTTCCGTTTCAGTGCCCTTGGCAGAAGTCTCGAAGGGAACGCTGCGGATTTCGTCGAGTTTAACGACCTTAAGTTTTTGGCTGAGCAATGGCTGAAGAACAACTCCTTGCTTCCAGCAAAATAAAGCAGATATCCAGATCAAAGGTGTAGATATCCATGCAATTACCGTTGCTACAAATCAAGCATTCGCCGCACGGCGGGTCACAACGAGGACAGAACTCTATATCATTTGCTCTTCTTCTCTATCGCGATGAGATTTCCCTTTTGATAGGTAAATTCTTTATTTAAAGTTTTGTCTATGAATTTATCGCCGTCTTTTAAATCGAAATTCTTGTATGTAAAAACATCACTATTGATTGGATTGTTCGCCTTTTGCTCCATAAAAGTAATGGTGCTTTGTTTATTTAATTTTCCGGAGAGATAATCAAAATTCTGTTCTATCTTTTGTACAGGTAGGTAAACGCCGTTAATTAAATCATAATCCCAGATTTTATTTTCAATTACTCTTCCTTTTTCATCAGTAATTGAGAACGAAACAACATTAAAACCTGCACCGCTTGAGCACACCAAGTTATAAGAGATGTAAACCTTGGGTCCACCACTCGATACGGCTGGCAAGATCATCTTGTATTTTTTGACATCTCCGACGTTGCATTCTTCAACCTTAACCTTCATAGTATATCCTTGAAATGTGCTGCTTAGGCCATGCTTATCGATATAAGATAAGTAATTTGCAAGCGTTTCCCAAAGCGGATTTCCAAAAACTTTCATAGTTTCCCTCGGGTCAAAAACTGGATATAGACCGCTTCCACAGGTTAATTTGCCTTCTGGGCGTACTTGCTTAACAGCCATTCGACTAAAAGCAACTCCATCACTTATTCTTACTCTGTCTGCCCCACAATGAATTTGATAATCAGAGGTAAGAATATTTTTCCCGCTTCCCAGACTTATGTGTTGCTTCAATTGTAGCTCTCTTCCTGTATCCGTATCCATAATATGGTGCTTTGGCCTATCATCTGGATAGTGATGCTCGTAAAGCATTTCCTTTTTGATATCCAGGGCGAATTCCCTGAAAAATTCCTGGTGTTCTACTATTGTATTCGGGGTAGGTTGTCCATCATCCTTCAATCGTTCTCTGAATGTCCTCTCTGCTATGGCGCCTCTATCTATTCTGTCAGTGACTATCTTTATCTTGCCCTGCCAGGTAGTGAGTTTATTGTGATTTTCCCTAACTCGTTCCCCTATCATAGTCAATATCCCGGCGATATCGTTCTGGTCAACAGAAACCCATTGACACTCCTGATTGCTGCTCACTACTTTTGTCTGAATTGAGAAAGTTAACCCAATAGAGACGATTAGAACAAAAATCACTTTATTTAAAAAAGCTAACGTCTTCATTATAATATCTCCTTATCAAATCACATTTCCATGTACTCGTATATTTATTATTGACACTTTTTACTTGGGTAAGGTGGATAATGTACACTCTCAAGCTCATCATAATCAGTCGTACAGCGGCTACAATCCCACGGTATATCTGTTTGAAGATGACAATCCAACGGTACCGGTGTATCCAACTGATCGGTACATACATGAGCAAAGAGATTTTCACCTGCTTTGCATTTATAAACTTCACTACAGACAGGTTGTGAGACTACTTCAGCACAATCGCCGTCGCATCCTCCGTTGCAGGTGTACGTTACTGAATCTGTGAAAATACGTGTGTTATGGTTAGAACAAAATTCAAAGATACCAACACATGCGATACAATCTTCATTCCATTCCGATTTGCAGCGTGGTTCATCAATTTCTTCTTCACACTTCGGTTTGCACATACCATCGCAGCAAATTTTGGTCGGATCATCGTTACACACTATACAATTACCTTCACCATCGCATGACTTACAGTTGGCCGGATCAACACACCAGTCTTCACATTTACCTTCAATGCACTCCTGACACAAGGCAGCGCTGCAGGGAAGA
>Ga0315539_1000041_pt1 | contig 83870 bp, 74 predicted proteins | sample SalMarSW160150MG_FD_203097 | JGI IMG/M metagenome (GOLD analysis project Ga0315539, IMG submission 203097) | Salt marsh sediment microbial communities from the Plum Island Ecosystem LTER, Massachusetts, United States - Salt Marsh Sediment SW1601-150 ...
GCCGGTCAGGTTAGGTCTAGCAAAAAGCCCACCTACAGGGGTCGGCTCCGCCACTAATGTGGTCGGCTACGTCATTATGGTATTCATAATGCTCTTTGCCCTAATAATGGCAGCGGACTTGCTCGGTTTTACCGTTGTGAACGAGTTGATCGCCGTCTTGACCCAATTCCTGGGGCTGGTTCTTCTGGGTGTTGTTATTATCGGCGTCGGCATTTTTGTTGCCAATTTCGTGGCGAATATTCTGCGGACAGGCGCCAGGTCAGGAGCTCTGGTTTCCTTCGTCAGGATCTCCATCATTGTGCTGAGTATCTTCCTCGGAATACGGGCAATGGGTTTTGCCGACGATCTCATTTTGCTAGGCTTTGGGCTGGCCCTGGGCGCAGCTGCTATAGCAGCTGCTATTGCCTTTGGACTGGGCGGTCGCGAGGTTGCCGGTGAGCTTCTGGCTCGCTGGACTAAGACTGGCTCTCATAGTGATAAGATTAAAAAATAGCCAGCAAATGATAAAGAGAGAAAGGGTGCTGATTTATTCAAGATATTCTGGGGCTAGAAGGGGCCGGGTAATCCTCTCTCACTCCCTGGCCCCTTCTGGTAATTCCAGGGACACCATACCAATTAAGCCTACTACAAATTAAGTATTACATCCTCAGGATACCACGAAATCAAAGGCTTAGATGGTGAACTCTGGTTGAGAATCGAACTTGAATAGGCTGATATCCAAGCAAGTATCAAGCCTATATATGGGGCCATTTCAAACTGCGACAAGGACGCTTAGCCAGCAGAAAATAAGACGCCCCGAGTAACCTCACATCCTTCACCTGCTATCGTCCGGCCTGGCCTTTAGCTTACCTTGTGCCGGCCACTACCTGCACCTTTCAGCTTCCACCAAACCCAACTCTTATGCCAGATCCCTGTTCGGCTACTCGGGACAAATTTTATGTTATCATATATATAACACGGTTGTCAAGTCTTCGTTCGTACTGGGGAAATTAATACCGAGGTTCTTGGGATTAGAAATGCCAGGGACACCATACCAATCAGGCCTACCATAAATCAGGTATCATGTCTACAGAATGCCTGATTAATACTCTTCATCATTACTGATAATCAATGGTAAACTTGATGGAACGCAGATAAGCTGTGCCCACCTGAGATGAAGTCATCTTGAGGCTGCAATGTATCCAGCGATGAGAATTAGAAAACCACCGACAAGCATGAGTGGGGTGGGTTGCTGGGATAAAAAGAGAAAGCCGAAAACCACAGCGCTGGCAGGCTCTAAATAAGTGAAGACCACTGCCTTCTGAGCTTTTACCATTCCAAGGCCTTTGAGGTAGAGTGTAACGGCAAATCCTGTGTTGAAGACACCCAAAATGAGCAGAAGTATCCATGGAGCTAAATCTGGAGAAAAATCAGTGCCTATCACGAAGGGAAGGAGGAAAATTGAAGCTATAGAATAAGAGTAAAATGCAACGACTTGACTTGAGAAGCTGGATAAAGCCTTCTTAGATACAATGATGAATCCTGCATAGGCGAGGCCGGCAAGTAGCCCAAGAATTACTCCCAATGGGTTAAGGCCATTAAGGTCGCTAATTTGAAGGTTTTGCTGATATGAAATAACCACTATTCCTGCCACGGATATGGCTAATGCAATCAGAGTAGATTTCTCAAGTTTTTCTTTAAGAACCAAGGGGGCAAGTAAAGCTACAAAGATGGGTGCCGTGTAGTTTAGTAAGACTGCATTGGCGATTGCAATAAGCTTCATTGCATGGAAAATCAAAGCCCAACCCAAAGCGAGCAGGCAGCCTAAACTCAGCATAATCTTCCAATGTCTAGCAGCACTCATGACTTCACGTTTTCGAGTCAGAAGTACTACGGGCAGGAGAGTGAAGCTGGCAAATAAGACCCTAAAGAAAGCGATAGTATAGGCGTCGTAGGGAACCAAGTTTACAATGACACCATTAGAGCCCCAGATGATAGCTGCCGCAGCCACGTAGAAGTATCCCGAAAACTTTGAATCGAATCGCTTCAGCATAAGTACTCCGGTTTGTTGAAGCTAGAAAGAGGCATTCGCCATTATACACTATGAGTTATCGCTGTCTCTTTTTTGTAAAGTTGTAGTCTTGGCCAATGAATTGGATAATTCCAGGGACATCATACCAATCAGGCCCACTACAAATCAGGTATCATGCCCCCGGAATACCGCCCTATTCTCACGCACTTAATATCCTCATTACCACCAAATTGATAACAGGAGCCACCGATGATAATATGCCATCATGTCAGTTAGTAAAGCAGGACTCCTGAGAATTGAGTCGAGCAGCTATTAATGTAAGGAAAGAATAGGAGTGATTCCGCTATTTGAACAGTATCCACTATTGCGGGAGAAGCTTGCCTATGTAACACTAGGCGAATTGCCTACCCCCGTGCAAAAGCTTGAAAGACTAGGAGCTGAGTTAGGCGTCACCCAACTCTATATAAAACGCGATGACCTGAGTGGCAAAGTCTACGGTGGTAACAAGCCTCGAAAGTTAGAGTTCATTTTGGGCAACGCTCTGCGCTCTAAGGCAAAGGAGGTCATAACCTTTGGTGGTGCCGGGTCGAACCATGCCTTGGCCACTGTTATATACGCACGACAGGTCGGTCTGAAGAGCATTTCCATGTTAATGCCACAGCCGAATGCCCGGTATGTTCGCCACAATTTACTCATGAGCCACTACTGTGGTGCGGAACTACATTTGTGTGGGGCAGGGTTGGAATCTGTAATGAATATGCCGCTGGTTTATGGTGCAACCACCTATCAGCTTTTACGGCACAGACTGGAAAAAGGTCGCCTCCCCTACTTCATCTCTCCTGGTGGTTCTTCCCCCCTTGGCGTTATTGGTTTTGTTAACGCGGGGCTTGAACTAAGGAGACAAGTGACGAGTGGGCAAATGCCGGAGCCAGATTATATTTATGTCGCCTGCGGTACGATGGGCACAGCCGCCGGATTGACTCTGGGACTTAGGGTAGCGAGGCTCAGTGGCCGAGTAGTCTCGGTAAGAATATGCAGTGAAAAATTTGTCAATACCAGAGCAATGATCAAACTCATCAATAAGACTAACTCTTTACTTCATTCTCTGGATACTTCTTTCCCCAGATTCGAGTTCTCTGAAACAGATGTTGATATTAGACACGATTATTTTGGCAAAAGATATGCACTCTTTACAGATGAGGGGATGGAGGTAGCATTCCTGATGAGAAAGTACGAAGGAATAAAACTAGATGGCACCTATACAGGCAAGGCCTTAGCAGCGCTTAAACATGACGCAAAAATTGGGAGCTTGCGAGGCAAAGTGGTTCTATTTTGGAACACTCTAAACTCAAAGGATTTCTCAGATGCCATATCTGACGTTAATTACCGCGACCTGCCTCGTCGCTTTCACCGCTATTTTGAGAAAGAAGTGCAGCCCCTTGACCGTGATTACTGACCACATAATTCCAGGGACAGCATACCAATCAGGCCTACTACAAATCAGGTATTGTGCCACTTGAATAAAGGCATGTATTCACAGCATGAAATGAAGCTTTGTGTGCTTGAAGATTCTTTGGTACAGGTGTACACTGGGTAAGCAAGCATATAGTGGAGGTATCTTAAATGAAGGCTTTGATAGTATACGACTCGGTTTATGGAAATACAGAGAAAATCGCCAGGGCTATGGCTGAAGCTACTACCCCACCCGATGAGGTCAAGGTATTGCGGGCTGGCGAGGCTGATCCCTCGGAACTGGCATCTATTGACCTTCTCGTTGTAGGTTCTCCAACCCATGGGGGCAGGCCGATGCCGGCAGTTCAAGAGTTCCTTAACAAAGTAACCCAGCCGTCACTTGAGGGTATCAACGTAGCTGTGTTCGACACCAGGGCCACGTCAAAATTGGCCAAGATATTTGGATATGCCGCTGGACGCATCGCCGGTCATCTGAAAAGAAAGGGTGGTGTTCTTAGCGCGTCTCCAGAGGGCTTCTTCGTTACAGGCACAAAGGGTCCGCTGAAGGAAGGAGAACTGGAGCGGGCTGTAGCTTGGGCTAAAGGGATTTTAAAGAGCAAGAAGTAATTTTGTTGGGCCCTTCCCTATTTCAACCACACAAGTACCCGTAAGGATCTCAAGATTAAACGTTACGAACATACTCAGGTTGGATACTTTATCATTGTGGCTATTGTAGCAGCAATGGTGGCAATCGGGATTATCCTGGCGAATACCGGCGTTAATTGGATTGCTATCGCAGTCATGGTTGTCCTCGCTGTAGCTCTAGTGTTACTTCCCAGTTTAACCGTGGCCATTCAGGAAGAAGAGCTATTAGTGCAATTTGGGCCTGGAGTAATCCGCAAACGGTTTAAGTTGAATGAAATAGAATCGTGTCAAGCCGTTAAAAATCCGTGGTATTACGGGTGCGGTATTCGGTTAACTCCTCACGGGATGCTGTTTAGGGTCTCCGGCCTTCATGCTGTCCAGATCAAGTTAATAACGGGTAAGGAATATTTAATCGGCACTGATGTTCCACAGGAGCTTGAGGAAGCTATTAGACAGGCCATAAGTTACTGTTAAGGATTATCATAAGGTATAGTCTTAAAGAAATTCGAATTCCAGGGACACCATAACAATCAAGCCTGCTACAAGTCAGGTATTATGTCCCCATAATATCTAACATAGGGAAATTCTATTGACACCATGCTAATTATAGTGGGGTGAGGGGGGGAGGGGAGACTTAAATAGAAGGTTTAATGCCCTTTCTCGGGCCTCTCAGGTGCATTCTAGCGGGAATTAAAGTGACATCATGCCAACTCAGGCCTGCTACAAGTCAGTTACTATGCTCCATAATGCCACGAGGTTAAAGGCATATATGATGAACTCTGGTCAAGAGTCAAACTTGGATAGGATGATATCTAGGCAAGTATCAAGCATATTTATGGGGTAATTTCAAACTGCGACAATTACACTTAGCCAGCAGAAAATAAGACGCCCCGAGTAACCTCACTTTCTTCACCTGCTATCGTCGGCCTAGCTTTAAGCTTACCTTGTGCTGGCTACTACCAGCACGTTTCAGCTTTCACCAAACCCGACTCTTATGCCAGGTCCCTGTTCGGCTACTCGGGACAATCTTAATATTACCGCATATATAAGCCAGTTGTCAAGTCTCCGTACGTACTAGGAGTTTAGTACCGGGTTCTCGGAATTTGCAATCCCAGGTACACCATACCAATGAGGCTTGCTCCAAATCAGGTACTATACCCCCGAATACCGATAATGTATGATATCATCCAGTAGTTTCTCCTTTAAGACGCTGGTTGTCGACCGGGTTTGTCCTATATTAAGGAGAAGGGTAATCGTTAATGTGTAACAGAAACAGCCTGTTCAGGGCAAACAAAGGGCTGTTCTGTATTCTGATAACCATCCTGGTAGTCGCCTCATTCCTGGGCATTCCGGGAAATTTGCAAAGTTACTCAGGTGAAACCGAAGAACTGTATTTCTGTATACTCCATACCAACGATATTCATTCCGCGCTCATACCCCATTCGCCGGCAGTAGACTACCACCCCGAAGAAGAAGACTCTGCTATAGGAGGGTTAGCTCGTCTGGCTACCGCCATAGACGAAATCCGAGAGAGCAAAATGGGGGAAGGTGAACCGGTCCTTCTTCTTGACGCCGGTGATTTCCTGGCAGGCTCTGCTTTCGCGTGGCTGGCCCTCAGTGGTTACGCCGCAGAGCTTACCATAATGCAGAAGATGGGATATGACGCCATAGCCATCGGCAACCATGAGTATGACTATGGCCCTGACGTCCTGGCGCAATATCTTTTAAAGGCGGGATACCCCGAAGCTCACCAGAAAACACTGGTGCTGGCATCCAACACGGAGGCGCCACCAGACCATCCGCTGGCTGCCCAGAATCTCTACCGGAACGCCGGGATGTTTGAGCTGGAAAACGGCCTGAAAGTAGGAGTTTTCAGCCTTATGGGTAAAGATGCCATCCTGCTAATCGGTGAAGCCGGGGATGTGCAGTTCCTGGACCAGCACGAGACAGCCCGCCAGGCGATAGATGAGCTGAAAGAACAGGGTGCCGATGTCATCGTGGGCATAACTCACTCCGGCGTGGATGAGGACCGGGAACTGGCACGAGAGGTCCCGGGTATCGACGTAATTGTAGGTGGCCATACTCATGATGCCCTGTATAAGCCGGTCTTACAGGGCGATATTATCATTGTCCAGGCTGGTTCCTTGGGAGAGTACCTGGGGCAACTGGAACTGGCGTACAACCCCAACACTGGCAAGGTACGAGTCCGCAACGAAGAAAATGACCACCCATTTCTCATTCCTATTGACGACAGCTTTGCCTGCCATCCGGAAATCGATGTCCTGGTCCAAGAATATACCCTTATCTTGAATGCGTACATCGATGAAATGACGGGCGGCAAATTCGATGATATCATGGATACGGTAGCCAGGTCTGAATTTATCCTCTCCAACCATCCGTCCCTGAGTGAAACTCCGCTCGGCAACTTCATTACCGACGCTATGCGCATGGTTGCCCAGGAGGTTATCGGCAAAAGGGTCGACATAGCAGGTCAGGCTAACGGTTGCATCCGGACAAGCGTCTTTCCCGGCACCATGGAGCATTGTGGGGGAAACGTGTCCTTTTACGACATTGTCGAAACCACAAGCCTGGGACACGGACTCGACGGTTACGCAGGTTGTCCCATTGTATCTGTCTATCTCACTGGTGAGGAAGTGCGCCGTCTGCTGGAGATAACCGTACTGCTGCAGGAGTTCATGGGAGATTCTTTCTTTTTACAGTTTTCCGGCTTGCGGTACAGCTACAATCCCGCCAATGCAGTGCTCCTGACCATACCTTTTGTAAACCTGCCTATTCCCACGACCCGTGCGGTTACCAGAGCGGAGCTTTACACGGGTGATGGGATTCAACCTGTAAACGGTGAAGGGTATGTCCCCTTGAAACGTGGAGATGACAGGCTATACCACCTGGTTACCGACGCCTATATCCTCCTCTTCGTACCCTTGGTGGCAGACATGCTGCCCCAACTGGAGATAGTCCCTAAAAATATCGATGGAGAGCCGATACCGCTGGAAAGATTAGACGAACTGATAGTGCATCATGCGGACGGAAGAGAGCTCAAAGTTTGGGAGACGGTAGTGATTTACGCCACGTCCCAGCTGCCGGGAGTGGATGGGGTACCCCGGATACCCGACTATTATGAAGCTGTCGCCGGGCGCATCAACAAGACATGGACTTTTCCCCTGGTAGGGTGGCTTATAATAATACTGGCAGTTATTGTGGCAGGAATAGTATTCCTAGTCTTCCGCAGGAGGAAGCACAAAAAATTCCAGGGATACCATCCCAATTAGGCCCTAGTATAAATCAGTAATTATTTCCCCAGAATAATGCAACCTTTTTCGGCCTTCTGCGTTTTATTAACGAAAGGCAGTGAGGAAAGTTCAGCAGATTGGACTAATAATCCTCATTGTGAAAGGCGGATGGAATGAGTAAGAAAAAACTGGCAGGAATCATAGGAGGTTGTATTGTAGTTGTCATCGTAGTAGTAGTCATAGTTTGTCTCCAACCAACACCAGAATTTCACATCAATGTGATACCTGAGCAGTTAAACGGAGACTCTATTGCCGGACAGCACTGCGTATTCCTCGTGACAATTATCGATGAAGGGCAAGAAGGTCAACCTCCTGTACATATATCGGTGACGGCTCCTGGCTCACAAGTGGTCATTTATAAGCAGGATATAGTTGTGGGAGAGGTTGCTGAGGTAGTTGTCATACCAGCACAAGCTAGCATTGGAAATACCATTGAGGTAACAATCACTGGAAATCGAGGTAGCGCGAGTGACGAAAGGCTTGTCAGCTTCGATGTGGTAGAAGGCGAAGACGATAGACAGGAATATGCAGAAGAGTTGCTGGATAGATTTATTCCATGGCTAGCAACGAATCATCCTGAACTTGGAATCAAAGATGATATAGCTTGGAACGGCACTATGGTCAGCCCGGTATGGTTAGTTGTATCTCACTATCTTTTCTTCTCGGAGGAATGGGAGGCTCACATAGAATGGCACATAATGATGCCTCCAGACGACTGGGTAAGGATCGACCTCCGCCATCGGTTCGACGAACTGGAGCCATCATACGCTTTTGAGATTTCGTCAGTGAATGCTACCAGTGAGCCCGTACCGATAGAACCGCCAGAGACAGTTTGGCGTTAGACTGAATTGGGGATATCACGATGGAAACAATGGCTGTTAAACGTTCGAGGATGGGACTCCTGGCCGGTATATCTCTGCTGGCAGTAGTCTTTACTATCGCACTGACTTTTGCCACGTTGCAACTCCCGGTCATAATCGGCAATTGGCTGTCCAACTACTTCCCTGACATTCACCCAGTAATAGAACCGGAGCGAGTAGCCGAGTTCATGGCGGTTGCCCGCCCTGTTGGTTATGCCTGCCTTGGAGTGATAGCTATCTTGATTGCGGCTGGTATTGTTACCGGTAAAAGGAAGCTATCTATCTTCGGTTCCTTTGCCTTTTTCTTGCCCACGTTTGGTTATTTCTTTGCTTCCATGTTTTTCCTGGCGGGTCTGGGCATATTGAGAGTTCCATTTATCCCCTTCTGGGACCCGAACATAAACCTCATGAACTTCGGAGATATCAGCTACCTGCCGTATATGGCTTTGGTTTACCCGTTCTGGCTTGGGGGCGTAGATATCAGGATGATTATTTCTTGGGTCGCTGTAGGACTGGGTCTGTTCATATTTGTTCTGGGGACTATCACATGGTTCTACGGTAAAGTACAAAGAAGAAAGACGGTTGACTTCTGGATATACAGGTATTCACGGCATCCCCAGTATCTGGGATTCATTATATGGAGCTATGGGGTGATGCTAATCGCCGCCCAACAGCCAGTCCCGATGGGTGGCTCAAATCCGGGAGCAAGTCTGCCCTGGCTACTAACATCTCTGGTCATAATCTGCATCGCCCTGGTTGAGGAAAACAGAATGAGAAGGGAAGACAGCGAGAGGTATTTACAGTATACAGCCAGCGCCCCATTCATGTTCCCCGTTCCGAAATTTGTTGCTACTGCAATAACGTTCCCGATAAGGCTTCTGCTTAAGAAGAACCGGCCAGAAACGGGAAAGGAACTTCTGGCGACGTTTGCGGTTTACGCCACTTTACTTATCTTGCTGTCTCTTCCTTTTGTTCTGCTGGACTGGCCTCCTGGCATTGGATGGTCTGATTGGCCGGGGTATATGCCAGGCATGCTTTGATCGCTAGTAGATCTGTAGAGGGCTTTGGGGCTATTACCTTCAATGAGACGCTATTTTGTTGACGTTCGGCGAATTATAGGGACACCATACCAATTAGGCCCACTACAAATCAGGCTTTTATCCCCAGAATACCCCGGAACCCTCTTCAAAACGGCGTAATTAATCTTGTCCGCCCCGAGCCAGAGTCGACTTTTTGAAAACTGGCATGATTGCTTTATACTATTCGATGATTGATATGGCGATGAGAGTATAGTCAACTCGGGATGGTTTACTTTGGGCGACAGGGATTTAGAACTGCTGGAATTCCACAAAATAAGGGAGATACTGGCAGGTTTTACTTCCTTTTCCACCAGCCGAGAGCTTGCCCTCAACCTCACTCCCCTCTCGGATGAAGAAGAGGTTCACCTGCGGCTCAGGCAGTCGGCTGAGGCGCGCCGTTTGCTTTCACTCAGTCCAGATACCCATATCGGTGAAGTTGTTGATATTCGGGAAGTGGCGAAGATAGCGGCAAGGGGCAAAATACTGGACCCTCAATCCCTGCTGGAAATTCGAAGGACGCTGGATTTTGCCCACAGGCTTAAAAAACACTTGATGAACCTGTCGAGTGAACTCCCCTTACTCAATGGTCTGGCTGGAGACATTGTGGCACTGGAGCAGGTTGTAAAGGATATTGATGGCTGCTTGAGTCCGACCGGTGACCTGCTGGACACCGCCTCACCTAAATTGGTGTCGCTGAGACATAGAATGCGGGAAGCGCGCCAGGAACTGCTTACTCACCTGGAAGCCATAATCAGGTCACCTAGAGGACGGAAAATAATCCAGGAATCAATTATTACCGAGCGGGAGGGTCGGTATGTAATCCCAGTCAAGGTGGAATTTCGCCGACAGATAAAGGGTATTGTCCACGACGTCTCCAATACCGAGGCCACGGTATTTATCGAACCCTGGGTAACTACAGACGTGCAGAATGAACTACGCGAGCTGGTTGCGGAAGAGAAGCATGAAATAGAAAGGATACTGAGAACGCTCAGTGCTGAAGTTGGGGCATTCGAAAGCGAAATTTCACGGAACATAGAACTGATCGCTGAGATTGACCTGGCGCTGGCTAAGGCCAGATACGCCAGGGAGGCAAAAGCCACCGAGCCCATTATCGTGGCGGCGGCTAGAAGTGCTGAGGCAGAGGGAGATGAACTGGTCGGAGTGCTCAGGCTGGTCGAAGCCAGGCATCCGCTGCTGGGAAAGAAGGCAGTGCCGCTATCGGTCGAGATTGGCCGGAATTTCTCTGTTCTAGTCATTACCGGGCCCAATACCGGGGGTAAGACGGTCGCTCTCAAGACGATAGGACTTCTCAGCCTGATGGCGCTGGCCGGCCTTCCCATTCCGGCTCAGGCAGAAAGCCGCATCCCTGTTTATGACGAAGTATATGCAGACATTGGTGATGAGCAGAGCATCGAGCAGACCCTTTCGACCTTCAGCTGGCACATAGGCAACATCGTGCGCATCATAAACAACGCCACGGCAAAGAGCTTGGTGCTGTTAGACGAACTGGGCACCAACACTGACCCGGGCGAAGGCTCGGCTCTTGGCCGTGCTATCCTGCTCCATTTCCTGTCACAGGGGACGATGACAGTAGCCACCACTCACTACACCGAATTGAAGGCGCTGGCTCACGCTACCGAAGGCATGGAAAACGCGGCTCTTGATGTAGACCCCGTTACGATGACGCCCACCTACCACCTGACAGTAGGTATCCCGGGCGGCAGCAATGCTCTGGCTACAGCATCCCGCCTAGGACTGTCCGCGGAGATTGTCACCAGCGCCAGACAAATGCTTTCCGAAAGCACTCAACAGATTGAGACTTTGCTTACCCATCTGGTGACCGAGCAAAAGAATGTTGAGTCGCTTCGCCACAGCCTGGAGAAGAAATTAAATGAAGTAGAACAGAACGACGCGGACTTGAAAAACAGGCTCCGCCAGTTAGAGGATGACAGCCGAAGAATCATCAAGCAGACACGCGACCAGATAGTCAGCGAGGCTGCCGAGCTACAAATGAAAATTCGTGAGGCAGCAGCGGAATTGCGCAAAGAAAAATCCCGGGAAAGAATCGAGCAGGCAAAAAAGGCACTAGCCGAGGTACAGGAGCAATTGGATGCCGAAGTATGGCGGGCCAGACCGGCGGTTGAGATGGGCGAAACAGAAGCCGAGGCAAGCCCAATCACCGCTGGTGATACTGTCTGGTTGAGAGAGGCTGGCGTACCAGCAACGGTACTAGCAGTGTATGAGGAACGCGGGCTCGTCGAAGTGCAGGCAGGGAAAGTAAAGATGACTCTCAGGTTGGACAGCGTGGAGAAGAGGATACCATCAACTGGCGTGGTGAAGATGGGTGGTGCATTGATAAAGAAGGAGATGCGCAAGTCCAGGGTTTCTCTCGAGCTTGACCTGCGGGGGAAGAGGGCCGAGGAGGTCGAGCCGCTACTGGAGGGCTACATTAATGAAGCGTCTTTATATGGCTTGAGTCGGGTTCGCATCATTCATGGTATCGGCACGGGCACAGTGCGGCAGATTGTTAGAGAGACGCTGGCCTCCCACCCACTGGTCACGTCTTTCCAGCCTGGGGAACAAGGCGAGGGCGGCGACGGCGTTACCATAGTCAGCATGTAGCCAGAGTATTTCGCTCAACCGGGTGATTGATATTATGTTCACGTCAAGGAGATTCTGTCTCGGCCGGTCGAAGATGCTCGGCTTTCTGGACGAGCTGGCTTCGACCGAAGGCAACGCGATATCGGTATACCTGCCGCAGGGGACGCCGCCAGCCAGGGTTGAAAATCTGCTGGGACAGGTATTTGCCACAACTGCCATACCGCCAGGCATGGCTGAGGTTATTGATGGCTCGGGAATGGGAGCTGCGTTTTTCTGGAGCCCGCCGCAAACGCATCTGGTCCTGCCCCCATTCCCGATCGTCGAAGAATATATCACCAACGGATATGATGTTGGGCCGTTGCATTCCCTTCTCAGTCACGACTTCCTTATTGTTCTGGTGCTGGTCCGCCTGGGAGCATACAGCATTGGCATCTGCCAGGGCACAAAACTCATAAATAGCAAGACAGGAACAGGCCTGGTGCACGCCCGCCACAAGAAGGGTGGCTCCTCGCAGGCGCGGTTTGCTCGACACCGGGAAAAGCAGATAGAGCAGTTTCTGGACCGGGTTTGCGGTCATGTGCGGGAACATATCGAGCCCCATGCCCGGTCACTCGACTATCTGGTCTATGGCGGAGCAAGAACCACAATACTCTCACTGCGTAAACAATGCCCGTTCCTGAGCCAATTTGAGGGCCGCATCCTGCGGACGCTGCTGGATATACCGGAGCCACGCAAGGCAGTACTGGAAAAAGCCATCGGCACCGTCTGGGCGACCGATGTTATCGAATGGTGCGAGGATGACTCTTAACGAATTCCAGGGACACCATGCCAATCATGCTTACTACAAATCAGGTATTATGTCCCCAGAATACCCTCATTCAGGTGGTTCGGGCTGCACCTTGGCCTGCGGGCAAATGCCAGGACTTGGTACCCGGGGGATCGGACCTCGCCCCCGTCTTAAACATCTCAGCTTCGGCAGCTCTACCATTGTTCACCTATCTGGTTCCCTGGTCAATATAGTTATACGAAATCTTGATTAAACTTATCAGCTTCATTTCAAGGACATTGACTAAGGTGTTACAATATTCTTAATGGCTGGCTATACATTGAGAGAGGCTGCCGAGGCATTAGGAGTCTCAATGATAACCGTCCGCCGGTATATCAAGTCGGGCAAGATCAAGGCTAGGCTAATCCCTTCCAAGTTCGGAGATGCATACATTATCGATGATCTACCCATAGTCAGTAAGCCATTATCAGACAGCACCCCATCTACACAACCACTTATCAATAGAATAGAGCAATTATCCCAGGAAGTTGGCTATTGGAAAGCGAAAGCAGAATTGCTTCAGGAGCGATTATTACTTCTGGAAGCCCCTAAACAGACCCCTAAGCAAAGATGGTGGCAAAGGCTATTCAGGCCTTGGCAGTGAATAGACTAGGTCACCTCCATCATCAGCGCAAAGTGAGAGAGGTTAATTCTATAGTATAGCGCTCATGCTATGAGCTCGGATTAGATTCTAGGGCCATACTGAGCGGGGAAAGAGGATAGAAATTCCGGCGGTTTTACCATCAGGATGGCCTGCAGAACAGGACCGAGGGTGTATGTGTATGTGGGATTATTATAATCAAAATGTTTAGTGCCCTTTCTCGGGCCTCTCAGGGGGATTCTAGAGGAATTCTAGGGACACAATACAAATTGGGCTATACCAATTAGGACTACTACAAATCAGGCATTATTTCCCCAGAATACAACTTGTCATGTTCTTTTATAAAGGACGGCTTATTTATTAGCTCAGCAAAAAAGCTCTTATTTCTTCACCGAACTGGCGGCTTCGCGCGAACATGGCGTTATGCCCGAGGTTCGGATATAAGACCAGCTTGGCATCGGGTATTTTCCTGGCTGTCTCACGAACAGGATAAAAGAAGTCATCTTCACCGCCAATCACCAGGGTATCCGCCTTAATCTTGTCCAGGTGATCACTCAGGTCATGGCGGTCCTCTGCTTCAATTTCTACAATCCCGTCCGAGGGGTCGATAGGGATACCGATAGGACCTAGCAGCCACATAAACCATTTGAAAACGTGTTTCGCAATTCCCTTCCGCATGATAGCTGTACCCATTAATGAAGATGCTGCTCGCCGCTTGCCTTTTCGTGCGAGGTCTGCAACTTTCATCTGCAGTTCTTTGCCTTCCTCAGTCAGACGGAAACCGGTCATGGCAAGGACGAGACGCCTCACTAAATATGGATGGACAATGGCAAAGTGCTGCGCTATCGCCCCTCCTGTGGAGACACCGATTATGTCGGCCACACCGCCCAGCTCATTCTTAATCATGACAGCGTAATCATCCGCCATATCACTCATTGAATATCCCGAGGGAAGACTAGGCTTCCTGTTCACAATGTAGATCTTGTAGCTATTTGCGAGTCCCCTCAGATAACCGGTACTCATCCGTAGCATAATGCCGGATGGCGGCTTATGCCGAAAGTCCAACCCCCCAAATATAATGAGGTTACGCAAGCCGTTCCCAATACAGGCATACGGAAGTCCGTTATTGGAATACCCGGTTATCGTTCTTCGCTTGGCCATCTTAATTCCCCATTATACAAGAATTCCAGAGACATCATACCAATTAGACTTACCACAAATCAGGTATTATGTCCCCAGAATACATGCTATAATTTGTGGGATAACTAACTTGGTCACTGGACAATTTGAGATATTGAGAATGTGCTAAGGAGAGAAATGCGCTATAAGTGTGTTACCTGCGGAATTGAATTCGATAATATAGAGCAGCTAGCCAGCCATAAGCGACAGCACCAGGCTAGTTCACAAAGCTCCTCAGGAGTAATCTGCTTGGGCTGTGGTAAAGACATCCCTCTGGAGCCATCCAAATCTAACTACAGTGGGCCACTCACTTGCTCTAACTGCCGACGGACAATGACCGTCACTATAGAAAATGGCGAGGTAGTTATAGCTCGGCTTGGTTAGGGAACTCCAAGGATAGCTTACCAATCAGGCCTACTACAAATCAGGTATTATTTACCCAGAATATCCTACTTGAGTCCGGCGCCATCTTCCAGGTTGCTTTCAATTACCACCAATTCCTAGGACGGTCCGCTGTATGTTAGAATGCAGGCATACATGCAAGAAGATATCCTGAGCCGGCTGGCTGATATTATTGGCCAGGATTATGTGTCTAACCGCCCCGAAGACCTGTATCTCTACTCCCGCGACCCGGGGGCACAGAAGCCGCGCCAAGCTGACTATGTGGTTATGCCCCGAACAGTAGACGAGGTGCAGCAGGTAGTCTGGCTGGCAAACCAGGAGAAGATCCCCCTCACCCCAATGGGAGCGGGGCTGACACTATCGGCACTGACCGTTCCTCTCAGGGGTGGCATTGTGCTGGACATGAAAAGAATGGACAGCATACTAGAGGTAAATGAAGCCAGTCGTTACACCGTAATTGAGGCTGGCGTCACCCAGGCAGCCCTCAGGGTCTATCTTGAGAAGCATCATCCCCACCTCCAGCACTCAACTCCGGAGGCACCTCCCACCGCCACCATAGTCGGCAACATACTGATTCAGGGGCACGGACACCTGACACCAAGGTACGGCGTTAACTCACAGATGGTCAACGGCATGGAGGTGGTTTTGCCCACCGGCGAGGTATGCAAGCTGGGCTCAAGCTCAGTAAGCCCCAGCTGGTTCAGCCGGGACCCCCTCCCCGACCTTATGGGTCTCTTCCTGGGCTGGCTGGGAACGACCGGTATCGTCACCAAGCTGTCAATGCAGCTCTTCCCCAAACCCGGTTACAGAGACCTTTTGCTGTTCGTTTCCGATAGCACTAAGCTGATTCCAGAGATTATAGTTGAGCTCAGCCAGATTAACCTCCTGGAGAACTGCTTCATTATCACCCAGGAGAAGCCGAGGTGGGCGCAGCGCATATACTATATTATTGTCATCTCCGGGCAGTCACAGGCGGAGTTTGAGACCAAGAAGATACTGCATAACCAAATTTTCCAGAAACACCAGGACAAGGCATCGCCGGTAAACGAGGAGCCGGCACTCACACCGCTGCGGGAGAGGTTTCTCGGCGTGCCTCCGTTTGCCGCTACCGCTGCCGATTTCAGGAAAGGCGGCGGCTTTGAATATACCGGGGCCATACTGCCTATAGAGGTAATACCCCAGGCCTGGCAGAGCGGGATTGAGATTGCTCACAAGTACGACCTGCTTTACCAACTGGGAATACAGCTCCTTCCCAACGGCCACAGCATTATGCTTGCCTACTCCTACCCCTTCAATCGGGCTATCGCAGAGGAGGCCGATAGGGCCAGAGGTGCCTTGGATGAGACCAACCGCCTGACATTGGAGCTGGGTGGAGTGGTCTGGAAACCGGGACTGCCGGCACAGAAGCTGATCCTAGAGAGAATGGACGCTGGCACGCGTCAGTTGATAGACAAAATAAAGAAGATGCTGGACCCGAACGGCATCATGAATCCGGGAAACTGGGAGGTGAGCTAAATTTCCCTGGAAGATTATAAAAATGTAATCCATAGATGTTTTGGCTGCGGGTACTGCCAGCTAACCCTAGACTATTCGGAGTTTAACTGCCCCATCTACAACAGGTTCCGCCTGAAGAGCTACTCGCCGGGCGGCCTGCTCTGGCTCATACGGGCTTGGGAGGAAAAGGAAATCGAATGGTCCGAGTCGCTGGGCAAAATACTCTACTCCTGTACCACCTGTAATAACTGCGTCCAGAGCTGCAAGTTCTCCTTTAATAAAGATGTTGTCAATATAATAATAGCGGCTAGAGAAGAGGTGGTGAACAGCGGACTGGTTACTCCCAAGGTAACCCGCTTTTTCCAAAATATTGAAGCCTACGGCAATCCCTACCGGGAACTGAGGGGGAACCGGGGCCGGTGGGCTGAAGGTATGGGGATAGAGCCTTATAACGGCCAAGAGTTCCTCTTCTATGTTGGCTGTGTTGGCTCTTTTGATGAGAAGGGGCAAAGGGCTGCCCAAGCAGTCGGCAGACTGCTTCTCAAGGCTGGTGTTTCCTTTGGCATATTAGGCCCTGCCGAAGAGTGCGATGGCAACGAAATCCACACACTGGGCGAGATCCGTATTTTTGAGATGCTGAAAGAAAGGAACACCGCCCTTTTCCAGAAGGCCGGCGTCAAGAAGATTATAACGCTTTCCCCTCATTCCTATAATGTTTTTCGAAATGAATACCCCGATAGCTTTGAAATATTCCACTATACCCAGGTGCTCCGCGACCTTATTAAAGGGGAGAGGCTAAAGCCAACTTCAAAGCTGGACAAGAAAGTTACCTACCATGACCCGTGTTTTCTGGGGAGACATGCCGAAGAGTATGAAGCGCCACGTGAGATACTTAGGGCAATCCCGGGGGTTGAGCTGATGGAGATGGAAAGGAACTGCCAGAATTCCTTCTGCTGCGGCGGGGGCAGCGGCAATTTCTACACCGATTCCTTCGGCGGCGGCGAAAATAGCCCGTCAAGAATCAGGGTGAGAGAAGCCGATAAGACCGGGGCTAGCATCTTAGCGGTAGCCTGCCCAACTTGTGCTGTGATGCTTGGTGAAGCGATAAAGGACGAGGGAATAGAGGAGAGGTTGATCGTTAAAGATATTTCAGAATTAGTAGAATTCCAGGGACACAATACCCATTAGATCTACTATAAATCAGGTATTATTTCCCCAAAATACCCTCATTCAGGTGGTTCTGGCTGCACCTTGGCCTGGGTTCTCGCCGGTAAGCCCCAGATATGGATAAAGCCGGGGGAGGCACTCTGGTCAAAGGCATCGCCCTTGTCGTAAGTAGCTAGGCTGTAGTCATAAAGGGAGTAGGGCGACTTTCTACCCACTATCTGGCAGTTGCCTTTGAAGAGCTTTACCCTTATAGTGCCGGTGACGTATCTTTGTGTGCTTTCCACATAGGCGGCTAAGTCCTGGCGCATACCTGTAAACCATAGCCCATTATAGATGAGGTCAGCATACTCAGCGGCTACCTGTGCCTTGAAGCGGAGCTGCTCCTTTGCCAGTACTAGGTCTTCCAAGGCCTGGTGCGCTTTCAGTAGTACCATAGCGGCCGGCGCCTCATAAACCTCCCTCGATTTAATGCCCACCAGTCTATTTTCAATATGGTCAATCCGGCCTATGCCGTGCTGGCCAGCCAAGTCATGAACCCTCTGGACAAGGGCAACAGGCTCTAACTTTTTGTCGTCAAGGCTTACCGGTATCCCGTTATCAAAACCAATCTCCAGATAAGCAGGCCGAGCCGGTGTTTTATCCGGCGACTTTGTCCACAGGAAGACATCCTCGGGGGGTTCGGTCCAGGTGTCTTCCAGCACGCCGCATTCAATGCTCCTGCCCCACAGGTTCTCGTCGATGGAATACGGGCTGGCCCTGGTGATAGGGACAGGAATATCGTGGGCCCGGGCATATTCAATTGTTTGCTCCCGGGTCATATTCCATACCCGGGCTGGAGCTATTACATTTAGCTCGGGGGCTAGAGCGGCTACGCCTACATCAATCCTCACCTGGTCATTGCCCTTGCCGGTGCAGCCGTGAGCTACCACTCTTGCCCTTTCCTTCCTGGCTGTTTGCACCAGGAGTTGGGCGATGAGAGGACGCCCCAGGGCTGTGGCTAAGGGATACTGCCCCTCATAAATGGCATCGGCCTGGAGGGCGGGAAAGACAAACGACTTAATAAAGGTTTCCTTGGCGTCGACTACCAGCGCTTTTATAGCGCCGACTTTGAGTGCTTTTTGTCTGATAGCCTCGAAGTCGGGGACATTACCTATATCCACGGTGAGGGTGACGACTTTCAAACTATATTTTTCCTCAACCCATTTTACCGCCACGGAAGTATCCAAACCGCCGCTGTAGGCCAATATTACCTTATCTGCCATTTCATAACCTCCTTCCGGAGAAGTCCTAACAAATATTAAAAATTAAAGATAAAAAATCAAAATTACAATTTAAAATGCAAAAAGGCTTTGTTAAATTGATTTTTAAATTTTGCTCTGTCATTTTGCATTTCATATTTCTCCCAACACATCCCCTAAAATGCCTATCGCCTTGTCCACCTCCTTTTCGGTGATGATAAGTGGAGGCATAAAGCGCAGGGCATTCGGCTTCACTTTGTTAACCAATAAGCCTCTATCAACACAAGCAAGCACCAACTTCTCGGCGATTTCCTGGTCAAATTCTAAAGCTATCAAGAGTCCCCGGCCTCTTAGCTCAGTGATAAAATCAAACTGCCGCTTCAGGCTTTCTAATTTAGTCATAAAATAATTCCCTACTCGTTTAACCTGTCCCGGTATGTCGTTGTCAATGATGTATTTCACGGTGGCATAAGCGGCGGCACAAACCAGTGGGTTGCCACCAAATGTCGAGCCGTGCTCGCCTGGGGAAAAAAGGGAGACATTTTCTTTGGCTAAGAGAGCGCCGATGGGCACACCGCTGCCTAGCCCCTTTGCCAAGGTCATTATGTCCGGCTCTATCCCGTACTGCTCATAGGCGAAGAGGGTTCCTGTTCGACCGATACCTGTCTGGATTTCATCCATAATAAAAAGGATTCCTTTTTCCCGACACCAGCTTTGCACCTTTTTGAGGTAGTCATCGTCAGGCACATTAACCCCGCCTTCTCCCTGGACTGGCTCCAATATTACAGCACAGGTTTGCTCACTGGTTGCCTGCTTGACCGCCTCGACATTGTTATATTCCACGCTGACAAAGCCCTCAGGCAGGGGTATGTAGGGTTCCTGAAATTTACTTTGCCCCGTGGCGGCCGTCATAGCCAGAGTTCGCCCATGAAAAGAACTATGGGTAGCAATGACCTCGTAAGCGCCGTTGAGTCGAAGTTTTCCATACCGGCGAGCTAGTTTCACTGCCCCTTCATTAGCTTCAGCACCGCTGTTGCAAAAGAAAACCCTATTGAGACAGCTATGTCCAATTAGAAGCTGTGCCAGCTCTATCTGAGGGATGGTATAAAACTGGTTCGACGCCTGGATCAGGGTTTTAGCTTGCTTTTCCAAGGCCTCGACTACCACCGCAGGGCAATGCCCCAGGCTGTTCACTGCCCAGCCACCAACAAAGTCGAGATATTCTCTGCCCTGGTCGTCCCAGACCAAGGCTCCTTGACCGCGAACCAGGGTTATGGGAACTCTATTTCCCGTTCTTAGAAATAGCTTCTGCTCCAGCTCTTGCCAGTTATTCCGGGACAATTGTTGTACCTCTTGATTCAGTTTGCCGAGCCTGTCCGGTAATCTCTTGGAGTAAAGCATGGGAAATTTTGCCGTCTATTATGCGTACGACCTGCGTGGTAGTCAGGGCTCTAAGGCTGGCTTCTATTTTAGGGACCATGCCTCCTGAAGCTACGCCGGAGGCAAGCATATTCTTGGCCTCAGCCAGGTTGAGCCTAGGGATCGCCTTCCCTGCCCCATCGTGAATACCATCAACGTCGGTCAGGAATACGAGTTTTTCTGCGGCTAATGCAGCGGCAATTTCCCCGGCAGCGGTATCACCATTAACATTGAGCAGCGTCGTCCGGCCTTCGACCGAGCCATAACTTACAGGCGAAACCACTGGCATATAGCCGGCACCCAGCAATAGCTTCAATGGAGTGGGGTCAACAGCGACAACTTCACCGGCATAGCCCAGCTCAGGGCTCTTGACGCTTGCCCAGAGCAGGTTGCCGTCACAGCCGCTTAAGCTTACCGCCTTTCCCCCCAGAGCCTGGATAGCCACTACCAGTTCTTTGTTAACCAGCCCACCCAACGCCGCAGCCACCACCTTCAAGGTCTCGGCATCGGTGACCCTCAACCCGTTTACAAAGCTGGTGGGAATGCCCAGCTGGGCCAGCCACTCGGAAGTCACCTTGGCACCACCATGAACCACTACCAGGGACTTACCCTGTTTTTGAAGCTCCACCAGGTCTTCTAAGGTAGTATCGTGGTTGCCCAGGGTGCTGCCGCCAATCTTGACTACAATGATTTCCTTTTGCATTATGTGGTATAACTGCTATTTATCCTAACATATTCCTCAGAGAGGTCGCAGCCCCAGGCAGTGGCCTGGCCATCTCCTAAATTCAGGCATAGCCTTATGAGCACATTATCGCTGTTGCTCAAAGCCAATTTCATCTCTGTCTTGTTGAAGGGGGCGGGGCAACCCTGCTTCATGACACAAACGTCGTTCAAATAGACGTCCAATCTGTCTTCTCTCACCCTTGCCCCGCTTCGCCCCAGGGCAGCAACGATACGCCCCCAGTTAGGGTCGTTGCCATGGATGGCTGCTTTCACTAGCGGTGAACCAGCGATAGTTCGAGCCGCTTGGCGGGCTCCAACGTGGTCTTCCGCTTTTTCTATCGTGATTTCAATAAGTTTTGTGGCTCCCTCTCCATCCCGAGCCATGGACTTAGCCAGATGAATGCAAACCGCAGTTAAGGCTTCTTGGAAATTGCCGCCATTATCAAAGTCAATAGGATCATTACCAGCTAAGCCATTGGCCAATAAGAATGCACAATCGTTGGGGCTGGTATCGCCATCAATACTTACCATGTTGAAAGAGCAGTCCACCGCCTTTTGTAATGCTGCTGGCAGGAAATCAGCACTCACCAGAGAATCAGTGGTGATAAAACAAAGCATGGTAGCCAGATTGGGATGGATCATGCCTATCCCTTTAGCCACCCCGCCAATGGTGAACTTAGTTCCTTTTGAATCTACCTGGACGGCCATTTCTTTAGGTTTGGTATCCGTGGTCATTATTGCCCGGCAGAAGTCGTGACCGCCTTCTTTGGTTAGCTTTATCTCAGGAATTCCAGTCCTGATTTTATCCATAGGCAAAGGCATGCCAATGATACCGGTACTGGCTACCAGAATGTGTTCGGGGCTTAAACCTAGCTTGGATGCTGTCAGATTTGCCATTTCCAGGGCATCTGCCAGTCCTTGCCTACCTATGCAGGCATTAGCACATCCGGAATTTACCACTATAGCCTGCGCCCGCCCTTTTGCTATATGGCTCTGAGATAAAATAACTGGAGCTGATTTAATCTGGCTGGTAGAAAAAACGCCGGCAGCCGTGCAAGGCACTTCGGAGCTAAGAATAGCTAAATCAAGCTCATCTTCGCTTTTTATTCTGGCACACACCGCCCCAGCCAGGAATCCCGAAGCTGAGCTAACACTGCCCGAAGGAATTAAGTTAAACATAAAACTCAAATATAGCAAGAAATGGGGGCAGCGTCTATTTACAGCGACCTGCAGCCCGGGCAATTCCTTTTCCTGATTGTTTCGTGGTTCAGGCTTGACCTATAGTCCAAGCCTGAAGTTGTTTTCGCCTACTATCTCGCTCAATTCTCCAGCTAATTCTGGGCAGTAATTAACTGTTGTCTCAGGTATCTCCAGGTTAGTCACTTCATCATCGCTGACAATAGCCAGAGAAACTCTATCTTGCCCGGGATAACTCTTGAGGATATCTATAATTTTATGGAGGCGTTCGATGTCTTTTTCTGCTTCGCCCGACTGGTTGATATCTATCATGACGTGGTGACGCTGGGGTTCCTTCAGCACTTCTTGCCTCACAGGGAGGAGCATCGCCTCTTGACAGTTTAGTTGAATTTCCCTATCCCTGATCTTCACTATGCCCTTGATGGTGAGAATATTACCCTCCTGCCATAGCCCCTGAGTGCTCTCGTAAAGCCTGGGCCAAGCGATGACCTCGATACTGGCATCCAAGTCTTCAATTGAAGCGACAACAAAGGGGCGGTTATCCCTGGTGTGGGCTTGACGTACCGAGACCACCATTCCCGTAACGGTCACCGTTTCATCAACCATGTCCATATTGATTTCACCGCAGGAAACAGTACCTGGTGAGGATGATTCCCTGGCGAGGAAGTCCAGGGGTTGGGAGAAATAAACCCCTGACAGCTCTCTTTCCCAGATAAGCTTTTGCTTGGCTGATACCTCTTCCTCGGCTTGCTCGTAACCAACATGGGGGGTGGGGGAGCTTGGACCCCATACATCAAACATGCTAACTTGTCCCGATTCCTTTGCTCTTTGTTGCGCTTGAGCTAGGGAGATAATTTTATTCAGGGAGTCGAGTAGCGTCTTACGGCTGCCCAGGGAGTCAAAGGCACCAACTTTGATCAGGCTTTCTAATACTTTCTTATTGATGTTACGAAGGTCGGTTCGATAGCAGAAGTCTTCTATGGACTTAAAATCGCCCTCTGAGTTCCGGCCAGACAAGATATGCTCAATTGGGGAAAATCCGACATTCTTAATAGAAGCCAGTCCAAAGCGAATGGCGGGATTATTTTCATCATCCTTCTCAATAGCGAAGCTAGCATGGCTCTTACTAATGTCCGGCGGGAGCACTTTGATGCCCAACCTTCGGCATTCAGCAATCGCCGAACGGACCTTGTCCATATTATCCGAATAAGTGCTGAGCAAGGCCACCATGTACTCAATGGGGTAGTTTGCCTTAAGATAAGCAGTCCGGTAGGCAATGAGGCCATAGCTAACGCTGTGGGCTTTGTTGAAAGCGTAACCGGCGAAAGGCTCGATTAGGGAAAATACCTCCTGAGCTAATTCCGGCGGTATGCCATTTTTTTTAGCTCCGGCTATGAAATTGCGCTCCTCTTTCTTCATCACCGCAGGTATCTTTTTACCCATAGCTTTACGAAGAATGTCAGCCTGGCCTAGGCTATAGCCGGCTAGAGCTTGGGCGATAAATATTACCTGCTCCTGATAAACGATAACTCCGTAGGTTTCTTTTAGAATCTCCTTCAGAATGGGATGGGGATAGTGAATAGGGGCAACACCCTGCTTGGCTCTAATAAAGGTGGGAATTTGTTCCATGGGGCCAGGGCGATAAAGCGCCACCATAGCCGCGATATCGCTAAAGTTAGTGGGCTTGAGTTCCCTGATATAGCGGCGCATGCCTGAACTTTCCAGTTGGAAGATGCCTTTGGTTTCCCCCGAGGCAAGCAGCTTAAAGGTCTTAACATCGTTGAGAGGAATGTTCTGCAAATCCAGGGAGATTCCACGATTTTGAGCAATAATTTCTTTAACTTTATCCAGAATGGTCAAATTAGATAATCCCAGGAAATCCATTTTTAACAGTCCCAGGCGGGCGATGTTCCCCATGTGAAACTGAGTCATGACAGTGCGCTGCTCACCCTTTCCCAGCAGTTGTAGCGGCACATATTCGATTAAGGGCTCATGCGCTATAACCACACCGGCGGCATGGGTGCTGCCGTGCCTGACTATTCCCTCCAATTTCTTAGCCGAGTCAATCAGGTTACGTATTGCCGCATCCTGGTGATAAATGTCATAAAGCTCCCTGCTCTGCTCCAGAGCTCTATCCAGGGTTATGGTCAGCTCCAGAGGAATGAGTCGAGCTACTCGATCAACCTGACCATAAGGCATGCCTAAAGCCCGTCCCGTATCTCTTATCGCTGCTCTGGCTCCCATGGTGCCAAAGGTAATAATTTGAGCTACGTGGTCGGAGCCATATTTCTGGTTAACGTAGGCCAGGACCTCATCACGGCGATCGTCCTGAAAATCAAGGTCAATATCAGGGAGCTCGCGGCGCTCGACATTAAGAAATCGTTCGAAAACAAGCCCATATGCTAGCGGGTCTACATCAGTGACGCCCAGACAGTAAAGAGCTAGGCTGGCGGCGGCACTTCCCCGAACGCCAAGATAGATGCCCCGTTCTCTGGCAAAGGAGATTATATCCCAAACAACGAGGAAGTAATGGGCAAACTTTGTCTTCTGGATGACAACAAGCTCGCGGCTAAGCCGTTCCTGGATCTCTGAGCCGGGTTCCTGGTAACGTTTTTCCAGGCCCTGCCAACAGAGCTCAGCCAGGAAATCATCAGCTTTCTTGCCCTGAGGTAATTCCACCTGCGGCAGATGTAGCCTGGTGAAATCCAGCTCCAGCCGACACATATCAGCAATGGCTTGAGTATTCTCCACAGCTTGAGGTAAGTCAGCAAAAAGTTGTTCCACCTCTTCAGGGCTTTTCAGGTAGAAGAAATCGCCGGCCATCTTCAGCCTTTTCTCATCATACACAGAGGTATTGGTCTGTATACACAAAAGAAGTTCATGGGCTGGGGCGTCTTTTTTATCAACGTAATGCACATCAAAGGTGGCTACCGGCGGTATATTGAGTTCATTGGAGAGCGAAATAAGCTCCTGGTTGATTTGCTCCAGTTCAGGGATAGGATGCCTTTGAATCTCCAGGTAGTAATCGCCGAAGATTTCCTTGTACCATGAAGCTGCTCCGGCAAGCTCATCGCTTCGCCCTTCGAGGATAAGTCGAGCCAGTTCCCCGTGAGCACACCCGGAAAGGGCAATAAGCCCGTCATGATGAATCTTGAGAAGCTCCTTATCTACCCTGGGCTTATAGTAAAATCCCTCAAGGTGGCTTTTAGTAACCAGTTGGAGCAAATTGCGGTAGCCTTTTTCATTCTTGACCAGTAAAGTAAGATGATTGGGGTTTTTGTGAGCTGGCTCTCGGCTATGGCAATCGGTCTCGGCGACATAGACTTCGCAGCCAATGATTGGTTTTATACCTGCTTCCCTGGCCGCCACATAAAAATCGATGACGCCATACATGGCACCGTGGTCAGTGATAGCAAGGCTGTCCATGCCCAACTCTTTGGTCCGGGCAATAAGCTGAGGGATGCGGCACATGCCATCGAGCAAGCTATATTCAGTGTGGACGTGAAGGTGGGCAAACTTCTGTGGCATTAGCTAGATTATAACATTTGTACCGAGAACACCAAACGAGGAATTTCTAGCTATCAAAAATTTCTTTACCATCACAATGAGCATCTACCAAAATGGGCATCACGATCTATAGTCACCTGCGTAAATCCCGACACAGTTTTATCTGTCATTGTGGGCCCTTCACTTCTTGTCATTGCGAGCGAAGCGTGGCAATCCCCTGTCCCCACCGAGATTGCTTCGTCGCCTTTGGCTCCTCGCAATGACAGGGGGGTGTCATTCTGAGCCCTTTCCCTTTTGTCATTCCAAACCCGAAGGCGAAAAATCTCGCCTCCGCTCAGGGTAAACTCCACGCGGCAATCTCATCAGGGTCTCTGTAGATGAGCCTCTTGTGTGCTCCCGCAAATTGAGAGGGGACAAGCCTCTCCCCTACGAAAGTAGGATTACTAATGGGTGATTGACGGGAAAGCGAACGGGTTTTAGACTATATTCAGTTAGTTTTAGGGGGTGTTGATATGCCTGTAAAAATAAATGGACGAATTTATTATAGGACTGCTGAAGTCTGCCAGACGGTTGGCATAGGTAAGAGCACTCTGTTCCGCTGGATCAGGCAAAACATCGTGAAGGATGCCGAATATAGAGACAGGAAAGGGTGGAGGCTGTTCGCGGAGGATGAACTATTCAGTCTTAAGTCGGAGACTAACAAAATTCAGAAGAACCGTGTGGCCAAAATATGATAAATACCATCGATTTTAAGGAACAAATTCAAGGAGGTGTATCGTGACGACTACAATGAGTAAGAGCCAACAATTCGGAAAGGTGGTAAGCAAAGATGTGGAACAAATGGTCGAGCTTCCCTCCAAGGTCCCCGAGGAGGATAAGGAGCCTCTCAATGAGCTAATGACCCAGGCCCAATCCGCCTATACGTCCTATCTGCAGGCTCAGAGAAAGGTAGCGGCAGCGTACCAGGAACGGCAACGCCAAGAGGATAAGTCCTATAAAGAAATTGAAGAGCAAGCCGCTAACATCTGTGCAGAAACCATAGAAAAAGCTGCGCAAGCATTGGAACAGGCTGAACAGGAAGCCGAGGAAGCATATAAGAAAGCGAAAAAGAAAGCTGCGCAGGTTTACCAGGACAGCGTGAGTGAGGCATTGGGAGTACGCAAGGAGATCGTCGAGCAAGCCTGGAAAGAAACTCAAGGAAAGTCAGAGAGAGTCTGGCAGGCCTTTCAGGGCCGTGAAATCGAGAAATAGAAATATGACGGAATACCATAAAAAGGGACTGACGTGTCACATGAGTACTCTTGCCGTTATCGAGTACTACGAGAAAGGTGGATGATATTATGAGTAATAACAATAAAAAAGATGGTGTCGTTGTGCTGGGGGAGCGTGAGTTCAAGCGAGTAAAAAACGGGCTAGATGAGGCTCAGGTAGCATCTTTCATTGACGAGCTTATCAAGGAGCGGGATAAACTGGCCAAGTCCCAGGACCATATCGCGTCTCTTAACAGACTTGCAGATTGGTACTCCCGCCATTATTGAGTCCTGTGAAAAAGGTGGTGATATTATGAGTAATAACAATAAAAAAGATGGTGTCGTTGTGCTGGGGGAGCGTGAGTTCAAGCGAGTAAAAAACGGGCTAGATGAGGCTCAGGTAGCGTCTTTCGTTGACGAGCTTATCAAGGAGCGGGATGAACTGGTCCAGTCCCAGGACCATATTACGTCTCTTAATAGACTTGCAGAAATGACCGTTGTCGAAGCCGACAGGCTGGCCACTCAGGTCAAGACAGAAGCCACAGAACAAGCTAAAGCTGAGAGTACTGCCCTTATAGATAAAGCCAGAGAGCAATCTCGACAGATGATGGAAAAGAAAATAGCTGAAGCTGTGGAGGTTGCCAATGAAAAGGCTAACGCAATCAAGGCCAAAGCCGGCGAAGAAGCAGCACTGCTGCTAGAGGGCGAGAGAAATAAAATCCGGGGTGAACTACGCAACCTTGTAAATCAACAATTCGGCTATATGCTGGAAGAACTGGAAGGCCTTAAGCAGCGGGCAGCAGCGGTACAGGCAGATTTAGACAATAAGTTGTCTGCACCGAGGGAGGATAACAGCGCTGTAACCGCGGAAATCGCAGAGGAGAAAGACGCCACAGCCACGGAAATCGCAGAAGAGAGCGACATCTTAGTCGGGGAGGAGAAATATGCCGCAGCCGCGAAAATCGCAGAAGAGAGCGACATCTTAGTCGGGGAGGAGAAATATGCCGCAGCCGCGGAAATCACAGAAGAGAGCGACGTTTTAGTCGCAGAAGAGAGAGACGCCGCAGCCGCGGAAATCGCAGAAGAGAGCGACGTCTTAGTCACAGAAGAGAAAGACGCCGCAGCCGCGGAAATCGCGGAGGAGAGCGACACCTTAGTCGCGGAAGTGAGCAAGGCACCTGACGAACACCCGGAGCCAAGCCCGGCTACGGATCACGTTGAAAAGAGCCTCGACCTCTCAAAATTGCTTGAGATTGAAGACCAGACAGAGTTGAACAATCCACAATGGGAAGTGGAAATCTTACCTCCGTTTGATATAGCCAAAATCATGGAAGTCGTGTCCTTCCTTGACCAATTACCCGAAGTTGCCAATACTGAGATGATTGTGCCTCAGATTGATATGCCCTCAATTCTGGTCTTCCTGCGTGGGTCCATGAACTTTATTGATGTGCTGCAAACAGTCCCCGCAGTGTCTCACGTTGAAGAAGTCACAACTGACCAAGCTGCTACCAATGGCGAACCAAGGAAAGTCCGCATAAGCCTCTAAGGGAACACAACCTCGCAAGAGAAGAAATAAAGAACACGCATGAAAGCACCTAATCCTCGGGCGGCATTTTATATGCCGCCTCTTCCTTTCGGGGAATAAATCCCCACCCCCAGAAATTTTGTATTGCGACTCTTTAGAATCGCAATACACCTCCAGATTTTTGTAGTTGCCTGATTTATCAGGTCCGGCCCATCTTTATACTAGGGACAGGCAAGTCTGCAGCGGAAGAATTCGACCGGGTGCTTAAGCCCTGGTTAGAGAAAAATGTTGCCAAACAGCAATGATTCACATAGCGCGCCTAGAGGGATTCGAACCCACGACCCCCGGTTCCGAAGTTTGGCGTATGATGTCTCAAAGGATGATTTTACGTATAAAATAGAACTTTTGTGTCAATTGCCAAAACCTTGTTTTGTTCGTGAAGTATTATCAAATCATAACCCGTTTCATACAGTCCATTAGCAAATTATTAGCAAGATTTCAGCTTTACCTTGTATGTATCATGATAGCGGATCTCTATCACAACAAGGGGACCACAAGTAAGACAATCCCCGTATCGCCTGCTGGTGTACTGCGGAGGCTGAGATACATGGGTAACACTCATGGTATGTTTAGTGATGACAACTTACCGTGAGGAGTTACCAGGATGAGAAAGCCAGCCAGCTTCTACTTCTTTAAAAGAAAGCCCATCCCCACTTGTCCGGATAGATATGGGTCCTGGAGGACAGTGGCAGACCTTCTGGTCTTTGGGGCACAGGAAAGGCTGAGAGTGGAATGGATGGTGTTCTACTATACTGTGGGAAAGAAGAATGCCACCCTCACCGCTCAGCATTTCAGTATCTCACGAAAGACCTTTCATAAATGGTCCAGGCGCTTTAAGGACTCAAAATACGATGTCCGTAGCCTGGCTGATCAATCTAAAGCTCCTCGCCATAGAAGGAAGTGGGAGGTGACTCTTATCCAGGAAGACAGAATAAGACACTTAAGAAATAGATATCCTTACTATGGCAAGAAGAAGCTAAAAGTCCTCTACGAGAAAGGATATTCTGAGGGGATCTCTACCTGGAAAATCGAAAGGGTGATTCGCAGGTATAAACTCTATCCTGACAAAAGGAAACAAGAGAAGACTGCGAGAAAGAGAGCTCAAGCCCGCCAGAAACCAAAAAAAGAATCACCTACTTAGTGAAGGAAGGGAGTCCATGTTTCCTTTTTCAACTTGATACCATTGTTATCTATTGGAATAACTTTAAAAGATATATCCTAACTGCCGTGGATCATGCTACTAAGTTAGGCTATGCCAGGATGTACAAAAATAAGAGCTCAAGATCTGCAGCAGATTTCCTCTATCGTCTCCGCTACCTTGTCGACCAGCCTATTGAAAACTTACAGACAGATAATGGAAGTGAGTGCTGGTAAAACAATCATAAAATCAACTTGCAAAAGCTGTCACGGGGGCTGTGGAGTTCTCGTCAGCGTGGAGAACGGTAAAATAGTCCACATTGAGGGCAATCCAGAGTCGGCAACCAGAGGAACTATGTGTGCTAAGGGTCTGGCCAGCGTTCAGGAAGTTTATAACCCCAACCGGATTATGTACCCCATGAAAAGGAAGGGAGAAAGAGGTGGATGCCAGTGGCAAAGAATCAGTTGGGAGGAAGCGATAGCGACGGTTGCCGGCAAGATGCAGGAAAGTCGTAAAAGATGCCGAGCCGGCTCCATAGCTGTGTGTCAGGGGACTGGTAGAGGCTACAACAGATATACATTTAGGTTTGCTCGCTCTATTGGTACTCCAGATATGGGCGCGCCCGCTGATTTCTGCTACGGTCCGAGACTGGCGGTCTTTGGTATGACGGTCGGGGGCAGGCTATATTGTGATTACCACGGGTGGGGTGGCCAGTACTCCAAGACGCAGATTTCCTGGGGGAAACAACTGGAAATCACCAATGCCGATGGCGAAATGGCGGTCTGGTTCCTGGATTCGCTTGGAAAGGCGGAACAACTGATTCTTATCGACCCCAGAGCCACCCGTCTTGCCAGCAGAGCCGACCTATGGCTGCAGGTCAGACCCGGCAGCGATGCCGCCCTAGCCCTCGGCATGCTCAATGTGATAATCAACGAGGGACTGTATGACACGGAGTTCGTCCAAAACTGGACACATGGCTTCGACCAGCTCAGAGAAAGGGTTCAGGAGTATCCTCCGCATAAAGTGGCTGAGATAACCTGGGTTCCGGAGGGAAAAATCATAAAAGCCGCCAGAATACTGGCTACGGAGAAGCCAGGGTGTATCCAAATAGGCGAAAGCCTGGAAGCAGGTAATAACTCTATACAAACCTTGAGGGCGATAGTCTGCCTGATGGCGGTTACGGGAAATATCGAAAGACCAGGCAGCATGATTAACTGGGTACCTCCGGATACCGGCCCACTGGAGGATTTCGCCATGGAGTTACCAGGCCCAGTAGTGCCTCCCATCGGGGCTGAGCAATATAAGCTTTTGGCCCCCCCGCCATTCGCCATGGCTCATATGCATACCCTTTTCAAACAGTTGAGGGAAGGCACTTCGCCCATCAAGGTTATGCATCTTCAGGGAACCAATCCACTGGTAGCATACCCCAATACTAAGGAAGTAAAAGAGGGGTTGCTAGAGGTAGAGTTTTTATCAGTAGTTGATCTCTATATGTCCCCCACTGCTGAGTATGCTGACATAGTTTTACCGGCAGCTCATTGGCTGGAGACAGACGATATCCACGATATGCACCCTCGTTTCATAATTGGTGCCATAAAAAAGGTGGTAGAGCCGGTCGGCGAGGCTTGGCCAGACAACAAAATCTATAACGAACTTGGCAAAAGGCTGGCCCCTGACTACTGGTTTGGCAGTGTTGAAGAGATGCTGGATTATCAGCTGAGAAAAGCTAATATAAACTGGAAGGAATTTAGTCGGTTGGGATTTCTGGCAAAAATGGGGAAGGAGCAACCTTACTACAAGTACAAGACGGACTACTGGAAAAAGGGTGGTGGGTTTCCCACCAATACAGGAAAGGTTGAGCTTTGTTCGACGGTCATGGAGAAGCTTGGCTACGATCCCCTGCCTTATTATGTAGAGCCTAATGAAAGTCCCTATTCAACACCTGAGCTTGCCAAGGAGTACCCCTTAATCCTTTCTGCAGGCGGGCGCTCGCCCTACTATTTTCACTCGCAATATCGTCAAGTACCCTGGCTTAGGGAAATACAGCCATACCCCGTAGTTCAGATATATCCTGAAACCGCGGCCAAACTGGGGATTAAGGATGGGGACTGGGTCTGGATTGAAACGCCGAGAGGTAGAATCAGGCAAGTAGCTAAGCTATTTGCCGGAATAGACCCCAGAGTGGTGGTGGCTCAAGCATCGTGGTGGTACCCTGAAGATCCAGCCCCGGATCATGGTTTATGGAAGAGCAACGCCAATGTTCTGACCAGGAATGACCCGCCCTTTGACCCGGCCATGGGCTCGGTAACATTTAGAGCGCTGCTCTGCAAAATTTATAAGGTGGAGGACGAGTAGTTGGACAGGGCCATCTTCATTGATAAGGACAGGTGCGTTGGTTGCTACTCATGCGTAGTGGCCTGTAAACTGGAGCACAATTTGCCCCCTTATCCGGTGGAACCACCTCTTGGTAATCCAGAAGGTCCTGAGTTGATTCGAGTATATCAAGTTGGACCTAAAAAGATGCCTGCTGACAGAGTCTACCAGTACTTCCAACCGATTCCATGTCTGCATTGCCTTGATGCGCCATGTATCAAAGCCTCCCCACGTGCGGCTCTCCGTAAGGATGTCGAGACCGGCATAACCTTGATTGACGAGGACAAGTGCATCGGCTGTAAGTTCTGTCTCTGGGTTTGTCCCTATGGCTCTCCGCAGTTTTATTATGGTAAAATGTACCTTTGCGACCTGTGTATTCATAGGATTGGTGAGGAGAGACAAAAAGGAAGACAAACCGCCTGTGAAGCAGCTTGTCCGGCCAGAGCAATACACGTAGGCACAACCGATGAAATCGGCGACCTGAAGGGGAAAAGAGCAGCCGAAAGAGCCGGCCAGGAGAAGTAGAAAGGGAAAAATACTATGAAGACGCCTATCTGGAAACCCTCCGACGAAGTTAAGAAGCGAGCCAACATGACCCGGTTCATCAGCTTTGTCAACCAAAAATATGGCCTTAGGATTGACTCATATGACAAGCTATATGACTGGTCAATTAAAGAAATTCCTGACTTTTGGGCGGCTATGTGGGAGTTTGCCCCAATCAAGGCTTCCCGCCAGTACGATGAGGTAATTGACGATTTGAACCACTTCCCCGGTGCCAAGTGGTTTACTGGCACCAGATTGAATTTTGCCGAGAACCTGCTGAAATACCGGGATGAGCATACCGCCTTTATCTTCAAGGGAGAGACTCAAAAATCAGCGGGAATGACCTATAGCGAGCTTTACGATTCCGTAGCTCGTCTGGCTAAATCCCTGCGCCAGATAGGGGTTAAGCCCGGAGACAGGGTGGCGGCCTATATGCCTAATCTGATGGAAACGGCTATCGCTATGCTGGCGGCGACCAGTATCGGCGCGGTATGGTCTTCCTGTGCCACCGACCTAGGGCAGCAGGCGGTACTGGACCGCTTTGGTCAAATTGAACCGAAGGTTCTGTTTACAGTTGATGGCTATTTTTATAAGGGGAAGCCCTTCGATTCTCTGGCCAACGCTGGCGAGGTGGCCAGAGGCATCCCCTCTCTGGAAAGGGTTATCGTGGTCCGTTACACGGAGCAAGAGGCCGACATCAGCCATATTCCCAATGCGGTGTATTATGACGATTTCATAGCAGGTGAGGAGCACCCCGATATTAAATTTGAACAGGTGCCTTTCGACCATCCGGCAGTTGTCATGTTCTCTTCAGGAACCACCGGCAAGCCAAAGTGTATGGTTCAGGGGATCGGTGGACTTCTCATCAATCATGTAAAGGAGCTGGTGCTTAATACCGACTTAAAACGTGAGGATAAAATCTTATATATAACTACCTGCAGCTGGATGATGTGGAACTGGCTTCTCAGCTCTCTGGCGGTGGGAGCCACGGTGGTGCTGTTCGATGGCAACCCTCTTTATCCTGATGCCGGTGCCATGTGGAAATTGATACAGGATGAAAAGATAACCATTTTCGGTACCAGCGCTACTTATATTAACTATCTGAAGAGCCAGGGGTTGAAGCCGGGGACGGACTATGATTTGTCATCACTACGGGAGATATCACAGACCGGTTCAGCCCTTTCGGTTGAGGGTTTTGAGTACGTATATAAAGAGATTAAAGAAGACCTGCACTTTAATTCTATCTCTGGTGGCACCGATATCAATGGCTGTTTCGTTATTGGCAGTCCTACCGTCCCTGTCTACGCCGGTGAACTGCAGAAGGCGGGTCTGGCGATGAAGATAAATTGCTATGATGAAAAGGGTAAGCCGGTGCTTGACCAGATGGGCGAGCTTGTATGCGAGGCTCCGGCACCTTCCATGCCGCTTTACTTCTGGAACGACCCGGAAAACAAGAGATATAAAGATGCCTACTTTAATGTCTATCCGAATGTATGGCGTCACGGGGATTACATCATGATTCATAGCGATACCAAGGGAATAACCTTTTTCGGCCGCTCAGACGCCGTTTTAAAACCTTCAGGCGTCCGCATCGGGACAGCTGAAGTATATAACGAGGTGGAGAAGTTGGAGGAGATTGCCGATAGCCTGGCTATAGGACAGGACTGGAAAGGCGACCAGCGTGTCATTCTTTTTGTTAAACTCAATGAGGGGTACAGTTTAACCGACGAGTTGCAGGCGAAAATCAGAAAGTCTCTTCGTGACAACGCGTCTCCACGGCACGTACCGGCGAAGATTCTGGCAGTGCCGGCTATTCCTTATACGCTCAACATGAAGAAAGTGGAGAGCGCGGTCACCAATATAATACACGACAGACCAGTGTCAAACAGGGATGCCCTGACCAATCCCGAATCGCTGGACTATTACCAGAGCATCCTGACTGAGCTTGAGAGGGAATGATGTTATCTATTCCCCGTGAAATTTCAGGTCAAGGCGGGCAATTACGGTCTTCAGGATCTAGGAAATCCTGGCAGCAAAGATATATTTGGTAGGAGCATTCGGATGGTATATCCATCGCTTGATATCTCCTTCAATCCTTATATGTAATTCCAGGTGCATGGTGCGGCATGAATAAATTGGCAATAAAATATACCCGATGAGGGTTAGCTGAATACTCATTAAAGGAGGCTCGTTATGACATTAGAGGAAACGGAGAAAAGACTGAAAGCTGTGGAGGATGGTTTGAAGGAGATGGAGAAAAGCGTGCAGGTTCTTAGAGACATTGAGGAGATTAAACTTCTGCAATACCGTTATGTCAATGCCCTGATATGTGCCGAGTGGGATGATTGTACGGACTGCTTTGCCGAAAATGCCAAGGTGGATGTTTATCTTCATGGACTATACCCATTGGCGTGTCGATGCCCGGTTAGTCAAGACCTACATAGATAAGTCAGCTGACACCATTGATTGGTTGGAGGCGATGGGAGTTGAATTTTTCGAACCCGCTGCTTACTTCCCGGGAGCCAATTTCACCTGGCACATTGTAAAGCCAAGTAGCGGTCGTAAGGAAGCTGAAGTCGCCGCCTTCATGATGAAGATTATGACCGACAGAGCCAAAGAACTGGGAGTCCAATTCCTTCTTCAAACGCCAGCGAAGAAAATTCTCAAAGAGGGGGGCCGGATTGTAGGCGTGATTGCAGAAGACAAGTCCGAGGAAGCCATCCAGGCGAAGGCTAAAGCAGTGATTATCGCTACCGGTGGCTTTGGCGATAATCCAGATATGATTAAGAAGTATACTGGATATGAGTGGGGAAAGGATTTGTTCTCGTTTAGGATTCCTGGTTTGGCAGGTGATGGTATCCGAATGGCCTGGGAGGCCGGGGCGGGTGCAACTGAAATGAACATGGAAATAATTTATGGTCTGCCTGAAGGTGACCCACTGGGCGCTTTGAATACAGCATTTCGCCAACCTACTCTTCTGGTTAATCTGCTAGGTGAGCGCTTTATGAACGAAGGCATCATAGGAAATACCACGTTTACGGGTAATGCCATCGCCAGGCAGAAGAACCGATGTGCCTTCAATATTTTCGACGAAGCTACGAAGAAATATTTTGAGGAAACAGGTTTTGATTCCCTGTCTGTCGTTTTCCCTTTCACAAAAATTGATGATTTTGATGCTGAGTTGAAGCAAGCTTTGGACCAAGGATATGAGCATATATTCGTGGCGGATTCACTGGCAGAATTGGCCGATAAGACCGGGATTAATCCGGACGCTCTGTGCAAGACTGTTGATGAGTACAACAAGGCCTGTGAGACGGGCCGGGATGAAATCTTTAACAAGAAATCCAGATATCTCAGGCTGGTTAAACAGCCTAAATTCTATGCCGGTAGGCTTTTCCCTCGTGGGTATGGCAGTCTGGGTGGAATTAAGATCAACTATAAAACGGAGGCCTTGACCAAGGAGCATGCGGTAATTCCCGGACTCTATGCTGCGGGGACTGATGCGTGTGCAATATATGGTGACAGTTATGTGTTTGTTCTACCGGGCAATACCATGGGCTTTGCCGTGAACAGCGGGCGTATTGCTGGTGAGAATGCTGCAGAATACGTAAAAACCATAGCTAAATAACCCTTTACCTGAATCTTTAGGTAGTGGCTTAAGTGCTGCCTGGTTAATTGCCCGGAAGATTTACAGATCAATATCCGCATAATATCAGAGTGAATGCCATCGCCCCGGGAGGGATAAAGACCCTAGGGAGTGAATTTCTGTGGGGCGATCCGATTAAGGCTGAAGAGGTAGTGAAGGCGACTGCCCTGCATCGTTGGGGAATTCCTGAGGATATAGCCGCAGTTGCTCTCTTTTTGGCATCAGACGTTTCCCCCCATATAACGGGAGTCGTTATTCCAGTGGATGGTGGTGAGCTCGTTGGCCCCCCGACATTCCCCTAGAGTTAAGGCCATTAGGTATTCTGGAGACATAATACCTGATCTGTAGTAGGCCTAATTGGTATAGTGTCCCTGGAATTCCGACGAAATTAAACGCCATCCCAAAGTCGAAACGCTCCTGGTAACCAGAGACAACTGCGACGAGGTAATGAGGAAAGTCTTAAACTGGCTAACCCAAGGGGTGAACTGAGGCCCCTGCTCAGAAATTTAGGAGCGTCCCCTTCTCTACTCCTAAAAAGCGAATAATCAATATATAACCCTTGAATGTTTTATGGGATTTTGGGAACGAGAAGGTGTGAATCATATTTCCCACCAGTGTGAATTATGTGGTCCCCTTTGTTTCGAATGTCATATCGAAATATCGGCCCTCCCGGAAACATCTTATCCTCAAACCCCCAAAAGGCATAACCTTGCACGACAAGACGAAGTTTCTGGCCTGCATGCCAGATCATACCTATGGGCCATATCCCGACTTCGACAGGGACAATCTCCCCGGGTTTGAGGAGCTGCTCTTGACAATGAATAAGATAGTGTTCGGAGGGAGTAGACGTTGTCTCGTCGAGTTCACGATGCGAAACTCTGATTATTCCACTTAGTCGCAGAAGAGAGCGAGGCACTCGACGAACAGCCGGCGCCAAGCCGGGCTACGGACCACATTGAAAAGGGCCTCGACCTCTCAAAATTGCTTGAGATTGAAGACCAGGCAGAGTTGAGCAAGCCGCAATGGGAAGTGGAAATCTTACCTCCGTTTGATATAGCCAAAATCATGGAAGTCGTGTCCTTCCTTGACCAATTACCCGAAGTTGCCAATACTGAGATGATTGTGCCTCAGATTGATATGCCCTCAATTCTGGTCTTCCTGCGTGGGTCCATAAACTTTATTGATGTGCTGCAAACAGTCCCCGCAGTGGCTCACGTTGAAGAAGTCACAACTGACCAAGCTGCTACCAATGGCGAACCCAGGAAAGGACCAAGGAAAGTTCGCATAAGCCTCTCGGGGACCACGACGTCGCAAGAAAAGAAATAAAGAACACGCATGAAAGCACCTAATCCTTGGGCGGCATTTTATGTGCCGCCTATTTCTTTCGGGGAATAAATCCCTACCCCACGAAATTTCGTATTGCGACTCTTTAGAGTCGCAATACACTTCCAGGTTTTTGTAGTTGCCTGATTTATCAGGCCCGGCTCATCTTTATACCAGGGACAAGCAAGTCTGCAGCGGGAAAATTTGACCGGGCGCTTAAACCCTGGCTAGAGGAAAATGTTGCCCACGGCGATGATTCAGATAGCGCGCCTAGAGGGATTCGAACCCACGACCCCCGGTTCCGAAGACCGGTGCTCTTGTCCGCTGAGCTATAGGCGCATCCCGTATAGAATTCTAGAGCCAGAGTCCTCTCTTGTCAACTTATTCCCATAGTCCTAAAGGGAATATACCTAAACCTCCTCTAGTTGAAAGTTGCTCGTCGTGTGTGCTATAAAGGCAACAAGTAACAGGTAAGTTTTTCCCAAAAAATGAAGGGGTTTCTAGCTTGTCAGCTTACTATCAATGGTCAGTGCGAGAGCCATATCGGAGTCCCTATCACCCACTTTATGGACTTTCTACTAAAGTTGATGATATTATGGGAAGAACTTAACGGTGTAGGCGGCAATAAACCATGAACTGAGAGTTTCAGAAACTAGGCTTACGGCAATAGTCATGCTTAGAGAGGAGATTGCGATGAATTATGATAGCTTCCTTGAATTGATTAAAAAAAGAAGGAGTATCCGCAGGTTTAAGCCAGACCCTATACCTGATGAATATGTGGACAGGATTATTGAAGCTGCTCGGTGGGCTCCATCGGGCTTTAACTCGCAGCCGTGGGAGTTTGTCGTCATCAAGGATAAAAAATTAAAGGACGACGTTATGCGAATTATCAGACCGCCGCGTACAGCCGGAGCCTCGGGATTCTCTAAATTGGAAGACATGTGTGAGCCCTGGATGCGGCAGAAACGGCAGCCCTGGCTTGACCCGGAAATGGAGTATCAGAATGCCCCGGATCTTATATTACTCTTTGGGGATACCAGAACTCAGCTGGGGTTAACCATGGTGGTAAGATGTGACCCGCATATAAAACAGTCAATCTACCTTTCCAGCCTGGCCAATGCCTTTCTGTATATGCACCTGGCGGCTACGACGCTGGGTCTGGCCAGCCAGTGGGTGTCCTCGGTGGCATTACCTTACAACCACTGCTTGCTAAAGAACCTTTTACACATACCCAACGAGATGGAGGTCTACGATATGATCGCCCTGGGCTATCCCGCTTGCAAATCGAGGCCCAAGCTGATGATGCCGCTTGACAAGATGGTTCATCGTGACTATTTTGGGGAAGAAGATTTCCGCACTGACCAAGAGGTCAAAGACTTTATCAAGAAAACTAGAGCCTGGGTTTTCGCCAATCACCGACGTGGGGCCGACAAGAATATGGTGGGGTGAACGGTGGGATTTGAACCCACGATCTCCAGGGCCACAACCTGGCGCCTTAACCACTGGGCTACGCTCACCACAACCACAGATATTATACTTTACAATGGCCGCCACTTTCAATCTCGAAAGCGAGCAATTAGTCGCTAGCGTAACAAACATGTTGCCTCAAGAGCTTGTGCACATAGCATTCAGAAAGCTCTCTGAGGACCGCTCTCCCCAATGGAAGGAATCCTATTAATTTGTATGAACTGTGCGCCGCCCACTAAAAATTCGTTCCGTCTTCTGGTTAAGTGAAGTGGACAATAAGCGCTATCACTCCACACAATATCAAGAAGATGCCCACCAGATAATTGAGGATTTTAGGAAAAATCATTACGATGACACCGAAGATAAGGGCGATGATTCCTCCAATCAGACCTAGATTAGTATGTAGAGTAAGCATGGATTATCACCTCCTGTAATTGAATTACTCTAATATGCCATGAAAACAATTATTTATGCAATGGGTATGCCTCTCGGTGCTATCAAGCTGCCTTTGTTCCGAGCTTACCGCGACGAACTCGACCCGGCTACCCCTCTCAACAGGACAGCAAATAAAGTGATTGGATTTGAATACGTGAAGATAATGTGCGTGTCTCGCCATGCAAGAGTGAAATAGGAAATGACACCTAGAGCCAATAGGCAACAGCAGCTATGATTCCCCACACAATCGCGAGAAAGCCCATCACGACACCAACGAGCAGGGGCGCGAACCATGAGAAGAAGATCATCACGATACCGCCGGCAGCACTGATTAATCCTCCAATCAGAATTAAGGCGTCCTGCAAGGTCTTATCGCTCCCGCAACTAGATGACACCAGTATACCACGAAGTAAGTGTTTCTGCAAGAGGCATAGCCTTACCTGCCTTCAAGTTTGCCTTGCGCAACGATAAACTTGAACTTGGCTATGCCTCCGAGTAAAATTACAAATACCATGATTGAATTTGAGAACATAAAGAAATTATCCCGGACATCCCCGTCTAAAATAGTGATTCTGGTAATGGATGGCGTAGGCGGTCTACCTCATCCTGAAACAGGTAAAACAGAACTGGAGTCAGCCAGGAGACCCAACTTAAATCACATAGCCAGGGATTCCCTTTGCGGACTTATTGACCCGATAAGCCCGGGAATCACGCCGGGGAGTGCGCCAGGTCATCTAGCCATCTTTGGCTATGACCCTATCAAATATAATATCGGGCGGGGAGTTGTGGAAGCTTTAGGAATAGATTTAGAACTGAAGCCAGATGATATTGCTGCCCGGGGCAATTTCTGCACGGTTGATGCAGAGGGAATCATTACCGACAGGAGGGCAGGACGGATTCCCACAGAGAAAAGTACCAAGTTATGCCGCTCATTGAATAATATTGCCATAGATGGAGCTGAGATTTCCGTGTTGCCGGTGAAAGAACATAGATTTGTGCTCATCCTCCGCAGCGAATCTTTGTCTCCTGAGCTAGCTGATTCTGACCCCCAGCAATTAGGGCTAGTACCCAAAAAGGTAGAGGCGTTATCGCCGCAGGCACAGAAAACCGCGAGAATTGCCAACGAATTTGTGTATCAAGCAAGGAACCTCTTACAAGGTGAAGCCCCCGCCAATATGGTGCTTCTACGCGGCTTCTCCCGTCGTCCCAACATCCCCCCTATATCTGAGATCTATAAACTAAAGCCGGCAGCCATCGCTATATATCCGATGTACCGGGGACTGGCCAGATTGGTGGGGATGCGGTTGCTGCCGGGCGGTGAAAATATAACCGAGCAACTGAACAGCCTACGCCGCTACTATGCAGATTATGATTTTTTCTTCGTCCATTTTAAGAGCACCGATGCCAGAGGGGAGGACGGCAACTTTCGGGCTAAAGTTCAGTCTATTGAGGAACTCGATAATGCCCTCCCCAGCCTGCTCAACTTAGACCCGGAGGTCCTGATTATCACCGGAGACCACTCTACTCCGGCAACCTTAGCCATGCATAGCTGGCACCCCGTCCCTTTCATGCTGAAGTCCAAATGGTGTCCCCCCGATGATGTAACTGAGTTCTCGGAGCGAGCTTGCCTTGCTGGTGGTATGGGGCGTTTTCCAGCTACAGAAATCATGCCCTTGGCTATGGCTAATGCTTTAAAACTGGACAAATTCGGCGCCTAATGATAAGAAATACTAAGCACTAAACCTGCTTGCGCTAAAGCTTCAGCGAAGGCAAGTACGAAATGCTAAACAATATCAAAATCCCAATTAGGAAAACAGGAAGGCTTGGGCAATGTCATTTCCGGGCGCCTTTTCCTCTTGTTGTTATGCCAGGAAAGAAACTGGACAAAAAGCCCTCTCATCTAGTATACTAAGTAGCGGGTATAGAGCATTTCGGCATGTTTTTGCCTGAGATTCGACCTCTATATTGCTTGCGGATTGAGGGATAAAAGTGACGAGAGTAGAGGGAAAGGAGGTGTGGAGGAGAAATGAGGTGTTGTTTTTGAGTGGTCAATGGGTAGCTGATGATGCGGCCGACCTGAAGAGGGCTGGTCACTGAAGAGAGTTGTTTTCTGTGTTTTATGAAGGAGGTGATGCTATATGGAGGTGATAATTGTGCCATGGAAAAGCGGAGATGCCCCCGGTCGAGGGGTGATAAGGCAATAGTAAATTGATGAAAGGAGAGGAGAATGGGAAAGATATGTAGTATTTTGCTAATTCTAGCTCTGGTGCTGAGCTTCATTGTGGTGACGACACCGGTTAGCGCTGACGACCGTTATGCTGCGCTGACGGCAAACATCACAGACCCTGTGGAAGGTCAAAACATTATGGGCGGCGACGTGTTTACCGTCACAGCCAACGTGACAAACACCGGGAATATACAGGCAAAGGACGTTAAGGCAACCATAGAGTGGAGCGGCAACGCTACCCTGAAGACAGGTCAGGTCGCCACCAAGGTTTTAGCAGTTGCAGAGCCTCCCTATTGTGTCGTTAACGAGACTGTTGAGGTATCTTGGGATCTTGTCTGCACTGGTGGGGGTGCTGTAAATATAACGGTCACTCCGTCAGGTAAAGACTTTTTAACCGGCGGCCTTATAGTTAATAGTCGCCTCCACTTTGACACGGTAAGCATTGATCAGAAGAAAGTTCTCAAGGTGATCATTGTCGCGCCTCCCGAGGGCTATGCGCTTAATGTAACTGATGACTTTGAGGTCACCGCTAAAGTGGAAAACATCAGCGCCCTCAACGCGACTGATGTCAAGCTGACCATATCCATAGACCGCTATGCCAAGATGAAGACAGGTGAGGTTGCCCTCAGGACGGAGGGCGACCTTGACTCTAGCGAGATATCAGGGAATCACACCTGGACCCTTGAATGTATCGGTGACGGCTTTAGCAGGATAACCGTCACTCCATCGGGCAAGGTCGGGGGCAAAGTTATACCCGCCGACGCCCTTACACCCGCCACAGTTACCGTTAGGCAGGGAGACTTCGACGCAGCGAACATAACGCTTGTGGAGGGCTGGAACCTCATCTCGCTGCCCCTCATCCCACTTGACTCACATATTGAGGTGGTGCTAGCTGGCATCATGGACGACCTCATCAGCGTCTGGTACTGGGATGGAAACTGGGACAGCTACGTACCCGGTGGTGCTCCATCCGATCTTCACTTTATGGAAGACGGCAAAGCCTACTGGATTAACATGGAGGCGGGTCGGACACTGAAGATAGCCGGCACGGAAATGCCTGAAGGTGGGGACATGCCGCCAGCTTACGACGTGGTAGTCGGCTGGAACATGGTCGGCTTCAAGTCCACCGCTGACAATGTAACAGTTGAAGTTTACCTTGCTGGCACGAAATACATTAGGATATACGGGTATAATGGCACTTGGTTCACCATTCCGGGGACGGCGTATAATACCACGCATATGGTGCCAGGCCTCGGTTACTGGGTGGCATTCACAGAACCAGGAACAATTTATCCATTATAAGTGTGGGAGTATAAATATTGTAAGTTAATTATGGAGGCGCGGAGAACGATAAATAAATTAACAGGACGAAGCGCCGGCAGGCTGGCAGGAGCCCTCGGGCTCTTGTTAGCCCTGTGCCTCATCGCTGGCGGCGTCATGCCAGCCTATGCCGTCGAATTGCCGCCAAAAATGCCCCACCAGTTCTATGGCACTGTAAGGTTCAACGGTGACCTGGTGGCTGCGGGGACACTGGTGGAGGCGTTCGTGGATGATGTCAAAGAGGCGGAGACCACCGTGGATGGTGTGGGAAGGTATGGATACGACCCGATATTCAGGGTGCCGGGCACAGCTGGTGCCACGGTGACATTCTACGTTGACGGCATCGAAGCAGACCAAACTGCTACCTGGGAGTCGGGCAAAGTGCAAAGACTTAACCTGACAATTGGTGAAGAGCCAGGACCGCCAGTTCAATATACGTTAACCATCTCCAGCACCACTGGAGGTAATGTAAACACCCCTGGCCAGGGGGTGTACACCTATTACGCCGCGACGGTGATCGACCTCTTGGCAGAGGCTGAGGCAGACTATCAGTTTGCCAAGTGGACTGCGTCCGCGGGCACATTCGGTGACGCCAATGCCGCCGAGACAACTTTTACCATGCCGGCTCAAGATGTAACTATAACTGCCCACTTCGGCGTGGTCTACGAACTAACCATGGCAGCAGACCCTCCCGCCTATGGGGAGGCCATTGACGTGGCTGCTATAGGTGCTTACCCAGCAGGCGCCGAAGTTAACATAGAAGCGGTAGCCAACCCGGGCTACGGGTTTGTTGACTGGACAGCGCCGGTGGGTGATTTTGATGATGCGACTGCAGAGGAGACCACCTTCACAATGCCGGATCAAGCTGTAAATGTCACCGCCCACTTCGGTGTGGCCTACAACCTCGACATGGAAGCAGACCCTGTCATAGGTGGGGATGCGATTGATGTGGGTGATAAAGGTGCTTATGCAGAAGGCGCAACAGTCAGGATAAAGGCGGAACCCGCAGCGGGCTACGGCTTTGTCAACTGGACGGCAGATCCGACGGTCACATTCGATGATGCGACTGCAGAGGAGACAACTTTCATAATGCTGGATCAAGCTGTAACTATTACCGCCCACTTCGGCGAAGCCTACGCACTCACCATGATAGCAGACCCTATCGGCGGTGGTGATGCGATTGATGTGGCTGCTAGAGGTGCTTATGCAGAAGGTGCAACAGTCAGGATAAGGGCGGTAGCCAACGCGGGCTACGGCTTTGGTAACTGGACGGCAAATCCGACGGTCACATTTGGTAATGCGACTGCCGCGGAGACCACCTTCACAATGTTGGATCAAGCTGTAACTGTCACCGCCCACTTCGAGGATGTGTCACCGCCTCCTGATGTTCCGACAGTTACCACAGAAGCCGCCACTGACATCTCCTCCTACTCAGGCACCGTGCACATGAGCTACACTATGGGGGGCTTCAGCTCTGTGGAAGTACGTTTTGCCTGCAAGAGGTCCACCGATCCGGCCTGGTTTTATACTGTTTGGGTGTCTAGAACAGCAGAGGGCACTTATACTGAAGTGCTCACAGGGCTCATCTCGGAGACGGGGTATGAGTTCAAAGCCCAGCTTAAATATAATGGCACTGTGATTGTGGGTACTGCCCGTCAATTCACCACAGCCCAGGGGACCAGCATGGGTATGGATGATTTCTTAGCTTATTTCGGTTGTTTTATTGCTACAGCAGCCTACGGAACTCCCACTGCTGAACAGATCGATGTGTTGCGAGAATTCCGGGATGTCGTGTTGCTGAAAAGCACCGTAGGCTCCGAATTTGTTGCCCTGTACTACCGAATTAGCCCTCCCATAGCGGATTTCATAGCAAGAAATGACCTTTTGAGGACTCTTGTCAGGGAGCTCCTTATTGACCCCATTGTTTGGATTGTTGAAGCCACCGGGGATATATGGAGAAACTAGGTAGGGAGAATTATAATATTTATGCAGTTAATTATCATAAATAAGTTCCGCCGATTTTGCCCGAGGGGTAAATTTAGTATTTAAATTTGGAATTTCGGATTTGTTTAAAGTTTAGAATTTCGTACAGATAATGGGAATAAATTCTCCCTGGAATTTGTAAAGATTACCGCTAACACACCAATCTCTTGCCCATTTTACCCCCTAAAGTATATCGAAAAAAGTAATACGAATAGGAAAAATGAAAAAGCTATTTAGTGTCTTGCTTATCGTGGCCCTGGTGCTGAGCTTCAGACTGGTGACCGCAACGCCGGTGGCTGCAGCCACAATCAATGTGCCAGGTGACTACTCCACTATCCAGGCAGCCATTAATGCTGCCAATCCTGGTGACACCATCAAAGTGGCGGCGGGAACATATGATGAGCAAGTGGTGATAAATAAAAGCCTAACGCTACAGGGTGCTGGAGATACCACCATTATAAAACCTTCGGCTGGCAATCTTACCCAAGTGTTTACTGGTTTGTTCTGGTATGGCGGTACGAAGAATATCGCTGGCATTGTCGTAGCTAATGTACCTAACGGTAGCAGTGTAACCATAAAGAATCTTAAAGTCGACGAAAGCTTTGTCACCGCCAAACCGGCTGGCGTGGATTACCTTGCAGGAGTCTTTTACCGCGAGACCGGGGGTTTAATTGACACGGTCACCATTGCCGGGACAGGTCAGTGGGCTCCTGATAGAGCTTATGGTATGTACCTCTCAGCTGGGACCAAGACCGTCTCCGTAGAAATAACAGGTTCCACCATTACTAATTTCGATAAAAACGGCATAGAGGTGGTGGGAAGTAAGCTTACTGCTGACATCAATCACAACATAATTACCGGGCGAGGATCTATCACTGACGAAGTCCAGAACGGCGTTAATGTCGGCAGGGACGCGGTAGCTACAGTAAACTACAACACGATTAGCAAACTTATATACCAGCCAAAAACATCGTGGGGGGCGGGAATCATGTTCTACAATTACGTCTCACCGACAGGCGTTAGTGCTACCGCCAATAACAACAACATAATAGACTGTCAGACGGGCATCATTTTCAATAACGCCAACGCCTCAGCGGAAGGCAACACAGTGGATGGAGGAGCAGTGGGATTGATTGGTATATATGCCGAACCTGATGCCGCTGGGGAATGGACGGCTTCCTTCATGGGAAATACGATAAGCGGTGTAAGGGATTCAGGTAGTTATCAGAATGCGGCGATTGGCGCTAATACTTATCATGTTGGAGCGACGCTTACCGTCACTATTGATAACAATCAGCTTGAAAGCGGGTCAGTATCAGCCGATGGCATCAGCATTGGAGTCGAAGGTGCGGATGGCACTATAGTCGCCACTATTACCAACAATAACATTTCTGGCTGGGAGTATGGCATACGCCTGGATGGAGCTTTGGTTGATGCTACTAGTAGCTGCGCCAATAGCAATAGCATCTCGGGCAACGATGTCTTCGGCGTCTATAATGGAGGCACCGGTACCTTTAACGCCACCTGCAACTGGTGGGGCGATGGCAGTGGGCCCAGTGGTGAAGGTTCTGGTATGGGCGATGCTGTAAGCGATAATGTGGATTTTGAGCCCTGGGTAGTTGTTCCGACGGTTACGACACAGGCTGCTACCGATGTCCTAGTGTACGTTGCCACCCTGAACATGAACTATACTGCCGGGAGTTGCTATAGCCCCGTGCAAGTGCGGTTTGCCTATAAGAAGTCCGTCGGGACACAGTGGTCGTATACGGATTGGGTGTCTAAGACAGCAGATGGTACTAATGCCGAAACACTTACAGGACTTGACCCCAACACCGGGTATCAGTTCAAAGCACAGCTTAAGTATAACGGAACTCTGCTTGAGGGTAATACACTCACTTTCGTCACGCAAGTAGTGCCCACTGTGACCACGCAAGCCGCCACTAACATCACCTCCTACTCTGCCAACGTGAGCATGAGCTACACTGCAGGAGACTTCAGCTTGGTGGAAGTGCGTTTTGCTTGCAAGAGGACTATCGACCAGGCCTGGTTTTATACTGCCTGGGTGTCTGGAACAGCAAACTACACCTATACTGAGGTACTAACAGGGCTCGCTTTCAGAACGGAGTACGAGTTTAAAGCACAACTCAGGTATCATGGGACTATGATTGAAGGTGCTGCCCGTCGATTCACCACAGCCCCAGGGCCCCGCATAGGTTTTTGTTTTATTGCTACCGCAGCCTACGGGACTCCCACCGCTGAACAGATCGATGTATTGCGAGAGTTCCGGGATATGGTGTTGCTGGAAAGCACCGTGGGCTCTCAATTTGTCACCCTGTACTACCGGCTTAGTCCTCCCTTCGCGAATTTCATAGCAAGAAGTGACACTTTGAGGACTCTTGTCAGGGAGCTCCTGGTTGACCCCGTTGTTTGGATAGTTGAAGCCACGGGAGACATATGGCGGAATTAGGGAGGGTGTGTTAACGAGTCCGGTGACTTCGATGATTGCCAGGGAACGAAGATGAAGATTATATATAAATGACCAAAATCCAGAACAAAATGAGTTTTGGTATTCAAATTTGGAATTTCGTAAGTTCTTGTTCAGGATTTACTAGCCCGGTTTAGCTTTCTCGTTCGGGTTGAGCCGCCTCCACCAAACCTGCTTGTTGAAGTGCTTCCATAAGGCGGGCAGCTCTAGGATAGCCAATACGAAGACGGCGCTGTAAGAAAGAAGTGGAGATATGTTTATGCTCTTGTACCAGGCGCTTTGCCTCTTCCAAAAGAGGGTCGGGGGGAGCAGCTATCTGGGAACTTAAGGGACGCTCAGCCACCTCATCAAAGTCAACAGAGCTCATCTCAATCTGCCGCTGGTTTCCCCAGAAATACACCAATCTCTCGATTTCAACATCAGAAACAAAGCTTCCTTGAAGACGTTTAGGCTTGCTAGCTTCAGTAGGCATGTAGAGCATATCCCCTCTGCCCAGCAATTTCTCAGCACCTACCATGTCAAGTATGGTTCGGGAATCTATGTGAGAAGTGACTGCGAAACTAATGCGGGTAGGAAAGTTAGCTTTAATAAGCCCGGTAATTACATCTACTGAAGGGCGTTGTGTAGCTACGACGAGATGAATGCCTGTAGCCCGAGCCAATTGGGCTAACCGACAAAGCGCATGCTCCACCTCATCGAAAGCTGTCATCATTAAATCAGCCAGCTCATCGATGATGAGCACTAAATATGGCAACTCTTCTCCGGGTGAGCGGTCTCTGTTATAACCCTCAATATTGCGTGCTCCCGCCTGAGCAAACTGACGATATCGACTATCCATCTCCTGACTAAGCCATTTTAAAGCCTTTATCGCCTTATCAGTATCCACAACCACAGGAGCAAGTAGATGGGGCACTGCATTAAAAGTCACCAGCTCCACCCTCTTGGGGTCAACCATGATGAACCGAACATCGTCGGGGCTGTTGTGTAAAAGCAAACAACAAATAACAGAATTAAGACAAACAGTTTTACCACTGCCAGTAGCTCCAGCGATAAGCAAATGTGGCATCCTGGTCAGGTCTGCTGCCATCGCCTCACCACCAGCACCTTTACCCAAAGCGATAGCTAGCTTGGAGCGGGCTTTAATCTTCTGAAAAGCAGCGCTCTCTATCGCACCGCGAAGGGCAACTGAGCCAAACACAGTGTTAGGAACCTCAATGCCCACCACCGATGCCCCGGGCACGGGAGCCTCAATCCTGATGCTGGGAGCAGCTAGGGCTAAAGCTAAATCATTGCCCAAAGAGGTAATGCGGTCTACCCTTACCCTGGTTCTGGATACTTCTTCCACTCTCGTTTCGTAGCTACCGTTCCTCCCCTTTTCTCTTACTTCTTTATATTTTCTGTCCCAACCAGGCTCAACACCAAACTGTGTCACGGTAGGACCTATATTTATCTGAACAACCTTGGTTTCTACACCATAGCTCGCTAGAGCTTCCTCAATCAATCGGGCTCGTTGGTCAATGTCTGCCCTGTCCAATTTCACCTCAGCTGGCTTATCCAGGACATCAATCGGTGGAAGATGCCACCCTCCGGGGGTGAGAATTGGTTCGTGCTCTGATTGCCACACGGGAGGAGAAGGAAGTAGAGCAGGCTTCGCCTCCGCTTCATTAACTGCCTCTACTTCAGGGGAGGTAGCTTCGAGAGGGATAGCTTTAGTCCCGATTTGTCGGGGCCGGGGGAAGATGACCCTGGGACGAAGTCGGAAAACTTTGGTCAAAAAACGCCAGCTATTCTTAGCAGCGCTCCAAGACTTCCGAGGGATGATAAAAATAATGCCTAGAAGGACAAGTCCGGCTACCCGAAGCCCCCCCACGCTATTAGAGGCACCTATTATGCTTTGCCCGAATGTGCCTCCTAGTGTGGCTTGTCTCAAAATACCTTCCCCGGGGAAGAAAGACAGAATTCCCCATACAGCAAAAGCCAGGCTAATGCCCCCGAGAACCCAATTCCACCTATGTTTCACAACAGAGAACTGCCGCCGCCATGCCACCCAGACCAGTGAGCCCAAAGCGATGGCTATTATTATTAATCCATAACCAAACAATGTGAGCATGCCTTGCCACAACACATACAGCAAGACTACTATTACGATAATTAAGATAAGCCTTCGTCCCACCGGTGAAGCGATGAAGCCGAAGAATCGCTTCCATGCCGGGCGGCTTTCTTTTGCCTTCCGCCCCGGCTTAGACCTGCTTCTTGCTTTAGACACGGAGTTATGCTCCTAGCTCGTCGGCTTCCTCTGGGTTTTCCCTACCTCCACAACCACAGGAATGATGACAGGACGACGATGAATTCGCGCATAAAAGAATTTACTCAGGGAATCTTTTACTTTGGCATCAACGAAGCTTGGTTCAACCAAGCGTCTTTTAGAAATGAATCCTTCTTTTCTGTTCTCTAAAGCAGCTAGCACCACATCTCGGCCTTTCTCAATCAATGTCTGTCCCTCTCCAGCATCAATAAAGCCTCGCGTTATAATGCGTGGCCTTTCAGCTAGTTTACCACTTTCAGCATCAATAGCAATGGTCACCACAACGACGCCGTCTCGCGAAAGTAATTTGCGGTCCCGAAGCACAACGCCATCCAACTCGCCTGTTATCAGGCCGCTTACATAGATAACTCCGACACGGGTTCTATCAACCACCTTCCCTGAATCTTGCCCGAGCTCAAGCACATCCCCGTTCTCAAGGACAAAAATGTTGTCTGTGGGTATACCCATACTTCGAGCTAAGCCGGCATGCAAGCTTAAATGGCGATACTCACCATGAACAGGAACAAAGAATTTAGGCTTAACCAAACTAAGCAAAAGCTTCAACTCTTCTTGACTACCATGCCCGTGGACATGAACTTGAGCCAGCTTGCTATAAATTACATTGGCACCTTGACGGAAAAGGCTATCTGTGGTTTTGCTAACCAACATCTCATTGCCGGGAATAGGAGTTGCTGAAATCACCACAGTGTCGCCAGGGACTATTTGAACTCGACTACTGGGGTCACGATTAGCCATGCGCACCAAGGCAGAGGTAGGCTCACCTTGACTTCCCGTGCTCAACACGATAACTCGATTGTGAGGTAAGGTCTTCAGTTCGTCCAAGCGACAAGTAATGCCGGGGGGAGCATTAAGATAACCCGTTTTCAATGCCATGCTAACTATCTCCTTCATGCTTCGCCCGATGATAAAGACACGGCGACCGTGTTTAACGGCAACATCAAACACTTGCTGCACGCGAGATATGAGAGAGGCAAATGTAGTTACGATTACCCTTCCTTTTGCCACACTTACAATCCGATCTAGAGTATCGCTAACCACCCTCTCGGAAGGAGTATATCCAGGAAGCTCGGCATAGGTGGAGTCAGAAAGAAGAAGCAAAACATCCTTTGCCCCTAGCGAAGCTAATTGGCTAAAGTTGGTAGCCTCGCTAATGACCGGTGTATAATCAATCTTAAAATCACCACTGTGAACTACAATTCCCAGGGGAGTGTGAATTATCAGCCCAACAGAATCAGGGATACTATGGCAAACAGAGAAAAACTCTATGGTGAAACTACCTAGTGTAATCCTGCTCCCCGGGCTAACTAAATTCAATTTTGCGTCGGTTTTCACCCCTCGCTGCTTGAGTTCCACGAGAATCAGCTCTCGAGTGAACTTGGTAGCATAAATAGGAGGGGAGATGCGAGATAAAACGTAAGGCAGTGCCCCAATGTGGTCTTCGTGCCCGTGAGTAATTACTATCCCCCTTAAATTTTTCTGTCTCGCCAAAAGATAGCTAATATCTGGGATAAGCAAATCAACTCCCGGCATCTCCTCGCTGGGGAACATAAGCCCGGCATCAATGACGACGATGTCATTGCCATATTCCAATGCCATCATGTTCTTACCAATTTCACCTAGTCCGCCTAGAGGGATGACTCTTAATTTATGTTTTGGCATGGTTTTTCCTCTTCCTTTCATTCGGGAAATGGTTCTAAAACAAGCTTAGTTGTTGAGATTCAACTTCATCTTGAGGCAGCTCTTTGCCTTGAGCTAATATCTGCGGAATCTTGAGCATATCCGTTTCGATGGTCCGTCGTAGAGAGCCTTGATGGAGAGCCGCCGCAGGATGATACATGGGGTAATAAATGATGCCCCCTGACTTTCGTGGCTTTCCATGAATCTTGCCTATGCTCTCATTGGGAAAATACCGAGCTAGAGAGTAACGTCCCAAAGTAATAATCATTTGGGGCTGAATTATCTCTATTTGACGGTCCAGCCATTTGCGGCAACTTTGTATCTCCGCTGGTAATGGGTCACGGTTTTGGGGAGGACGACACTTAATTACATTAGCAATGTAAACTTCCTCTCTGCGTAAACTAATTGAGGCCAACAGTTGGTCCAGAAATTGCCCTGCTGGCCCGACGAAAGGACGCCCTTGCTGGTCTTCGTGCCACCCCGGAGCCTCACCGATAAAAAGTAAATCCGCGTCCTCGGCCCCTTCACCAGGCACCACCTTAGTGCGATACTTAGCTAGCTCACAATCCAGGCAAGCTATAATTTCCTCGCAAAGTCGAGCTAAAGCTGACATCTAATTCGATGGTAGCATATCTACCTTTGTCGGTCAATTTGGAGTGCTGGCAAGCGATCCGTTGACCCATTTGCCTTGCATCTCTTAGCACACCAGGAGCGGTGCTATATTACTGTTGCAAATAAATTAGTTTTGTTGGCCCTGCGGTGTGGTCAACATACTACTACCGACAGCTCTAATACCGCTCACTATTTCTGTCGTTTAAGTCAGCTTCTCTACCATATTGTGCTAATATTCTCGACAGTAAGATTCTTCAGGTAAATCGAAATAGAGATGGAAGGCAAAGTCAACGATCAGTATACCTCATGGGCAGCCACTTATGATAGAGACAAAGTGGAGATGTTTGCACAGGCAGGATATAGCTATGAGGAGTTCATGGTTCGTCTTCTGAAATTATGTGGTTTGAGAGCTGGTATGAACATATTGGACGTTGGCACTGGGACGGGACTTACCGCAATCTCCGTAGCGAAAGCCCTTTTGGGGAATTGTAGGATATTAGGGATCGAGCCAATAGACGCAATGGTAGAGAAAGCTCAATCCAATGTAGAAAACGAAGAACTTCAGGATGTCATACTAATCAAAAAAGCCTCAGCTGAAAATGTAGCAAGTGGAGACCACGTCTATGATTTGGTGATCTGCACCTTCGCTATTCGTCATACCGATATCGGGAAAGCTTTGGCTGAATTCATCCGGGTTTTGCGACCTAAAGGCAGGATCGTTATCGCCGATATATACGCACCTGAAAAATGGAGGAGCGTGCTCGGGAAGCTCATGGCCCCTGTTTTTCAGTTTGCATTTAGGTTCAGAAAATACAAAGCGGAAACAAAGTCCAATGTGCTTACTATTAATGAGTGGAGAACTCTGCTTGGAGGGTTAGGATTAATCGTAATCGATATTGTGGAATTTCCAGGTAAAAAGGACCCTCAGTGGGAGATAGGTAGAGCCATAATAGCTATTGAAAAATGATTTCAGATGTTGGACAACTCACTTTGCTGGTAAGCAATCCCTTGACCCATTTGCCTCGCATCTCTTAGTGCGCTGGGAGAGGTGCTATATTGCCGCTGCACAAAACTCGACATTGTGCAATTTGCTCACTCCAACACTGGTACAGATTGATTCTTATCGCACTGGTGTCGGTCGCTTCAAATCCTGTATATTACTGTTGGGAAAGCCATGCATGAAGAACTAATCGCTCCCTGTGGGATGAACTGTGGAATATGCAGTGCGTATCTTGCCTATTACCATGATATTAAAAGCAAGGGAATTAGAATGCCTTATTGCACAGGGTGCAGACCACGAGATAAGAGGTGTGCTTTCTTGAAGAAAAGATGCGAACTACTGATGTCTAATGAAGTAAGATATTGCTATGAATGTAGCAATTTTCCCTGCGAAGGATTAAAGCATCTTGATAACCGATACAGAACATATTTCAAGATGAGCATGATTGAGAACCTTGAATCCATCAGAGATAATGGCATTAATAAATTCCTTGAAAGAGAACAGGAGAAGTGGCGGTGCCCTGAGTGTGGCGGGGTAATAAGTTGCCACAATGGTATCTGTTTTAATTGTGGTCTTGATAGACTGCGTCAAAAGAAGCAGAAATACCGGTGGGAGGATAAATGAGAAAAACCTGGCAGGAGAAATTGAAGGACAAACCCTCTTTTCCTAAGGTGCTCAGGCTGGAGAAAGATTTTCCCTGTTATAAGGCCGTGCACAAAATGGGTGCCGAAGTCGGTGATGAGATAGTACTGGTAAACCCATCGGAAGTAGTGGCAATCATGAAGCAGGTGCCAAAAGGAAGGCTCATCACTATTGTTGAAGTATGCAGGCAGATAGCTATGAATCACGATGCAAAAGCTTGCTGCTCTTTAACCACCGGTATTTTCATCATGACGGCGGCCAATGCGGCAGAAGAAGTAAGCAAGGAAGGCAAGGCATTAAACATACCGTACTGGCGGACGCTTAAAACAGATGGTTTTTTGAATGAAAAATACCCCGGTGGGCAAGAAGCGCATAAGAGACTACTTGAAGGGGAAAATTTCAGGGTCATTGCTCGAGGCAAGAGGTACAAGGTTATTGACTACGAGAAATACCTGATGAAGATAACATGAGATTATTGCCATTTCAAAACTGGAGTTTACCACTCTAATATCTAATCCCTCACCTCGGAGGACTTTGGCAATTTTTCCGAGGTACCTTCAGTAGCCCCATAACGAGTTTCATAAGCTACAAGAACTTTTTATAGACATTTTTGTCTCCTGCTTATTACGACGTCTCAGCAATCTAAAGTCTCAAGAATTGCACGGCCAGAACGAAGGTCTCGTCTTGGTAATAGAAAAGCATTGTCATTTTTTCCGCATTTTGGACTCTACGTCTATTTCATCCCCCGGTAACAGCAAGTGTGGCGAGTGAAGGAACATCTTGCAATGGATATTTAAATTTAGGCCTTTCTTTAATAGTTAATATGCAGGGGGATGTGTATGAGAGATACGACCCCGAGGGGATTCGAACCCCTGATCTCCACCGTGACAGGGTGGCATGTTAAACCGCTACACCACGGGGCCTCATAAGAATTCTATTACAAAATGTAATGGAAAATCTACTTGATGTCAAGCTGGTGTGCTGCGAATTTTTATACTGAGAAACACTGCTAGCAGGATAATAGATTAATGGAGGAGTAGTTGGGGAAGTAGGAACATCCTCCCCTTTAGTTTTTTACTGTGAGAAACGCCTAAGCCGAAGCCCTGGGCATACCGAAGGGAAAGAGACGGAAGAATCTTGTAGTGCTAGCACTGGTCAGGCAGAGACTTAGCTCCAAAGGGAGAATCGTAAATTATCCTGGAGAAATCAGTTCAATCTCAAAGACTTTAGGCCACAATTTTCCAGTCACAAACAAGCGATCAGTCTTTGCATCATACGCAATACCGTTGAGAACATCAACCGGCTCGGTAAGGTCTTCTGTGGTTAGGAGTCCTCCAAGCTCTACCCACCCAACCACTCGACCTGTCCCGGGTGCAATCCTTGCGATCCGGTCCGTTTGCCAGACATTGGCATAGATTTCCCCTTGGATGTATTCTAATTCATTGAGTCTGGTTACGGGACCATCGTTGTCAAATACCCCAAGCTGACCGATTTCTTCAAAAGTCTGAGGGTCCAAGAAATGCAATGTTGACGTACCATCGCTCATAATTAAGCGCGTTCCATCATGCGTAATGCCCCAGCCTTCAGTTGAATAATTGAATTCTTGTAGTAATTCAAAACTGTCTTTGTCATAGACAAACCCGATATTGGATTTCCAGGTCAGCTGGATGATCTTGTCTCCATAAATGGTTATGCCTTCACCGAAAAACTGCTCTGATAGTTCATGGATTTGTAAAATACCTCCGGTTTCCAATTCCACTCTACGCAAAGTAGAGTGTCCAAACCGCCCTGTTCCTTCATATAGAACGCCATCTTCGAAAACCAATCCTTGGGTGAAAGCATCGGGGTCATGGGGGTAGGTATTTACTATATTATACGTATAGACTGGAATGACATCCGAATTGCTAGGAACTGGGGATTCCGGAAGATTTGAGCAATAGAAAACAAAAGCTGTTCCTAGCAATGCAAAGAGCCCCACGATGAATATCACTAATAGACGGTTCATGAAGATTACCTTACTCCCGACCTCCCCAATATCATGAAGGTGGAGTTCTCGTTTAAGATAAAGTCTTTAAAGCTTGCCTCTGCACTCTGAATAGCTTGTCTATTCCTTCCTGAGCCAGGGAAAACGCTCGGTGTCGGGAATTTTTGCAAAAAGCAGCAGGCTGACAATATTTCCCGAGACTAATCCTCTTTCTTAGGAAAATCTGGTAAAGGGTCGCCAAAATATACTTTGGTATGGGGCCAGGGTATTTCTATACCTTCGGCATCAAAAGCTTTCTTGAGGCGAAGCCTCAACTCCCCCATTACCGCCCACTGCTCCATAGGCTTAACATCGCCCAAAATCTTGATATCTATTCCGGAGTCGCCCAGCTTATTAACCCTCAGCACCTGGGGAGGACTTTTGATTACCTTACGCCATTTTCCATCCTCAGTGAGTTCCTGCCCTACGCGATTTATCACGCTTATGGCGTGGTCGAGGTCGGTGCCATAGGCTACCGAGATATTGAGATTAACCCTGGCAAAGTGTCTGGTGAAGTTGCTGGCTACTCTTATCTCACCATTGGGCACATGGTGGACTATGCCATCCAGGTCACGGAGCACAGTCTTTCTCAAAGTTACTTCCTCCACCAGCCCAGCAACATCGGCTACCCTGGCTACATCTCCTACCCTGTACTGGTTCTCCATGATAATGAACATGCCGGCAATGAGGTCTCTTATCAAGTACTGAGCGCCGAAGCCGAGGGCTACGCCGGCGATGCCGAAGCCAGCCAAGACTGGCGTGATGGCTAATCCCACCTCATCCAGGACCATCATTATACCAATTATGACAATGAATACCCGCCCCACCCCAGTCAGGACACCTACAAGCGTGTCTCTCCTTTTCTTGATGCCTTCCTTGCTTTCACCCTTGGTCGTCACCATGAGACGGCCCACAATAGGCGGGAGAAACTTATTTAAGGCGAACCATAGCACAGCTCCTACTGCTGCTATGATAAGGATGCGGATGCCATGGTCTATCAACCAGGTGACTACGGTGGCCCAACTCAATTCCGGCATCTCTTACCTCCGTTGCTCACACTTCATGCATAGACTAACTCTATATTATTTTAAACATAATGGAGCTCGCTGTATAGCTTCACTCCTTGAGAGTCTTGAGACTAAATCAGATGTCTTCCTACCCTTCAATAACCTCTTTGGTGCTGGGTATCCTGCCTATGATTCGTCCGTCAATCTGAGTAGCTGTATCCAGAGCCCGGGCCAGGGCTTTGAATAGGGCTTCGGCTTTGTGATGGTCGTTGATGCCGCTGAGCACTTTGGCGTGGAGGTTAATTTTAGCTTCGGAAGCAAGGGAGACCAGAAAATGGCGGACTAAATCAGCGTCCAGGTCGCCTATGCTGGCTTCGTTAAAGTCTGCCTCGATTATGCTGTAAACCCTGCCTCCTATATCCACAGCTACCTCTGCCAGAGCTTCATCCATAGGCACGACAGCATGGGCCATACGAACAATGCCCTGCTTTTTCCCCAGTGCCTGGTTAAAAGCTTTGCCAAGGGAGATAGCCACATCCTCCACCACGTGGTGCTGGTCGGGACCCGAGGCTGAGATTTTTATGTCAAATACCCCGTGCTGAGCTAGATGGCTAAGAAGGTGGTCGAACATCCTTATGCCGGTGGTGATTTGAAATTGTCCGCTGCCGTCAATGTTGAGCTCCACCCTGACATTCGTTTCAGCAGTCTCACGGGCAACTGTTGCTTTTCTTTCAGTCATATCTAACCTCCTTTAACGCCTTAACCAGAGCATCGGTATCCTCAGGTCTGCCCACGCTAATTCGCAGGCAGTCTTTCAATCTAGAAGTATCGAAATAGCGAACAAAGATGCCTTTCTTCCGCAGTTGTTGCCAGATTTCCTTGGCCCTTCCTTCGGGCAGAGAACAGAGGATAAAGTTTCCCCGGGAGGGGTAAGGCTTTAGCCAATCCAGTTCCTTCAGTTTGCCGAATAATCGCTCCCGTTCCGTAACGATCTTGGTAACATTAGCACGAAGATACGCTATATCTGCCAGGGAAGCTAGCACAGCAGCCTGGGCTGCGGCGTTGGCATTATAGGGTTGCTTAATCTTCATCAGGTAACCAGCAATTTCTACGGGGAAAAAGCCGTAGCCTATCCTTAAGCCGGCCAGCCCGGCCCATTTGCTGAAAGTGCGCAAGACTATTAAGTTAGGGTAAGAGGGCACCAGGTTGGCCACGGTCACATTACTGAATTCAAAATAGGCTTCGTCCACGACAACAATTTTTCCGGTCCCAACAAGCTCCATAATTTCCTTCTCGGTGGCGATGTCGCCGGTGGGATTATTGGGCGAGGCAACAAAAATGGCTTTCGTTATCTTGGTTAATGCCTTCTTTATACCAACCATATCAAGGGTAAAATCTTCGGTTCGCGGCACATTAACCACCCTGCCTCCACAAACATCGGTGCTAAAGGGGTACATACCGAATGTCGGTGGACAATTTATAACTTCGTCTCCGGGCTCGAGGAAAAGCCTGAGGATAAGGTCAATAAGGTCATCGCTGCCCATGCCGCAAACAATGTGCTGGCGTCCCAGGCCAGTATATTCTTCTAAAGCTTTCCGTAGCTCACTTTGCTTCGGATCGGGGTAATTATGATAATAAGGATAATTGGCTAGAGCTTGATATACCTTTGGGGAACATCCATAAGGATTCTCGTTACCATCAAGCTTTATTACTTTACTCGAAGGCAATTCAGCTCGTTGGCTCAAAACTTCTGTAGGCTCGATGGGGATGTAACCTTTCATGGTCACAAGCTCGGGCCTGATAAGTTTTTCGATATTCATTTTAAATTTTCATCCTCACTTTCATCCTCTCCCTTGAGGGGAGAGAATGAACTTCGAGATTGCTTCGCTTCGCTCGCAATGACACGGAGGGCTACAGCCTGGGCGTGGGCATCGAGTCCTTCAGCTTTAGCTATTAGCACAGCGGCTTGGCTCAGTTCTCGCATGGCAGGCTCATCCAAGGCGATGATATTGGTAACCTTAAGGAAGTCCATAACACCCAGAGGAGAACCGAAACGAGCGCTGCCCCCGGTGGGCAATACATGGCTGGGACCGGCAACATAATCGCCTAGAACGACAGGCGAGTTTTCGCCTATGAAAATACAGCCGGCGTTGTGAATCTTGGGGATTAAAGACGAAGCGTCAGATACCATGAGCGAGAGGTGCTCCGGAGCGAAGAGATTGACCAACTCCACTGCTTGGGCCATGTCATCGACAAGCACAAGCATTCCGACATCAATAGCCGTTCCAGCAGTGGAGCGCCGCTTTAATTTTCCCAGTTGTATCTCAATTTCCTTGTCTACTCGCTCAGCCAGGTCAGCCGAGGTGGTGATTAAAATTACTGAAGCCAGGGGGTCATGTTCAGCCTGGGCTAGGAGGTCGGCGGCACAAAGGCTGGGGTCGGCTTTCTCATCGGCTAAAACTACTACCTCGCTGGGGCCTTCGAGACCATCGAGGTCCACTGTGCCATAAACCATTTTCTTAGCCAGAGTCACAAAGATGTTCCCCGGACCGCAAATCTTATCCACTCTGGGTATCGACTCGGTACCAAAAGCCAATGCTGCAATAGCCTGAGCGCCGCCAAGCTTAAAAATGCGGTTGACCTTGGTAATGTCAGCGGCTACCAACGTGGAGGCAGGAATCCTGCCATCCTTAGCGGACGGTGAAACCATAATGATTTCCTCAACACCAGCCACTTTGGCTGGTATGGCCATCATCAGCACTGTGGATGGATAGGCAGCGGTGCCGCCAGGCACATACAGCCCCACCCTTTGTAAGGGCAAAACCTGTTGCCTTAGGTGCTTGTCGATGGGAATTAGGCCGGCTTTGTGTCCGCAGGCAAGATGGAAGTCTCGTATTCTTCTGGCTGCGAATTCAAGGGCCGAGACAAGTTTCTTGTCTATCGTGTCATAAGCGGCAACAACTTCCTGTCTGTCTACTTCCAGGGAATCCAGTCGGACTCCATCCAGTTTTTTGGTGTAATCAAAGAGGGCTTTATCACCTTTGCCCCGAACCTCGCCGATGATACGGTCGACCACTTCTTGAACTGAAAGCTCTTCGCCAAAGACTTGCTTTATTTGAGTTCCTAGTCCCGGTGGCGTGGTGAAGTGCTCCCAGAAATTTTCCCTGGTCAGTAATTGTCTGGCTTTATTGAATCCTTTGACTCTTTTCATATCAACTAAAACCAAAAGTCAAAAATTAAAAATCAAAATGACAAATTAAAATGTAATTTTTTTATTTTTCCTCTGTATTTTCGATTTTTGCATTTTAATTTTTTATCTACTTTAGCCCCGCTCGCAATTTCTTTGTAAGGAACTCCATTTTCCCTTTTTTATCGGAAGATGCAAGACTATCTTTGTTCGCAATTAGACAAGCCGAAGACCGGAAGAGCACATCAATAACCCTTAATTTGTGCTGCTTGAGGGTCTTCCCTGTCTGGACATTATCAATAAGCATATCGGCATCCTCGGGTAAAAAAGCCTCGCTCGCCCCCCAAGTTGGAATTAGCTTGTATGGGTTAACGTGATTGTCCCGAAGGTACTTGTCGGCAATATTTATGTACTCCGAGGCTACTTTTAGAGGAGCGAACTTGCTGCTCTGAACAAGTGACCTCAATTCATCAATGTCGGCCACAGGCATTTCCTGGCTCACGGCAGCGACAATTTTGACGATGCCAAAGCCGAGAGCAAACAATTTCTTTACCGGGCTCGAGGGGAAGCGATAGAGGTGTTCCAGCAGCCAATCCTCGCCGGTTATGGCTAAGTCGAAATTGCTATTAGCCACTTGCAGAGGCATATCCTGAGGCCTGATTACTTTAATACCAAGCCAGTCTAAATCAGCGGAGGGTCGGCGGCTCACTACCTCTTCAGAATACCCCTGAAGTGCCAGCCCAGCTTGCTTCAAAAACTGCGAAGTAGGTGCCTGCTGGTGTCCATCAGGCAAAGCCAGGTTGATTTCCTTTGCCTGCCACAAGGGACGAGTCCCCTTCAGTTCCTCAGAGATGTCAAGCCCATTTTCTATTGATGTCTGCGGCTCAGCGATAAGCTTGGAGCTAAAACACATCAATATCTGGCTCAAATCCTTGTTCTCCAGGCTTTCTCGATTAGCTATTAGAAAGGCAGTAACGGGGAGTAGTTTTTTGAGGGGAATTAAACCTTGAGTTGCTATATGCGTTCCACTCTTTCCCCAGAGCACCGCCAGGTCAGCATTTTCCGGGGGATAAGCTTCAGCAGCTCCCCACACCTGGAAAATCCTGAACCTTCTCATTCTGAGATTTAAGGCAAAAGCCTCAGCCAGATTAGGATACTCACTTACTATACGATAATCATTTCTCCCGGCTGATAATTCATTGAGATTAGCTATCCCCGCTTCAGCACTGACAACCACGTTTATACTGCCTTCACCATAATTTAGACTCGATATTTTTACCAGAGCCCCTGCCGGATATTTCACCAGGAATTCTTCAATCCAGTCCAAACCACAAATACCCAGGTCGTAATTCCCTACAGCCACCTGTATGGAAATATCTTTTTCCTGAAGTATTTTAGCGGAAAGACCGGGAAACCTTGCCGAGCGAAGGCGATATTGCTTTGTTTTATCGCTATAATCCTGGAATCCCAGGGCTATCTCGGCAAGCAAGCTAGATGTAGGCGATAGAAACCTGCCTTTAGGGAGGGCGAGTTTTATGTAGCCGTCTTGGTAGTCCTTCATCCCTCGCTTACCACTTTAAGAATCTCTGCCATAGAAGCGGCATCTAGCCGTCGCCCTTGTACATAATCCGTGATCATAAACGAACAGGGCTCCTTTCCCGAAACCAGGACGACCCACCTGTAATTAGATTCTTTTCGACCCGTGAAGTCAAGCTCTGCTGGGTATCCGGCGTCACGAAGTGATTCCGCTATAGTAAAGCACGTCTTCGCTATTCCCGGAGTCAATTCCTTACCTTTAACCAGGATTCCAGGTTCGCCCTTTTTCTTTTTCCCCAGCGTAAGCAATTTCATTATGGGGTCCACATATAAGGCAAATCCGCAGGCGGGGATGTCTTCTCCATTCATAAGGGGCACAAGGTTATCATATCTTCCTCCGCCACCTATTTTTTCCCCGGCAGCCAGGAACTGAAAACAGATCCCAGTATAGTACTCAAAACCATGTATCGCTGCGATATCAATTTTATAGCTGCAACCCAGGTTATCCAGTAGTGCGGCAATGTTTATGAGGTCCTCCAGGCTGGACTTGAAGTCCTGCGAAGCTTTGGGGAATGAAGCTCTTACATTGTGTAGAAAGCTGCTTGATTTTCCCTTGAGGCCCAATAGCGCAGCTATAAGCCTGTCGATTTCGGGGTTAGTGGATTTCGCCTTGGTCAATGCTTGCCAATTTCCTTCTAAAATGCGGTTCGTCATCTTAGCTTCCTCACTGGGGCTGAGCTTCAACTCTTTGAGCAAGGCCTTCACCAAGCCAGCATGGGACAGTTGCAGCTCGACATTGCTGATGCCAAGTCTGCGGATAACCTCTTCAGCCAGCAGAATTATCTCCACATCCGGAGCAGATTTGGCACCACCGAAAAACTCAGCACCACATTGCCATCGCTCCCTGTTCTCTTTCCCTGTTCCCTCGAAAGCGAAGATATTAGTCACATAGAAAAGCCTGGTCAATTCTTGTCCACTTAGATTGTCGATGTAGAGTCTGGCTACAGGAATAGTGCCATCTGGCCTCAAGACGACCCGCTCACCACTCCAGCCATCCCAATCAAGAAAGGAATATACCTTGCTTAACATGCTCGGAGTAAGTGTTCCCGTAGCTGTAAACAAATAGAGGTATTCTAAGGTTGGCGTTCTCACCTCCTGGTAGCCCCAGTTACGACAACAAGTCTGGAAGACATCTTCAATACGGCGAAAACGTAACATGTCCTCGGGGAGCAAGTCCTGCATCCCCTTACATTTTTGGTTCTTCATCCTTAGCCTATTCTACACTAAGCTGTGTCTAGCTTCAATGATGAAATTGAAGAATATTTGTTGCTTTTGATTGCTTAGTTTATAATTAACTTGAGGTTCATTCTCTAGATGCTGAGAACCGGGCTTAAGATTTTTTTCCTTGCTGTGCTTGTGATGCCCGTAGCTGCGGGTTTAGGAGGCAGCCTGATTGCTGCCGCCAACCCTACTACCGTGGAAGTTCTTACCGTAGATGGCACCATTGTGCCCGTGATAGCTGACTATATCGATCGGGGTATCAACCAGGCGGAGGAAGATGGCGCTACCGTCTGTATAATTGAGCTAGATACACCTGGCGGGCTTCTTGACTCAACCGATAAGATAGTTAAAAAGATTATGAATGCCGATGTGCCAATCGTTGTTTATGTATCACCCAAAGGTGCCTGGGCTGCCTCAGCGGGAACCTTCATTACTCTATCTGCCCATATAGCAGCGATGACGCCGGGCACGACTATCGGCGCTGCCCATCCCGTATCTGCTGGTGGAGAGGAAATACCAGAAGACCAGATGCAAAAAATAGTCGAGTTCTCGGCTAAGTGGATGAGGACTATAGCTGAGGAGCGTGGCCGGAATATGGAAGAAGCCGAGCTAGCAGTTACGCAAAGCAAATCGTTCACCGATGTTGATGCCCTGGGATATAACCTTATCGACCTGCGAGCTGACAATTTGGAAAGCCTTATTGCCCACATCGATAGCTGGGAAGTCACTTTGGCCAGTGGCGAGGAAGTTATCATTGACACTGCGGACTACGTTCAAACTAGAAACGAAATGAATGCCATTGAAAAATTCCTGCAGACCATCAGCGACCCCAACATTGCCTACATCCTGTTTACCCTGGCTACCATAGGGTTAATCACCGAGATTTCCAACCCAGGAATGGTTTTCCCCGGTGTCGCTGGCGGCATCAGCTTATTACTGGCGTTTTACTCCCTGGGTGTGCTTAATGCCTACTGGGGAGGCATAGCACTTCTTTTGCTTGCCGTGGGACTTTTTATCGCCGAGTACTTCACCACTAGTTTTGGGTTATTTACAGCCGGAGGTATAGCTTCGCTGGTTACGGGCTCATTGATATTATTCAGCTATAGCCCCGGGATAGAGGTAGACAAAGGACTAATTGCCGGGGTTACGGCAGGATTTACCGCTTTCGCTGTCTTTGTCGTCGGCGCCATTATCCGTGGGCAAAGGCGACGTAAGACCACCGGGGCTGAGGGAATGATCGGGGAAAAAGCAATAGCCAAAACACCCCTTGACCCTACGGGCACAGTTCTCGCCCAGGGAGAACTATGGACGGCGGCATCGGAAGGCGGCAAAGTAGCACTAGGTGAAGAAGTAATAATAACCAAAGTGGAAGCATTGAAATTATGGGTGACAAAGAAATCAAAGGAATAGGAGGGTAGCATTTATGGATATCGAAATGACTGGTCCAATTATCATAGCCATAGTTTTTGCCGTCGCCTTTATTATTTTTGTCATTTACGCCATCGTAAAAGGCCAGAAGCTAAAACTTACGGCTGGTGTAGAGGATATGATAGGGAAGGAAGCTGTGGTGCAAACGACCCTCAACCCCAAGGGCACGGTTCTGGCTGAAGGAGAATTATGGACAGCTATAGCCGAAGGTAGTACAATAGAACCCGGAGAGGAGGTGACAATAACCAAAGTAGAAGGATTGAAATTATGGGTGACCAAAAAATCTAAAGAAAAGGAGGAGCCATGAACGTATTTATTTATGTTATTATCGCAGTAGTAGTAATAATACTTCTGTCGGCAGCTCTCAAAGTCGTTCGGGAATATGAAAGAGGAGGCGTTTTCCGACTGGGTAGATTCGTGGGCCTCAGAGGACCGGGGCTGGTCGTGATTATACCTTTCATTGAAATTATGCGGAAAATTGACCTTCGAGTAATCACCATGGACGTTCCCCAGCAAGAGTGCATCACCCTGGACAATGTTACCGTCAGGGTTGATGCCGTAATTTACTTCCGGGTAGTCGATGCCGGAGATGCTATTCTCAAGGTGCTGGACTATATCAAGGCAACCTCGCTGCTTGCCGCTACCACCCTAAGAAATGTTGTCGGACAATCTACGCTGGATGAGTTATTAGGCCAGCGGGACAGGCTCAACGAAAAGATACAGGGGGTGGTTGATGAAGGCACTAATCCCTGGGGTATAAAAGTGAGCATGGTGGAGGTTAAGGATGTGCAACTGCCGCAAACAATGCAGCGGGCTATGGCAGCCCAAGCTGAGGCTGAGCGAGAGAGAAGAGCCAAGGTAGTTCATGCCGAGGGTGAAGCCCAGGCGGCAGAGAAATTGGCCGAGGCTGCCAAAATTATTTCCAGTCAGCCTTCAGCTCTACAGCTTCGCTATTTGCAGACATTGGCAGGCATTGCCACAGAGAGAAGCAACGTCATTCTGTTTCCTTTGCCCATGGATTTACTGGCTCCCCTTTTGGGCAAGATTAGCGGGTCAGAGAAAAGTCAATAGTATGGCATAATCCGTGTCAATAGCACATAGCGAGAGCGTTTAGTAATGTCATTCTGGGAGTCCATGGGATTCCACGGGGCAATTTTGCTTAACTCGGTGGCAGCTATGGCCAGTATAAAACTAAGCAAGAGCGATACCAATGAGTTCGGTTAGATTTTGAACCCCATTCTGCTTCATGAAACTTTCTATTCCCTCTAATACACTGAGACCAAGTTGAGGGTTAGTCAAACCGGCTGTGCCAATCTGCACAGCGGTAGCTCCAGCCATAATAAACTCCAGGGCATCCTCGGCACAAGCAATACCGCCACATCCTATCACTGGAATACGGACCACCCTGGCTGTCTCGAATACCATATAAAGAGCCACAGGCTTGATAGCAGGACCAGAAAGTCCGCCTACAATACTCCCCAGACAAGGCTTTCTCTGGTCTATATCAATTGCCATGCCCTTCAGTGTGTTAATCAGGGATATAGCATCAGCTCCAGCTTCTTCCACGGCTAAAACGATTTCCTTAATATCGGTTACATTGGGGCTCAACTTAACGATAACCGGTAAGGTAGTGGCAGCTTTAACCGCTGAAGTTACCCGAGCGGCAAGCTCAGAGTCGACACCAAATTCTATACCTCCTGCGGAAATATTGGGACAGCTAATATTTAGCTCAATGCCGCCGATCCCGGACACGCCTTCTAACTTGCTGGTCACAGCCACATATTCGTCTATTGTTTCTCCGGCAACGTTAACGATAACCGGAACCCGCCATGCTGCCCATACAGGCGCCTTTTCTCCAATCAGGGCGTCAACGCCGATATTTTCCAGGCCCACTGAATTAAGCAAACCACCGGCGGTTTCCACCAGTCGTGGTTGAGCATTACCCGCCTTGGGCATAAGTGTCGTCCCTTTACAGACAATGGCGCCCAACTTTTGTATATCGGCAATTTCAGCATACTCTATGCCATAGCCAGCTATGCCAGAAGCTATCATCACAGGATTGGACAGGATTAGTCCCTTAGGATGCCGGGGGGCTAATTGCACACGGAGGTTGGGCGAGTTTTTCATTGCTTAAAACTTTATCACTGCTCGGGGCAAAAAGGAAAGGACTAATCAAGGGGCACAATTTTCACCCTGCCCCAGACACCCATTTTGTCGCCCACAATAATAACCACACCGAGTAGCCCCTCGATGCTCCGGGCTTTTTCAATTGCCTTGGGAATATCGTCTGCAGCCTTAACTATATTGCCTAGCGCTGTGGCTGCGGCATCAGCTAAGGCTGCTGAAGATGAAAGGGCAATAACAGCATCAGCGCTGCCCAGGCTTAAAGAATGTCCTACGGTTCCTGAAGACGTACCTATGCCTAGTGGTGTTTCATTGGGCGTAATTTCCAGGGCAATTTTTTTGGTAAAAGATGATTGCCCGGCGTAGATACCTACCAGCCTCTTCTTAGATATTTTCAGAAAAATGTCGCCACCATTTTCCACAATGACCTCTGGCGAGAAAGCGAGTAAATCACTGCCTACTGCTTCAGCAATGGCGCCAGCTACCGCTGCCATAGGACCAACACCGGTTAGTTTAGATACCCTGGCCATTTCTCTGACGATGACCGGTGCTTCGGCTTCAGCTTCATAACTGTCCAATGTGGTCAGGAAAAGAGGATGACGCCCAATATATGCCTCTAGAGAGCCACGATGCTTTAGCACGGAATTAAGGGCTTTATCCTTCAGGTTACGCCGAGAGCGGATGTATAGGTCTGTCTGCGCTACCACTACATTAAAGGAAATTAACCCGCTATCCTTAATCCAGTGGCGGTAGAAGCGTGGCTCATGCATGGATTCTTCCCCTTCACGGAACCTGTCCCTTCTGTCATTGCGAGTCGATTTATCGGGACGAAGCAATCTTGTGATCAGAAATGCAATATCATCGCCCGGGGAGGACAAGCCTTAACACATAATCCGCAGACAACACACTTATTGTGGTCAAAGAGCACTTTCCTTGTTTTCGGCTCCAGAGAAAAAGCCTCGGTTGGGCAAATAGTGATACAGGCTCCACAATGAGTGCACCGGGATTCATCGCGGACAACATCCTGGCTTAAGGACTGGATTTCTACCCCGGTCTCGGTGAGGTATTTGATGCCCTTATCGTAGTTCTTCTGCTCACCGCTTAGCTCCATGACCAGCAATCCTTCCTCTCCCGGCGATACTGAAGCTTTAAGGAGATTAAAGGTGAGACCAAAATCCTTAACCAGGCGGTAAACGACCGGCTGCCCTGTTATGTTGGGCGGGAAATGAAGCACTATTCTTCTGGAGACATCCATTTTTCTTAATTACTCCCCTATCGGTCTTTCCTTGAGTGGCTTAAAGGTTATGCCTGACTCCACTCCGGGCAACGGAGCCACAGGCTCGGTAAGCAAAAACTCACCCTTTTCTATCCATTTTTTCAAGGTACTGGCAATTTCCACCGCTTTAGGATAGCTGGACAAAGAACCAGTCGGGACATCCTTGCCCTGAACCTTTATACGACCGCTTTTGAGTTCAGCGTAGCTAACTTCTCCTAAGATATCTGGCTTCAACTGGGAATAAGCCTCGGAATAGTCCACGATGGGTGCCAGGATGCCAGCATCGCTTACTGCAGTGTAGCGGAGAATTTCCTCGGAAAGTATGGGTATCGGGACACCTATGCCCACAGTTAATGTGCAGCCATAACCGAGCATGCTTGTCCCGACTAGCCACTCCGGCTTCATCTGCTTCAAATCTCCAATCACGGCCAGTGTCCCTGCTCCCTCCCGTGGCACGCCATTGTCCCCCCTGAGAGCAGTAGGATTATGCTGCGTACCATGCCAGGCGACATAACCTATCCCACCACCCAGAAAAATCTTCGTCCCGACACCTATAGTCTTATAGTAAGGGTCATTAAACAGCGGCGAGAGTTGCCCTGCCGTAGAGTAGTGAGCGTTTCCCAAATTCGGCTTAAGCACCCCCATATATGTATAGATAACCTTATCGGAGAGGTTCACAGCTACATTATAGTTCTGGTAGGCATTCCTGATATTAAATAGAATTACCTCGTTTATATCCTTAATGTTAATCAGGGTCTCCAGCTTTTTCCGGGGGTAGCAGTCTGTTCCAAAAGCGGTGGCGGTAAGTCTTAGATCTTTCCCCGCTACGAGCTCCTCGATTACATGCCCACCGCCATAATTGAATTCCCCGGGGTAGAACTTGTTCTTGGGGTCATCATCGGGAAGGGCAGTTGCCCCGAGGAAGATATCCACAGCAGCCATACCGGTATAGGCCGGAACATCATTAAGATAAACCTTGCCGCCGCCAAGTTTTATCCTCGGCCTGGAATGCCCGATATTGAGAAAGGCACCAGACCCGCACATGGGGCCAAAGGTACCGGTGGTAACTACATCAATTTCCTGAGCCGCCTTGCTTATACCTTTTTCCTTAGCGATGTCGATCACTTCCTCGGCAGTCACAACGACAGCCTTACCTTTTCTGATTTTCTCGTTGATTTCAGCTATTGTCTTTGCCATAGCAAACTTAGCAATCACTCTTGTCATTCTGAGCGAAGCGAAGAATCTAGAGATCCTTCACTATCGTTCAGGGTGACAATTAAAATCCCTTTGACATAGTAATCCTAGCCTTATTTAAGCAACTCCATAGCTACTTGGGCAGCCTTTTTACCGGATAAAAGCATGCCACCAAATATTGGTCCCATTCTTGGAGAACCAAAAACTGCGCTAGCTGCCATACCAGTGACTATCAATCCAGGATAAACCTCTTTGGTATTTTCGAGAATCTCCCTCTCACCTATCTCAGCCCACATCGATTTTTCGCCGATTATTTTTCCTGTCGCTGTCCTCAGTTTTCCTCCTACTTTTTCAATAACTAAGTGGCAAATTTCGCAATCATGTCCCGTGGCGTCTATCACTAGCTTTGACCTTAGGGCTAAGGGGTCGATATGCAAATTCGCTAGGGAAACAGAGGCCCAGTTTAATACCAAACCGCTAACTCTATCAGCTTCTCTGATGACTACATCTTCGACGCTGAGCAAATTAAATATCCTGGCTCCTCCTTTTGTTGCTAGAGAGCAAAGAGTTGAGGCTAGTTCCACAGCGTTGGCAACATAGTAGCCTTCCTCATACTCGGTAGTGGCAATACCAAACTCGTCTAAGATTTTCTTGCCTTCAGCCTGAACTATAATCTTGTTGAACATCATGCCACCTCCCCATATTCCTCCCCCCACGCTTAACTTCTTTTCGAAGATGGCTGTTCTTGCCCCTTCTTTTGCCAGGTAGTAAGCGGCAGCTAGCCCTGATGGACCGGCGCCAACTATAGCTACATCAAGCTCCATTGCCTCAAGCAGGTCTTTCATGTAGCTTTCAACAATAGCACGGGAAATAATAACTTCATCCATTCTTAGTCAACCTCACTTCGGCTAATGGGGCGGCAGCTTTGAAGACGTGCGAGCTAGTATACCCCTATCGGCAAACAATGTCCAGACACTTGAGGTACTTGTCATTGCGAGGTTGGCGAAGTCAGCCAAAGCAATGATAAAGAAGGTCGCCCAATAAACTGGGCTTTACGATTCCTGGCCTATCTTGAGCATCCTGTCCACGGCAGCTTTTGCCTTGAGCCGAATTTCCTCGGGAACCTTCACCTCAGGACTCATCTTCTCCAGAGACCGCAAAACTTTCTCCAGGGTAATCAGCTTCATGTCCGGACAGATTGCTTGCTCGGAAACAGGAATAAACCTCTTGTCAGGATTCTCTTTTCTAAGTCGGTGTAGTATTCCCAACTCCGTACCCACAATCATCTCTCTGACATCATCTCGCTGAGCATATCTACACATCCCGCCGGTACCGAGCACTGCGTTGGCCAGGGCAATTACCTCTGGCCTGCACTCTGGATGTACTACAACTTTAGCTTGAGGATATTCCCGCTTCAACTCCTTTATCCTTTCAGGCTTTATCCTGACGTGGGTGGGGCAGAAGCCTGGCCAGAGAACCATCTTTTTACCCGTCCTGGTCGAGATGTAATGCCCGAGATACTTGTCAGGGACAAATAATATCTCTCGAGCATCCAGGCTTTCTACGACCCTGACTGCATTGGCGGAGGTACAGCAGACATCTGATTCCGCCTTGACTTCGGCTGGAGAATTAACGTAGCAGACCACCGCTGCCTGAGGATACTCTTTTTTCTTCGCCCGTAATTGTTCAGCGGTAATCGTGTCTGCCAGGAGGCAGCCCGCGCTCACGTCAGGAAGCAAGACCACTTTTTCTGGACAGAGGATAGATGCTGTTTCTGCCATGAACCGGACTCCGCAAAAAACGATTACCCCGGCATCGATTTTAGCAGCTCTCTGACTCAAGTCCAGGGAATCGCCGACAAAGTCGGCTATATCCTGAACCTCGCCCAGTTGGTAGTTGTGGGCAAGGATAACAGCATTCCTTCTCTTTTTAAGGGCCGAGATTTTCTCTGCTAGTTCAGCATCCCTATTTTCCATCAGTAGCTATCCTCCACCAAAAAAAACTTCAATGTCAATCTGATCTCCATCTTTCACCGGGGTAATTAGTTCATTAGGATATGTGGACGCGGAGTTAACAAGAATTTCACAATAACGACGTAGCTGTCCTCGCTTATCACGGATTAGTTGTTTAATAACAGGAAAACGACTTTCCAGGTTCTCAAGGCATTCACCAGTGGTATGACCGGTTACTTCAACCACTTCTTGCCCTCCAGTAAGTTTTTGCAGAATCGGATGAAGCTTTACCTTGATACTCATTTTTAGACATCTTTTGTCCCGCAGATCTCGCAATTTTGGTTTTTTACCAGGTTAGTGAATGTGAAATCCATCGTGTCACCATTGAAATATAACATCTTCCCTATTAACAAAGACCCGAACCCGGCAAGGAGTTTGATTGCTTCTGTCGCCTGTAAGATGGCAATTAATGCCGGCGTTACCCCGAAAACAGGAAATACTCCCTTCTTCTGTGGGACTTCAGGGAAAATACAGGCAAGGCAGGGGGTTCTCCCCGGGATTATAGTAGTAACCTCGCCAAAGAGCCCATGGACACCCCCATGCACGAAGGGTATTCCTTCGGCAACACACGCCTTATTAATAATAAATCTGGTCTTAATATTATCCATCCCGTCTATTACCAGATTAGCTCCCTTGATAATCTCTCGGGCATTACGTTCCGTAATCTCATTGAAAACAGGAGTAACCTCTATTGAAGAATTTAATTTAGCCAGCTTCTGTGCTGCGGAAAAGGGCTTTCCCTCTCCAATATCTTCCTCGTAATGAAGAATCTGCCGGTTTAAATTAGAGAGTTCTACACGGTCACAGTCTATTAGGGTGACATGGCCTATGCCGGCACACGTTAGATATAGAGAGGCAGAGCATCCCAGCCCACCAAGTCCGGCTACTACTACATGGGACCGTTTAAGTTTTTTTTGACCGTCCTCACCAAAATCTGTATACAAAATCTGGCGTTCGTATCTGGCTAAATCGTTCTTCGTTAACATGTGCCGGCCTTTATATTTCAACCCCGCAATCACGGGTTCTTAATTATACACAATTAGCAGAAGGTATTCCTTTATCAGAACCAGGATAGTGCCCCACCTGGTAATCGGACTACCAACTATTTACCTCCGGCATATTGAAGCCGTGGTCGACTATATTGCGGCTTAGTTTCTCACTTATACGCTTTTACTGTAATGCTCAGAAGCTTCTCTTTTGTCTGATTCGCTTTGTTCTCTATATAAAATCCCCGGCTTGATACTACCTTTACATCCTCAAAGCCAGCTTTCTTTATCTTTTCCAGGTATTCCTGTTGCTCCAGAGCCCCAGCGATACATCCCGCCCAGGCGTCAGGGTCATTTTTTATTTCATCGGGGATTACTCCCTCGGAAACTATATCGGAGACTATGAGCCTGCCCTGTGGCTTCAAGACTCGATAAGCCTCCTGGAAGACCTTAGATTTATCCGGGGAAAGATTGATGACACAGTTACTGATAACGATATCCACAGAATCATCCCCAACTGGAAGCCTCTCCATCTCTCCCAGGCGAAATTCCACATTATGGTAGCTATGACTTCTCGCGATTCCTTTTGCCTTGTCCACCATCTCTTTGGTCATATCAACCCCGATAGCTTTGCCAGTCAGGCCAACTTTATTGGCTGCCAGGAACACATCTACTCCAGCTCCCGATCCCAGGTCCAGGACTACTTCACCCGCTTTGAGGTCTGCTATAGCGGTGGGATTGCCACACCCTAACCCCATCATCGACTCTTCCGGGATATGCTCTAAATCCTCTCTCAAGTATTCGTTAACCTTAGCTTGTAGTAAGGAGCTGGCCCCGCGAGCGCAACTTGGACAGCACCTTTCTTGGTCTTGCTTAGCTAATTGGGCATATCTGCCCTTCACCACTTCTTTGATTTTCTTCTCTTCCATAGTTCACCTCCTGACATTTGCACAGCGATAGCTCCTTCATTAGAGCTTCGCTATCAATGATTAACCTGGCTAATCTAGCATCCGTAAGCTTATAGTAAACTTTTTGAGCTTCTTGCCTCTCTTTCACAATGCTGCATTCCCTAAGGGCTCTAAGGTGGTGTGAAATCAGTGATTGCTCCTTATTCAGAACGCTGGTGAGTTCCCCAACGCATCTCTCGCCCTCGGCCAGTAGACTAAGTATCCCGAGTCTTGTCGGTTCTCCGATGCACCTCAAAAATCTTGCCTGGTCTTCTTCTATCGTCATATGAATCTCCGTTTATATGAATTATAGTTCATATATAAATTGAAGTCAAAAGCCCAAAATGGGATAGTGCGACATGTCTAGCAGAATGTATAAAATGACAGGAAAACGAAGGGGGCATATTTGGGGATTATCGTGAAATTCTGGTGCTAGGTCTGTTTCTTCAGTTTCTGTTGTCCTAAGTAATCCTCAATAGCTGCTTTAAGCGCATCCTCGGCTAGTACCGAGCAGTGTACCTTAGCCGGCGGTAGTCCGTCTAGAGCTTCGACCACTGCTTTGTTGGATATTTTCAGCGCCTCCTCTACATTCTTCCCCTTCACCATATCAGTGACCATGGAGCTGGTGGCAATAGCCGCTGCACAGCCAAAAGTCTTGAATTTAGCGTCAACTATGATACCGTCCTTTACCTTAATGTAAAGCTCCATGACATCGCCGCAGATAGGATCCCCGACACGCCCCACACCATCGGGGTTCTCCATCTCCCCGACATTCCGGGGGTTCCTGAAGTGCTCCATTACCTTATCGTTGTACAGTGACCAGGGATCAGTCATTTGCGCTACTCCTATTTTTGACTTTTTGAAAGCGGGGACATAGCCCTCAACCTGGCGACAATCCCAGGCAAGACCTCCAGCACCCGCTCCACGTCTGTCTCTGTGTTTTCTCGCCCCAAAGTGAACCTGAGCGAGCCATGTGCTTGCTCGGGGGGAACCCCGAGAGCCAGAAGGACATGGGACGGTTCAGGGCTTGCCATTCCACAGGCTGAGCCGGTAGAAGCACAGATTCCCTCTGAATCAAGACTCAAAAGCAAGGATTCCCCTTCAACAAAATCAACAATGACATTAACATTGTTGGGCAGCCTTTTCGTAGGATGACCATTTACACGGATGTGGTCAATCTTCTCCAGGAGGCCTTTAATTAGCTTGTCCCGAAGATAAGCCTGCCGTTCTGCTTCTTTACCCATCTCCTGCCCGACAAGTTCAACCGCCTTTCCCAACCCCACGATAGCAGGAACATTTTCTGTACCAGCCCTGCATTTCCTTTCTTGCCCTCCACCATGCATAAAGGAAACTAATTTGGTGCCTTTCCTGACATACAGTACTCCCACTCCATTAGGTCCATAGAACTTATGCCCTGAAATGGCGAGCAAGTCCACCTTAAGCTCATCCACATTCACCGGGATATGGCCCACTGTTTGCACGGCATCGGTGTGAAAATAGACCCCTGCCTCTCTGGCAATTTTACAGATTTCTTCCACAGGCTCTATCGTCCCTACTTCATTGTTGGCATGCATGACTGAGATAAGGATGGTTTTATCGGTAATAGCCCTTTTGACATCGTCAGGGGTAACCAGTCCGTATTCATCTACCGGGAGGTAAGTTACTTTAAATCCTCTGCTCTCCAGAAACTTGCACACCTCCAGTACCGCACGATGCTCAATGGAGGTAGTGATGATGTGATTCCCTTTACGCTCATTAGCATAGGCAACGCCCTTCAGGGCATAGTTATCCGCCTCAGTTCCTCCGCCGGTAAAAATAATCTCCTCACTCCGGGCACCGATAAGTTCCGCCACCTTGGTCCTGGCCTCCTCGACAGCCCCCCTTGCCTCCCGTCCGTAAGAATAGATGCTCGAAGCATTGCCAAAGGCGTCGGTAAAATAAGGCAGCATGGCCTTCACCACCTCAGGATGAGTTGGCGTGGTGGCGGCATAGTCGAGATATATCCTTCGCATCTAACCCTCTAATGCCCCAGCCCACTACAAAATTGCCACATCTTCATAAACCTCGACAAATTGTAACACTTAGATATTCCCCACTCAAATATGAAACTACACCTCACTTGCAATATGACAATCCATAAAAAGGCCATAGGCTCAGAATTTCCCCTCTTAAGGTAAGAGGGGCCAGGGGAGTTATGAATCATTGAGGCGTGAAGGAATCCTTTCCTTCAGAGCCATTGCGAGCCTTTCCTTTTTTGTCATTGCGAGCACCTGAAAGGTGTGTGTCAATCTAATGCCCCCCTAGAGATTGCTTCGGCTGACTTCGTCAGCCTCGCAAAGACAGAAGGGACGTCATTGCGAGCCCCGACTTATCGGGGCGTGGCAATCCCATCAGTTAAATTACAAACACAATTGTAGTGCGACCTTTTAAGGTCGTGCAATCCCGCCCTAGCACGAGGCTGAAGCCGCGCACTACATTTTTTTCGCTTTGATTTGTCATTTTGATTTTTGACCTTTGGTTTTTGAATTTGGTTTAGGATTTTTCTCCTCTTGGGCTCCCCTGCACCTCCCTTGCAATATGCTAGAATAATTCCAACAACTTAGATTTAGCAGGGGAGAAATGAATAAGAAGAAGAAAGTAGCGGCCTTGAAGCATCGCCGGCACCAGAAGAAGCTCAAGGAAAAGAGGAAGGCCCAGGCTCCAGAGCAAGCTACAGAGAAGGAGCTAAAGGAAAAGAGCAAAGCCCAGGCTCCAGAGAAGAAGCTCAAGGAAAAGAGGAAGGCCCAGGCTCCAGAGCAAGCTGCAGAGAAGGAGCTAAAGGAAAAGAGCAAAGCCCAGGCTCCAGAGAAGGCTCCAGAGAAGAAGCTCAAGGAAAAGGGAAAGGCCTAGGCTCCAGAGCAGGCTCCAGCGAAGGAACAATGAAAAGGGCCCTCCTGTTAACGGGTAAGCCTGGTACAGGAAAAACCGCTCTCATCAAAGAAGCCCTGGCCGGGACAAAAGTCAAGAGGGGGGGCTTCTATACCGAGGAGATACGGACTGGGGGAATAAGGCAGGGGTTCAGGATTGTCACCCTTGATGGTCAGGAGGCGATATTAGCCCATGTCGGCATCTCCAGCCCCTACCAGGTAAGCAAATACAGGGTGGACACGGATAGCCTGAACAGAGTTGGCGTTTCTGTTCTGCGCCAGGCGCTGAAGGAAACAGACCTCATAGTTATCGATGAGATTGGCAAGATGGAGCTTCTGTCGCCCCAGTTCAGGGAAGCCGTGACGCAAGCAATAAACAGTGGCAAGAAAGTTTTGGGCACTATTATGCTCAAACCCCATCCCTTTGCCGACAAAATCAAACGCCATCCCGAAGTCGAAACGCTCTTGGTAACCAGAGATAACCGCACTGAGGTAATGAGGAAAGTTTTAAACTGGTTAACGGAAGGGGTGAACTGAGGCCCCTGCTCTCCGCCGCTGAACGCTACGCTAGAAGATTAAATCCAACCTGTCTGTACGATTGCACAGATATTAGAATTGTTCAATGATAATTCGATAAATCACACAGTTCGTCAGATTGTTACCTGATGTTCTCACTTGCCTAAAAAAACAATTGCTCTGCTTAGCTTTGTGGCGTCCGTGGAGGGATTCGAACCCACGACCCGCTACTTGGAAAGCAGCCACTATCTACTTCTGTGGCTCGATAATCACCTTTAGAGAGTCCTGAGCCCGGGCGACAAGCCGGAATCCCAGGCCTGTTTCCGCCAGCCCCAGCCGAGATTGCCACGTCCCGATAAATCGGGGCTCGCAATGACAAAAAAGAGGAGCCCCACAACGACAAATACAGGGTCTTATGGCAATGACAACGCAAGCAGACAATGTGTCACCAATCACATGATGAGAACACCTATTTGCAAAATGTTTTGTTATGCTATATACTATCAGTAGTAGTTTCAGTTTAGGTTGTTACAAGCTTCTTATAATCTCCTTAGATTCATACCAAGTATTGGATGGCCAAGACTCTAGCTAAGATTTAAAAAAAGGAGGTCATCCAGTGAGTTTTCAGGACAAGTCGATTCAGTGTTCCGATTGTGGAACTACCTTCACCTTCACTGCCGGGGAACAAAAGTATTTTGCGTCTAAAGGTTTGACCAACGAGCCCAGGCGTTGTCTTCGGTGCCGAAAATCCAGGAAACAACAGCATCGTGGCTCGGCCGGTAGCTGGACCAGCTACGCTGGCAGGGCAATGCTGAGTAGAGAATACCAATAAGCATATTGGTAATGGTCAATCCAAGGAATATGGATTTATTCAAATGCCATCACAGTCCAGAAATCACGCCGCAATCGCTGACATCACGGGGAAAAAACTGAAGAACCTGGTTGTCAATGTTGTCGCGGTCTTCCCCCTTTCAAATAAAGATGGGGCGGCAATTTCCCGTATTGGAAATAATAATCGGTCGAATAATAGAAGATGAAAAGAAGATATCAAATGATTTGAGCCATCTGACCAATCATCCAGGCTTTTGACTCGCATTTCACCAAGGAGTTTAATGAATTTCGAAACCTTTAATTTTCATCCGAGCGTCATGGCCGGTGTACGTGCACTCGGTTATTCCGTACCCACGCCAATTCAATTACAGGTTATCCCGCTGATAATGCAGGGGCGTGATGTCATTGGGCTTGCACAGACCGGCACAGGCAAGACAGCCGCTTTTGTGCTGCCGATTTTAGAACGTCTGCGATCGAATCCTCAAGGATGCGTTCGGGCTCTGATAATCTCACCAACACGAGAGCTAGCCGAGCAGACCTGCGAGGTTATCAACGACCTGGGGAACAGGACAGGATTGCAGAGTATTGCTGTCTACGGCGGGGTGAGCATGGAACGGCAGACCCGTGGACTGTGCAGCGGCGCTGAGATTGTCGCGGCCTGCCCGGGCCGTTTACTTAACCACCTCTGGAAAGGAACCATTAGCCTATCAGAGCTGGAAGTCCTCGTCATTGACGAGGCTGATCGTATGTTCGATATGGGCTTTTTGCCTGATGTACGCAATATTCTAAGATGCATCTTACACAAACACCAGACATTGCTTTTCTCGGCTACCATGCCCGCTGCTATCCGGCGCCTGGCGAGTGAAATCCTGCACGACCCGGTCACAGTGCAAATCGACCGCCAGCTACCAGCAAAAACCGTGTCACACGCTCTGTACCCGGTACAACAGCACCTCAAGACGAATTTGCTGAAGGAAATTCTAAATAGAACCAAGATGGAGTCGGTCCTTGTCTTTACCCGTACTAAACACAGAGCCGAACGCGTGGCACAGCAGCTCGTAAGAGCCGGCTATCAGGTGACTTCTCTACAGGGCGACCTTTCCCAGGAGCGACGTCAAGCCGCGCTCGAAGCTTTCCGTAACGGCTCGATCAGAATTCTGGTGGCGACCGATATTGCCGCCCGCGGTATCGATGTCTTGAGTATTTCCCACGTCATCAATTACGATATGCCAGCAAGTACGGATGACTATATCCACCGAATCGGCCGTACCGGAAGGGTTAACAAAAACGGAGATGCGCTTACCCTTGTGACCAGTGCCGATGCTGACAAGATAATCGCCCTTGAGCGGCTTCTCCACGCGCCGCTTGAGCGTCTGACACTTCGAGGCTTTGATTACGCCAGGCCTGCGCCGGACGGAGGATCAGGCCTTTCGCGACAGCCACGACGGCATTGCACAGAAAGCAAGAGATTGGCAAATCGTAGCCGGTGATACTCATTGAACATCCCATCGGATTGTTAACCAACATTCCTGACTTCTGTGCAATTCGGCAAATCACACAAATACTCATCTTGTGATATCTTAAATAGCATAAGGGAGAAGCTCCGACTGGGGTATTGATAACGAGAGCTTCTCTTGGTTGCACGGCGGTAACAAGTATGTGGAGTGTGCCCAGGAAATGGAAAAACGCTGACTGAAGGAAATTACGCTCTCAATATTCGGAATTTAGAAGCAGCTGCTAACAGCATTCCAATTATCAATAACACAGTGATTGAGCCCCCCAATTCTTTTGTGCCAACAAACACAAAGAGCAAAGCTGAAACAATCATTATCACTATTCCTATTCAATAAATATCCAGGAGATTAAGTACACTCTCCTGGATAATGCTGGTAGCTTCAGCTCGAGATTTCCCCTCTAAGACTAACAGTTGCCCATAGATAATCTTAATTTTAATCTTGCCAAGTAGCCAAAACATCACAAAGAACTTCCAAGGAGAGAATTTCATCTCCTGCCGCCCATTAATTTCCACTTGTCGATAAAACTCATGGGTCCCATTAATACAGAAGGGCACGGTTTCTATTCCTGGAAGAATGGCTAACAAACCACAAAGCTCAGTAAATTTCCGAATGGGTTTCTTTTTTAGGGGGCTGTAGATTGTCTCCCCTTCTGTGCCTCGGAAATCTCTTCCGGGAGCCCCAGCCATCATTAAATTAAAACCATTATTCAAAAGCGCTTGCATTTTTCTAATATGCCCGCTTGCCATTGAACTGTGTCCCATCCGCTCAATCGGGGTCACAAAGCTAAAGGCATTAAGAAACCTTAAAAAGCGAATCCTCTTAATACTATCATTGGCAACGGCAATGTAGGGCAAAAGGTCAACGCTCCAATAAGGAAGACGAAGGGCAATGCTAAGTAATTGGTCTAGCCAGGATGGATGGTTGGAGACAAAAATTCGTCTGCCTTTACTCCAGGAGAAATTCTTCTCCAAGCAGACATCTTTTATTATCCCACGCCTCCTGGGAATTCTAAAAAACAAAAATATTGTGGCAACTGCCAAAATCCAACTTAAAACAAAGCCAGTCTTTCTAAAAAGACTTAATAGTTTTTTCATCTCTTGTCATGGGGCACTTGAAACCAGCAGCGGCGAGCGGCCAAAATATAACTCGTCGGTTTCATCCCGTCAAGGGAGGGGCTTTAAGCGCCATGTTCACCACCTACAGAAAAGGTGTATACACCTGCTTGGCTGTCAAAATCCATGTCAATGCTGACTAGGGGGGATCCAAAGTGCAAAAAACATGCCGATGGGACAGTTCGACGTGTGATTATCCAAGACCGCTGAGCACAGACCCAATTGCACATTTGTCCAAAAGATGCACCCGACGTAACAAAAACTTGTTTTGTTACGTCATTACACAAGCTGAGAATGTTGTATTGTGAACATGCTACATTAAACACGCACCCTAAATGGTAGAAGTCCCGCGTTATTGCGACACCACAAGCCACAATTGATAAATTAGCAGACTGGAACAATAATAAATCAAGAGAAGGCAAATATATTGAAAAAGATAACCTTCTACAACGAGGACGAGGTGATACAATATCGACTGAAAATGAGATGCCAGGGTTATGTTACAATACTGATCCATCCAGAAGGCAAATATGAAGTTATCGTGGCTGGGGAAGCTCCTGAGTGGAAGAGGAAACCTACAGAGGGAGAAACCTTTGAGTAATGCCCCAAAAAACGATGACGAATCACGATGATAGTAGGGTAAAACTTAGAATAACTTAAGGAGGAGCTAAATATGACCGTAGATGTACAATCCCAAAACCAGGTTCTGAGATTGTGGTTCCTGATGCACCGAGACTATCGCCTGCTTGTGCGCTGTGAGAACCAAATATATGGTGAAAAGGGGCTTACCATGGAGCAGTTCTCAGTGCTTGCGGCTATGAAATACATCCATCATCCCGTAAGACCAATTGACGTATCCAAGTGGATAGGACGTACCCCGAACAGTGTCAGTATGATAATCGACCGCATGGTCAAGGCCGGTCTGATCAAAAGGACAAGAGACAGGATTGACCGCAGGGTAGTACATCTGGCTGCCACTAGCAAGGGGGAGAACGCTCTCAAACTGGCAATTCCGGCAAGCTGGGAGTTTATCCAGAAAATCATGTTGCCGCTGTCACAGGCGGACAGGCATATCTTTGCGAGGCTTCTTGAGGCAGTAAGATACGAGACATTGAACTATCTCAATCCTGGAGAAGATATAAAGGCAATGGTGGGAGATGATGACAAGAACCATCTCAAGATGGTGGAACGACTGTTTCACGATGCTCTGCCCTCCACTCCTCAAGCCACAAGTCAGAGTGGGAAGAAGGGAAAGACCATAAAGACAAAGAGATAATGTTGTATTGGAAAAGCTCTGGCTTATATACTAGGAGCGGCGTGTTGTGACCTTGCTACATTAAACACGCACCCTAAATGGTAGAAGTCCCGCGTTATTGCGACAGTGCAATCCACATTTTAGTGTTGCACAAAGTAGCGTTAAGTTATGTTTCTACACCACGTCTGCGGATATCTTGAAGTTAATAAAATATCTACCATGTGGGACAAACCCCGGGAGTATTTTCCCCGAGCAACAGCTTTCGAAGGGAGCTGACAGGTTCCCAGACCTCAACAGCAGGGTGAATTCCGCTCAACCGCTGACTATGGGAATGGTCGTGCCTGTGGCACTAGCTATGAGTTTGCCATCCTGGTTGGTAACTTTCATCTCTGAGATGCAAACACGCTTGCCTGTTTTCACCACCCGGCACTCAGCAATGAGCTCATCATTCGCATCAGCCCCGGCAACGAAATGGATGTTGAATTGAGAGGCCACGTTGGGAGTGATTACTGAATTAGTGCCATAGGCAAAAGCTTCGTCGGCTACCGACATAATAATCCCACCAAAGACAAGTCCGATAAAATTAGCGTATTCAGGTCGCAGCTTCATTGCCACCCTGGCATAACCTTCAGATAGGTCAATCAACCTCATGCCGAGAAAGGCGGCAATCGGCTCGGTTTCCGCTTTTGCCTGCAGTTCCGCTATCTTGTTGGCAACACTGCCATGCCCGGGAGCTTTTTGGTTGCGCTTTTCCATGTTGATCTCCTCCATCGCGATATTCTAGCACAGACTGAATTTTTGAGCCGCTTTCTTAAGACCGGCAAGCGTCGAAAAGCTCCTGGTAACCAGAGACAATCGCACTGAGGTAATGAGGAAAGTCCTAAACTGGTTGACATAAGAATCCTCTTGCTCAACCCTCATGTCATTGCGCGTCCTTTCCTTTTCTGTCATTGCGAGGCCCGATTTATCGGGCCGAAGCAATCTCCTCTCCCTAGACGGGAGGGGATTTAGGTGAGGGTGATATCCTCCTCCAGAATACCGAGAATTTCATTTGCGGCATAGGCCTTATTCCGTTTGCCACCAGTAATTTCAGCTAACATTCCCTGCTCCACCAGAGCATTTATCGCCTTCTGGGCACCTGGGTATGTAACCTTGAGATATTCCTGAGCAACCTTAGTGTTTAATACTGGTTTCATAAAGATAAGTTCGACAAGTTGCCGTGCCGTCGGCGGCAGGCGCTTTTCTAAGCTGGTTTGATAGTAGCTCCGGTGTAAGTCTAATAACCGGCGAGCGCGCTTAACAGCATCGTCCGATTGCTCAATTACTGCCTGCAAGACGAACTCTATCCACTGTCGCCAGGCTCCACTCTGACTCACATCCAAGAGGTACTGATAATATTCCTGGCGATGGTGCTCAAAGAAGGCGCTGAGATAGAGTAGGGGCTTATTGAGAATGCCGCGTTGGCAGAGAAACAGAGTAATGAGAAGCCGCCCGATACGCCCGTTACCATCGAGGAAGGGATGGATAGTCTCAAACTGGTAATGGATTAGCGCTAGTTCGACCAGGGGTGGTAACTGTGTAGCAGCATGCAGGAATTTTTCCAATTGGTCAAGAGCTTCCTTCATTTCTGCTACGGGCGGAGGCACAAAGGTAGCGTCATTTAAGGTACACCCAGGGAGACCAATCCAGTTCTGGGATTGCCTGAATTCCCCCGGAGTAGCCCGTTCCCCACGCACTCCCTCCATAAGAATAGCATGCAATTCACGGATGAGCCTCAGGCTTAAAGGTAGTTCCTCCAGGCGTTTAAGCCCGTGTTCCATCGCTCGCACGTAGTTTTGCACTTCCCTTACATCTCCCTGTTTCTCAGCCTTGGTGGCCTCAAACAATAGTAGGTCAGAGAGTGATGACTGTGTGCCCTCGATGCGGGAGGACAAAACAGCTTCTTTTCTGACAAAGGGGTATATAAGCAGATGGGGGTTAAGTAAAGTTTCACCAAGACCGGAGAGAGTCCCCAGAGCTAGGTCAGCCCTAGATGCTAGGGATGCTAGCGGACTATCCCAGGTAAGCTGCGGGGGCAAGGGATTGGGCATAAAACCCCAGTACCCATCCACAGCACGTACCAACCTGCCCGAAGGGCTATTTTGAAATTGAGCAATATCCATATTAAACGCTAGTTTAGTAAATTTTCCCCTTATTAAACAAAATGCTTGTTTTGTTTAATAATAGCACTCGCTAGGGATAATTAGCAAGCCTTTACAATTCCCCGGAAAATGCCTTTATCAAATTTGCCAGTAGCCATGCCTGATAGTAACAGGCGGGTCTGGTAAAACGAACCTACCTGTCCGATTGCACAAAGGTCAGGAAAGTGCAATCCCCTTTCAAGGATTAAGCTCTTTCCTGTGTAGGCCCAATTGGTATGGTGTCCCTGGAACTCAGGAGTAACATTCCGCTAGTTTGTTTAGTGGTTACTCGACAATGTACTTCTTCGTGATTTTTATTTTCAATAGCTTCGTACTGTAACCACAAAATCTAAACCGCACTGCTTAGCATATTCCTCGATTGCAGATGCAATCTGCTCAGGTGGTAACTGCAAATCCGTCTCTGTTGATTGCCCTATATGCAACTCATCACACCAGAAGACTGACTCACCCTCAAGCAAGCGGCTGAGAACATCTTTAATCGCATCTGCACCCACCACTTGGATTTTCACCCACCCGGTTTCAGAGATAAAGTCCCCTTTAGAAGTTATTTCTTCTATCGTCTTAATACGATTGGTACCTGTAATCAAAGTGAAGTGCCATTGGCCTTCTTCCTCCCATGAGTATAGCTCATATCCTTTCATACAATGTGGTAACTCGTCTACTGCCGCTAATGGCACATTGATCAGCTTGCCAGCCTGCTCCAGCGATTCAATCACTACAGGATTACTTCTGGGGTCTTCACCTGTGTAGAGTGCTGAAGAGGGATAACCCAGTTTGAGCCTGATGA
>Ga0315539_1000043_pt1 | contig 83538 bp, 74 predicted proteins | sample SalMarSW160150MG_FD_203097 | JGI IMG/M metagenome (GOLD analysis project Ga0315539, IMG submission 203097) | Salt marsh sediment microbial communities from the Plum Island Ecosystem LTER, Massachusetts, United States - Salt Marsh Sediment SW1601-150 ...
TCCATGCTTATACAGAAGCAGGCGAGTATACAGTTACTCTTACTGTGGAAGATGATGACGGAGCATTGTCTGCTGAGGTTACAACTACCGTGACTATAGAGGAAGAAACTGAAGAAGAGGAAGAGGAGGAGGAAGAAGAAAAGGAAGAATCGTACCCCATAAATACATCACCTATTACCAATAGTACAAGTTTTATAGGATATACAGAAGTCACAGCTGACCAGCTGGTCAAGATATTTGAGGACAGAGGTTCTACAAAAGTCGAGTGGGCGCGAAGAATAGCCCCGATGTATATCCAGTACGGAAAGATCTTCAATATGAGAGCTGATATTGCCTGGGCTATGATGTGCCATGAGACTGGTTTTCTGGAGTTTACAGGAGATGTAAAACCCAATCAGAATAATTTTGTGGGTATGGGTGCTACCGGCGGAGGAGTACCTGGAAACAGCTTTGCTACTGAAGAACTGGGTATAATAGCACACTATGCACATCTGGCATGGTACTATTACCCTGATCACGTAAATATTTACTGCAGTTTGACTTATGACCCTAGGCATTTTGGCAGCAGCCACTATAGATATACAGGAGACACCACTTTAGGATTTTTGAACGGTAAATGGGCACCTGGCAGTACTTATACCGGTAAGATAATATTGTTCGCCAATCAGATTTACGGTTGGTAACTAAAACAACTGAACTTAAAAACTGTACTGTTTATATCCCATTAATTTTTGTATTTGCACTTATTCTTTTACTAATCTATTCATTCCTTAAAAGGAATAAGTTTGTTTACATTTTTAGAAAAATAGTACTTACTAACCATTAACAGCTATACTCCTTGTGACCTTCCCCCCAAAAACTGATCCAAACATAATGTTAGTCTTTGACATATAATAAAGCTAACAAGAAAGGATCAGAAACATGAAGAAAAGCAAGTTTACCGAAGAACAGGTTGCCTTTGCCTTAAAGCAGGCAGAGACGGGAGCACCTGTAAAAGAGGTAATAAGAAAGATGGGGATTACCGAGCAGACATTTTACAGGTGGAAGAAAAAGTATGCAGGGATGCTTCCCAGTGACCTAAGGAAACTGAGGCAGTTAGAGGAGGAAAACCGACAGCTAAAGAAGCTTGTGGCAGATCTTAGTCTGGATAAACAAATGCTTCAGGATGTGCTTTCAAAAAAGTTCTAAGGCCTGCAGTCAAACGTAAGATAGTAGACTGGCTGCAGGCTAGTTACGATATAAGCGAGCGCTGGTGCTGCATGGCAATTAGGTTCTGCAGATCGACCCAGCGCTATATAGCCAAAAGAAATGACAATATTCTGCTAAGGATGAGGATAAGAGATATTGCCTCAGCAAGGGTAAGATACGGATACAAGAGGATACATGTGCTGCTTCTCCGAGAAGGTTGGAAGGTAAACCACAAGGCAGTATACCGCATATACCGCCAGGAAGGGCTAAATCTACGCTACAGAGGAAAGAGGAAGAAAGTAAGCAGGGCCAGGTTACCTAAAGTAGATGTAACAGGGATCAACCAGTGCTGGGCCATGGACTTTATGTCCGATTCACTGTTTAATGGCAGGCGGTTCAGGACACTTACCATGATGGACCTATATAGCAGGGAATGCTTAAATATTTATGCTGGAAAGAGCATAAAAGGAGATACGGTAGTGGATATATTGGAGACCATAAAATCCCATAGAGGACTACCCGAGAGGATAAGGGTGGATAATGGTCCCGAATTCGTATCAAAAGCACTTGACAACTACAGCTATCATAATAATATTAAACTGGAATTTTCCCGTCCCGGAAAACCGGTGGACAATGCCTTTATAGAGTCCTTTAATGGTAGTCTAAGAGATGAGTGTCTAAATACCAATTGGTTCCTGTCTATAGAGGATGCACAGAGTAAACTAGAGGCATGGAGAAGGGACTATAATGAGTTCAGACCCCATAGTTCTCTGGGAAATATGACTCCGGCTGACTTTGCCAGGAGCCAGCTTGAAGTGGCAAATAAGCCGTATTACTAACATTTTAAGTGGACTAGTTTTTGGGGGACCCTCGGGCTGGCCTGTATTCTAACTTTCAAACTGGACTAGTTTTTGGGGGAAAGGTCAATTTTGGTCATAAATTCCTTTTAAAAAAACCCCTGCGTCATTCTTTCTTTGAATTTCATCAATAAAAACATACCCCTGCTTTCCAATTTCAAATTCAATTTTTTTTAACAAATCAAGTTGAGTTCCAAAGAACTGTTTATCCATTTCAATATCAAGATTAAGAAATAAAACCTTTTTACCTTTTTTTAATAATTCATCCATTAACATCAGCATAAGAGTAGTTTTACCAGCTTGTCTTGGGCCTACCATGAAGGTTATCTCTTTTTTTAATATGTGTTCTTTTAAATTTTGGTATGCTTACAATTTAGTATTGACAATACTAAATTGTATGAAATCGGGAAATATTTTGGCTCTGTTACTTATATGCCTTGGTATTCTTTTTTAGAGCAATATCAAAATTGGTAGAACATTTTACTCATCTCCATTCTTCTTTTAATCCAGTTTGCTTCAAAATGCTGCTCAAGATTTGGACACCTAAATAATATATCTTGATAATATAATCAATGTATATAAAATAAAGTTAATAATAAAATCTTAGAAAAAGGTAATTTTTATGGATGAAGATAAAAATATAAAAAAAGATGATGAAATTAATTTAAAAGAAATATTTTCAATATTAAAAAAAAGAAAGTGGTGGTTTATAGGATCAATGCTGATAATTTTAGCAATAGGATTTTTATATGTTTTTATAGAACCTGCTAATTATCTATTAACATATCAGATTGAAGTCAATGAAAATTATTATAATAAAAATTTATCTGAATTGTACGCAAATTACGAAAAAGAATTAAATTATATTTCGCTGGCAAACGTTCCGGTTATTTTTAAATCTGAGTATGGTTTTGAATCGTTAGATGGAATAAGTAAAGAAGATATTGACTATAACGAATTACGGAAATCAGAATCTGTAAAAATACGCTTAAATGAAAGTACCTCTACGTTTAATATAAGTGTCTCTATTCCTGATTATGATTTAGCTGATAAAATAGCAAAGACTATAATAGGTGCATTTGACAATTCTATTAGAAATAAAGAAAAAACTATTTTTAATAAAATTTTAGGAATAATAGAACAGGACATTAAAGATCTAGAGAATAAAAAATACAATTATGAGAATAAAATAATTGCTAATCTTGAGGATGAATTAGACAGTTTATATATAGAGTTAAATAGATACATTATAGATTATAACGTCGGTTTATTTGATGAACTGGAGAAAAACAAAAATAGTGAAAATGTTTCTTTCTATAATATTGTAATTCCGCCTAATGCTATTAGCTATGAAATATCCACACTTCAAGAAATGGCACTTTTATATAAGCAGAAAATCATAGAAAACAAAAATAAAATAATTGATTTAAATAATCTTTACGAAAGCCTTTTAAAAGATGAAAATATTATTTTAAACAGAATTGATTTAGTCTCAGAAAAACCATACTACGACATTGAGAGTAACAGGCTAAGGAATTTAGCGATAGTAGTAGCTTTAAGCCTTTTAGTAGGAGCTGTAGTTGTGTTTTTGGTAAACTTTAGATTTAATCTAAAAAAAAGAAAAGATGATAAATAAAAAGAGTTTTATAGAGTATCTAAGTTTTATTGAAAAAAGTGGTTAAAAGATAAAGATTTAGGAAAATAACCATAATAACCATAGGGATTGATGGTTTTAAAATTATGGACTAAAGGTACTATCTTATAAAATAGAATTTTTATGAAAATCTCAAAAGAATTATTACTCAATCTTAGTTTATTGGCGGTAGTATTTATTTATGGTTTAGCTATTACATTTTTCCATCAATTTAGCGGAACAATAAATAATCTATATATGATTGTGATACCATTTTTAATTCTATTGGCAGTATTTAAATTATCTGCGATTAATCAAATAAAAGTATTATTAGCATGTTCTATGATTGGTATAGATTATCCTTTGATGTTAGTTCCTGTACTTGTTTATCCTTTTTTAATATTAATTAGAAAACACTATAAATTTAAAACTCCTGCTCTTTTAGCTCTAATTTTTCTTTTATATGCCTTTCTAATTTATTTTGTGGTTTTACTTACTACTTTTAACCTGCTTTCTTTCCCTTTTTGGCTTATGAGTTTTGGCTCTGGATTATTACTTTTTATATATTATTCACAGTTTGATTTTATAAAAAAAGATTTATTAAATATATTTAATTTTTTCATTAAGTTAATTATTGTTCAATTTATATTAGTTGTATTACAGTCTTTAAGGGCTGGAAGTTTTATACCGGGTGATTATGGAAGTGGAGCATTAAATGATGCTCATAAAGCAGGATTTTATTTATTGATTCTTTTAATTTATTTTCTCAGCCCTTTATGGATGAAATTTTTACCATATAAAAATAGGAGTATAAGTTTGAAAAAGGTTTTAAAATGTAGTTTATGGATTATTATACTAGCTCTATTTATTTGGCTGTGTGCTGCTAAGTCTAATAACGCTATATTCTTTTTTAGTGTAATTATATTTTTTATTGTTTTAGGTGTATGGGTTATTTTTAGGAAAAAATTAGCTGTAAACAGAAACTATAAAGCTTTAATTGCTGGAGGTTTAATTTCAATTATATTATTATCGTTATTTCCAGTGTTTTTTAATTTTTATGGTTCTCATTTATCAAAATCTGAATTTACATTAAAAGATACTATTGAACAATATACAAATTATGAAGATTCAAATCAAAAATACCTGTTATATAAAAGAGTTTTTAAGGACTTTTTTGTAAATGAAGGTATTCTAATATTTAGTTTGGGAACTGGTCCCGGTACATTTAATAGTAGAGCAAGCAATAGCAGGGCTTATGATATATTGTATAAAAAACATGGTGTTAGAATTCCTGGATTTTTCCCTCCATACAGTTCAAGTTATACCAAAGAATACCTAGGTGATTTATATAATAAAGATATAGCTATGAGTGTAGGAAGTCGGCTCTCTTTGCTATCAATACCCTTTGCAGGAATTGCAAGTTTAAAGGCAGAATTAGGTATTATTGGGTTGATTTTATTTCTTTTAATGTGTTATTCATCAATATATTTACTTTCAAAATACTTAATTTTTGCTAAAGTAGAACCATTGATTGGATTTATTCTTTCAGCGTGGTGGATTTTTTTACCTTTTGCTATGGTACTTGATAATTTTCAAGAACAACCTCAAATTGTATTCCCACTTTATTTATTAACTGCTGTTGGTCTATCAATTAATAAATACAATAGCCAATTCCAAAATGCATAAAATTAAAATCGAAATTATTTGTAAATACAAACTGTACAGGAAGCAGGGTTGTTAGTACTGGTACTTATATGAAAAGTTTTGTAAAATATTGTGAAATGAAATTATCAGAGAAAATTAAAAATAATACTGAAATAATAGGAATAATCGGTCTTGGTTATGTTGGTCTTCCTCTGGTTAGGGAATTTTCTTTCAGTGGAACAAAAGTTATCGGATTTGATATCGATAATAAAAAAGTTAACCTGTTAAATGCAGGTAAGTCATATATCAAACATATCCCAGATAAAATTGTCAATGAATGCCTCAAAAAGGGGTTTACGACAACTAAAGATTTTTCCCATCTTAAAAATACAGATGCTATTATTATCTGTGTTCCGACACCATTAGGCGAACATAGAGAGCCTGATCTAAGCTATATTATAGATACATCAAAAATAGTATCAAAATACCTGCAGGCCGATCAACTTGTGATATTGAAAAGCACTACATATCCCGGAACCACAGAAGAAATTGTGCTGCCAATTTTAGAGGAGGGTGGTTTAAAAGCAGGAAGTGACTTTAATCTAGCCTATTCACCAGAGAGAGAAGACCCCGGAAATGAAGATTTTACCACATCCAAGATACCTGTTATAGTCGGGGGTTATACACCGAAATGTAGTAAACTTACATGTGCAGTTTACGAAAATATTGGTATCAAAACTGTTCCTGTATCTACAACTAGAGTAGCTGAAGCAGCTAAGCTTCTGGAGAATATATATAGAGCTGTAAATATTGCCCTGGTAAATGAATTAAAAATTATATTTAGTAAAATGGACATTGATATCTTTGAAGTAATAGAAGCTGCAAGTACCAAACCATTTGGCTTTTCCCCTTTTTATCCTGGTCCTGGATTGGGTGGACACTGTATACCAATAGACCCCTTTTATCTTTCATGGAAAGCAAGGGAATATGAGCATTCCACCAGGTTTATTGAACTGGCAGGTGAAATTAATTCTTCAATGCCTGATTATGTAGTTGATAGAATAACAGAAGCTTTAAACAAGCACGGCAGAGCTTTGCAGGGTTCTAATGTCTTGATTTTAGGAATGGCTTATAAGAAAAATGTTGATGATATGAGAGAATCTCCTTCACTTAAAATAATGGACCTATTGATTAAAAAAGGTGCAAAAGTTGAATATTCTGATCCTTACATTCCTGAATTACCAAAAACAAGACAATACAGCTTTAGAAAAAAATCAATAGAATTAACTGAAGAAAATATAAGAAGCTATGACCTTATAGTAGTAGTAACTGATCATGACAAGTTTAATAAAGAATTAATTCTAAAGAATGCTAAGTTGATCGTTGATACCAGAAACATGTTTAGGGTAGATAAATTAAAGGATAGTAAAATCTATAAGGCATAACATAATAATTTTATTAGAATAATGAATAAAAAAAATATAAAACTTGCAGTAATTGGAGCAGGTTATTGGGGTAAAAATTTAGTTAGAAATTTCTATGAGCTAGGGTCTTTATCTTTAGTTTGTGATGGTGATAAAGAAGTTTTAAGAAAAACTAAAAATCTTTATCCTGATATAGAGATTACAAAAGATTCTTCTAAAATTTTTAAAAATAAAAGTATAGATGCTGTAATAGTTTCTTTGCCTGCAAAAATGCATTATGAATATGCCAAAAAAGCTCTACTGTCTGAAAAAAATGTTTTTGTCGAAAAACCACTTTCCCTAAATCATATTGAAGCAGAAGAATTAATAGGTATAGCTAGAAAAAATAAAAAAATAATTATGGTGGGTCATTTACTTCAATACCATCCTGCTTTTATAAAATTAAAAGAAATTGTAAGTAATGGTGAACTTGGAAGGTTAAATTATATATATTCTAATAGACTAAACCTGGGCAAAATAAGAAAAGAGGAAAATATACTGTGGAGTTTTGCTCCTCATGATATTTCCATGATACTGTCACTGATAAATGAAGAGCCAAGAAGCGTTTTTTCAAAAGGAGGATTTTATCTTAATAATAATGTAGCCGATGTGACTATAACTAGCCTAGACTTTCCAAGTGGTATAAAATCTCATATATTTGTCTCGTGGCTTCATCCTTACAAAAGACAGGAGCTTGTGGTAGTGGGAGAGAAGAGGATGGCTGTTTTTAACGATACTAAAAATTGGGATGAAAAATTACTAATTTATCCCCATGAGCTAAATTGGAAAAATGGGCTACCTGTCCCAAATAAAAAAGAAGCTGAAAAAATATTTTTGGAAGAATCAGAACCTTTAAAAAATGAGTGCAGACATTTTATCAGTTGTATATTAAATAATACTAAACCCATAACAGACGGAGAAGAAGGATTAAAAGTTATAAAAGTACTGGAAGCTTCACAAAAATCTATTGATATTGAGAAAATAATTTACTTTAATAATATGTTAAATTACAAAAACAGCAAATATAATTATTTTATACATGAAAGTAGTTATATTGATAAGAAAGCAAGTATTGGTAAAGGTACAAAAATCTGGCATTTCTCCCATATAATGGAAGGTGCGGTTATTGGCGAGAATTGTTCTATTGGGCAGAATGTAAGTATAGGATCAAAGGCTGTTATCGGTGATAATGTTAAGATACAGAATAATGTTTCTATTTATGATGAAGTAATACTGGAAAATAGAGTTTTTTGCGGACCCTCCTGTGCATTTACGAATGTAATAAATCCCAGGGCTTTTATAAGCAGGAAGCATGAGTTTAAAAGAACTCTGGTAAGAAAGGGCGCTACAATTGGAGCAAATGCGACTATTATTTGTGGAAATGAACTGGGAGAATATTGTTTTATTGGTGCAGGAGCAGTGGTTACAAAAAATGTAAAAGCCTATGCTCTGGTAGTAGGAAATCCGGGAAGGCAAATCGGATGGGTCTGCAAATGCGGTATTACTTTGAAGTTTAGAAATAATTCTGCAAGCTGTATTTGCAGAAATCAGTATGATCTGGATAAAGATGGACGATTAATAATAAAATTTGAGAGTGAAGGATAATAAATGGAATTTATCGACCTTGATGCCCAGCAGAAATTAATAAGAGATAAAATAGAAAGCAACATCAAGAAAGTCCTTGACCATGGAAAGTACATAATGGGGCCAGAGGTGAAGGAGCTTGAGGAAAAACTTGCTGATTTTGTGGGAATGAAATATGCAATAGGGTGCTCCAGTGGTACAGATGCACTTCTAATGGCGCTTATGAACTATGATGTGGGATATGGGGATTATATTATTACAACTCCCTTTACATTTATTGCTACTGCTGAAGTAATATCTCTTTTGGGAGCGAAGCCTGTATTTGTTGATATAGATGAGAAAACTTATAATATAGACCCCGGTAAAATAGAAGACTTTTTAAAAAATCCTATTTACCCTTCAATAAATAAAATCATTGAACCCGACAAAATTAAAGGAATAATACCGGTAGACATTTTTGGATTATCTGCTGACTATGACAGAATAAACCATATTGCAAAAAAATATAATCTTTTTGTAATAGAAGATGCAGCCCAATCATTCGGCGCGGAATATAAAAGTAGAAAAGCCTGTTCACTTGCGGATATTGGTTGTGCTTCTTTCTTTCCTGCAAAACCTCTGGGTTGTTATGGCGACGGAGGAATGATTTTTACGGATAATGAGGAAATTGTACAAAAGTTAGCATCTATAAGGGTGCATGGTAAGGGGAAAGATAAATATGACAATATAAGAATTGGCATAAACGGGAGATTGGATACAATGCAGGCTGCTGTACTTTTAGCCAAGTTTAAGATATTCGCAGAAGAAATTGATTTAAGACAGAAAGTAACGGAAAGATATAATAGTGCTCTGAAAGATAAATTTCATCTGCAGGTAGTTCCTGAAGATTATAAAAGTGTATGGGCGCAGTATTCAATAAGACCGAAGGAAAAAAACAGGGATTATTATTTAAAAATTCTTAAGGATAATAATATACCTACAGGTATTTATTATCCAAGGCCGTTACATTTGCAGGAGTCATTTGCTGGATTAGGTTATAAAAAAAGTTATTTTCCAATAAGTGAGAAAATTTCAGAGAATATATTTAGTATACCAATGAGCGGATATTTAGAAAAAAAATCTCAGGAAATTATTATTGGCAAATTGCTTTAGAATTTAACCAATCTCTAATAATAAAAATATTCCTTATAAAAATATTATTAATGAAACATATTTAATTTTTAAGGTTTTAAATGGGATGGCTGAAAGAAAAATATACAAAAGATTATTTTTTAAGAAGAGATAAAAATGGCAATAAATTAGAATATGGTGCCGATGGAGTTGAAGAATGGGAAAGGGGAGGTATTTGGTCAGTTGAAAAGAAAATTCTGGATCTTTTGAATTTTAACAATGCAATTGTTTTAGACATTGGTTTTGGAAGAGGTGAAGCTACAAGATATTGTCTGGAAAACGGTGCTAAATTTGTACTTGGTGTGGATTTTGCTGCTGCTGCATTAGAAATTGCTAATTTAACATTAAAAGGCTATCCAAAACATAAATATAGTTTAATAAATGATGATATTCTAAATTTTTTATCGATTAATGATAGAATCTACAGTTTTACTCATGTAATTATGTTTGATGTAATCGAGCATATTCCCAGGAATGAAGTCAATAAGATATTGCCAAAGTTGGGTCAAATGCTTTGTTCAGGAGGAATTTTGATTATTCACACGCCTTTTTATAATGAAGATAATGATGTTTTGGTTAATGGCTTAAAAAAGTCATGTGTGGATTCTTCAGATTTAATTGACGAGACAAGAGGTATGCATATAAATAAGTACAGTTATAATAGTTTGAGGGAACAACTTAAAAAATTTGGTTTTACGCAATGGGGTGATAACATATTTTTGAATTCAAAAGTTAATAAAGATTTGCATAAGAAAAACTTCTTTAGAAGATATATAATTTTTAAATTATTTCCCTATAAATTTAGGAGATTTTTAAGGAGGTTATTAAGTTTTCTAAATATTAAAATTTCATCCAATTTTTTGTAATGATTATTTAGAGATGTAATAAAAAGGTTTTTCCACTTTGAAAGTATTAGAAAAATTTAATAAGATAAAAAGAGGTTTGTATTGGAACTATTGGTAATAGACTGGTGAGGTTATAAATGGAAGATAATATTCCAGATAGATTGGATGTTTTAAATAGTTTTAAATTATTAATAAAGTATTTAAGGAAACATGAAAAAAATATGGATTATGAAGTTTATGAAAAAGATATTTCAGCTTTTTTATTACATGCAAGACATTTAAAATCATATGATTTTGTCAAAGATCATTGTCAATCCAAGATAGTTTTAGATATAGGTTGTTTTATAGGATATGGTGAAAAAAGAATATCCAATTATACAAAGAAAATTGTTGCTATAGATAATGATTTAAATGCTTTGGATTTTGCCAAGTCTTTTAACAACTCCTCTAATACAATTTTTATGAAATCTGATGTAAAAACAATACCCTTCAAAGAAAATTATTTTGATATAGTATTGGCTTTTCACTTAATAGAACATATACATTTAAAGAATATTGAAAATTTTCTAAAAGAGATTAACAGAATATTAAAAAAAGATGGATTATTTTTTGTAATAACCCCTAATCGCAAAACTCGCCTCAGGATCTTTCAGAAACCATTTAACGAAGAACATTATCAGGAATTTTCTGCTAAAGAGTTAAAAAAAATATTAGGAAATATTTTTCAAAATATTGAGATTATGGGCATCAGGTCAGAAGAATGGGTAGAAAACATTGAAAAAAAACGAATCTCCAGAACTTTTATCCAATTTTATATCATAGATAATATTAAAAGAATTTTAAGAAAATTTCATGGTTTAAAAAATAATTATTTTGTTAAAAGAATGGTTAGAAAAAATAAAGTAAATAATCAAAGAAAAATATCGAATGATAATAAATATATCTTTGATGATCTTTTCAGCAAGTTTTCAATGGATTGTTTTTATTTAGAAAGAAGAAAAAAATTACTGGATAAATCTATGGATCTGTTCGCGATATGTAAAAAGTAAAAATATTTGGTGAATTTATAAAAAACAAATATAAAATTTTTTATTAATATAATACCGTTTTCCATGATTAAAGAAACATTTTATTCAATAACCTCAAAATTATTAATTTTTATTTTAGGCTTTGCCAATACAATAATGATAACTCAAGTCCTTGGTGCGGATGGTAAAGGAGAACTTACAATAATTCTTTCAATAGCCGGAATTTTAAATTTAGTTTATGCTCTGGTAATCAGTTCTGCAACTGTTTACTTTGTAGCTAAAAAAGATAAAAATTTAGTAGTTTCTTCATTATTAACTTTTTTTATTATTGCGTCTTTTTTTTCTTTATTAACAATATTTATATTCTTCAGAGGGAATTTTACTGCTATCAGTTCCATTTTAATTTCGTTACTGATAACTTTCCCCAATATTTTTTTATATGTGCTTTATGGTAATTACAAAATAAAATATTATTCATTTTTGAATATATTAATATTTTTATTCCAGGTATCGAGTGTTGCCATAATATTTTTTTTAATCGGTTTAAAAAATGTGAAATCAGTAATAATTTGTTATTATTTTTCATATTTTATCTGGATAATTATCATTACAATTTTTGTAATTAAAAAAGAGAAAATAGTACTCAATTTTAATTTTAAAGAAATTTTTAAATTCTTTAAAATTTTTTTACCAATAAGTCTCGTATCTCAATTAGGTAGTATTTTTCAATATCTTAATTATAGAGCTGATTTTTTTATATTAAATCATTTTCATGGGGCCAGTTCTGTAGGAGTATACTCGATTGGTACCAATTTATCAGAACAACTATGGCTTATATCTGGGAGTATCTCTATGGTTGTATATGCCAAAATCTCTAATATTGAAGATGAAGAAAAAAGAATCAATATCACCAGGAAGACTGCCAATATTAGTTTTTATATTACTTTAATAATGACTTTGGCTATTCTTGTGTTACCAGGCGAGTTTTGGACTTTTATTTTTGGAAAAGATTTTTTGGAAGTAAGATACATTATTATTCCTCTTTCTGTGGGAATTATTGCAATATCCTTGTCAATTACCATTGCTCATTATTTTGCCGGGAAAGGCAAATTCTATATAAATTTGATAGCAGCTACTATAGGATTAATTTTGACAATAATTTTTGATTTCTTATTGATTCCTAAATTTAATTTTTATGGTGCAGGTATTGCATCAAGTATATCGTATTTAACAATTTCCATTTTTTTAATAATTATTTTTAATAAATATACAAAAACAACAATAATAATGCTTTTAAATCCAAAAAATTTTATAGAATCTTTTAAATTAATTTTAAATAGAGTTAAATATAATATTGGAAGTAAAAAAGTTTAAAATTCTACATTTTCTATATATATAAGAAAATGTATGGATTTTACTATGATGATTTATATTTATAGCTTGTTATAAAATAATAAATTATTAATTTAAAAATTTATTTTTGGAAATTTATATGCTTGAGAAGATTAGAAAAAAAAATCCTTTGGTTGGTGAGAAGTATTGGGATAATAGATATAGAACTGGCGGGAATAGCGGGTCCGGATCAATATCTAGAAATAGGGATTGGAAATGGGAGATAATAAAGAAATATTGCAATGATTTGAATAATATCATTGATGTAGGATGCGGGGATCTCTTATTTTGGGAAGGTAAAGATTGCAAAAATTATTTAGGAATTGATATATCTCCGTTTGTCATACAGAAAAATAAAGAGTTAAGGAAAAACTGGCAATTCATCTGTGATTCAGCAGATATCCAGCAGGACATCAAAGCAAAAATTGTATTTTGCTTTGATGTCCTGTTTCATATTATGGATGAAAGAGTATATAAAAAAATATTGGAGAATTTAACATATTATTCAGAGGATTTGATTTTTGTTTATACATGGAAGCAAAATCCATTCAGTGATAAAAAATTAATAAAGAATTGTTTTTTAAGCTATGTTATGCATGGAAAAATAATTAGAGCGATAAAAATACTATTTGTAAAAAAACTTACTACTGATTTTTATTACCAGAAGTACAGAGATTTTTTGGATTACCTTTATATTTTCAATAAAAATAATTTTATACTAGCAGGTATTGAAACAGATAAGAATATTTCGGATGTTGGAGCAATGTATGTTTTAAAAAAATCCAGGAATAAAGCATAGTACAAAATAAATATCAATTTTCAAAGTATTGCTCTCGCAATCCATAGTGAGGGATAATCTTAAACAAATTTCAACTACAGGATTTTTTATTAAATAAGGTTGAATATATATATTTCAATGATTGATCGAGTCATTCTGAATTTATTCTTTTAATAATTCATCCAGCATTGTTTTTGTTATTAATGGTTTAAAAAGAAATGTGTATCATATGTTATAATACTCAAGGATAATTATTTAAATAAAGGGGATATTATGAGGAAAATTGATAAAAGGATCCTTTTATTTACTGAATCTTATCCATATTCATCAGCAGTAGAAGATCCATTTATAGATCCAGAACTTCCTTACCTTATGTCTTCATTTAATACTGTTGTTATTATTCCAAAATCTTTGGAAGGTGAAAAAAAGAACCTCTCTGCGAACATCATGGTCGAAACCACTTTAGGAGAATTGTTGAAATTCCGCCGGATATTCAAATCCAGAATCAAAACCCTTATTTTAGTTTTTACCTCATTATATTTTTATAAAGAAATATTAAAGAAACCGAAAAAAACATTTAAAATACGTTCAATTATTAGAATAATCAGTTATCTTGGAATTGCTTTGCGAACAAAAAAATGGATACTGAAATACATTAAGGATAATGATATTGATCTAAAAAAAACAATTTTTTATACATACTGGCTTGATGACATTGCGATGGGTATTTGTCTTGCAAAGATAATTTATTCAGAAATTAAAATTATATCAAGAGCACATGGGTTCGACCTTTATGAGGAAAGATCATACTCTTCATATATCCCATTTAGACCAGAAATTTTTCAAAATTTGAATAAAGTATATATTGCTTCCCGAAACGGGCAAAAATATTTATCAAATAAGTTTCCCCTCTATAAACATCTATTCGAAGTTGCAACTTTAAGTATAAAAAATCCAAATTTCATCACAAAACAATCTGAAGATAATATTTTTCGTATAGTTACCTGTTCGTTCATCAATCCCAATAAACGCATAGAATTGTTAATTTATGGACTAAAAAAACTCGGGAAACTTAAAAAGGAGTGTCAATTTTGTTGGGTACATATTGGTGATGGCCCACAAAAAGCAGAATTAGAGAAATTATCTCAAGAAATATTACCAAAAAATATTAATTATCGATTTCTGGGTTATTTACCGAATACCGATGTGATTGATTTTTATAAAAATAATCCTATTGACGTTTTCATTCATGTCAGCCAATCAGAAGGAGGAAATCCAGTCTCGATCATGGAAGCTCAAAGTTGCGGAATTCCTGTAATTGCCAGTGCCGTTGGAGGTAATAAAGAAATCGTTTCCAATGAGAATGGTTTATTATTAAATGAAAATCCAACATCCTTGGAAATTGCAAATGCAATATGTAAATTTTTAGATAATAAAACAATGAATATTGATAAAAAGTATAAGAGTCAAGAGAATTGGCTAAATTATTATAATTCTGAAAAAAAATGTCAATTATTTGTGCAAGGATTAATCAAAATGTTGAAAATTCATTAAGAATGCAAAAATTAGATAACTAGAAAATATTGATGATAAACATGCTAATAATCCTCAATTAGGGGGGATCTTGGATCTTTAAACAATATGATTAAAAAAATTCTAACCCCAATAAAAATATCATCAGACATAGAAGATATATAATCAGCTGGTAAATTGATTCTTCTAGGATCGGAATCTTGCATATATGTATGAATATTCATATAATATCTTTTTCTTATTTAGTTGTATAAGCAGAAAAATTTAATATTCTATTTATAATCGCAAGTCAGAGAAATGCCGAGCATTTCTCTAGTCAAATATCTTAGAGTTGGATGGTGTTGGGTGTATATATGAGAGAATATTATTAATAAAATAAATCACCAATTGAAGAAACGTGATAAAATAAACCGGAATAAGAAAGTCTAATTACAGGTTATATAAAAAAGAGGACGAAGACATGATTACAATAATTGATTATGGGCTGGGAAATGTGGGCTCTATTTTGAATATGCTAAGAAAAATGAATACAAAAGCTGTTATTTCATCAAGAATTGAAGATATTGAAGCTGCAGAAAAGCTTATTCTTCCGGGTGTTGGAGCATTTGATAATGGCATAAGCAGCTTAAGAGAACGAAAACTTATAACTATTTTAAATAAAAAAGTAATTGAGGATAAAACACCTATTTTGGGTATTTGCCTGGGAATGCAGTTATTAACAAAAAGTAGTGAGGAAGGTAATCTTAAAGGGTTAGGCTTTATTAATGCAAAAACAATTAAATTCAATTTTAATAATAATAATTTAAAAGTTCCTAATATGGGTTGGAATTTTATTAATCAGGAGAAAGAAAGTAAATTACTTCTGGGGTTAGATAGAAACAGTAGATTTTACTTTGTTCATTCTTATTATGTAGCTTGTGAAGAGAAAAAAGATATTATTGCTACTACAGATTATGGTTTGATATTTGTTTCAGTCTTTGAAAGAAAAAATATTTTTGGAGTACAATTTCATCCTGAAAAGAGTCATAAGTTTGGTATGCAGTTATTAAAAAATTTTTCGGAGTTATAAATGAAACACCCTCGTGTTATACCTGTTTTACTTTTAAAAAATGCAGGTTTAGTAAAAGGTATACAATTTAAGAATCATAGATATGTAGGAGACCCTATAAATACAGTAAAAATTTTTAATGAAAAAGAGGTTGATGAAATAGTTTTTTTAGATATTACAGCTAGTTTACATAGTAAAGAGCCTAATTATTCGTTATTGGAAAGGGTATCTACTGAGGCTTTTATGCCTTTTGCTTATGGTGGAGGTATATGTAAAACAGAACAGGCAAAAAAAATTTTTTCTCTGGGAGTTGAAAAAATTATCTTGGGAACAGCATCTATTGAAAATCCTAATCTTATTAAAGAGATAGCTTATTTTTCCGGTTCACAAAGTGTGGTTGTTTCTGTTGATGTTAAAGAAAATTTTTTTGGGAAATACCAACTTTATGGTTATTCTAGCACTAAACTTTATAAAATTGAACTGGCAGAATTCCTCGAGCTCGTTCAAAAATTCGGAGCAGGTGAGATTTTTTTAAATAGTATTGACAGAGATGGAACACGACAAGGGTATGATATTGATTTAATTGCTTATGTTGTAAAATATACATCTGTTCCAGTTATTGTATGTGGAGGAGCGTGGACTTTAGAACATTTTGGGGAAGCAATAAAAGCTGGAGCTGGTGCAACTGCAGCCGGAAGTATGTTTGTTTTTAAAGGTAGGCATAAGGCTGTTTTAATCACTTACCCCAAGTATGAATGCATGGTTGAAATATTTAATAGAATATAAGGAGAGGGGAGATGCAAAAAGTTGAGTACCGAATATGCAGTAGGTGCGTAATGGATACTACTGCAGATGATATTACCTTTAATGAAAAAGGTGAATGCAATTTCTGTACTGAATTTTTAGAAAAACTTAAACTACACACTTCTAATAATAAACAGGATGAATTGGAAAAAATTATTGAAAAGATTAAAAAAGATGGCAAAGGTAAGGAATACGATTGTGTTTTTGGTGTTAGTGGTGGAGTGGATAGTAGTTATGGACTTTATCTTGCTAAAAAACTTGGACTGAGAATTCTTGCTGTTCATATGGATAATGGATGGGATAATGAACTGGCAGCAAATAATATAGCAAATCTTGTTACAGGTCTAGGCATCGACCTTTATACACATGTTATAGATTGGGAAGAGTATAAAGACCTAATGGAGTCTTTTTTTAATGCAAATGTGATTGATGTAGAAATTCTTTATGATAATGCAATGCTTGCTGTAAATTATCAGCAGGCAAATAAATTTGATGTTAAATATATATTAGCAGGTACAAATATGGCAACGGAAGGATTAATAATACCACAAGAATGGAATTGGTTTAAATTTGATAAAAAAAATATTATAAATATACAAAAAAAGTTCAGCAAAAAAAGTATAATTACAATGCCTACGATAGGAGTTATTGATTTATTTTATTATAGATTTGTAAAAGGAATTAGATGGATATCTTTTATTGATTATTTTAATTATAACAAGAGCGAAGCACTTAATTTACTTGAAATAAAATTTGATTATAAATCTTACCCGTATAAACATTATGAATCTATATTTACTCGTTTTTATCAGGGATATATTTTGCCTAAAAAATTTGGAATAGATAAAAGAAGAGTACATTTTTCAAATTTAATATGTAGTAATCAGATGAGACGTGAAGAGGCTTTAAAAATTTTAGAAACCATTCCATATCCATCACAAGATTTATTGGAAGAAGACATCGAGTATTTTCTAAAGAAGATGGAATGGACCCGAGAAATGTTAGATAAATACATTAGAGAATCTGAAGTACCACATTATAAATATGGCACTGAAAAATCCTTGTTTTATTTATCAAAGAGTATGAAGAATTTTTTTAAGACATTATTTTTAAAAGTTTTTAAATCAAAAAGTTAAAGATGGAGCATGAATCATGACAGATGAATCTCATCACAATGAGGAAGAAGTGGCATACCTTGGTCTGAAGATTTCAGCTATGAATATTTCACAAAACTACCTGATGCCGCACAGAAGAACTTTGAGATATGTATGATATCTGATATTAGCTATATCCTGAATCAGCACCATGGAAAACCAATCCTGCTCCTTCATCACGATATTGACGTATCAGTTGGAAAAGCTATTTGGAGATGGCAATTCGAGAAAAAAAATTATAAAAATTCTTAATAATAATGAATAAAAAAATTAAAGTAATATATTTTACATTTGAGGGACTTTTTAGCAATGCTTTTGATTCTCAGGTTTTAACTTTATTTAGTAAATTAATCAATCTTAATAAACCAGAGTTTAATTTTAAGTTAGTTGTTTTTAGCCCTGTTAGCCATATATTAAAACGGAAATATTGGTTAAAAAGAAATAATATAAAAAATGTTTTAAAGGATAGTTGTTTTTTTAATTATAGATTTCCTTTTTTATTTAGATTTCCTAAATTAATAAAGTTAACATTATCTGTAAATTTACTTATTTGTTTTCTTGTATTGTTTTTTATTATTAAAATAAACAAAAAACAAAAAATTATTTTTCATTGCAGAGGCCAATTGGCGAGTTATGTTCTTCTAAAACTTAAAAGAAGATTCTATAGAAATACAATGATATTTTCTGATATTAGAAGCATAGGTTCAGTTGAGGCTTTACATTATTATCATATAAAGAGTAGCAGGGTTAAGCTGGCAGAAAAACTTGGAGAAATAGAAAATTATGTTGAAAATAGTTCGGATTATTTATCCTGCGTGTCTAAAAGTTTTAAAAGTTATATATTAAGTAAAAATAAAAGTAAAATTTTGAATATTGAAGTAGTACCTAATTGTGTAGATGTTGATAATTTTTATTATGATACTGAAAAAAGGAAATTATCAAGAAAAAAGATGGGTATTGATAATAAGTTTGTGGTTATGTATAGCGGGTCTCTGTTGAAGGAAAAACAACTACCGGAAAGAATGATTGATATTTATAAAATTATAAAAAATATTATGGGCGACAGTATTTTTTTGATTTTGACAAATAATAAGGAGTATGCTAAAGAGGTATTTTTGAAATCAAATTTAAATCAGAATAATTATATTATTTTAAGTAAACCACATAATATCCTGAATGATTATTTAATTACTGGAGATATAGGATTAATAATACTATCAGATAATAAAAATATTAATGTTGCCAGACCTATCAAATTTGCAGAATATCTAAGAAGTGGTGTACCAGTATTGATAAATGATAGCTTGCATGACATTTCTAAATCAATTAAAAAACACAATTTAGGTTTTGAAATAAATAATTGTTTTGATGACAAAGAGGTTGAAAAAGTTGCCTTAGAGATAAAGGAGAAGATAGATCTTATAAGAAGTGATAAATATAAAAGCAGGATAAGCAGGATTGTAGGCAAAGAGATGAACTGGGATTGCTATTTAAAATTAATATTAAGTATTTATGCTAAATTATCATTGAAGTTAATTAAGTAGAAATTAAAATTTTATATTTAATCAAACTGACTTAGAAAAAAGAATAAAACTTTTTAATGAATGGAATCTAAAAAGAAAAAGATTAATATTTTGATTTTATCACATTTAGATCCTTTAGGTGATGGAATTGGTGGAACAAAATCTTTTATTAAAGGTTTTGTTGAGAATGCACCTGATAATTTTACCATTGAATGGGTTGGAGTTAGTATTGATAGAAAGGAAAGACCTGTTGGCAAATGGCAAAAAATAAAAATCGGTTATAAAAGTTTTAACTTTTTACCTGTTCTTTTTATCAGAAGTGAGAATATAAAAACGAGGCTTCCTCTTACTTTTTATTATGTATTATCTTTATTTAAATATAAGTTTAAAATACATTTAGAAGATAAGATTCTAGAATTTCACCGCATAGAAAATGCTCTTCCCTTCAGAAGTATTACCAATAAAAAGATACTTTATATTCATGGGAATATAAAAAAAGTATTTGATCCATATTCTGAGGGGAAGTGGAGTAAGCTGCCATGGACTTACCCTAAGGTTGAAAAAAGAATAATGCCTCGAATAGATAAGATATTTGTAGTAAGTACTGAAGGTTTAGAATATTATAAGAAGCAATATCCTTTTATGGTTAATAAATTTATTTTCATGCCTACATTTGTGGATACTAATAAATTCTACCCTTACCCTTCTGTCAAAGAAAAGAATGTAAAATCGTCAGAATTTAAAAATAAGTATGGTTTTTCAGAAGAAGATAAAATAATTATCTTTGTTGGAAGATTAGAAAGCTCAAAAAATCTGTTATTACTTATTAATTCTTTTTATTATTTAAGAAAAAATTATCCAAATGTAGTACTTTTAATAATCGGAACTGGAAGCTTTGAAAAAATAATAGTAAAAAAAATAAAAGAATATGGTCTAGAAGAAAAAGTTAAATTATTTGGTGCTGTTTCTAATGAAGAAGTATCAAAACTTTTAAGATTAAGTGATGTTTTTTTAATGACATCTGCTTTTGAAGGAATGCCAATAAGTGTTTTAGAGGCGCTTGCGTCTGGTTTGCCGGTAGTTTCAACAGATGTAGGAGAGGTTAAAAAAGTAGTAAAAGATGGATTTTCGGGTAGAGTAGTCTCAAATCACAGTAAGGATGATATTGCTAAAGCAGTTTTTGAAGTATTAAATGATAAAGAGAAATTTAATGCTAAGAACTGTGTTGATTCAATAAAAGATTATACTGTAGAGAGTGTTTTAAGTGGAATATATAAAATGCATTATGATATGATTATCTGAGTTTATTATCCATGGTTTTTACTAGAAATAAAAACGAAATATTATTACATTTTAGAAGCTAATGCATTTAAGAAAGATGAAAAAGATTTTATCAATATTTGGAACCAGACCTCAATTCATAAAGCTGCAGCCATTGAGTAAAGCAATAGAAGATTTTAATAAAGATAATAATTGTTTTATTAAGCATATTGTTGTAAATACAGGACAGCATTTTGATAAGATGCTGTCTGATATTTTTATAGAAGAGTTAGAAATAAAAGAACCTGATTATAATCTTGGCGTTAAGGAAAAATCACATTGCAGACAAATAGGTAGAATGATAATTGATTTGGAAAGGGTTTTAGATAAAGAAAGACCAGATATTGTTTTAGTATATGGAGATACGAATTCAACACTGTCAGGAGCAATTGCAGCTAAAAAAATGGGCCTTAAAGCCGCTCATATAGAGGCAGGCTTGAGAAGTTTTAATCGAGAAATGCCCGAGGAAATAAATAGAATTATAGTGGATAAAATATCAGATGTCTTATTTTGTCCAACTGCTAATGCATTAAAATATTTAAAGAATGAAGGATTTTTTTTAACGGAAAATGATTACAGGGTCTTTAACGTAGGCGATGTTATGCTTGATTCATTTTTGTTATTCAGTGATAAGATTACTGAGAGAACTCCGGTAGCTATAAAGAGAATCATTGGCAGTAATAGAAATTTTATTCTAGTAACTATACATAGAGCAGCAAATACTGATAATTCAGCAAGGTTAAAAAAAATTATGGAGATTTTGTCAAAAATTTCCAGGCAAAAATTTATTGTTTTCCCAATACACCCTCGGACAAGAAAAAAATTAAAAGATATTGATAGCCCTAATTTGGATAAAATTAAAATAGTCGGACCTGTATCATATTTTGATATGTTATCCTTAGAAAAAAAAGCAGATTTAATCATAACGGATTCAGGAGGGGTACAGAAAGAAGCATATTTCTTTAATAAACTCTGTGTTACTTTAAGAAAGGAAACCGAATGGTTAGAAACCCTTGAGGGGAACTGTAACAATTTGGTAGATCTGGACTGCGGGAAAATATTAAAACTTCTTGATGTCATAGTCAGCAAGAAATATTTCAAAACTAAACAATTTGGTGACGGCAAAGCAAGTAAGAAGATTGTGGATATATTAGCCGGCTTGATATAGTAATTAATATTATTGTCTCCATAATGAGGTGAAAAATTAATATTAGAGTTGCAATGATTGCATATACATATTATTTGAGTGATCCACGAGTAAAAAAAGAAGCGGAGGCTCTGGCAGAAAGTGGTTTTGATGTTGATTTTATTTCATTAAAAAGTACTGATGAATCAAGTTTACAATGTGTCAACGGGGTGAACCTGTACAGGTTGAATTGCAGACATTATAAAGGCAAATCTAATATTAAATATTTATTCTCATATATTAATTTCTTTTTTAGAGTATTTTTCAGAATAACATCTTTATATTTTAAGAAAAAATATAAACTTATACATATTAACAATATGCCTGATTTTTTAGTTTTTTCTGCATTAATCCCAAAAATATTCGGCGCAAAGATAATTTTAGACATTCATGATGTTATGTCGGATGTATTTTTTAATAGAGGAGAGATTAAAAGAAACTTCATAATAGAAAAGACTCTTATCTTTCAAGAATATATATCTTCAAAATTTGCCGATAGAGTTATTACAGTTGATGATTATTGTAAAAATATTATAGGTACGCATGGTACCAGAAAAGATAATATTTTGGTTGTTTCGAATTTTCCAGATGAAAATATATTCAAGCCCTTAAAAAGAAATCATATAAAGAATGATATATTCAATCTTTTTTTTCACGGCACTATATCAAAAATATATGGATTGGATGTTGTGATAAAAGGTATTAGAAAAGTACTTAAGAAAATTCCCGGGTTAAAATTTACTATTATTGGCGAAGGTAATTATGAAGATGAGATATCTGAATTAATTAAAGATTTAAAACTTGAAAGAGTGGTTGAATTTAGAAATAAAAAAATACCACAGGAAAAGATACCTGATGAAATAAAAGATGCAGATTTGGGTGTTGTTTCATATTCCTGCCTGAATACGATATTTTCTAATAAGTTCCTGGAATATACTGCTATGGGAATTCCAACAATTATTGCATATAATGAACAGGTTTATAATTATTTCAAAGGTTATAATCTGGAATTTTATGAGAGGAATAATCCAGACTCATTTGCAGATAAATTATTATATATATATAAAAATAAAAAAAGATATTATGAGCTAAAGGAAGCTGTGTTAGAAATTAGCAGGAAATTTAAGTGGAGCAAAGAAAAAGTAAAGTATGTTGATTTAGTTAATTCGTTGGTGTCGAAATAGTAGAAGCGATGTCAAATTTGAATAAATTAGCGGGAAAGACAAAATAGTATGGATATGAAAGTGCCTTTTGTAGATTTAAGAAGGCAGTATAAAAGTATTAAAAGGGAAATTGACAACAAAATTTCTTTTTTAATTAATAATTCTGCATTTATTTTAGGAGAAGAATTAGAAGGATTTGAAAAAGAATTTGCAGAGTTTTGTGATGCTAAGTATGCAGTTGGAGTTTCCTCGGGAACAGATGCAATAACTATTGCTCTAAGATCCCTAAATATAGGATATGGAGATGAAGTAATTACAGTTCCAAATACTTTTATAGCAACAGCGGAAGCTATTTCACTGACCGGTGCTAGACCGGTGTTTGTGGACATAAATGAGGAAGACTATAATATTAATATAGGTTTAATTGAAGAAAAAATAACTGAAAGGACTAAAGCTATAATTCCTGTTCACTTGTTTGGTCAGCCTGCGGATATAAAAGGTGTTATGGATATAGCTGCTAGTAATAACTTATTTGTTATTGAAGATGCCTGCCAGGCACATGGTGCTGAATTTAAAAATAAAAAAGTAGGTACTTTTGGTGAGGTAGGTTGTTTCAGTTTTTATCCTGGTAAGAATTTGGGGGCTTATGGAGATGGTGGTGCTGCTGTCACCAATGATGAAGAGATATATAGAAAAATACTTGCAATGAGAAGCCATGGTGAAGTAGAAAAGAATCAGCATGAAGTTATAGGCAGCACCAATAGATTGGATAATCTTCAGGCAGGAATACTGAGAGTAAAGTTAAAGTATCTCAATGAATGGAATGACAAGAGAAGAGAGAATGCTTCAATTTATAGAAAATATTTAAGTGATATGGAATTAATTGTTCCGGAAGAATTAGAGGAAAGGAAACATGTTTATCATCTCTTTATTATAAGAGTAAAGAATAGGGATAAAGTCAGAGAGAGGCTATTCAATAGAGGGATAGCAACTGGTATCCACTACCTAATACCTATACACTTGCAGAATGCTTATAAATTTCTGGGGTATAAGGAGGGTGATTTTCAGGTTTCAGAAAAAGTGGCAAAGGAAATTTTATCTCTTCCTATGTTTCCGGAACTTACAGAGGATCAGATAAAATATGTATGTAATTCACTGAAAGAAGTTATAAGTTAATTAAAATATGATAGGCAGAAATAATACATATCTTAATTATAAAATTTATCTTTTTATACTGGATACCATACTTATTATTGGTTCTTTTTATTTGTCTCTTCTATTAAATAATTATAGTTGGAACAATAACTATGGTTACGTAATCGTATTTTATTTTGTAACTATAATATTTTATTTATATTTTGAAAATTATAAGTATAAAAGTCTCAGGTTGGTAAAGGAATTCCTTGTAGGAAATATTATTATAAATGTTATTATCTTTGGAATTATAGGTCTGGCTATTTTTATAACTCCTCTTGGTGGTAAAGTATTTTTCATGAACATATTTAAGTTCTACTTTTTAATTTTCTTAGCAGCTTCAGTTATTGTAAGGGTAATGATTTTTGAATTGATCTTTAAAAGTCTGAATAGGGTAAAAACGTTAAACAGAAATGCGGTCATACTGGGAACAAATGAGGAATCCAGGAAATTATATGGTAAAAAAGAGGACATAAGAAGAAGCAACGGACTTGATATTATAGGTTTTATAGGGTTTGCAGAACCTAAAGTAATTAAAAAAAGAAAATATAATGTTTTAGGTAATATTGATGATATCTTAAATCTTTCTGATAAATACAATTTTAAAGATATCTTTATAGCAGGCAGTGACTTTGGCATGGCGGAACTGATCAGATTAATTGAAAAATTGAGGGGTTATAATTTTTCGCTGCATGTAGGTGCTGATAATTTTAAAGAGATGCTTAATGTGAAGCTATTTGATGTTTACGGTACAGAGGATAAGTTCATAGATTTCAGCATAAACAGGGTTTATTATAAGAAATATTTGAAATCTGCACTCGATTATATTTTTGGAACTATATTCCTTATTATTATCTCTCCTCTATTTTTAGTTCTGCTTGTATTAATCAAATCAACTTCAGCAGGACCTGCATTATTTATTGGTGAAAGAATTGGGTTCAACCTGAAGAAGTTTAAAATATTTAAATTCAGGTCAATGAAGCACAATGTTATTGATAATATTGAATTTCATAAAGCAAGTGTTCATCTTTTTTATACAGGAAAAAGGAGTGGTAAGATAAAGAAATATAACAGCAGAGATAGGGTCACCGGTGTGGGCAGGTTTTTAAGAAAGCATAGCCTTGATGAATTACCCCAGTTTATTAATATTTTATCTGGAAATATGAGTATTATTGGACCCAGGCCCTGTATGGATTATGAAATTAAATATTTTAAAGGATGGAAGAAATACAGATTTAATGTACAGCCAGGTATAACTGGTCTGTGGCAAGCATATGGCCGTTCAAGAGTTAATTTTGAAGGGATGTCTGTATTTGATTATTATTATTATTCAAATTGTTCATTAAGCCTTGATATAAAAATTGCCTTTGATACTGTAAAGGTATTAGTTTTTGGAATTGGAGGTTACTGATGAAGAACTCTTCAGCAGGCATCGTTGGCCTTGGATATTGGGGTCCAAATGTCTTAAGAAATATCATTGATGTGGATAAGTTTAAGGATATTTATTGCTATGATATTGATCAATCTAAACTGGATAAAAATAAAAGAAGATTACCCTCTATAAAATTGGTTAAAAAGTATGATGATATATTAGATAATAATGATATAAACTGTGTTTTTATATGTACCCCTCCTGCAACACATTACAAGCTTGCTAAAGAGGCATTATTTCACAATAAAAATATTTTAATAGAGAAACCAATGACTGTTAATATTAAGGAAGCTGAGGAACTTATAGAAATTTCAAATAAAAAATCGTTAAAGCTGATGGTGGGTCATACCTTTGAATACAGCCCTGCCGTAGAGAAAATAAAGGAGATTATTGAGAAGGGCATACTGGGGGACATCTACTTTATTTTAATGACCAGGATTAATTTAGGTATTCACCGTAAGGATGTCAGTGTTATTTATGATCTGGCAACCCATGATTTGTCTATATTATTCAGATTAATTGAAGAAATGCCCGATAGCATATCCGCCATTTCAAATTCATTTGTAAAAGAGGGACTGAAAGATGTGGCATTCATAAATTTAAAATATAATACCGGGACTATTGTAAATATTAATGTAAGCTGGCTTTCTCCAAAAAAAATAAGAGAAACGATAATTGTGGGGAGCCGTAAGATGCTGGTATATGATGATACAAAAAGCGATGAGAAAATTAAGATATTTAATAAGGGTGTAGATGTGCTGAAGGATCCGGATAGTTTTGGTGAATACCAGTTGACTTACAGAACCGGCGACATTATGTCGCCGGTATTGGAAGCAACTGAACCTTTAAGAATAGAGATAAGCCATTTTATCAATTGTGTTAATAATGGCCTGGAGCCTAAAACTGATGGCTACTGTGGCTTAAAGGTGGTTAAAGCGCTTGAAGCGGCTGAGAGGTCTTCCGAAAAAGATGGTGAGGTAATCATTATTAATGAAAGGAAATAATTTAGATAAAATAATATTTTATAAAAATGTACATCTTGGTAAAAATTGCGCTATCAGCCCTTTTGTTATCCTGGGAAAACCGCCCTTAAATGCAATAGATGGGGAATTGAAGCTTGAAATTGGTGATAATGCAATAATAAGGTCGTTTACAACCATTTATGCAGGGAACAGGATTGGCAGTAATTTTACTACCGGCCAGAATGTTTCCATGAGAGAAAATAACATTATCGGAAATAATGTTATAATCGGCTCATCCTCAACGATAGAGTTTGATAATATTATTGGTGATGGAACACACATTCACTCCGGCTGTTTTCTGGAAATGACAAAGGTGGGAAAGAATGTCTTTGTGGGGCCAAATGTTGTCTTTACAGATGATCCCCATCCTATGAAATGCCCTCGCTATAAAGAATGCAAGGGTGGACCTATTCTTGAGGATATGGTAAAAGTTGGAGCAAATTGTACTATATTGCCCGGGGTAAGGATAGGCAAAAATTCCTTGATAGGAGCTGGCTCTGTAGTAACCAAAGATGTTCCTTCTAATTCGGTCTATGCCGGGAGTCCTGCCAGGTTTATTAAAAAAATTAAAGACCTGGAATGTGAAAAGGGATTTTTTAATAAACCATATCTCTGGGAACCTTATATTTAAAATATCCGGTTTGATATACAAATTTTAGCTGTTCGAAGCCCTTTTTGTAAAAACTATTTTATTGTGATTTTAAATTACATTTTATATAATTTAACGAATATTTGTGTGCAATTGATTTAATAGTAAATCCCTTGAGTATAAGTGAATAAAAAAATAACAGGAGTTAAAAATATGAAAAAGGAAAGCAGTAAAAGTGAGGCAACCGAAATCAAGTTAATTGACCTTATGAAAGTTTTTACTAGAAGAAAATGGTGGTTTATAGGAGCTTTTATTATTATCTTTATTGCAGGTATCCTGTTTACTTTTTTAAGAACTCCCCAGTTTAGTTTAACCAGTACTCTGATGGTATCCGAGATTACACCTGATTACTATGATAGTCTTATGCAGTTGTTTCCGGAAAAAACAATGGATCTTATTGGAGTAGACAACAGAATGGAATCTAAAAAATTTTTATCTGAAGATTTTCTTAAAGGAGCAGTCGGTGATCTTGATTTTGATATAGATGTCGATGAATTAAAAAATACTATATTTGTATATACAGAGCAGTCGGGAATTTTAAATCTAACTACAGTTTATAATGATGCACAAAAAACTTATGAAATAAACAAGGTGTTACTTGAAACTTATATAGATAAGAGAAGCTACGAAATCAATCAAGCTTATGAAGATCTTCTGGAAGAGATTAATCTTAAGATGGCTGATATTTCAGCTGAAATAGAAGACTTATCTAATGGATCCGGTAATGGAAATACTCTGAATGATAAGGAAATAGAATTAAAGTATGAAACTTATTATAGTTTGGAGAAAAATAGAAATATACTTATTGAAAATAAAGACTACTTTGTTGAAAGAATTAGTGTATCAAAAGAACCTGATATTTCAAATGTATATGGATATTTTAATTATAAAAGAGATATAGTACTCAGCTTTTTTCTGGCAATTGCTATAGGACTAATAACAGCATTTGCTGCAAATTATTTTCAATCTTTAAAGAAATATAACAATTAATAAATGAAAATATGGTCAAATACTTTAAAAAATAAGGGTTTCGGAAATATAGTTCTGTATTTTTTTATTGCTTTACCCGGGTTATTTTTATTAGTAAACGAATATCCTATATTTGCCATAACATCGAATTTGATTGTTCTTTTCCTGGGTATATTTTTTTTATTTTTCAGAGGTTCTTTAAATAGAGAGCATTATGGAGTATTGGGAATTTTATCGATACTCTATATTTATTTTATGTTAAGTTATTTTATATCCAATCAGACTCTTACTAATTTTTTTTCTTATGAATTTTTAAGATATGATGGGAGTTTTTTCTTCTGCTATATTCCGTTTTTTGCTCTTGCTGTGCCTTATTTTGATTACAAAAAAGTCTCTAACCTTTATTTTAAGTTTATATTTTTTACTTTTTCTCTATTTTCTTTAATTGCCATATACATATATATAAGCAAAGATTTTTTTATGTTTTTTAAACATCAGGGGACCGGTGATACTTTTACTGCCCTTAATTATGCCCATAACGCTTCTGGATCTGTATATGCTGTAGTAAGTATATTTCTGATAGTGTTTTTTCTGAGAGAACAAAAAAGGAAGTTAAAGATTTTATACGCCATAATGTTAGTTCTGTGTTTGGTAGGACTGCTTCTTACCAAAAGCAGGGGCAGTTATGTCGGATTTGTTGTTGGTGCCCTGGTGATTCTATGGTTCAATTTCAGGTCAATTAAAAAATTTATTATCTCAATTCTTACCATAATTATAATATCTATACCGTTAATATTTGTTTCAGATGCTTTTAAAAGGATTATGCAGATATTTAATTTCAAGGAAGCAAATATCTCATGGAGATTTGTGCTATGGGAGAGAGCTTTGTATATGTTCAGGCAGAGCCCCATCTTCGGAATAGGTTTTGGTAGATTCAATGATGTGGATTTTCTAGGTAATTTAAATGATTTTAGCTTTGAAAAACTTCATGTTTTTATTGGCTACCCAAAAATAGTTTCTTTTTTTATGGAAACCAAATATGACTTCAGTAATGCACATGCACATAATTCATATCTGCAGTATCTGGCTGAAACAGGAATAGTGGGACTGGGACTATTAATTTTCTTCTGGGTTTTTGTATTCAAGAAAATATTAAGAGCATATAATACTGTTGGTGATGAGTTTTCAAAAAAAATATTTTTATGTAGTCTGGGTAGTATAGTTGCACTGTTTGCTCTGGCTATTTCTGAAAATTATTTTTCAGCTACTACGGTTATGATGTGTATTTCAATGGTTACGTCATTATCGCTTGGTATTTACTGGCAGGAGAGAAATAAGATTTCTTTATAATTTAGAATTGTCGGTGGATAAATTTTTAGAAGAGGGAAAGTTATGGAAAAGATTTTTGTAATAGGTTTAGGATATATAGGTCTTCCTACTGCAAGCATGCTTGCAAATAATGGTTATGATGTTCTGGGAATTGACATCAATGATAAAGTTATTGAGAAATTAAAAAATGGAAGACCACATATTGAGGAACCTGACCTGAAAGATATTTTTATAAATACTTTAGCAGTGGTAAGCTAAGAATATCAAAAAAAATAGAAAAATTGGATTTCTTTATTATTTCTAGATTGTTTAAAAAGTATATAGTTTACCATGTAGTTATATTAATGTGTTAGTCTTAAAATTAACATTAAAATTATGACAAGCATTTTTAAGAAAATATTAAAACTACTGGATGAAAGGGAGCGCAAACGGCTTTATATACTTTTTGGGGCTATGACGGTTTCTGCCCTTATTGAAGTAGCAGGTATTGTTTCTATACTTCCTTTTCTTGCCTTAATTACAAATCCAACACTTATAAATGATAACCGCTATCTTAACTGGCTTTATACAACCTTAAACTTTCAAAGCTCTAACAGGTTTCTTATTTTTATTGGTGTAATGGTGTTGCTGATTTTAATTGTAAGCAACATATTAGTTATTCTAACAATGTGGGGGGTATCTCGTTTTACCAATATGCGTAACTTTACTATCTCCAGACGTCTTTTAAGTAGATACCTTCACCAACCTTATGTCTTTTTTTTAAACAAAAATACCATAGAGCTGGGGAAAAATATTCTTTCTGAAGTAACGATTGTTACATCAGGAGTATTGATACCATTAATGCAGATTATTTCAAGTGGAATTGTAGCTCTTTTTATTTTTACAATGCTGATAGTAGTTGAACCCCTTCTTGCGCTTTCCGTAATAGTTATTTTGGGTGTTGTGTATATATTCATTTATAGAATGGTTAAGAAGAAAATCTCTAATATTGGTAAGAGAAGATTTAGTGCGAACATAGAGCTTCACAAAGCTGTATATGAGGCTTTTGGTGGTATTAAACAGCTTAAGCTTCTGGGGTTTGAGGAAGTTTTTATAAATCGTTATTCCAAACCTTCTTCTGAGTATGCAAGAGATAATGCCACAAACCAGATTATCTCAGGCACACCCCGCTATATAATGGAGGTGGTTGCGATTGGAGGCATAATTTCTGTGGTTCTATATCTATTAGCATCCACTAAAGGATTTCAGGATATTCTACCCATAATTGGCCTTTTTGCTTTTGCTGCTTATCGAATTATGCCTGCCCTTCAAAATATTTATGCGTCAGTCACTACTATGCGTTTTTATGTTCATGGTCTTGACGTTTTATATAAGGACATGTACTCTTTTGAGGATAAATCTTATACTACAGCCTATTTTAAGAAGAAGTCTCCGCCGCTTAGCCTGCAAGAGGAACTAAGACTTGAAGGAATTACGTTTAGCTACCCGGGAACCAGTAAGCCGGTTATTGATAATTTAAATATAATAATTGATTCCAATACTTCTGTAGCTTTTGTGGGAAAGACAGGGGTGGGGAAAACTACCATTGCTGATATTATACTGGGACTTCTCAGGCCGTGTAGCGGCAGGATGTTAGTTGACGGAGTAGAAATTACTGATGATAATCTGTCCGGCTGGCAAAAAAACCTGGGGTATATACCTCAAGATATTTATCTTCTGGATGACACTGTGACGCGAAATATTGCTTTTGGTGTTCCTGATGAAAATATAGACATGAATATTATAAGAAGCGCAGCGCAAATTGCCAATATCCATAATTTTGTGACAGAAGATTTACCTGATGGATACCAGACGGTGGTAGGAGAGAGGGGGATACGTTTAAGCGGAGGTCAGAGACAAAGAATAGGTATCGCAAGAGCCCTTTATCATAATCCCGGGGTATTGGTTTTAGATGAGGCAACAAGTGCCCTTGATGGGGCAACAGAGAAGGAAGTATTTGAAGCAATAAATAATATTGCTAAGACTAAAACACTTATTATAATTGCACATAGACTTACTACTATAAGAGGTTGTGACGTTATTTATGTATTAAAATATGGTAAGATTGTTGGGCAGGGGAAATATGAGGAACTAATGAGATCAAATACGGAGTTCCGGAAAATAGCAAGAGCACATTTGCTGAAATAAATGATAAAATAAAAATTAGATAAATTTTATAATAATATTAAAACTATTTGACTAGAGTGAAAGGTAAAAGATGAACCTATCAGGGAAATCAATACTTGTAACCGGAGGTACTGGTTCTTTTGGTAAAAAATTTACAGAGATTGTGCTAAAAAAATATAACCCTAAAAAACTTATTATTTTCAGCAGGGATGAATATAAGCAGAGCGAGATGGCAAAGACATTTTCCGAAGATAAATATCCAAGTATCAGATATTTTTTAGGTGATGTAAGGGATAAATACAGACTAATTCGTGCTTTTGAAGAGGTTGATTATGTAATACATACTGCAGCATTAAAACAGGTGCCTGCTTTAGAGTATAACCCCATGGAGGCCGTAAAAACCAATATATTTGGCGCAGATAATATAATTCATGCAGCAATAGATGCGGGAGTTAAAAAAGTAATTGCCCTTTCTACTGATAAAGCAGTAAACCCTGTAAATCTCTATGGTGCAACCAAGCTTGTTGCCGAAAAAGTATTTATTGCGGCAAATGCCTACGCAGGAGGGAAAATTAAGTTTTCTGTGGTAAGATATGGCAATGTGGTTGGCTCCAGAGGGAGCGTTGTACCATTATTTTTAAACCTTAAGAAAAAAGGTATAAAAGAGTATCCCATAACTGATGTTAAGATGACCCGGTTCTGGATAACTCTTGAACAAGGTGTGGAGCTCGTATTAAAAGCATTAGAGGAATCGGCGGGAGGGGAAATTTTTGTTCCCAAAATACCTTCAATGAGAATTGTTGATCTTGTAAAAGCATTAGAGCCGGATTGTAAAATAAAATTAATTGGTATAAGACCTGGAGAAAAGATTAATGAAGTAATGATTTCTGAGGACGAAGCAAGAAATACAAAAATTTATAATGGCATTTACGTTATTTTACCTCAGTTTTTCGAAAGTAGAGATGTCCATAATAAATATAAGAAATATTCTTATGTCTCCAAGGGGTTTTTATACCGTAGCGATAAAAACGATATATGGTTAACAGTAGATGAATTAAAAGATATGATTAAAAGTATAGAATAAGGTAACAATTTTATTAAATTAACATATGAGAAATCTCCCTTATGGTAGACAATGGATCGATGCAAATGATATCAGAGAAGTCATTAAAGTATTAAAATCTGATTGGATTACCCAGGGCCCGAAAATAAAAGAATTTGAAAATGCTCTCTGTAAATACACGGGCGCAAAATATGCAGTAGTAGTATCAAGTGGGACAGCTGCTCTACACATTTCCTGTCTTGCTGCAAATATAAAAAGAGGCGACGAGGTCATAACATCTCCTATAACTTTTGTAGCTTCAGCAAACTCTATATTATATTGTGGCGGAAAGTCTGTTTTTGCAGATATACAGAAGGATACAGTAAATATTGATCCTGAAGAGATAAAGAAAAAAATTAACCCAAATACCAAAGCCATAATCCCTGTTCATTTTGCAGGTCATCCTTGCGATTTGGAAGAAATAAAAGAAATTGCAGAAAAACATAATTTATTAATTATCGAAGATGCAGCTCAAGCCTTAGGAGCAGAGTATAAAAATTCAAAAATTGGTTCCTGCAAATATTCAGATATGACTATTTTTAGTTTTCATCCTGTTAAGCATATAACTACAGGAGAAGGTGGAGCAGTCCTTACCAACCAAAAGGACTTATACCAAAGATTACTATTATTTAGAAATCATGGTATTACCAAGGATAAGAAAAAAATGACTAAGTTTGATGGTCCCTGGTACTACGAAATGCAAGAACTTGGTTTTAACTATAGATTAACAGACATCCAGTGTGCTTTGGGAATAAGTCAGTTAAAAAAACTCGAAAAATATATAGAAAGAAGAAGAGAATTAGTAAATATTTATAATAAAAAATTAGTTGAAATAGATAAAATTATCTTGCCTGTTGAAAAACCTTATGTTAAATCATCCTGGCATATTTATTATATAAGACTTAAAGATTCTAAAAGAAGAAAAAATATTTTTGAAGAATTACAAAAATCTAATATAGGTGTACAGGTACATTATATACCTGTTTATTTACAGCCCTATTACCAGAAGAATTTTGGTTACAAGATAGGTGATTGCCCAAAAGCGGAAGAATATTACAAGTCAACAATTACTTTGCCACTTTATCCTAAAATGATGAATAGTGAAATTCAGTATATAATTAATATTCTTGAAGGCCACAATAATAGGAGGTTATAAAAGATGTCTACTCGACCAAAAATTACTATGCAAATGAAAGAATGGATGGAAGGTTTTGGTAAAAAATATACAGATAGGAATGCTCTTACTTTAGATGAGATGAATGAAATGTATAGGAAAAAGTTTGGGATATCTAAAGAAGATTTAAATAATTTGTTTATTGCTGAAATGAATCGAAATATTAAAATATTAGAAGTAGGGTCAAACATTGGTAACCAATTATTGTTACTTCAAAAAATGGGTTTTAAAAATTTATATGGTATTGAACCACAAGAGTATGCAGTAGAATTATCTAAAAAAATAACTAAAAATATTAATATTATTAAGGGAGATGTCTTTAATATTCCCTTTAAGGATAATTTTTTTGACTTGGTTTTTACATCAGGGGTTTTGATCCATATTAATTCACATGATATTAAAATAGCATTAAGAGAAATTTATAGATGTAGTAAGAAATATATATGGGGATTTGAATATTACGCTGATAAATATACTGAGATACTTTATAGAGGACAAAAGAATTTACTTTGGAAAGCTAATTTTCTTAAAATTTATCAAGATATTTTCACTGACCTAAAAGTTGTAAAGATGAAATTTCTTAAATATTTAGATAATGATAATATAGATTTAATGTTTCTATTTAAAAAAAGTGGGTAAAAAAAATAATATTATCGCTATTATCCAGGCAAGGATGGGTGCAGAGCGACTTCCTGGTAAAGTATTAATGGATATAGTAGGAAGACCAATGCTCTGGCATATTATAAATCGTGTCAGGCACTCTAAATATATAAATAAAATAATAATTGCTACTACCACAAATAAAGATGATGACCAAATAGAGAATTTCTGCAAAACATATAATATAGATTTTTACCGTGGGAACGAAGACGATGTTTTGGATAGATATTATCAAGCTGCCGAACTCTGGAATACAGATATTATAGTAAGAATTACTTCAGATTGTCCGTTGATTGATTCAGATGTTATCAATAAAGTAATTTATTCCTATCTAAAGAATAAAAATAATTTTAAAGGTGCAAGCAATGTTATAAGACGCACATATCCTCGTGGCCTGGATACTGAGGTAATTTCCTTTAGCACTCTGGAAAGGGTATGGAATGATGCAAAGAAAGATTATCAGAGAGAGCATGTTACGATTTATATTTATGAGCATCTAGATCAATTTAAGATGTGTAGTGTAGAGAATAAAGAAAACTTGTCTTCTTTCCGTTGGACTGTTGATGAAGAGAAAGATTTAGAGTTTGTGAGGACAATATACAAGAAGTTATACCAGGAAAGAAAGATATTTTTAATGAGGGATGTATTAAGATTATTGGAGAGAGAACCATATCTTAAGGAGATAAATAAAAATATAAAACAAAAAAATATCAAATGAAAATTTTAGTCTTAACGGAAGGCGGGGAAAAAATAGGATTTGGTCATACAACGAGATGTATTGCTATTTGTGAAGCTTTTGAGGAAAAAAGTATTAGTCCTGAATTAATAATAAATGGAGATAGAAGCATTTTAGATTTATTAAGACATAAAAAATTTGATAGATTTAATTGGATAAAGAATAAAGGAAGGTTATCCAAAATACTTACCAATTCGGATTTTATTATCATCGATTCATATTTGGCTGAGAAATCTCTATATGACAAAATTTCTGAGATAACTAATGGCAGAGTACTTATGATAGATGATTATAATCGTATAGACTACCCAAAAGGTATTATAACCAATCCTTCAATTTATGGGGAAAAATTAAATTATATAAAAAGCAATGATAAAGTTTATTTATTAGGTAAAAAATATATAATTTTGAGAAAAGAATTCTGGAATGTACCTGAAAAGAAAATTAATAAGAAAGTAAGAAATATTTTAATTGCTTTTGGTGGAATGAATCTTTATATTTTAGCAAAAAAAATAGTTACTTTTCTTAGAGATGAATTTGATTTTAATTATTACGTAGTTGAAATAAGGAAGAATAAATTTACAGCAAAAGAAATGCTTAATTTAATGTTAAAGTCTGATGTCTGTATATCAGGAGGAGGCCAGACAACTTATGAGTTAGCAAGAGTAGGGGTACCAACAATAGGAGTTTGCTTTGCAGAAAACCAATTAGGAAATCTTAATGGTTTAGAAAAAGTTGGATTTTTAAAATTTGCGGGTTGGTTTAATGATGGTGCATTATTACAAAAAATAGAAGATAACATTAATGAATTAAATTATGAAACAAGGTTAAAAATGTCAAAAATAGGCAAGAAGTATGTTGATGGTCAAGGTGTTATGAGAATTTTGAGTAAAGTAATATGAGGATAAAGAATAAAAAAATATATATAATTGCTACTATAAATGATTGGAATAAAAAAGAAGCTAAAGCTTTTATCAACAATAATCCGGACATAGACTTGATTTTAATAAAAGAAAAAAAAGAACTGGATTATCAAAAGATTTCAAAATTTAATCCTAGATATATTTTTTTCCCACACTGGTCATGGGTTATACAAGAAAAAATCTTTAAAAATTTTGAATGCATAGTTTTCCATATGACTGATTTACCTCTTGGAAGAGGTGGCAGCCCTCTTCAAAATTTAATCCTAAAAGGAATTAATAAAACAAAGATTTCTGCTTTAAAAGTTATAAAAAAGTTAGATGCTGGACCTATATATATGAAAAGGAATTTATCTTTAGAAGGTTCAGCCGAGGAAATATATAAAAGGGCTTCAAGAATAATTTTTAATGATATGATACCTAGCATAATTAAAAATGAGCCTAAACCTGTTCAGCAGGTCGGAAAGGTAACTATTTTCGAAAGAAGAAAACCTGAGCAAAGCAAAATACCTGAAGATATTAGTTTTGAAAAAATATATGATTTCATTAGGATGCTGGATGCAGAAGGTTATCCTCGTGCATATATAGAATATGAAAATATCAGGTTTGAGTTTTTAGATGCAATAGATAGAAAAGGTTTTGTTGAAGTAAGAATATTCATAAATAAAAGAGAAAGAGAGAAATGAATAGTAAAATTTTAATAATTGCTGCTCATCCGGATGATGAGATACTGGGTTGCGCTGGTACACTAGCAAGATTAATTAAAGAAGGTTGTGAAGCACTTACTTTAATATTAGGGGAAGGTATTGCTTCAAGATATAACAAAACAAATATTAAGGAAATAGGTGAAGAAATAGAAAAATTAAAATGCCAGGCCAAGAGGGCTAATGAAATAATTGGTGTAAAAAATGTTTCTCTTTGTAACTTTCCTGATAATAGTTTTGATACAAAATCTTTTTTAGATATTGTTAAGGTTGTTGAAGGTGTCAAGATGGAATATAAACCAGATATTGTATTTACTCATTATGAGAATGATTTAAATATTGATCATGAAATTACTTTTAGGGCTGCGATAACAGCTACCAGACCTACTAGAGGAGAAACTGTTAAAGAAATTTATTCTTTTGAAGTTATTTCATCCACTGAATGGAGATATCCTAACAGTTTTTGTCCAGATGTATTTTTTGATATTTCAGAAACACTTGATCTAAAACTAAAAGCAATGAGCGAATATGAAACCGAGTTAAGAAATTTTCCACATCCAAGATCATTGGAGAATATAAAATTAAATGCTAAGCACTGGGGAGTCAGAGTTGGTTTAAAGTATGCCGAAGCATTTAAAACCATAAGGGCAATTAAATGATTGATTTTAAAAAAAACTTTAAGCTTAAAGATATAATGCTTTTAAGTTTTGTAAACCTAAATGATGAAGAAAGATCAATGGTAAGAAAATGGAGAAATCATGATTCTGTAAAAAAATGGACATATAATGATCATATTATTACTTCAGAAGAACATATTAATTATATATTAAAACTGGAAAAAGATAATAAAAATTTTTACTGGTTGGTCGCTAAAGGAAAAGATGAATATATGGGTGTTATTTATTTAAACAGTGTTGATTTTAAAAATAAAAATGCTTATTTAGGAATTTATTCAAATCCGGAACTAAAGGGTTTAGGAAATTTGCTTATGGGTTGCTTATTAGAAGTTAGCTTTAAAATTGCAGGATTACATACTTTAAAGTTAGAAGTCATGGAAGATAACCTGAAAGCACTAAAGCTGTATAAAAGATTTGGTTTTAAAAAAGAAGGGAAATTAATAGATTTTTTATTTATAAATAATCAATATAAAAATGTAATTATTATGGGACTTATAAATGAAAATTGAAATTCAAAACAGAATTATTGATAAAAATAACCCTGTTTTTATAGTTGCTGAATTATCTGCTAACCATAACCAAAGCTTTGAGCTTGCTATAGATACTATTAAAGCTATAAAGGAAGCTGGAGCTGATGCAGTGAAACTACAAACATATACTGCTGACACTATGACAATAGATTCTCATAATAAATATTTTAAAATAAATCATGGGACTATATGGGATGGGAAGACATTTTTTGAGTTGTATAAAGAAGCATATACTCCTTGGGAATGGCAACCTCAATTGAAAAGAATTGCAGAGGATTTAGGTCTTATTTGTTTTTCAACGCCATTTGATAAAACTGCTGTTGATTTTCTTGAAAAAATGGATGTACCTTGTTATAAAATTGCTTCATTTGAAATAACTGATATTCCATTAATCGAATATGTTTCTTCAAAAGGCAAACCGGTAATTATTTCAACCGGAATTGCAACCTTAAGTGATATTAAGGAAGCGATAGATGTCTGTAAAAGGATGGGTAATGATAAAATTATATTGTTAAAGTGTACTTCCGCATATCCTGCACCCTATGAAGAAATAAATTTAAAGACTATTCCGGATATGGCTAAAAGATTTAAATGTCTGGTAGGATTATCTGATCATACTTTAGGTATATCAGCCCCTATTGCAGCAATAGCATTAGGAGCAAAAATTATTGAAAAACATTTTATTCTAGATAGAAACCTTGGAGGTCCAGATGCAGCATTTTCGTTAGAACCTGAAGAATTCAGACAAATGGTAAAATCAGTAAGAGAAGTGGGAAAAGCGCTTGGGGAAGTTTCTTATAAACTAACTGAAAAAATGAGAAAAAGTAAAGAATTTTCGAGATCTTTATTTGTAGTAAAAGATATAAAAAAGGGCGAAAATTTTACTGAAGATAATATTAAATCAATAAGACCAGGATATGGTTTGCACCCAAGATATTTAAATAACATTCTTGGGAAAAAAGCAAAAATTAACATAAAAAAAGGAACACCTTTAAGTATTAAATTGATAGAGTGAACAGTTGTTATTCTATTATTGGAGATATAGTTATATAAAGTATTAATTATCGGGAACTTTATGAGAATTAAAAAAATCATATATTTTATAGAATCACCTTTTTGCCAGAGGGATTATAAGAGATTTGGAATAGATATTATGAAAGATAATGGATTTTATGTTGAGATCTGGGATTTAACCCCAATTATAAGTCCAGAAACACATAATACAGTAAAAGTTCCAGACCCAATTGATTATCAAAAGAGTAATTGCAGATTATTTATGAATAAAACAGAAGTAGTACGAGAGATAAAAAATTTAAAACAAGATACAATGATTATTCTTTTAATGTTTTTTGATTATGAACATTATTTTTTATATAGAGAATTTTTAAAACAACATATTTCATATGCTTTTACTATTACAAATATAATACCTGTCCATAAAAATAATAGTGCAGGGAATTATTTTTTTAATAAATACCGACTAACTAATTTTGCAAGAAAAATTAAAAAATTGGATTTAGAAAAAATTAAAAGATATTTATTTGATAGAGTTCCAGGTTCCCTGTTGATGATTCAATTTCCAAAATTCATTTTTACTGGAGGTTATAAATCACTGATCAATTACAAATTTCCAATTGGAAAAAAAACTAAGATTATCTGTGGCCATACACTGGATTATGATTTATATTTAAAGGATTTACGAAAACCATCCAATATTAAATTGATAGATGGGAGTTATATAGTATTTTGCGATCAATTTCAACCATTTCACCCAGATTATATTCGTGTAAAAATAAAATATCCCATCACCCCAAAAATATATTATGAAACATTGTGTAAGTTCTTTGATAAAATAGAGAAAGAAACCGGATTTAAGGTTGTTATTGCTGCTCATCCAAGATCTAAATATGAAGAACATCCGGATTATTTTGATGGTAGGAAAGTAATTCGTGGAAAGACTTTAGAGTTAATTAGAGATTCAGAATTAGTCTTGGTATATGCCAGTACTGTATTGAACTTTGCAGTGCTTTATCATAAGCCAGTTTTATTTTTTACAATGGTTAAGATGCAGCAATCTAAGATTTTTTGTAATTATGCCCGATTGTTCTCTTCAGAGTTGAATAAAGGATTTATAACCATTGATGGTGATTATAAAATTAATTGGGATGAAGAGTTAAAGATAGATGAAGAAGCTTATGCCAATTATAAAGAAAAATATATAAAAAGAAGAAATAGTAAAGAAGAATTTTTTTGGCAGATTGTGGCTGATGAAATAAAGAAACTGTAAATAACGTTAGAGCGCATACACAATCATCTGAAATAAGAAGAAATCACTCATGAAAAATAAAATCGTAAGGAAAGTGGTAAGAAATCTAAACAGGGATGGTCTGATAAAAGCTGTGCATTTGTTTGCAAGAAAGAATTTTAAGTTTTATGAAAAGCATTTCTAATTACATATAATTCCTGCCCACTTTTATTCTCCTATTCCTGTAACCTATGAACTCGACTCAAGTATATTTGAAAAATATTACGACTGTACAGGAATTGATTGGAACTTGACTGAGCAATTGGAATACTTGCAGAAAATATTCCCCAAATACTATGAAGAATATGCTCCTTCCCCTAATAAAGGATTATCTCTTGTTGATGCCTTTGTTCTTTATACCATGATTAGGGGAAAAAACCTAAGGTAATGATAGAGATTGGTGCTGGGGATACCACAAAAATAAGTTTACAAGCTCTTCGGATGAATAAAAATGAAGGGAATTCTTATAAATTCTATTCTGTAGAACCTTATCCCAAGGGGGAGTTAAGAGAAATCCAAGACGAGGATTTTGAATTGATTGACCGCAAACTACAGGAGGTAGCGATTGATTTGCTTTCTACTGCTGATTTATTATTTATTGATTCCAGCCACGTGAACAAAATTAATAGTGATGTAAACTATGAAATTTTAAAGATAATCCCAAAGTTGAAAGTAGGTTCATTAGTTCATTGGCATGATATTGTTATTCCAACAGATTACTGGAAAGAATGGATTGATGATGGAAACATGTTTTGGAATGAATCTTATATAGTTCATTCTTTCATGTTGTTCAATGAATCTTTCAAAACGATCTGGGCAGCTAGGTATATGCAATTAAACTATTTCAATGAAATGCAACAAATATTTCCATATCTTCAGAGCAATCATCATCTGATGTCTTTTTGGATTGAAAGAATTAAATAGGTTTAAATTTTTTGTGAAAAGGCACTCTGACAATTGCATGAAGACCGAGCACTTACCCGACGTTTTTCAATCAAAATTTTGTAGTAGTTCGAGCGTTCATCTCTTTAACAAAATGTCTCGTTGTGAGTTTTTGGGCAAACTCATAAAGCAGAAATTTTATTAGACCTAAAAATCTGTATAATCATAATCTATATAATCATCACATCGCCAGTCATTAAATGCATCAGCAACTGAAAGTACCTTGGGCGGAGATTTATCTCTTCCAAACTCATATATCCTTAGGTAATCAAGAATCTTTTTTATAATATTATAATCCTCTATAACGAAATAAATAAAATTATTGGTAAGAAATTAATGAAAAATGCATCTAAAGATGATATTATAAAATGGTAGGATTTTTATTATGATTAGAGGAGAGTTAGTCGGTTTGTGTGCTGTTGAGAATGAAGATTTAGTTTTAAAAAAAGGAAATTGAAACAAAAATTTGAAAATATAATGATGACAACAGCAGACTGGAAATATTTTGTTTTTGCCGACTCACTTTTGCCCTTCGGGACAATTGGGGAAGCTCTTTCACATTGCACACATTTGCAAATCGCATGTGCCTACTCTCAAAATAAAATTTGCAAAAAGTGCAATTTACCAAATATAGATAAATAATTACTTAAATTATAATTGTTCAATGAATCTATTTTCAATATTTAAAAATTCATCAACAACTTATCCAAGCAATATAGCTTTAGTTGTAAAAAACGTATCATATACCTATAGAGACTTAGACAAAATCATAGGAAAAATATCATCTATATTACTACAATATGACACTAAGCAGGTTGGAGTTATGGCATACAGAAGTCTTACTGCTTATTCGGGAATATTAGCTATCCTGCAATTGGGTAAAACATATGTTCCACTTAATCCTAAATTTCCTGTTTCAAGAAACGAGAAAATGGTTAATTTATCCCATTCGAAAGTATTGATAGTTGACAATGGTTGTATTGAGATTCTTTGTAGTTTAAACAAACATTTTACAGACAAACTAACACTTATTTTCCCAGAAACACAGTCTTCTGATATTCCATCAGACTTAAAAGGGACACATGATATATATGCTAAGGACGATTTAAAGAATTATTCAGATATTACAAATAAGGTAGACGAAAATGATTTTGCTTACATTATGTTTACTTCAGGTAGTACGGGAATACCCAAAGGTGTACCTGTAAGTCATGCAAATGTTTTTGCTTATGTTGACTATCTCCATGAAAGATATAAGATACTACCAACAGACCGTTTTTCACAGACTTTTGATATAACTTTTGATTTGAGCGTGCACGATATGTTCTTAGCTTGGAGAGGAGGAGCTACTCTATATTGCATTCCTGATAATGTACTTATGGCTCCCGCTAAGTTTATCAAAGAAAATAAACTAACAATGTGGTTTTCAGTACCCTCTTTAGCCCAATTTATGAATAGGTTTAAAATGCTTAAACCTGAATCTTTTCCCGATTTAAGGTATAGCCTTTTTTGTGGCGAACCTTTGCCAAAATCAATTGCTATTAGCTGGCAAAAAGCAGCAAACAACTCTATTGTTGAAAATATTTATGGTCCTACTGAAACCACTATTGGAATTACTCATTATAGAGTTCCAAAAAATGAACAAGAAATAAAAGAAAAAAATGGAGTGGTTGCAATTGGAGAAATTTTTCAGAATCAACAATATTGTTTAATCGATAATGATAATAATATAGTTGAAGAAGAAGGAGAATTATGTTTATCTGGGTCTCAAGTAACAACTGGCTATTGGGAAAACGAACAAAAAACAGCTGAACAATTTATTAGATTTAACGATTCTGATAAATTATGGTATAAAACTGGTGATATTGTAAATGTTAAAGATAATGTTATTTATTACTTGTCAAGAAAAGATTTTCAAGTGAAAGTTAGAGGATACAGAATTGAATTGGATGAAATTAACTTGGCTATATCAACTTATACTGGGGAAAGTTTAGTGTTTACAATACCCTATCCTGTTAACGAGGGTATTGCAGATAGTTTATATTCATTTATCTCAGATCAATGCAATAAAGATAAAGTTGATATCATTCAATACTTATCTTCTGTTATACCTGAATATATGATACCAATAGATATTATATTCGTTAAAGATTTCCCATTAAATGTTAATGGAAAAATAGATAGAGCAGAATTAATAAAATTAATTAAGAATTACTAACTATGAAGCAAAATACTGCAAGTAAATTACTTGATATCCTAAATTCTCGTTTAGAATTATTAGGTCTTGTAAAAGAAGACATTGATATAAATATAAGCCTTTTGGAACAAGGTGTGCTTGATTCCCTGTCGTTTCTTGAATATGTGACTGAGATTGAAAAAAAATTTAATATTGAATTTGATTTCAGCGAATTAGATCCTTCGGAATTTAATTCTATTACTAAACTCAGTAATTTAATAAATAATGGAAATTAAGATAAAAGCTTTATCTACTGACGATAGCACTGATACCTTTAATGCGGTAAGTGAATTATTTTATGATATGTACGAATTTATGTCCAAAAAGGGGCTGAATTTAAAATTATCAGAAAATGGAAAATACCTCTGGATTAAATCAATAAGAGGTTTGCTTGGCAAACTCAACATGGTTTATATGGCTATTATCAATGATGAAATCATTGGTTTCTGTGCTGGCAATATAAGGTTGTCACCAGCTTTTTTAGGAAATAAAAAAATAGGATATATATCACACGTCTATGTCAAACAAAAATATAGAAAAAACAAAGTTGGTGTGATATTAGTAAATCATATAGAGCAATGGTTTAAAGAAAAAAAAGTTGATTTTATAGAACTTGAAGTGCTGAATCAAAATGCCTCTGCAATTAAGTTTTGGAGTAGTTTAAATTATAGCATTGATTATATAAAAATGATAAAGAATGATAAAATTTCATAGCGACAGCTTTTATGAAGGTTTTAAAAATATTGGACTTAAAAAAGCAGATATTGTTTTAATTCACAGCTCACTTTTAACGTTTGGAATTCCTGAAGACATTCCAATAACTGGCTTATCTGAGAAAATATACCAGTCCTTGATTTCTATAATAGGTAACGAGGGTACTATTGCAGTTCCTACATTCAACTTTGATTTTTGCAAAGGAATAGCTTTTAATAAACAAGAAACACCATCTAAATTAATGGGGGTTTTCTCAGAATATATTAGATCTTTACCAGACAGCAGGAGAAGTTATCATCCCATGCAATCATTGGCTGTAATTGGAAAATTAAGAGACGAGATCATTGAAAATGATACAATATCATCATTCTCCGAAAATGGTCCCTTTGGTAGGCTAGTGAAATACAATGCTAAATTATTATTACTCGGAGCTGATTTTAATAGTGTTTCAATGATTCATTGGGTAGAAGAAAAATATAGTGTGCCTTACCGCTATTGGAAATCCTTTGTAGGTAGCTATATTGATGGAGGAGTAGAGCAAAAGAAAGAATACAAAATGTTTGTTAGGTCATTAGATTTAAATCCTATTTTAAAAATGTATGTCATTGAAGATAAGTTGAAAACACTCGGAAAAATAAATGAACAAAATTTGGGTGGAGGAAAAATCAAATGCTTTTATGTTAAAGACTTTATTTCAATTGCAGAAAATTCTATAAAAAACAATCCTTACTTTTTTGTATCAAACCATGAAAAATATTTAAAAAATGAAAAATAAAATAGAACAATACTTTGACCGACTTTGGCCTATAAACAGAAGCCTTAGCGGAGATGGTAACAGAGAAACTCTTAAAATATTATCTGAATTAATAGATTTGCAAATAACTGAAGTTCCTTCTGGTACAAAATGTTTTGACTGGACTGTACCTCCAGAATGGAATGTAAAAGAGGCGTGGATAAAAGATAGTAAAGGGAATAAAATTGTTGATTTTTCTAAAAATAATCTTCATCTTCTTGGGTATTCTATACCAGTAAATAAGAAAATGTCTCTTTCTGAATTAAAGGCAAACATTTATACCTTACCAGACCAACCAGACTTAATACCATATCTTACATCCTATTATGAAGAAAGATGGGGATTTTGCATGTCTCACAATCAATTTTCTGCACTTCAAGAGGAAGAATATGAAGTATTTATTAATTCTTCTTTAGATTACAATGGTTCAATGACAGTTGGTGATGTTGTTCTAAAAGGGAGTTCTGATAGAGAAATTCTATTTTCAACTTACATTTGTCATCCTTCAATGGCAAGTAATGAATTGTCTGGGCCTTTAGTGTCGGCATTTATTTATAGAGAATTGAAAAAAATGGCAAACAGATTTTATACTTATAGGTTTGTGTTTATTCCCGAAACAATAGGTAGTATTTATTATTTATCAAGACACGGAGAACATTTGAAGCAAAAATTAGATGCAGGCTTTGTTATTACTTGTATTGGTGATTCTGGGATTTATACATATAAAAGGAGTAGACAAGGCAATTCTTTAGCAGATAGATGTGCTGAAATTGTACTTAAACAGACAGAAGAAAGATTTATTGTTGAGAACTTTTTCCCTAGTGGCTCTGATGAACGCCAGTATTGTTCTCCTGGATTTAACTTGCCAGTAGGTTCTTTAATGCGTACGCGATATAGTAAATATACTGAATACCATACATCTGGTGATAATAAAGATTATATTTCATTTGAATCAATGGAAAAATCAATCTTAAAATATCTTGAAATAATTAATTTATTGGAGAATAATTTTTATTATAAAAATACAATACCATATTGTGAGCCTCAATTGGGAAAAAGAGGGCTTTATCCAACACTCGGTTCTCAAAAAGACACTATAGCCACTGTTAATGCAATGATGTGGATATTGAATTTAGCCGACGGGACAAATGATGTGATTGATATTATTGAAAAGAGTAATATAAATTATAAAGATATATTGTTTTCTATTAATGAACTTCAAAAAAAAGGGATTTTGGTGAAATCCAATAAATCCAATTAAGAAATAATATTAATATTTATATTAATAATTTTATTATAATAGTAATGGTGAAGAAGAATGAAAAATAAAGGTTTAAAATTAAAATTAAAAAACAGAAAACTATCAATCGGATCATGGATTACAATAGGAAATTCAATTGTTGCAGAACTAATGGCTCAAGCTGGTTTCGAATGGTTGACGATAGATATGGAGCATTCTGTAATTGATATGTCACATGCTCAAGAGCTAATTAGAATAATAGAACTAAGTGATGTAGTACCATTAGTTAGAATAAGCAATAATAATCCTGATGTGATAAAACATGTAATGGATGCAGGTGCTCATGGTGTAATAGTTCCAATGGTAAATTCTAAAACAGAAGCAGAGCAAGCAGTTAAAGCTGTAAAATACCCTATTTCCGGAATCCGTAGCGTAGGACTTGCAAGAGCGCAGAAATACGGATTTGATTTTAACGGCTATAAAGAATGGCTTGAAAAAGAAAGTATTATTATTGTCCAGATCGAGCATGTTAAAGCAATTAACAATCTAGAAGCTATTTTATGCACACCGGGGGTCGATGGTTCCATAATAGGCCCGTATGACCTTTCAGGCTCATTAGGTTGCCCGGGTGAATTTAATAGACCTGAGGTTAAAGCAGAATTGCAAAAATATGAAAAAGTATGCAATCATCTTAATAAGCCAATGGGCTTTCATATTGTTCAGCCGGATTCGGGAATGGTTAATGATTATAAGCTAAAGGGTTATACTTTTTTGGCAGTTGGATTAGATACTTTATATTTAGGAACAAAATGCAGAGAAGTATTAAATGAAATTTAGGAATGGTTAAGTTTTTATGAAAATATATAGTTTAATGCGTCCGGAAAAAATATATAAAGATATTATAAGACAAAGGGAAATTGACGGGACAACTTTTTATAATAAGTACAATAATGATTTTGTAAATGTTAATTGTCCGGCTTGTGGAAATGAAGGAAAATTATTATTTGAAAAATATGGCTTTAAACATAGAGTATGCGAAAATTGTAAAACAATATTTTGCAGCCCACGCCCTTCAGAGAAATTATTAAATATTTATTATAATCAATTCGAGTCTCCTAAAATGTGGACCAGGCTTTTACTGGAGACAGATACAGAAAGAAAAATATTCCAACATGAATCCCGTGTTAATAAAATTATTTCAATAATGAGCCAAAAGAGGGGAAGTAATGGAGGCATTGTTATTGATATAGGGGCTGGTTCGGGGGCATTTTCCAGTTGCTTAAAAAAATCGGAATTCTTTACCAAAGTTATTGCCTTAGATTTGTCAGAAGATTGTATTAACGTATGTAGAAAAAGCGGACTGGATACAATTTGCGGAACAATCTGGGATTTAAAAGATAATTCAGCTGATTTAATATGTACCAACGATTTAATCGAGCATTTATTTGATCCATTAAATTTTTTGAAAAAATGTTATAAGGTGCTTAGTGAAGAAGGTAATATTTCAATTGCCACACCGAATGGAGAAGGCTTTGATTTTAAAATATTGGAAGATAATACTGAAAACATTGCTCCACCCGAGCACCTTAATTATTTTAATTGTTTTTCTATAAATTTGCTTTTAACTAGAGCGGGTTTTCAAACTATTTGCTTGGAGACACCAGGTAAACTTGATGTAGAAATTGTTTTGAATAAAAGAAATAAAGGATACTTAATTAATGAAAATAATAAATATATCGACTTTTTATTAAAGCAAAGTGAAGAAACTTTAGATAATTTTCAAAAGTTTTTATCGGAAAATAAATTATCAAGTCATATGCTTATAATAGGTAAAAAATAATATTTAAGGAGTAATAATGTATATTATTGGGATAATTCCTGCACGAATGGCTTCATCAAGATTTCCTGGTAAACCAATGGCAGATATTAATGGGATTCCAATGATTGGACATGTTTACTTAAGAAGTAAAATGAATAAAACATTAAATGAAGTATATGTGGCTACCTGTGATAATCAAATTAAAGATTATATTAAATTGATTGGCGGTAAAGCAATCATGACGGCCAGCACACATGAAAGGGCATCAGACCGGACAGCTGAAGCAATGCTTACGATTGAAAAAAAGAAAGGTAAAAAAATAGATATTGTCGTAATGATCCAGGGTGATGAACCTATGATATATCCTGAAATGATAGATGAAGCTGTTGCTCCAATGCTGGATCAAGAGGATATCTTAGTAACAAATTTAATGGCTGACTTAAAGACAAAAGAAGAATATGAAGATATTAATGAAGTAAAAGTAGTTATTGATAAAAATAATTTTGCGCTATATTTTTCCAGAGAGCCAATTCCTTCAAGTAAAAAGGGTGCAATTAATATTAAAATGTTAAAACAGGTATGCATCATTCCATTTAAAAGGGATTTTCTTATAAAGTTTAATTCGTGGGAACAAACACCGCTTGAGATTATAGAATCTGTGGATATGCTGCGTGTTTTGGAATATGGCAATAGGGTAAAAATGGTTTTCACAAAACATGATACATATAGTGTTGATACAAAAGAGGACTTGGAAAAGGTTGCAAAAAAAATGAATGATGATGAATTATTTAAAGAGTACATAGAAGAAATAAAGGCAAAAAACTTTAGTAGAAAGAATTAACATTATGAAAATATTGATAGCTGTTTACCCTTTTTTGTTGGATATTCTGGAAATTAAAAATTTCGATTTTGTTAATAATCCCTGGGGGCGAAGGCCCTCTGCGGATGAACTGGAAAAAGAATTGACAACAGGTAAATATGACGGATTAATAGTTGGAACAACCGAAGTAAAAAAGTCAATTGTTGAAAAGATGGATTCTCTCAAAGTTATCTCGAGAGTGGGGGTAGGTGTAAATAATGTCTATGTTAAATTTTTTAAGGAACATGGTGTTTTGACAACAAATACACCATTTGTATTAACAAATTCAACAGCAGAAATGGCAGTAGCATTGATATTGGCTGGTATAAGACGATTGGCAAATTATAATGATATGATTAAAAATAAAAAATGGGATCGTAAATTTGGTTTTAGCCTGGCTGATGTAACTGTAGGAATTGTTGGATATGGAAATATAGGAAAGAAGGTAGCAATTTTATTAAAGGCTTTTGGTTGCGATATCATATTAAGTGATGCTAAGCCTGATTTCATTACTGCTCAAGAAATGGGTTTAAAATTCGTTAATAAAAAAGAGTTATTGGAAAGGTCAGATGTTATTACATTTCATTTGCCATCAACCAAAGAGACCAGAGATTGGCTTTCTTTTAAAGAGTTGAGGGATTTAGAAAGGCCAGTAGTAATTGTAAATACAGCTCGAGGTGATCTTGTAAATGAACAGGCCATTTATGAGTATTTAAAAAGCCATAGTGATAGTTATTACTGCTGCGACGTGTATATCAAGGAGCCGTATGATGGTAAATTAATAGAATTGGAAAATGTATTATTAACGCCACATGTTAGTACATTTACTTTTAGTTCAAGACTACAGGCGGAGCAATTGGCAGTTCAAAATTGTTTAGAGGTTTTATCAGGAAAATCATGTGACAATGTTGTTAAAAGTAATTAGTTATTTGAACACGAATTATAGTATTATTTGTTATTATAATATTTGTGCCCTTGAGAATTATAAATATAGAATTAGTGATTTTAAGGGATTTAAAATAGAGAGTCTACTTTATGGAGGTGATAAAGTTTGAAGGCAATAGTATTTGGGGGTTCTGGTTTTTTAGGAAGTCATGTAGCAGATGAATTGTTAAAACAGGGATATGAAACAATAATTTATGATAAAATTCCATCATCGTATTTACAAGAAGGACAGAAAATGATAGTCGGGGATATTTTAGATATTAAAAATGTTGAAAAGGCTGTAAAAGATTGTGATTATGTATATAACTTTGCTGGAATTGCAGATCTGGATGAAGCAGAAACCAAACCATTGGAGACAGTAAATTTGAATGTATTAGGAAATATTAATATATTAGAAGCATCAGCCAAATCAAATGTAAAACGTTTTATCTATGCAAGTTCAATTTATGTGTATAGCCGGAAAGGTGGATTTTATCGTTGCAGCAAACAGGCTTCCGAGATATATATAGAAGAATATAATAAATATTATGGATTAGAATATACCATTCTACGGTATGGATCAATTTACGGTCCCAGAGCAGATAAAAGAAATCCTATATATCGATATTTAAGGCAAGCACTCGAAGGAAAAAAAATTAGATGCAATAACCCAGAAGAGACAAGAGAGTATATCCACGTACGAGATGCAGCAAAGTTGAGTGTTAAGATTTTAGATGATGAATTCGCAAATAAGCATTTAATTTTGTCAGGTCATTATCGGATGAAGGTAAAGGAAATGATGTTAATAATCAGAGAAATTATGAATAATGAAATTGTAGTTGAATTTATCGACAAAGGGAGAGGAGAAAATCATTATAGCTATACACCATATTCATATTCACCAAAGATTGGCGATAAAATGTTAAATAATTGTTATATTAATATAGATCAAGGCTTATTAGAATGTTTGGAGGAAATAGAAAAGACTAAATTGACAGATAAAGATGAAAAATGATTAAAAAAACACTAAAGAAATTATTTAAATTAATGAGAATTGATTATAGGAGTTATTATAGAAGATTTATTTTAAATATAAATACAAAACTATTAATGTCTGCCTTAAAGGAGCAAGGTTATAAAAAGTTAATAATTGATTTGAGAAAAATTGTTCCAGATATTTCAGATCAGTATAGTTTTTCAAAGAATACATTTAAAGAGTACTATGAGTTAAAAATACGTGGAATGCATGCTTTTCAATGTTTATTGATGTTTAAAGCATTAGATTATCATAAAATTTCTAGCAGTAAAATAAATGTGGTGGATATCGGAGATTCTTCAGGAACTCATATGCTATATCTTAAAAATTTTATGAAGGATCAGTTAAATATAGACTCTTATAGTGTTAACCTAGATCCAAGAGCAATTAAAAAAATAAAAAGCAAAGGATTGAAAGCATTACTATGCAGAGCGGAGGACTTTAATTTGGGTGAACAAAAGATTGATTTACTTGTATCATTTGAAATGGTGGAACATCTACATAATCCATCTATTTTTTTTAGAAGATTAGCTAAAAAATCAAATGGAGACAAATTAGTGTTAACAGTTCCGTATAGAAGGAAAAGTAGAGTTGGATTAAATTATTTGAGAAATGAAATTAAAAAAAAGGTTTATGCTGAAAATGTTCATATTTTTGAATTATGTCCGGAAGATTGGACAAAGTTAATACTCCATTCCGGGTGGAAGATTATTAATAATGAGATTTACTACCAGTATCCCAGGAAATTACCTTTACTAAGAAAGATATTCGCATGGTATTGGGAAAAGATTGATTATGAAGGGTTCTGGGGAGCAATTTTGGAGAAAGATTTAACTTATACAGAGTTATATCAAGATTGGGAGTCATAAGTTTTAATAAATAAAATATCTGTTCCTTGAAGTGAATAATTTTTTATAATTTCAATATTCAATGTTTTTTGCACAAAACATTGAAGATAATAGAAGTATCTCTATTTTTCAAACTAATCATATAAATCTGTTACAATTATATAAGTAATTGATGTTTTAGACATTTATAAATAAAAAAACCATTATTTTTTTAAAGGAATTATACTTTATGTGAAATTGCTATCTGGGAGTATGGATAAAAAATGATATTTTTGATGTTAATTTAGAGTAAGATGAGAAGAAGGTGTAGAGGTGCTTAATAATTGTAGAATTTACAGACAAAAAATTTACTTTATTATATAATTTGACAAAATGGATTCATATTAATTAAGAATAATTGTGATGATAAGGTCCCTGTGGTTATATACTCTGGAGATCATGTTTTTGACCATATTGATATTTCTATGAGTAAGTAGGAGCATTTGGAGGGGAAAATCATTATTGGGAGTAATGTCTGAATCAACTTAAATGTAGATATTACTAAAAGAGTCACTGTTGGTTCATTCGACTATAAAAATTATTGCAATCGTTACTAGAGATGTCAATACATCCCCATTGTGGGTAGTGTTCCAGCAAAACTTATTTTGAAGCGGAGAAATAACAATGGATATCAATGTTCACAGGCGTAATAAGTTAATCAAAGAAAACATAACTTTTATTAACGTACATGGGATGAGAGTTCCTCTTTTTGCTATTTTTGAGATTAATGTATGTGGATTATGTAACCGTAAATGCTCATTTTGTCCGCGAGCTACATACTATCCAAATACAAAAGAATATCTTTCGATAAAGCTATGGGAAAAAGTAGTGAAGGAGGTTGCATCTCTTCAATTCAATGGAGTTTTTTTACTATCAGCTTTTAGTGAACCTTTAATGCATCCCGAGCTGGATCAAATTATTGCTATTGCTAAGATGTACTGTCCGAAATGTAAAGTAGAAGTAGTAACGAATGGGGATTTTCTTACTGAAAGACGATTAAAATCTCTTTATGAAACAGGAGTAGATACAACATTGATTAGTTTATATGATGGCGCGTATCAAGTAGATAAATTTAACAACATGCGTAAGAAAAGCGGAATAGCAGCGGAAAGAATAGTTCTCCGCAAACGCTATACGACAGGGGAATTTAACAAAACGAATAGAGGTGGACTTGTTGATGAGGGAGTCCGATATCAACTCTCTGAATATCCTTTGATTCGTGAATGTTATCTGCCGTGTTATACATTACTTATGGACTATGACGGTTTAGCATATATTTGTACCCACGATTGGGGTAAGAAGCTCTGTACAGGTAATTTAAGTGAGCAAAGTGTCGTAGATGTCTGGATTGGAAAAATTATGATGTCTGCACGATTTAACTTAATTAATAAAAACAGAGCACAAGCGCCATGTAATGTTTGTAATGCTGATGGGACATTGGTGGGGAAAGAATATGCAGCATTATGGAAAAAGTTAATATAGGTATTATTGTGAAAGGGCTATATAAGTGAAAGAAAGAAAAACGAAACTTAAATTTAAGAAATGGATAACTTCTATAGACCGTATAAGAGGAGATAGTGATAATAGATATAGTGTAATTCGTCTAGATAAAAATGAAAGAGTAACCCCTTTTCCAAAAAAGATTTGGAATGATATTGTTGCTTCAATTGAAAGCGATCATGTAAATGCCTATCCTGAACCAGAAAAACTCTATCAGCATCTTGCAAAATATCATTGTATTGATCCTCGATGTTTTGTTGTGACTGCTGGATCAGATGCAGCAATTCTAAATGCTTTTAACTTATCTGTTAATCCAGGCGATACCGTTGTTTCGATAAATCCAACATATGCGATGGTAGAGGTATATGCAGATCTGTATGCAGCGAAAAAAAGATTTATATCCTACAATTCAGATTTATCTCTAAGTGTCCCTGATATAATTAGTGCTATAACCAGTGATGTTTCACTCGTTATAATTGCAAATCCTAATAGTCCTACGGGAACTATAATAAATCGTATTGATTTAGAAAGTATTGTAAATCATGCTGAAACTAAAGGTATTTTGGTACTTATAGATGAAGCATATTATGAGTTTTCTGGTCAGTCATGTAGTTCATTTATTGATAGATTTTCGAATATCATGGTTACACGCACTTTTTCTAAAGCATGGGGACTTGCAGGATTAAGAATAGGGTACATTATGGCCTCACCTAAATTAGCTTCCTTATTATATAAATTTAGACCATTGTATGAAGTGAATAGTATAGGTCTGCATTTTGTACATGCTCTTTTAGATCATAAATATATTGTTGATGAATATGTTCAAGAAATCCAAAGAGGTCGCGAATTCTTTATAAAAGAGTTGAAACGCCTGAATATATCTTATAAAGATACATATACTAATTTTATACATATTAACTGTAAGAACAAAAAGAAAGATATACTATGTGCATTTGAAAAGCAGTCTATTACTGTACGTGGTGGATTACCTATTGTTGGTTTTGAAGACTATCTTAGAATTACCTTAGGACCTAAACCTATTATGAAGAAGGTCATAAGTTGTTTGGAGGAGGTAGTATGAATTATATAATAAGAACTGATGTATTTGGTGTCCAGCCATTTTCTGAACATGATATAGACAATGTTGTATCGTGGATGTCGCGTTCTGCTGAGGAACTTTTTATGGTTTCTTCATCTTTACAATATCCACTTTTAAAAGAGCAATTTATTGAGTATGTACAAAAATGCAAACCAGATGAGCATCGGTTGTATTCAGTTTATTCCGTAGAGAATTCAAAACATGTAGGACATTTTGAGATCAAAGCGATTAGTGCAAGACATAAATGTGGAACTGCCGCACATATTATTTTAGATCCTAGACAGAGAGAGAAAAAGTTAGGACATCATTTAGCTGCTCTTATTGCGCATGTTGGATTTTACGAATTAAAACTTTACAGAATTGGTTTAAGTGTTCATACAACCAATGTTAAAGCTCATGCATCATATATTCGAGCTGGGTATATAGATGAGGGGATTATTCGCGAAGTGCTTACATTTCAGAATAAAAGGTATTCTTTATATCAGATGAGTCTTTTACAAAAAGAATGGGCAGAAAAGAGTCACGTCTATCCTGTGTATTTATAAAAAGTAGATTTCCCTAAAGTCTACCCTACCTAGTATTTTTATTATTATAATTTAAGTGCAGTTAAGATTTTTGACCATAACGTCATCTGACAGTAACCCAAGAATTAATCAACTACTAGCGAAGTAGTATAGAGGAGATAGATATTATTAAATGTAGTAGATAAGAAATTTTATACATCCTCCAGAAAACCATTAAGTAATCATGTCTTCATATAATTCACGATCGACAAGCTTCTTATTCTAAAGGGCAAGCATTATTAGAGTGTCTTTATGTTTTATTCAATATATAGAAATGATGATAAAAATTCTTTATTCTTCATCTGAAATTATTTATCTTAAAATATAGGTAGGAATATATTATAATTACATGAATTTGGAGTAGTTTTTTTCATTTTTATTTAAAGGTTGAAACAATAAAGATATAAATTTTGTAATTAAAATGTTGCTTATTAATAAAAATTTTTAAATGAGTATAAATAATTTAGATGTTTTAAATTTAACGAAATTGAATCCAGATAATAGTAGATTAGTAGATAGTATTGCAGGAGAGATTCGTCGAGCATATGTTAATTATTTAATTAAAATAGGTAAAGATAACGAGAAAAATATTGATTGGTGGGTATTAAATTTTGTAAGCCGTAATACTTTAATGAGTCAACTTTTTCGGGATATATGTTTTTTGACTATGTTAAAAAAAAGACTAGAAGAAGGCCATTTATATGATGAAATTATTATTGATTCTCTGGCATTAAAAAAAGCCATAAAAAAGAATTTTTTTAAATATCATTTTAAAATAAATTATAGAGGCAGAAGTGTTCTTCATACATATTTATGGAGAATTAATTCATATTTTAAAGTTTTTGAACAAATTTTATCTAGATTCTTAGCAGCCTGGCTTACACGTAAAAATAAAAAGATTATTAAAACAGATAAAGCATTAACATTGCTCGATGTGTTTATTTTTAGAAATAGCTTTAACAAGGGAATCTACTTTGATAGATATTATCCTAGATTATTGGAATATATAGCTTCAAATGAGAAAGAATATGCTTATTATGTACCTACCTTTTATGGATTAAAAAAGTATAGAATAATTTTTAGTGAAATGAGGAAATCAAAACAAAACTTTTTAGTTAAAGAGGATTATTTAAAATTAAGAGATTATTTGTTTGCTTTATCATATCCATTAAGACTTAATAAATTGAAAATTAAATATAGGGATTTTTTAGGACTGGATATTTATCAATTAATAAGGGAAGAAATGGCAAATGATAGAGTTTCGCATTCTTCAATTTACAGTTTATTGAATTATCGTTTTTCAAGAAGGCTTAAGGAAAGTGGAATCAAGCTAAGAATAATTGTTAATTGGTTTGAAAATCAAATAATTGATCATGGTTTTAATAGTGGATTCAGAAAGTATTATCCGGGGTCAAAATTAATTGGATATTTAGGTGCGCCACTTCTGGATAACTATTTATCCTTATTCCCAACAGAACAAGAAAGAATATGTGCAGTTATTCCGAAAGAAATAAATGTTATAGGTAATGGATATATCAATATGGTAAAGGAGTTCTGTCCGGATTTACAGGTAAAAGTTGCACCTGCATTAAGGTATTCAGAAGTCTGGAACAAGCGAAATTATTTTCCTGAAAAACATAAGTGCTCTATTCTTGTTGCTCTTCCGATTTTAACAGATGAATCTGATGAAATTATGGATATAGTTTTGGAAGCAGCCTGTTCAATCAATATTAAAAATTGTATTTTAAAAATAAAACCTCATCCAACCTGTGATATAAAAAAATTATCAGATAAATGGAGTAAGAAACTACCTGAAATGTTTAAATTTGTTGATGGAGATTTTAATTCATGTGTTGAGAAATCCGATATTCTGATTTCGAGTGCATCAACAGTGTGCCTGGAAACTCTTGCAAAAGGCGTACCTGTAATTGTAATTGGTAACAGGTTAGGTCTAACCCAATTACCTATTACCAGAAGTATAAGTGAAAATATATGGAAATTGTGTTATTCGGTGAATGATGTTGTTGAGGCTATTAAATTATATTCAAAAAAAGACAGTAAAACTTTAAGTATGTATAAGAGGATAGGCCGTGAAATAAGGGATATTTTTTTTGAGCCTGTAACAGAATTTGGCGCAAGAAAATTCTTGTGTTTGTGACGAGTATCTTTAATATATGGAAAGACTAATTTAATCCTAATTTTTCTATTACATACCTAATTCTTTTTTGATAGGTATGATCTTTTATTGTTCTTTTCATACCGGCAGAGGCTATTTTCCCCCTTTCTACATCATTTTTGAGATAATATGCTACTTTATTTTCAAGATCGTCCATATTTTCATATACAACTACCTCTTCACCGATATTATAAAGACTAATAAGATCTTTTCGAAAATCTGTTAATTGAAACATTCCAAAACCACACAATTCAAAGGTCCTGCAGTTAACGCCTGTAATTGATTGTTTATGATTAATATTTATACCAATTTTAGCGCTGTTGTAATGCTTAAATATTTCTTCAGGAGATATATTTGGAAGTAAGATAGCTTTATCATTTAATAATTTAGACTTATTCCAATGGTTTCCTATCAATTTTATTTTGAAACCTGACTTTACGATGTTTTCAAAAAAAGCTATTCTTTCATCAAATGCAGAACCTGCGAAGATTATGTCAAAGTCTTTGGTATTTTTACTCTTATCTTTTGCTGGTAACAGAGATTCATTGAAAGCAAATGGAAGCCATGTTACAACTTTGACATTATGTTTAAATAATTCTCCAGAATAACTCATATCAAATATAAAAAACTCATCGTAACACTTATATTGACTTAATAGATTTTTATATTTAAACGGATCATCCTGCCACCAAACCACTATTTTAATTTTATTTCTTTTTAATAATAATATAGAATTCTTAAAAAGAATTTCTCCTTTTACAACAAATATTAATTCTGGTTTGATATAGAGCGATATCAGTATAAATTTTATATTAAAATAGATTGCATATAATCTGGCAAACAAATTTTTAATTGAATGATAAAAAGTTTTTATAAGATTATAAAGTGTGAAGTTGTCTATAAAATAGGAAAAAATCTCATAAGAATTATATTTTATAATATAGCTTTTTACGCCATTTCTATTAAAACCTTCCTGACAATTTTCCACAATATTACCATACCAATTTGTGCCTGTTATTATCACTTTTTTCATTTATTTGTTCTATCTTTCAAAATTTTAAGGCCTTCTTTAATCCCAATGGATTTGATTTTTAATTCCCGTTCCATTTTATCTGTACAAAGACAGGTATTGCAGGGCCTGGGTGCTATCTCTGTAAAATAACTATTGGGAATAGGTGCAAGCATGCTTTTATCCAGATCAAATATTTCTGCTATTTTTAATGCAAAATCATATCTAGACACACAATCTGAACCAGCCACATGAAAAGTTCCAGTTTTTTCTTTTTTAATAACGGCCCATATAGCATCTGCACAATTTAATGAGAGCAGTGGATTTGAATATATATCATTGACTATTTTAAGTTGAACACCTTTTGATATTGAATCCAGAATCCATGTAACCATGTTCTGCCTTTCCGAGGAATTATGCCAACCATACATTAAGATTGCTCTGATAATTACACTTTTAAGCTCTGAGTTTTTTACCAATCTCTCACAAGTAACTTTGGTTTCTCCATAATAACTTATTGGATTAATCTCGTCTTCTTCTTTATAAGGAGGATTATTGCCATCAAATACTGCGTTTGACGATATATATATAATCTCAGAATTACACTCCCTGGCTGCTTCTATTATATTTTTAGTGCCATCTACATTAGTAGCCCAGGATATATCTTTGTTTTTTTCACAGAAATCGACACTCCCTATTGCTGCGGTATGAATTATAACATCTGGCTTTATTTTCTTTATGCATTTTGAAACTTCATCCCTATTTGTAATGTTTAATTCAAAAAAGTTTACACTTTCTGGAAAACTATCAGGTTTATTAGGAAAATAAGTTGCGCTTAATTTGAATTCATTCGGACAGGTTTCCAATAATGCTTTACCTAAAAGACCAGAACCGGCAGTTATAAATACATTTAAAGTTTTTTTTGTCTGATTCATGTTTTTTTAATATATCTAATATGAATATTAGCTATACTTGTAAATTAATATTATAAATATAATTATTATTGTTAAAAAATTAGCCAGTTATTCATAATAATTTAACTACAAAGGAAAATCAACCAAAACTTTTTAATTGCTGTATATATAACAGAAATAAACGAAAAGAAAACTTAAGACTGTTTTATGTCAAAATCGCTGATTGACTCCGGCGTTGTGTAAAATAGTTCGCTATTCTGAACTCAAGAAGGAAGTTAAAAAAACTGTGTCTTACTCTAAATTTTGACATTGTGTGCAAAGTGTGGCTGATTACCCTCTTAAGTTTGCCAGAATAAATTATTTCTGTGGAAAGGTTTAGAAATCTAAACAAAGTACATATTGACTCTAGATAGGATTTATTGTTTAGCCAAAATTTGTTTCTTGCTGTTTCCCAGTTATACGAATCTGCATCGCAAGATTTTAGGTTTTTCTTGAATTGGTTATAAAAATAAGTGCCGGGATAAATAGTAAAAATATTCATTAATATAGATGCTCCTCTTATATTTCTATAAATGTCTCGGGCAATAGATAGCGTTTCCTGCAGATCCACCGGCTCTTCTTTTGGATAACCTATTATAAAAGAAAATACGCTCTTTGTATCATATTGTTTCATTATGTCTATTGTATTTTTTATATCTTGGACTGAAATACCCTTACGCATAAGGTCCAAAACTTTTTGGGAACCAGACTCTATGCCGAAATAAAAATCATTGACTCCGTAGCTGTATATCTCGTCTATTAGGCTTTTTGATACGTAATCGCATCTTATATCAACATGCATTGTCAGGTGTTTTTTACTCACTCCACGGCATATATCCAGAGCTCTTTTTTTGTTAGTAAAAAAATTATCGTCTATGAAATTTATCTTTTTAATTGGTATTTTCATGTTAGAGGTTACCCAATCCACCTCCTTAAGCACATCTTCGGTAGTTCTGCCTCTCCAAGTTCTTTTATGATAACTTTCATTGTAGCAAAATCTGCATTTATGCGGGCATCCCCGTGAAGTCAGCATGTCAATGCTTCCATCAATCACGTAATTATCTATATTATCTTTTATGAAATGCCATGCAGGCATTGGCTGCTGTGTCAAGGCAGCAAAATCCTTCTTTTTTGTAAAAAATATCTTTTCGCCTCTTCGGTAAGCAATATTGGCTATCTTATCTAAGCCTTTTTTGACTTACCAGAAAAGTAATCAGCTAAAGCAACAGCGATTTTCTCTCCTTCTCCGATTGCCCCTACATCCACACAACAATTAGCCAGGATATCTTCAGGTATTAAAGACCCATGTAGCCCTCCCCATACAATCGGTATATTGCAATCGAACCTTTTTATAAACTCAGCTATCATCATACCGTCTTTTACCTGAAAACCTGACATGGCAGTAATACCTGCATATAAAGGTTTTTTATCTAGTTTTTCTTTCAAAATCTCATAGTCATAATCTGCAATTCTAGTATCTACAAGCTCTGTAATATAGTTATTATTTTCAAGGCAAGCGGCTATACACATAAATGCCATGGGGGCATAAGTTTTTAAAGAGGGCTTGTTTTTTATTTTCGGATATATAAATAAAATTCTGTTATCATTCATTTTGAAGGTATACTAAAATTAGTTGAAATTCAATAAAAGAAAGCTTGCAAAACGGGCAAGGTTCCCCTTAAAATAGTATTATTAACTAAATAACCTTTAAAATAAAAGGAGGAACAATACCCTTATAGAATGGTATACCTAAAAATAAACGAAAATAGAAGGCAAAAGAGAGCAGTAATTATCAATTCCGACATTACGCTGACGCTAGAAAAAAAGATCATAGTTATTATATATGAGCACTACTAATACTTGAATTATAGTGCAGGGTATACATAATAAAAATATCAACTCTAACAATGACAGGATTTTAAATGAATTGGAAAAAAGCAAAAGTATTGGTTACAGGTGCAAATGGTTTTATCGGAAGTCATTTATCAGAGCATTTAATTAATTTGGGAGCGAAGATAACAGTACTTCTTGAATATAATCCCAATAACTATTTAGGCCATTTAAAGTTTATTCAAAAAAATATGCTATCAGAAATGGAACAAATCTTAGGAGACATAAGAGATCCTGAGCTTGTTAAAAAAATTGTCAAAGGAAAAGATATTATTTTCCATCTTGGTGCTCTGATTAGTATACCGTATTCTTATGTTAATCCAAGGGAAGTATTTGAGGTAAATGCAGAAGGCACCCTAAATATCTTGTTGGCAGCACGAGATCAAGAAGTTAACAAAATTGTTACTACATCGACCTCTGAAGTATATGGGACTGCACTTTATACTCCTATTGATGAGAATCATCCATTGCAAGCTCAATCCCCATATGCTGCGAGTAAGATAGCTGCTGATAAAATTGCTGAGTCCTTTTATAGAACATATAATCTACCTGTTGCAGTTATTAGACCCTTTAATACTTATGGTCCACGACAATCAGATAGAGCAATTATACCTACCATAATTACTCAGGCTCTTAAGAAATCCACTATCAATATTGGTTCAATAACACCAAGAAGAGATCTTAGTTATGTCTCAGACACGGTTAACGGTTTTATAAAAATAGCAGAATCAAAAAAAAGCATAGGACAAGTTATAAACATAGGTTTGGGCAAAGATGTATCTATAGGCGAACTCATCAAAATGATAATATCGATAATGGATAAAGAAATAAAGGTGGTATCTGCTGAAAAAAGAAAACGTCCTAAAAAAAGTGAAGTTATGCAACTGCTATGTGACAATAGAAAAGCTAAAAAAATTATTAACTGGGTGCCGAAGGTATCCCTAAAAGAAGGTTTAAATATGACTATTGAATGGATGAAAAATAATACTGATTATTATAATCCTGATAAATATCAAATATGATGGAGGGAAATTGAAAGCTGTTATTATGGCTGGCGGAAAAGGCACCCGTTTGAGGCCTCTTACATTCTCAATTCCTAAACCATTACTTCCCGTAGGAGAAAAACCGATATTGGAACTAATAATAAACAAGTTATCTTCACTTAAAATAAATGATATCACAATTGCTATTGGATATGGTGCAGAATTAATAAAAGCTTATTTTGGCGATGGTAAAAAGTTTAATATAAAAATAAATTATGTTCATGAAAAGAAATCACTTGGTACTGCCGGACCATTAAAAATGGTAAAAAATCTAAAAGAACCATTTTTAGTCATGAATGGAGATATAATCACGAAACTAAATTTTTTAGATTTATTTAGTTATCACAAAAAAAATAATGCAGCTATGACAATTGCCGTAAAAAAATACACAAACCAATTACCATTTGGCACAATTTCATTTAATAAAAATAATGTAATTGATATTGAAGAAAAGCCTACTACCAATCATCTTATATCTACAGGAATATATATATTAAGTCCAATGGCTCTAAGATTTATTCCTGCAAACACTTTTTTTACAATACCTGATCTGGTAAAAGCATTGATTAAGGAAAAATTAAATGTCATAAAATATGAATTTAATGAATACTGGCTTGCAATTGAACAACTTGAGCAATTAGAAGAAGCTAATAGTTATATCAAAAATTAGATCGATTAATGGTAAAGCTCTTAGTAATAATACATATTTATGTAAATTCAAACTGGTGTAGTTTATGCTAGAGAAGAACTTGAAGAAATTGGGAAAATTTGTTTTGAGCATAATATTTATATTATTGCGGATGAAATCTGTGAGAAGTTTCTGCATGGTAGCTTGGAATACTTTAGCATTGTATCATTTAGAGAAGAGCGAAGAAGTTTTTTAATAAAAATAAGATTTATATTTTAGTCATAGTTGTTTTTCTGATTCTTCCCTGGATTTTTTTCGATGATTCTTTTAAAATCAATTCCGTAATATTCGCCAACAGAGCGGAAATCTAATTGCGCTGTCTATGAGACAGTTAGGGGTTGTAATGGGAGAGTTATAATAAGATTAGTGGCAAGTTGTTACCTTAATAAAATGCATACCTATATAAATTAGTTTATTATATCAAAAAAGAAGTCAGGAAAGTAATAAGAAAATATTTCTGAAAAATATTGAAATTATGGTTTTTAAATGGTTTGATAGTATTGAAAGTGTCTTTAAAATTTTCAAAATAATAGTTTAGGTTGTAAAGATGAAATTATTAATAGTGGCAATGGCAAACAGCGTGCATACGGCTAGATGGATATCTCTTGTTTCCGGTCAGGGGTGGGACATATATTTATTTCCCACAAATAGCTTTACTTCAGTTTATCCGGAGATGCCGCCGGTTAATATTTGCAACTCAAAATTTTTAAGATTTTTAATTAATAGGTATAGAAGGAAAAAATCAATAAAAAAATTTACAAGTCCTCTGCTGGATAGGGATGCAAACTTCTTCAGCTGGGGAAATGTTATGAGAAAATTTTTCCCTGAAAGGCGAACTAAAAAATTACTTGGTGTCATAAAAAGAATAAAACCCGATTTGATTCATTCAATGCATATACAGGAAGCAGGGTATCTTACCCTGGAAGTAAAAAAAAGATATAAGGAGACATTTCCAAAATGGCTTGTTACTAATTGGGGAAGCGAACTTAATTTATTCAGTAAGATTTCAGGTCATAAGGAAAAAATCATGGATGTTCTTTTAAATTGTGACTATCTCTCGGGGGAATGTGATAATGATATCAAGATTGCAGAAAAGCTTGGTTTTAAAGGCAGGTTTTTGCCTGTGATTCCAGTCTCTGGTGGAATCGATTTTAAGAAGATAAACAGAATAAGAAAACCCGGGCTGACTTCAGGGAGAAGAAATATAATGCTTAAAGGTTACCAGAATTGGGCAGGGAGAGCACTTGTAGGTTTAAGAGCTCTGGAACGGTGCTCAGATGTACTTAAAGGCTACAGGATAACTATTTATAGTGTTAATACAGTAGATGTAACAATTGCTTCAGAGTTGTTTACACAAAATACAGGAATTGAAACATTAGTAATACCATTAGGTAGTATTTCTTATGATGAAATACTTTCATATCATGGAAGTGCAAGAATTTCCATTGGATTAAGCATAACGGATGCAATCAGCACATCCTTGCTTGAAGCAATGGTTATGGGTTCATTTCCAATACAATCCGATACTTCATGTGTAAGTGAATGGTTTGAAGATGGACAACGGGGAATTCTTGTAAAGCCTGAAGATCCCGAAGATGTTGAAGAAGCTATAAGAAAGGCCCTGGAGAATGATGATCTGGTAGATAAAGCTGCGGGATTGAATTATGATATGCTTTTCAGCAGGCTCGAGTATTCAAAGATAAAAACTATGGTTGTTAGTATCTACAAGAATCTGGTTGGTGACACAAGGTCAAAATGATAAAAATAAGGAATTATGATTGTGAAGAAAATCAGTGTTTTGGGTATGGGGTATATCGGGCTTCCAACTGCATGCATGCTTGCTAAAAGTGGCTTTGAAGTTTTGGGAGTTGATATTGATAAAGATATAGTCAATAAGCTAAATTCTGGAAAACTTCACATAGAAGAACCCGAACTTGAAAGAATTTTTTTAAACGTGCTCAAAAATAAAAGATTAAAAGTTTCACTTGAGCTTGATAAATCAGATGTATTTATAATAGCTGTTCCCACACCACTGGATCACCAAAATAAGGCTGATTTGAGCTATGTAATAAGTGCAGTAAATAAAATCAGGGATAAGATTGAAAAGGGTAATCTTGTAATACTTGAATCAACATCACCTCCCGGTACGACACGCAATATTGTCGGTAAAATAATTACAAGCAGTACCGGGCTTTTAACGGGAAAGGATTATTATCTTGCTTTTTGCCCTGAAAGAGTTCTTCCGGGTAAAATCGTATATGAGCTTGAGACCAATGACAGGATAGTGGGCGGGATTGATAAAAAATCTGCAGAAATTACTGAAGATATATATAAAACTTTTGTTAAGGGAAAAATATTTTTAACTGATCTTGAAACCTCGGAATTCGTAAAGCTGGCTGAAAATACTTACAGGGATATAAATATTGCATTTGCTAACGAAATAAGCCTTATTTGCAGGGACCATGGAGTTGATGTCAGGGAAGTAATAAAGTATGCAAATATGCATCCAAGAGTAAATATCTTAAATCCTGGTCCCGGAGTGGGAGGGCACTGCATAGCTGTTGATCCATGGTTTATTTTAGAAAATACAGGAAGGGAAGATACCCTGATCGAGAAGTCCAGAAATATAAACAACAATATGCCTTTTATTATTTCTGAACGGATTGCAGAAATTGTAAGTAAGTATAAGAAACCCGGGGTTACAATTTTTGGTTTTAGCTATAAAGAAAATGTAGGAGACATAAGGGAAAGTCCTGCTGTTGTAATTAATAACGAACTTACGAAAAAGGGTATTAAAGTATCAATTTATGACCCACTTGTAATAAATACAAAGTATAATTTATCCAGCCTGGAAGATTCAGTTAATGGCTCTGATCTTATATTGCTTTTTTCAGGCCACAGTATTTTTAAGGAGATTGATCTAGTTTTAGTTTCTAATTTAATGAGAAACAGGAATATTTTTGATACAAGGAATTTTTTTGATAAAAAAACTGTGGAAAAACTGGGATTTAATTATTACAATATCTAATTTGATTAAATAACATTAAAGAAAAATGATTATTAATGTATTAGTTTCATTCGGTACAAGACCTGAAGGTATTAAACTTGCTCCCATTATAAAGGCACTTGAAAGAAATCAGCAAATGTTTAGATTAACAATTTGCTCAACAGGGCAGCATAAGGAAATGCTGGACCAGGTAATGGATTTTTTTGAAATAAAACCAGATATTTTTTTAAACCTGATGACTGAAAATCAGATGCTGGGGAGTCTTTCTGCAAAAATTTTGCAAAACATGGAGAAAGTTTTCGCACGCGTTTCTCCGGATATTTTAATTGTGCAGGGTGATACTACAACTGCGTTTTTAACTACACTTGCGGCTTATTATAAAAAGATAAAAATTTGCCATATTGAAGCGGGGCTTAGAACTTATAACAAATTCAATCCTTTCCCTGAAGAGATAAACAGACAGCTTATCAGTAGGATAGCAGATTTTAATTTTACTCCAACAGAAAAATCTAAAAATAATCTGATAAATGAGGGAATTAACTCTGATACAATATTTTTAACGGGAAATACTATAGTCGATGCTCTTGAATGGGGCATAGAAAAAATAAAAAGCAGGCAGGCATATATTGAGAAAAAAAGCATTTTTCAAAGAATATCCGGACCTGGCAATGAAAGGATCATTCTTGTAACAATGCATCGAAGGGAATCTTTTGGGGAAGAGATAGAAAATGTATGCATTGCTTTAAAAAAAGTTGCAGAAGAAAACAAATCAGTAAAAATAGTCTATCCTGTGCATTTAAATCCTAATGTAAAAAAACCTGTCTATAGTCTTTTATCAGGGTTAGATAACATAATTCTTATAGAACCATTATGTTATGAGGATTTTTTATGGCTGATGTATAAATCCTACCTTATAATTACTGATTCAGGTGGAGTTCAGGAAGAATCTCCAACACTTAAGAAACCTGTACTTGTTATAAGAAAGTTTACTGAGAGGCCTGAATCAGTTGAGCTGGGAATATCTAAATTAGTTGGAACCGGGACGGAGACAATTATTAGAGAAATATCACTTCTTTTAAGCAACGAGAATGAATATAAAAAAATGATTGCAGTGTCTAACCCGTATGGAGACGGCAGAGCTTCAGAAAGAATAATCAATATGATAGCAAACGAGTATAATAGTATTAAATAAAATAACTTTGCAATAATTCCATGGAGTAAAAGATGAAACAAATTTTTAATAAAAAAGGAGAAATCATAGTTGGTGAAGTTCCTGCGCCAATTGCAGGTGATGACGAGATTCTTGTTCAGGTTTATTATTCTTGTATATCTTCAGGAACAGAAATCCCCGTTTTAAAAAGCCAGGGAAAATCATTGATTAAGAAGGCATTAGAAAAACCTCAAAATATAAAAAAAGTGCTTGATATGGTTAAGGAAAGAGGCCTTGCAGATTCAATTGCAAAGGTAAGAAATAAAATTGATGCAAAAACGCAAGCAGGTTATTCAGCATCCGGGGTTGTTCTGGAAGCTGGTAAGAATACTTATGATTTTAGGCCTGGTGACTTTGTTGCTTGTGCGGGTGTAGGAATGGCAAATCATGCAGAATTTATATCTGTTCCTTCAAATTTAACTGTTAAACTGCCGGAGAGCTTATCCCTGAAAGCTGCTTCAACCGTCGCACTTGGAGCCATTGCCCTGCAGGGTGTAAGGAGGTGTTCTCCTGAAATAGGAAGCTATGTTGTTGTTATTGGACTTGGTATCTTAGGTCAGATTACTTCTCAGATATTAAAAGTATCGGGGTGTAGAGTATTGGGGATCGATATTGATGGAAACAGGATAAACAAAGCGATGTCTTTTGGACTTTATAAAGGTATAAATGCAAAAAGTTATGATATAGTCCATGAGATTATACAAAATACAAATGGGTTTGGTGCAGATGCTGTTATTATAACAGCTGCTTCAGAAAGTGATTCGTTGATTAATCAATCAGTAGAAATGTGCAGGAGAAAAGGTAAAGTTGTAATTGTTGGAGATGTTGCCATTAATATAAAAAGGGAGGAATTTTACAAAAGGGAACTTGATGTTCTGATTTCTACGTCCTATGGTCCTGGAAGATATGATAATAATTATGAGGTTAAGGGATTTGAATATCCATATGCTTATGTAAGATGGACAGAAAAAAGAAATATGGATGAATACCTGAAGCTGGCATCAGAAAAGAAACTTGATATAGACGCTCTTATTGAGGGGGCTTTTCCTGTAGAATCTGCAAAAGAAGCATATGAATATATAAAATCTGAAAAAAAGCCTTTAATAGTTCTTCTTGAATATAATCTTGAATCAAAACCTGAAAATAAGATTTCATTTGAATATAAAGCTGGGGCAAAAGAAGGAAAGATAAATGTTGGAATAATTGGGGCAGGCAGTTTTACGCAGGATGTACATCTGCCAAATCTTGAAAAATTGAAAGACATTTTTAATATCTATGCCATATGCAGTAAAGTTGGCGGAGAAGCAGAGAACATTGCCAGGCAGTACAAGGCTTTTATTGCAACAACTGACTATAACCGGATTTTAAGTGATGATAATATTGAACTTGTGCTTGTTTCAACACGGCATAATCTTCATGCCAAAATTGCAGTTGATGTTCTGAAAGCCGGTAAGGCTGTTTTTGTGGAAAAACCTATGGCATTAAATGAGAATGAGCTGTTGGAGTTAAAAGAGATAATAGAAAAAACAAAAATACCGTATATGGTTGGTTTTAATAGGAGATTTTCACCTTATTCTGCCAAAATTAAAGAAATAATAAAAAATAGAACAAACCCGTTGATAATAAACTACAGGATGAACGCAGGATATATTCCAAAGGAACACTGGGTACATAATGAAGAAGGTGGCGGCAGAAATATTGGGGAGGCTTGTCACATATATGACCTATTCAATTTCTTTACAGATAGTGAGTTTTATTCAATAAGTGCGCATTCCATCACTCCTTTGTCTGAACAGTATTTAATAAATGATAACTTTTCAGCAACAATAAAATACAAAGATGGATCTGTTTGCAATCTGACTTACACTTCAATGGGTTCCAGGGCTGCACCAAAAGAACAAATGGATTTATATTTTGATGGTAAGAACCTATATCTCAATGATTTTAAGGAACTATATTTGTATGATGCAGGGAGTAAATTGCTTGATAAAAGGATACAGGATAAGGGGCATTTGAATGAATTAAAGAGTTTTGGAGGATATTTAAAAGGTAGTAGTGAAACTCAAGTAATACCCCTGTGGCAATTAATTCAGGCAACAGAAATAAGTTTTGAAGTTGAAAAGAAAATTAAAGAAAACTGATATTGTCTGATGTATGAGTGAAATTGCAGGTATATCTGATTTCCAAAATTATGACAAAAATTGAAAGTTTGAAAAATATTTTTAACACTCCATTACATTTATTAATTTTTAAAATAATCCACAGGCTGGCAATTAAAATTAGGGATTTTTTTAACTTCAAAAGAGCTAAGAATCTCAGATTATCAGATGAATACGAGAAACTATTTTTAAAGGATTTGGGTTTCTATGATTCTAAGGGCTGCAGCGATAAATATCATTTCATAAATTCAATTTTTACAGAAATTCTAGCAAATGAATGCTGGGATAGATTAATTAATTTAGATGCTAAGGATTTTATTCTAGAAAATTTAGAAAATGGACAAATGATTATTAAAAATGCAGATTTATATAGTAGCCATATTTTTAACTTACTTGGTTCGGGAAAAGTAAAAGTACTTTACGGATTGAAGCCGCGAGGTATTGAAAATAATATATACTATTCTGACCCTGATGTAATAGAAATTAAAAATTACATTAATAAAATTAATCACAGGGTTTCAACAATATTTAAAAGTTTGGGGGAAGATAAACTCAAATCTCTGCAGGGTTATGAATATGATCCAATAGATTGGCATATTGATTTTAAATCAGGATATAGATGGGATAATAAAATCTGGTACAGAAAAATAAAATTCGGAACTATCCCGGGTGCTGATATTAAAGTGCCCTGGGAACTCTCAAGATGCTACCATTTTTTGACTTTAGGTCAGGCTTATTTTATAACCGGGGATGAAAAATATACTAAAGAGTTTATTTACCAGTTTATAGATTGGGTTGAAAATAACCCCATCCAATTTGGAGTAAATTGGGTTTGCGCAATGGACGTGGCAATAAGAGCATGTAACTGGATTTTAAGTTTTCTATATTTTAAGAATTCAAAATTAATCAATAAAGAATTTTTATATGGGTTTGTAAAAAACATTTTCATGCATGGTTTACACATCAGGAAGAACCTGGAAAAAGATCCCTTTAGTCCAAAAACTAATCATTACATTTCAAATCTTGCCGGGCTTATATATATAGGGAAATTTTTAGATAACTTAAAATTTGGTAAATCATTACTTAATTTTGCAATTCGTGAATTAAATAAGGAAGTTCAACATCAAGTTTATAATGATGGAAGCAGTTTTGAAGCATCAACATGTTATCACAGGTTGGTTTTGGAATTACTTTTTTATCCCGTGTTATTTCTGGCAAGATCATATAAAGAATTTAATGGATATAATTTTAAAGATACGGCCGTAAAAATTTTTGGTGAGGGTTATATTAAAAAGATCTTCAAGATGTTTGAAGTCTTAAAATATTGTTTGAACCCCGATGGTTTTATACCGCAGATTGGCGATAATGATAATGGAAGGCTTCATATATTTAATTATTCTGAGGTGTTGAGCACAACTTATTTGCTGCAAATGGCGTCTGTATTTTTTAATGAAAGTAGTTTTAAAATTCTTGATTTTAATTTTATTAATTCGAATGAAAAAAAAGATGAAATTTTATGGATATTTGGAAAAGCTGGAAACAGGATATGGGATAACCTGGATGGAGTAAGCATAAAGTCTATTGAAAGCCGTGCTTTTTTAAATGCCGGCTGGTTTATAATGAGAAAAAATAAAAATTTTCTCATGATTTCTGCAGGTCAAAACGGTCAGCGGAGCAATGGTGGACATGCACATAATGACAAGTTAAGTTTTGAATTATACATTAATAGTAGAAACATAATTGTTGACCCCGGGTCATATTTATATACAGCTTCTCCCAGATGGAGAAATAAATTTAGGTCTACCGCATATCATAATACTATTTTGATTAATAACCAGGAACAGAACAGATTTATTAAAAAAGACCTATTTTTATTAAAGAATGACTCAAATGTGAGAGTAAAAGAATGGACATCAAATGAATACTACGACTTATTGGATGCTGAACATTATGGATTTACCAGATTTAAAAATCCCATAGTACATCAAAGGCAAATAATATTTGATAAGAAGAACATTAGAATTTATGTTAAGGATATCATTAAAGGTAAAGGCAGATATTTATTTGAGGCATTTTTCCATTTAAATAATAATATTGAAGTTAAACAGTATAATGATGACAAATTAATTGTATTTAAAATTTTAGGTAATATAAATTTTAAATTATTTACAACAAACATAAAGAAACTTGATTTTGAATTAATTGAAGGTTGGATTTCTTATGGTTATGGTGAAAAAGTTAAAGCTCCTGTCTTGAAATACTCAAATGAAGTAGAAGTACCATTCGAAAGCTTATTTATAATTGCAGAAGAAAATTATGAGTATGATGAAGATTATATAAATGGGTTTTTTAAAACTTGATGTGTAATTCTGAATTATAATATTAATAAAGCCGGGCGATTTTTAAAAAACAAAGTAAGAAAAAATAAATGCCAAAAAAAATCTTAATAGCAGCTTCAAACTATTGGAACTCACCGTATCAGGTGGGCAGCCACCACTATGCCAGAGTGTTTGCTAAAAATGGTTGGGATGTCCTTTTTGTTTCAGATCCAATTTCTCCTATTCATTTCTTAGTCAAGAGAAATGAACAATTAAAGGAAAGATATAAGATTTATAAAGGCTTATATGAAAATGATATCAAGAATATTAAAGCTTATGTACCTATGGCATTAATAACACCTAATGAAAAGCCTATTTTTAATATAAGGTTTGTTGCAGAGCACTGGCATAATTTGACTATTCCTAACATTGTTACGTATGCAAAAAAGATGGGATTTGGAGAAGTTGATATTTTATGGTTTGATTCGATTTCCCAGAAGTTCTGGATAGACTTAATAAAATATAAAAAATCTGTTTTTAGAGTTTCAGATAAGCTTGATGCCTTTAGGAAAATAAATAAAAATACAAAAATCCTTGAGCGTAAATTATTAGAAAAGGCAGATATTTTAATTTATACAGCAAGAAGTCTCAAGTCTTATATTTTAAAATATAAGACTAAAACATTTTTTATTCCAAACGGTGTTGATATTGGTAATTTTATTAATTCAACTAAGAGGATTCCTGATGATTTGAAAAAAATACCATCTCCAAGAGTTATATATATTGGGGCAATTGACGAGTGGTTTGATACGGAACTTCTCTTTAAGGTTGCAAAGAAACTAAGTGAAGTATCATTTATTTTAATAGGCAGCCCGAATATAGATATAAATAAATTAAAAAAAAGATCGAATATATATTTGCTTGGCAGGAGAAAATATTATGATATTCCAGGATATTTGTATAATTGTGATGCTGGGATTATTCCTTTTAATAAGGAGCATCCTGTAGTAAATTCAGTAAACCCTATAAAATTATATGAATACATGATATGTGGATTACCGACTGTAGCAACTGATTGGGAAGAGTTAAAAATTCTTAATAGTCCGGCGTATTTAGCTAAAGATGCTGCAGAATTTTCAGAACTTTTATATACAGCTTTAAGAGATAAGGATAAAGAAAAATTCATTAATTTTGCTAAATCCAATACCTGGGAAGAAAGATTTAAAAAAATCATTTATTTATGCAATAATTATATATAAAATTTTAAGAAAAACTTGCAATAAAATTAAAAATTGTTTAAATATTTAGAGAAAGTTTCTTATTTTACTTGTTACCTTTTCAATCTTTTTTCCAGTAATTCTTAAGATGGGCATTGAAATTAAAGTTCCCATTATACTATGAAAAGGCATTTTTGTTTCATTTTTCTTACGTGTTTCAAAATTTTATATTAATTTTAACAATGAATTATCAGACAAACTAATCATCTTATCTTAATTTTATCCCAATTTAGCTTTTACCCAAAGGATACCTTTTTGACCTTGCTGATAACTTTCACTTCCATCAAAAAATGGTGAATACACACCATTAGGTCCTTGATTTTTTATTTTCCTAGTTACTCGATAAGACAACACCTCTAAAAAGTTCAGCAAATTCTCTCGAATAATTTTCTCAGTAAGTCTTTGTGGTTCAGTTTGCGTAGGAGGCTCTTCTAGATTAAAGCTACCAATAAATAATCCTCCCGGCTTAGTAACCCTGATTATTTCCCGGCACATAGTAGAAAAGTCTTTAACATGATCAAGTGCATTCAAAGTAAACATTACATCTACGAAATCAGATGGTAGTGGAATAACTTTTTCAGTGCTTTTCAAATAGATCATTCCATGACTAATTATATTAGATGAAAACTCGTCCGAATAATGGTCTGCAAGAACATCAATACCTATACGTAAAGATGCAGATTTTACCCAAACCAGGCTTCCTCTTGGGCCACAACCGAAATCAGCAACAATCTTTCCCCTTAGAAACTCATCATCGTTCTGCTCAGCCATTGCTAGCATGAAACGTTGATAACACTCATTCTTAAAAACCTCATTATCCTCTTCAAATCTGCTTTTCCAAAATGACAATTCAGAAGCATAATGATCTACAAAAAGATTTCTGATTGGACGTAAAAATACTTTTATTGGTTCAGGAATAGAACTTTTCAACCATTTCATCACTTTCACAAATATCTCCTTCTCCTTATTTAGCAGTTTTTAAAAGTTTCTCCAGTTACAGTCTGCAATTTAAAGTATAATAAAAATTTATACACCATTGCAAATATTACTAATACCGCTTTTTAAATGTCCAGCAATCGAATTGCCTCACAGCAATTCATAATCTTCTCCCAATTTTACCAAAAATAGCGTTAAGTTAAACATAAATTAAAAATGATTTTGCAGAATATTTTCTAAATCGAGGCTATTTAGGGAAAAATTATGCCAATTTTTTAGTTTTAGGGAGCTTGAGCTATCTTAATTTGTAGTAATATTAAATTAGTTTAATGTGTATACAGATGATATGACCCCTAAAAGTTGGACTGATATGAACCCCAAAACTTAGACGCCGAATTAACTTATCAGAATCAGCTGATGGGACTCATTTCCTTTCATATTTTTATTATTTATATTTTCAAATTCCTCTGGGGGCATATACCCCAGGGAAGAATGCAATCTTTTCCTATTGTAGACTTCTTCAATAAAATAAGGAATCCTATTTAGGACCTCTTCGTATGTCTCATATTCAAACATGTAGATCTCTTCAACTTTCAGGGTCCTGAAGAATGACTCTATCTTGGCATTGTCATAAGGATTTGCCTTTCCGGACATGGATATGGCAATCTCATGACCTTTAAGGATCTTCACGTATTCGTCGTTAGAGCAATACTGGACACCCTGGTCAGAGTGATGGATAAGGTCACCTGTATCCCTCTTTGATATGGCATCAAGTAGTGCTGCAATGGTTAGCATTGATAAAAGGGTACTTCCCGGGGCAATAGCCCACCACTTTTCTTGAAAAGCCCTCTATTATGGTAGCCAGATATGCAAAAGAGGATTCTAGCCTTAAATAGGTAATATCAGAGCGCCAGAGCTCGTCAGTTCTTATGGGAACCAGATTCTTTATCAGATTTGGGTATTTTACCAGACTGTGGTTGGAATTGGTGGTTACCCTGTATCTCCCCTTCTGATAGTGCATAAAATGCCTTTACGGCGCATTATACGGTATACTCTCTTACGATTTACCATAATACCCTAACGCCGGAGCTGGGCAGTTACCCTTCTGTAACCATAACAGGGAAATTCTGTAGCAATGGTTCTTATCTTTTCCAGAAGGATAGCATCTTTAGCCTTATCTCCTTTTCGCTTGTAGTAGTGGCTAGATCTTGATGTTTTCATCATTTCGCATCCTTTCTTGATATCTCCCAGTCCTTGGATGTAAATATCCGCTGCTTGCCTTTTTTTGGGGCTCTACAGGCTTAATAATTTTCTCTAGGGTCATGTTTTCCACTCTTAGCTCTCCCGCAAGACGTTCAAGTTCCCTTAACCTGATCTCCAGTCTTGTGGTATCAGGACTGCTATTTTCAAAGAACTTACCCTGGCCGTACTCGCTCTTCTATCTGTAGATAACTGCCGGTGATATGGAGTACTTTCTTGACATCTCCAGCTAATTTACCTGGTCAGAGGCTACTGCTTCTATTACTAAAATATTTTTTTAATTTTATAAGTGGTTTTTTTATTATTATGATATTATTATGAAAAGCATTCTATTTTAAAAAATCTCATTTAATATTTTAACATGACTCATTTAAGAATCTTGGTTTTTAGTGATTATGCATATGTTGAAGGTGGGGCAGAAAGAGTAGCTATTTCAAGTGCGATTGGATTATCTCAAAAAGGCCATGAAGTCATATTTTTCTCTGCTGTAGGTCCCATAGATTATGAATTACAAGAAGCAGGTCTGAAAGAAGTAATATGTTTGAATCAGAAAGATATTCTGGATAATCCGAATAAATTTATAGCCATGTTATCTGGAATTTACAATTGGAGGGCAATAAGAAGATTAAAGAAGCTTTTTTCTTACTGGGTTCCGGATATTGCACATATACACGGTGTTTCTAAGGCATTATCTTGGGCTCTTATTAATTTAATTTATTCTTATAAAATTCCCATTATTTACACCTTGCATGACTATGGACTTATATGTCCCAATTTAGGTATTTATGATTTTAGGGCCGAAACTGTATGTGAGCATTATAAACCTGGCCATAAGTTCAAGTGTCTGATTGTGAATTGTGATAAAAGAAGTTATGCCCAGAAGTTATGGAGGTGGATTAGGTTTTTTATTGTAAGAAATATTTTTAAGATAAATAAAAAAGTAAGCGGATATATTGCAGTCAGCAAGTTTATGGCAGACCTGGCTGAAAGATACCTGGCCGGAAACAAGCCGGTGAGGGTTATATATAACCCTGTTGAAATAAATAAATCACAATTAGTGAAATGTAAGACTGATAATAAAAAAAGAGTAAGTTTTTTATATGTAGGGCGATTATCATTGGAAAAAGGGATTGATTTGCTTTTAAATGTTATGAATAGTATAGATGCTAACCTAACCATTATAGGTGATGGTGAACTTATGAATATATGTATGGATTACACTAGAAGGATGGGAAAAGAAAAAATAAAAATATTGGGTTTTCAGAATAGAAAAAAGATTTTTACCGAGATGCAAAAAAGCAACGCTTTAATCTTGCCATCCAGATGCATGGAACCTGCGCCATTAGTACTGGCAGAAGCTGCTTATAATTGTCTTCCATCAATAGTTGCCAATCATGGGGGTCTTGTAGAATTTGTGAAAAATAGAGTTAATGGTCTACATTTTAAAGCCGGAAGTAAAGAATCTTTAAGAGAGAGTATGGAAAGTATAATAAAAAACCCACCTTTGTCTAGGAAACTGGGCAGGAAAGCAAGAAAAATTATAGATGAGTCAGGACTAAGTGTTAATAGCCACCTAAAACGGCTTGAAAAATATTATGCTGATATTCTGGAAATATAAGAAAATAATCCAATAATTCTATTTATAGCAGAAATATTAATATATAATTGTTTCAATATTTATTTTAATTATTTTTGTTGTTTTATATGAAACTTGCTATTGTTCATGACTTTTTAAATCAATATGGTGGAGCAGAACGTGTGGTGGGGTACTTTTTAATGATGTTTCCTAAAGTTCCTCTTTATACTTCAATTTATTTTCCAGATGATACTTTTAACTTGTTTAGAGATGAAAACATAACCACAACATTCATGCAAAAAATCCCTGGAATAAGGAAATATTATAAAAAATTGTTTTTTCTTTATCCCTATGCTTTTAAGAGTTTGAAACTTTATGATTATGAAATTATATTAGGCAGTTCATCATCTTATTCCCATTTTATTAATAAGTGCAAAGATTCAGTTCTTATAAATTATTGTTACACTCCTCCAAGGTTTTTATGGGAAACTAAAAGTTACTTAGAGGGAGAAAAAATTTCAGGTGCAATGTCTGTAGTAGCTAAACCTATAATTTATTTTTTGAGGAAAATGGATTTAAGACAATCGGGAAAGGTCGATTATTATATTGCAATTTCTGAATATGTAAAAAGTAAAATAAAAAAGATTTATAATAGAGAATCAGTTGTTATTTATCCCCCTATAGAAGTCAAAAAATATAAATTTAGTGAAATCAAGGAAGATTTTTATCTGGTTGTATCCAGGTTAAAGGGATATAAAAGAGTTGACATTGCTGTTAAAGCTTTTAATATATTAGGGAAGAAATTACTAATTGTCGGTACAGGCGAAGACGAGGGTAATTTACGAAAGATTTCTAGGAAAAATATAAAATTTTTAGGTACAGTAAGTGATAGCGAACTTTTAGATCTGTACAGCAGAGCAAAATCCCTGATTTTTACCGGTAAGGAAGATTTTGGCCTTACCCCTATAGAGGCCCAGGCATCCGGGACTCCGGTTGTGGCATATACCGAAGGAGGCGCATCGGAAACTATTATAAGCGGCAGGACAGGGTTTTTCTTTGACAGGCAAGAGCCGGAGGTATTAGTAGAGGTTATTAAGGAATTTGAAAAAAAACATCTGGGCCCTATTAGATGTAGAGAAAATGCTGAAAGATTTGACTTTAAAAATTTTAAAAAAGACATAACAGGTTTTATTAAAAATGCATATAAGGAAAGGTTTACTTCTTAATTTTTATGAATGGTAATTTATTAAAAGTCTCTAATTTTTTTAAAAAAGATCTATTCGGGAAGTTTATATATTTCTTATTGGCATCTTCAGGCTTATTTTTACTGGTAAATAAATACCCGTATTTTGGCATACTTTCCATTTTAGTTTTGTTGTTTTTAGGGACTTTATTTTTATTTTATAAAGGTTTGGTAACTTCTGTTCATCTAAGTGTTATAGGAATTTTACTGGTTATTTATATTTATTTTATATTAAGCTATTTTATATCAAATCAAACTTTATCTAATTTTATGTCATATAGTTTTATAAGGTATGATGGGAATTTTTTCTTTAGCTATATTCCTTTCTTTGCTTTGGCAGTCCCATATTTTGATTATGAAAAAGTCTCCAGACTATATTTTAATTTTATTTTTTTTACTTTTTCTTTATTATCTATAGCTGGTATTATAGGGATTTTAACCAAGAACTATTACCGTATTTTTCTTTATAATAAAGATGAAGGGCCTATGCTGGTTGGTCTGAATAGTGCACATAATGCCACTGGATCTGCTTATGCTCTGGTTGGTATTTTTGCTTTGACTTTCGTTTTAAAGTCTCATAGAAGAAAAAAAATATATTATATCATTATTTTATTGCTCAGCCTGGCAGGTCTGGTAATGACTCAGAGCAGGGGAAGCTATATAGGTTTTATAGTCGGAGTATTATTTGTAATCTGGCTGCATTTTAGGTCGATTTTGAAGTTTGCTATAACTACAATAGCAATATTGGTTATATCTCTACCATTAATATTTTTTACTAATTTATATAAGAGATTTATACAAATTTTAGACATTACTAATTGGACTGTGGCAACCAGAATAGATTTATGGAAAAAGGCATTATATTTATTCAGGCAGAGTCCTATATGCGGAGTTGGTTTTGGAAGGTTTAATGATATTAATTATAATATCAATGATTATGGATATACTTTAACAAGACTGGATAAGTTTGTAGGTATTCCAAAAATATTGTACACTTATAATGCTCCAAATTTTAATTTTAGTTCGGCACATGCGCATAATTCTTATCTGCAATTCTTAGCTGAAACGGGAATAGTCGGTCTTGGTTTGCTTATTTTTTTCTGGATTTTATGTTATAGGATTGTAATCAAGGCTTATAATTACACAAATAATGAATTCTATAAGAAAGTATATTTATCATGTCTGGGCGGTATTATTATATTATTCACCATGTCTTTTACTGAAAATTATTTTTCGGCAACTACTATGATAATATGTCTTTCAGTAGTAACTTCTTTATCACTTGGTTTATACTGGCAGGAAAAATATAAGTTAAACATATAAGTGGAAATAACAGAATATATAAAGAATGGAAGATATAAGGTTCTTTAATCATAAGAAATTAATAGTAAGAATAATTATTTTTCTAATATTTTATGTCATTTTCTTCCTGTATATGAGACTGATGGTAGAAGATAATCTTTCTTTAATATTATTTGTCCATTCTTTAATGTTCATTATTTATTTTCTATCGTTATATAAGATTAAATATGGATTATTTTTATTTGTATTTTTAATTCCATTATTAAATTTTCAGGGTATACCTTTTGTAACCCAACCTAGATTTATAATATTATTTTTATTTTTTGGATTATTTCTTGGTTTTTTAGTAAATAATACCAGCAAATTTCTAAGTAGTTATTCATTAGAAAACTCCAGGGGGATTATTATTGACTCAAGCATTGCTAAGGCAATGTTTATTTTTGTGTTTATTTTAATTTTATCAAGTGTAGTAACTATATTTCGCTATTCCAATTTCTACCCTTTTATAACCAATAATTATTATGATCTTGCAATAAATGTGAATGGAGTAAGGTCTACGGATTCTATAATCTGGACTATAAGATATTTTTATAATTATTTTATCGGGTTTTTATTTTTTATATTGATTTTTAATGTTATTGATAGAGTTAAGGATATAATAAACTCTATAGTTTTTTTAATATCAGCAACTATGATTTCTGCTGGAGTAATTATCTATCAATATTATTTTAATCCTTATTTAGGAAACGTTAGTCATTGGGTTAATTCAGGAAGATTTAATGCAACATTTACAGATCCAAATGCTCTAGGTGCTTTTACTGTTTTATTGTTTCCAGTTTATATAGGATTACTGATATATTTTAAAAGGTGGTATTTAAGATTATTGATCTTGATCTCGATTTCATTATTTTTAATTCTGTTATTTTTTTCCGGTTCCAGAACTGCATTTATCGGAATAATATTAGAAATAACCATATTTGTTATTATCTTTATAATGAGAGGATTCAGATATATAAAAGGAAGAGGGGTATTTTATTCTAAACTGATAAAAATAATTTTAACAGCAGCCCCAATAATCATCTTATTAAGTTTTACATTTTTTTCTTTGTATTTAATAGATAATCCGGATTCTTCTATTTTGGAAATAAGCTTGATAAACAGAACTGTAGGCACTTTCAAGACAGGCATACATTATACTAAAGAATTTGGGATTATAGAGGGTTTTAAATCAATTTCTAATTATAGGTATATATTCGGAGGGCAGGCAGTTGAAATGTTCAAAGATTATCCTTTAACAGGAGTCGGGCAAGGTTCATATATTCTACAATTGCCAAATTACCTTGCAACGAACTGGACAGGATATTTAGTAGATGGAAAACTTGGAGTTGATTATACGGGGAATTATTATTTGCAAATATTATCTGAACTTGGTTTCTCCGGCATAGTAGTTATCCTATTTATTATATATTTATTGATAAATAAGGTATTTAATTATTTTAGAGTGAAAAAATATTTAAAAGAATTTGAAAATAGTGATTGGCTACTGATTGCATTATTTATTTCGTTTATTTCAATGCTTGTGGTGCAATTTTTCGGTCCTCATACCAATTTCGATGAAGTCCAGCTTACTTTCTGGTTAATTATAGGTCTTATGATTGTATATATAAAAGTAAAGCAAGTAAAATTACAGGAGAAATTTAAACCTCTACAAATATGCAGAAGGATAAGATTCGAGCTATGTGAAAAAATATCCATGGCAGTTATTGTATTAATTTTTATTTCCAGTTTAGCAATTAGTTCTGCTACTACATTATCTATTAATGTCAATCAAAATTTTTATGATATAAAGGGGAATTATAGAGGTTGGGGAAATAATTATGGATTCTTTAAGGAAGAAACAGTTGACGGCGAAACCTTCCGGTGGACAGGTATTGATGCTAGTGAAGTTATCGAAAAAAAGGGAGATAAAATGATTATACCTATGAAGGATGCTATTCCTATAGAACCCCAAAAACCTCTATCGGTTAATATTTTCATAGATAATCTTTTAGTGAAAAAAGTTACATTGGAACACAATAAGTGGACCGATATTCAATTAGATATACCTGATTTTACCAGTAACATGCTTACCTTAACCTTAATTTTCAGTAGAAGCTGGATACCTAAAGAAATAGGTTTAAATCCTGATACCAGAGAACTTGGAATTCAGATAGGAAAGTATAGATTTATTGACTGATAAACATTAATATTAAAGATAAATCATTTTTACATTTTAACTATTTCTCTTATAATTACTAATTAATTATTAAATATTCAAATAATATTAAAGGATTATGGAAAGTTCTTTAAAAGTAGTTCATAAATTAAGAAGAAGAATATTTTATGGTTTTATATTAGCAGTAAATGATTTCATATCTCTGGCTTTAGGTTGTTTTTTAGCATATTATATAAGATTTTTTTCGAATGCTTTTGGAAAAGCTACATACAGTATTAATTTTAGATATGTTGTATATTCTATAGTAATAGTAACATTAATTATTATAATCTTAGTTTTATTTAGATTATATGATTTAAAATATATTTATAAAGGAATTATTTTTTATCCCAAAGCAGCATTATCAATATTTCTTGGGACAATTATAATATATTACCTGGCAAGATTTATAAGCAATTTATATTTTTCTAGATTATATATTGGTTTATTATTTACATTTGGAGTCATCTTACTTTTTATTAGCAGATTTGTAATTGGTATTGCTACAAGGAAGGTCTTTAAAGTAATTGGGATTCCTTATGAAAGTTTAGCTGTTGGAATAGTAGATAATCTTAAGATTTTTAAGAGTTTTAGAAGGACACATAAGAAAGTAATATTTGGTTTAATTCTTGTTTTAAATGATATTATTTTCTTGTCTCTTGGCTGTTTTTTAGCATATTATTTAAGGTTTTACACAAAAATTTTTGGTAGTCAAAGGCTACCGACATATGCAGTAGACAATAAATATATTATATATTCATTAATATTCATCGGTATTGTAATTGTAATTTCGTTTTTAATCAGGCTTTACAGTTCTAATTTAATTTACAGGGATCCGGTTTATTATTTAAAAATCCTGACCCCGCCTATTTTATCAATTATCTCAGTTATCATAATTGGCAGGGCTTACGAAAGTTTTCCTTTTTCAAAAGTATGGATTGTAGCATTAATAATCCTCTCTTTGCTTTTAATATTTTTAAGCAGGTACGTCGTGGGGATAATTACAAAGAAGGTATATGTAAGGTCAGGTACTTATGATATTGAAATGCTTGCTGGGTTTAATGAAAACTTAAAAGCTATAAAAGATTTATCGAGATTCAAGAAAAAATTAGTATATGGGATTTTTCTTTTGATATCAGACACGATTTTTTTGGTTTTAGCCTTTTATCTTTCTTATTATTTAAGATTTAATACCGGCACTTTAGCTGAAATAAATAGAACTTATATCATTGATAAAAATTACATTTTCTATTCAGTAATTTTTATTCTTTCAGCAATTTTTCTTTTCTTTTTATTTAATTTATATAATAGAGATAAAATTTATAAAGGTTCCGGTTATTATTCGAAGCTACTAAAGGCGATAAGCATAAATATAATCGTTATAATACTTGTAGGTTATGTACTTGATTTATTTACTTTTTCCAGGAAATGGATTTTGCTTCTTTACCTTTTTAGCTTTGTTTTATTGTATTTAAGTAGATTTCTAATAGAGGTTATTACGCAAAAGATTGCAAAAAAATTAAACATTAAATCTAAAACAGTAATTATTGGAATTGGAGAAAATGCGAAAAGAATTGAAGATAGTTTAATTAAGTATTCATTAGAGGGGGATGTAATTTTAGGTCACCTGGATAAAAAGCAAAGGATTCTAAAGAATAAAGAATATTGCAAGGATTTTACTATTTTAGGTTATTTAGAAGATTTAAATGATATTATAAATAAAAACAATATCCAGAGAGTAAT